>ERZ779877.2174-NODE-2174-length-14872-cov-2.920902_pt1 | contig 14872 bp, 15 predicted proteins | sample MGYA00511556_ERZ779877 | MGnify/ENA primary metagenome ERZ779877 (study PRJEB29588, sample SAMEA2159338) | human gut metagenome | biome: human gut; feature: human-associated habitat; material: faeces | place: Denmark | collected 2008/2010 ...
TTTCTGCCATTGAGGGTTACTAAAGATCACGAAGCCGAAGCGCGACAGCCTGCCTGTTCGCTCCGCCGGGGATCGCCGCATATCAAAAAAGGAGGCAAGGCATGATTACCATTCAAGCGGAGTTTACGCAAAAGCAGTGCGATCTGGGGCTGATTACCACCGCCGTCAAGCCCAACCGCCTCAACTATGTGCTCATCGAAAACGAGCAGGTCGTGCTGATGGCCGCGCGCTCCACCGAGCTGGCGCACCGCTTTGAGGATGGCCAGCCCATCGACATCAAGGACGCGATGGGCGAAAAATTCGTCTGCATGACGGAAAGCCACAGCGTCCGCACCATTCAGGACAGGCTCTTTGAGCGCTGCAATTTCAAGCCCAACGTCATTCTGGAAACCGATAACATGGAGGCCGCCAAGCACGTCGCCGCGCGCGCCAATGCCGTCATGCTCATCCCCCACGTCTACGTCGTCAATTCGATGGAGCTGAAATACCGCGTTCAGTGCCACCCCATCAAGAACAACGATTACGAGCGCCATTTCTTCTTCTGCTACCGCAAGGGCATGTATCTGACCCGCTATATGGAGGATTTCGGCCGCATCGTCTGCGACAAGCTGAATGTGCCGTTCAACATGCCGGGGCACGAGGCGTAAGCGCAGAATCCCGCTCCATTCACCGCGCCGGGCGCGGTTTTTTTCTTTTGTTTACGAAAATTTTTCGAAAAAATAAAGGGGATTATTTGGGAGTGAGCGCTTGATTCTCGATAACTTTGTGCTATACTTATTGAGTGGTTTATTCGTTTTTTATGGCGTGCCTTTGATGCGCCCGCCGCCGGTGGAAGCTGTCAGCGGACGGAAAAACACTTGGGAGGAATGAAAATGAAAAGAAGGGTTCTGGTTTTTCTTCTGGCGCTGTGCCTCGCGGCGGCGTTCCGGTGACTGCATTTGCCGGGGGGGGTATACAAATATCTGGGATGGCAGCATAGCCTCAGCGTTTGCAGGCGGAACCGGTACTGCGGAGAACCCCTATCAGATCGCTACCGGAGCGCAGCTTGCGTACCTTGCAAGTTCGGTAAACAACGGGGAAACCTACGCGGGGAAAAACTTTGTTTTGACGGCGGACATAGACCTGAACAAGCGCCCTTGGACGCCGATTGCAAACGCCTTTTCCGATGCGCTGTTTGGCGGCTCAGATTATCGCATCTTCGCTGGCAATCTTGACGGTCAGGGATATACCGTCTCCAATGTGGCCATCGGGTCAACGAACGCCCCGTTGGAATCAGACGTATTCGGGCTTTTCGGGGTAACAGAGGGAAAAATCAGCAACCTGCATTTGAATACCGTTTCCATCCACGGCAAAGCAAAGAATGTTTCCGGCTACGTGATCGGCCTTTCCGGCGGGCTTATCGGTTCTGCGAGCGGAAACGTCGAAAACTGTCATGTGACAGGTTTGACCATGACGATGACCACGCCGGATAGCGGTTGGGCTGCTGCATATTGGATCGGCGGTCTTGTGGGCGCATCAGAAGCAGAGCAGATCGACGAATGCAGCGTATCCGGCATGATTAGAGAAGAATGGGGCAAGGGTTCTATTGGCGGCCTGATCGGCGAATTGGGAAAAGCGTCAAAAATCACATACAGCAGAGCGAATGTTGCGCTGGATGTAAAGCCAGACCATAAAGGCGGTGCAGATGTCGGCGGCTTTATCGGTAAGGGAAACGGGAAAAGCAATGCTGAAACGGTTATTCGGAATTGTTATGCAACCGGCGATGTTACCGGCGGCGCGTACACCGGAGGTTTTGCGGGCGGTATTTGGGGGCTGAATATCATAAACTGTTACGCGACCGGAAATGTATCGGGAGCCGCTAATTCTATGGCTTCTTTTGTTGGAACCGACTCATCTGATCCGTCATATTATGGTTCCATTATAAACTGTTATGCCACCGGCGAGGTAACAGGCAAAGGCGCAAGGTACGCATTCTTCCAACAGGACGCGACCAAGAGAAGCGAAGTCAAGAATTGCTATTTTTCAGATGTGAACTCGTCCTCAAAAAAACCATATGAGTCTGCGTTTGCAAAGACGCCGGATGAAATGAAAACGGATTCTTTTGCCGATGCGCTAAACGCTGGCGATAGCAGCAACGGATGGGTTTTTGTAAACGGAAAAGCGCTGGGCGGCGCAGAACCGGCGGATTACAGCGCTATAGAAAAAGCGCTAAAAAACGTTCCTTCCGATTTGACAGTGTATACCGATGAATCCGTCGCCGCGTTGAATAAAGCAATAGATGGAGTTATCCAAGGAAAAGCCGCTGTTAATCAGGCCGCAGTTGACGCGATGGCAAAGGCTATCGAAGACGCGATTGCCGCGCTGGAGAAAAAGTCTGTCGGAACGACCGTGCAGCTCCCTCAGACGGGCGACGATTCCAACCTTGCCTTGTGGACGGCGCTTCTGCTCGTCAGCGGCGCGGCCATCTGCACGATGATGGCGGGCAAAAGGAAGAATTACGGAAAATAACAAAATAAACTCTACACAAAAATGCGGGCGCACATGACACGCCCGCGTTTTGATTTGCCTAGACGGAAAAAAGCCAAAAAAGAGCTCCCTCCTTGAGGGAGCTGGCACGGCGTAGCCGTGACTGAAGGAGTTCGTCATCATTCGCGCCCCAGCAGCGCCGCGCCGATGATGCCCGCGTCCGCGCCGAGCTGCGCAAGCTGAATGCTCGGATACGGCAAGGTTTTGAAAAACACCAGCGGCCGCACCGCCTCGCGCACCGCGTCGAGCAGATATTCGCCCGCCATGGACACGCCGCCGCCCAGCACGATCACCTCCGGGTCGAGCACGTTGAACAGGCTCACAATGCCGTGCGCCAGCCCCTTGACGTATTCATCAAACACCTGCTTGGCGGTCTCGTCGCCCGCCTTGGCGCAGTCGATGACGATTTTCGCGTTGATCTTCTCCGCGTCGCCGCCGCAGCGCGCGAGAATCGCGCTCTCCGGGTGCTTCTCCACCGCGCGCTTGGCCTCGCGGATGATGGCCGTCGCGGAAGCATAGCGCTCAAAGCAGCCCTTGTTGCCGCAGGTGCACGGCTCACCGTCCATCTTGATAATCATGTGGCCGATTTCCGAACCGATGCCGTGCACGCCGGAATACGGCTTGCCGTTGATGACGATGCCGCCGCCCACGCCCGTGCCCAGCGTGATAAACACGCTCGATTTCGTGCCCTTGCTCACGCCCGCGATGGATTCGGCGTAGCCCGCCACCGTCGCGTCGTTATCGACGACGACCCGGTTCGGCAGATATTTGCCCATCTCCGCCACAAACGGAACCTCGTGCCAGCCGAGGTTGGTGCAAAACGGGATGATTCCCGTCTTGGGGTCGCATATGCCCGGCACGCCCACGCCGATGGCCGCAATATCCGCCATCGCGACGTTCGCCTGCTTCGCCACATCCTCGCACAGCGCCGCGATATCGCGGATGATCGCCTGATACGGGCGCTCCTTCATCGTCGGGGTCGAGCCCTTGGATAGAATCTCGCCGCGCTCGTTCACAACGCCCGCCTTAATGCCCGTTCCGCCCAAATCCACACCGATGTACAGCATAACGTGTCCTCCTCTTATTCGCTCCCCCCGCCGCGCCCCGGCCGGTCAGAGCCGCGCGCGCCCGGAAAGGGATTTATTCCTGATGGGTGTAATGCTTTTTGAGCCTGCGGTCCAGCTCGGCGACCGCGTCGTAGCCCTCCGCCTTCAGCCGCCAGTTCCGCGCCGCGATTTCCACCACCATCGCCAGACTCCGGCCGGGGCGCACGGGCAGCTCGATCAGCGGCAGCTCCACGCCCAAAATCTCCATCGTCTTTTCCTTGTTGCCCAGGCGGTCGTAATCCTTGCCCTCCTGCCAAAACTCCAAATGGATCACCAGATCAATGCGCGAGCGCCGCACAATCGAGCCGATGCCGAAAATCGCCTTGATATCCACAATGCCCACGCCGCGCAGCTCCATGAAGTCGCGCACCATCTCCGGCGATTCGCCGAACAGCGCGCGCCCCACGCGGGAGATATCCACCACGTCGTCGGCGACGAGCTGATGGCCGTGCTTGATGAGCTCCAGCGCGCACTCGCTCTTGCCCACGCCGCTTTCGCCGGTAATCATCAGCCCCACGCCGAACACATCCAGCAGCACGCCGTGACAGGTCTGCCTCGGGGCGAGCGCCTCGCTCAAATAGGCGATGGCCTTCGCCGAAAAGAGGCTCGTCTCCTCGTCCGATCCGTACACGGGCACGCCGTTTTTGCGCGCCTGCCTGAGCAGCTCCGGCGGGCACTTCATCTTTCGGGCGATGATGATGCAGGGGATGTCATACGAAAAATAGCGCTCGAGCCGTTCGCAGCGCACGTCCTCCGGCAGGTTATCCAGATAGGCCATCTCGGTTTTGCCGATGACCTGCGGCCTTTCGAACGCAAAGATGTCGAAATACCCCGCGAATTGCAGGCCGGGTCTGCAAAGGTCGGCCATCCTGATGCAGGGCTGCTTTTCCTTTCCCGCGTGGCTGATGGTTCGCAGCGCCGTGGCGCTGGCGAGCTTTTCGGGCGATATGCTCATCATCCGTTTCCTCCTGTCCGTCTTACGTTCATTATACCCCATCGCGCGCGGAAAGACCAGCTTATTTTTGCCTCAGTCGGCTGCTTGCGCGGGCGATTTTGCGCCGTTTTCCATACAAAAAAGGCTGACGCCCCGCGGCGAATCGACGCCGCCGAGGTCATCAGCCTTTTTCAGTTGTCACAATCCCACGGCTCTGCATCTTCTGAGAATCCGCAGGGCTCTGGCGCTGTGCAAAAGCTCCATCACCGCGCTGATCTTGTCCGCCGCGCTGACCAGCGCCGTTTCCCGGTATCTGGGCAGCGCGATGTTGAGCGGAAACATGTGCTTTTTGATCACATCGCGCTCGATCTCGTTCAATTCAAACTGCTTCTGCGCGTTGCAAAGCGCTTCCCGCGCGTGGGTGAAGCCGTGCAGCGGCCGCATGCTGGCCGGATCGTTCCAGTTGTACATGAAGAAATCGTGCAGCAGCGCGCCGCGCACCATGCTCCTTCTGTCCACGCGCACGCGCCATTTATCCGCCAGCCGCAGCGCGATGTAGCACACCGCCAGACAGTGCTCGTACCGCGAGACCGTGCCGTGCTGCGGGAACGTGCGCAAAGCCTGCATATCCCGGTTTTCCAGCACGTCCCGACCCAGTCGGCACATTTCGCGAATCGTCAAATCGTTCGAGTTCATGTCAAGCGCCAATGGAATCGCCTTCTTTCAAACAAAACGCGCTCAGTCGCCTACAAGCGCCAGCAGGTTGGCCAGCACGCCCGGATGCATCACCAGTGATGCAGAGAGCTTCGCGGCCTGCTGCGTCACCTCGTTTTGAATCTGGTCGAGCTGCGCGTCGGTGAGCTGGGTCATGTCGATGGCCTGACCGCCCGCAAACTCGATTTCCTCATAGTCCGCCTGCTCGAGCGTCACATTCGCGCCGAGCTTGAAGATATCCGTCAGCGTCAGCGAAACGTCGGCCAGCGTGGCGAAAGCGTCGCCGTCGGTCTTCGTGTTCCCCTCGACGGCGGCGATCAGGCTGTATTCGTCCTCGCCGTTGTCGCGGTAGCTCAGGGCGACGCTGCCGGTGAAATGCTCCACGTCCGCGCCGTCGTCGTCCGGCTCGACCACGAAATGCGACACGCTGTTCACGCCCAGCCCCATCGCGGTATCGGCCTTGGTGTCCTTCAAATCGAGATAGCCGTTCAGGCTGCTGTCCTTCACGCCGTTCACGTCCAGCCCGTTCTTCGCTTTCACGTCGCCAATGAGCCGCTGATCGTTCAGGAGCTGCAATTCGCCGTGGCTGGTGACGATGGGCTGCTCGTTTTCGTCGTGCTTGACAGAGTAGGTGAACGCGCCCTCATACGGCACAACCTCGGTGAACTGCGGCATTTCCGCGTCGAAGCCCACCGTCTCGCCGAAATCGTCGTAGCTGACGATCATCTTGAGCACGTTGTCCGTGCTGTATTCCCATGCGTTGTTGGTGTATTTGACCAGCTTCTTGAAGAAGTAGGAAACGTCGTTGTAGGTGCACAGCGCGCCGTCGTCCGCAACGGCGTGGGACGGCTGCACGTAATCCACCGCCGGGTCGATCTCCTCGTCCTTGAAGATGCTGTCGATTACCTGCCGCGCCTGATAGCGGGTCACGCCGTTTTCGGCCAGCACGTCGGCGATCGCCTGCTGGAACTTGCCCTGCGTCTCGCAGATCGTCGCGGAGATGTTCCAAAACAGCGTGTTGAACTTGTCCGCGTCGATGGTGCCGACCATGCGCTGCGCCACCGCGTCGCGCGTCTCGGTCGCATCCAGATATGTGTCGTCAAAGACGTACAATTCGCCGGTGTCCATCTGCGTGCCGGAAACCCAGCCGAGCAGATGGCTCAGCATCAGCACGCCCACGTCGGAAGCGGTGATGCGCAGGCGCTCCATCGCCGGGTAATCGTCGAAGTCCGGGTCGTCAGCGCTCTTGCCCGGCACACCGGAAAGCAGCCCCTCAAAGCTCGCCGAAGCCAGCTCGCCCTCCGGCAGCGCGAGCACGAGCTTGCCGGTCAGGTTGGTCATCATCTGCACCGAGCCGTCGGCGTATGCCAGCGCGTCCGCGCTGAAAATCGTCAGGCCGTCGGTTTCGATCTCCGCGTGGATGCGCGCCGTTCCGAAATCATCGTAGAACGACATGTGCAGCTCGGTCGCTTCCATCAGCGAAACGACCGCGTCCAGCTTCTTTTCCAGCTTTTTGTCGCTCAGGCTCTTGACGACGTCGCCCAGCTCCAGCCGGAAGCCCGCGCTGAGGTTGAGCTGATTGCCCGCCACATAGCTGTCGGAAATCGCGGTCGTCGTCAGCTCGCCCGCCGCATAGTTGCTCTCCGCCAGAGACGCGGCGGGAGACAGCAGCATCGCGGCGCTCAGGCCGAAAGCCGTCACTTTGTTTTTCAAGCTCATAGATTGCCTCCTTGCTTTTTCTCACAAACCATCCGATATGCTCTTTTTCGTCTGTTCATCCAGTTGCCGGTACAGCCGCCTGCTCAGCGTCCGAACGGCCTCTTCAAGCGTCCACGGCTCCGCGTCGCTGTCCGCCTGCGCACCGTCCGGCGCTTCGCCGCCGATGGTCACGCGCATGCTCGCGCCGCCCTGCAAAAACGTATTTTCGTTCAGCATCAGCTTGCCGGTCAGCTCGCAGTCAAGCGCGTCCGCCGTCGCTTCCCCGGTCGTCACGCGGATCACGTTTTTTCCCTCCGCGTCGATCCGGTTCAGCCCCTGCATGTTTTTGCCCGGCCGGTTGTCCTTCTGCGTCATGTTGACGGAAACGGTGATCTTCTCGTTCAGCGTTTCCCCGTCCGCCGTCCAGTCGTTTCTCTGGTTCACCTTGAGCGTCATATAAACCGAATAGCCCTCCAGCTTGCCGCTGGCCTTGAGCGTCGTGGCAACACTCGTTTGGCCCTTCCGGTCTTTCTGCTCGATCTTGTCCTGACGCAGCGCGCTGTAAACCAGCTCGACGACGTTTTTGTCGTCCTTTCGGAAGGTCAGTTCAAAGGTGTCCTTCGGCGCTCTGCCGCCCGGCTGGCGCAGATAGCCGCTGACCGTCCACGTTTCGCCCCCGATCGTGAGCGCCCCTTCGACGTTCAGCTTGGTCAGCCGTTCGCCGTCGTCGCTCATCGTCCGCTTCACGTCGAACGCATCGGCCGCCGTCGCGCCGAAGCCGAGAACGTCGCCCGGCTTCAATCCCTTCAGCCACGCTTCCACGGCGGTCAGCGACACGCGCTCCAAAATCGGCGTGGTTTGCAGCCGCTCAGCCAGCGCGTTCCAATCCGTCTGCGCCTCGTCCGGCACGGAAATCCCGGTTTCAAGGGGATGGCCGTCCACGCTGATCCGCCCGTCCTGCGCGACGTCGGCCTGCATCAGCGTTTCTCCGCCGCGCTCAAGCGGCCGCCGCGCGCGTCGTCGCCCCAAACGCGCAGCGTCGTGCCCTCCAGCATCTTTTTCAGCACGGACAGGTTGCGCGCGTAAAATGCGTTTTCCACCGTCAGCGTCACGTCCGCGCTGACGGTCGGGTTTTCCTTCATCTTTTCGCTCACCCGCACGAGGCCGGGCGAAAAGCAGCCGACGCTCGGGCACTGTTGTGCGCCCGCGCAGGCGGCCGTGAGCGTGAGCAGCAGCGCCAAAAAAGCGAATATTTTGTGTTTCATCTTGTCCTCCTGCGAAGCAGACGATTCAGCGGCCTGTTTTCTTCCCGTCGGACGCAAAAAATTATTCGTCGCGCTCGGCCGGTTCGTCTTCCCAAACGGCGACCTCGGCCAGCGCGGCGCTGTCCAGCGTCATCACGCCCGCGTCCACATCCACCGTTTTCACCACGCGCTTGAGCGCCGGAATCATCAATTCGCCGCGCGGCGTATTGAACACATACACGTCGCAGACCGCGTTCGGCTTGAGCACGTCGCGCAGTGTGCCGATGGTTTCGCCCGTCTCATCCACCGCCCGAAGGCCGATCAATTCGCAGACGAAGTTTTCATCCGCGCCGAGCTTGATGGCGTGTCTGCGATCGACGTAGACCTCCGCCCCGCGCAGCGCCTCCGCCGCGTCGCGGTCATTTACGCCATCAAGCTGCAAAAACGCAAAGCCGTCGTAGCTGCGCCCCTTGAGCACCTTTTTTTCTTCCATCTGCCCGTTCTTTTTCAGGAACACGCTTTCCAGCCGCGCGTAACGGCTCATGTCCTCCGTCATCGCGCGCAGCTTCACCTCGCCGCGAATCCCCTGCGGGCGCACGATTTCGCCGATTTGCAGATATTCCTGCTGCATCCGCTTTTCCTCCTTAAAACACAACATGCCGCGCATCGCTGCGCGGCATGGTATGGTTTTCTTCGGCCTTGCCTTGCAGCGCTTAGAGAATCTCGACAAAAACGGGCTTCTCGCTGCGCGCGGTTGCCGCCTTGACCACGGAACGGATGGATTTGGCGATGCGACCCTGTTTGCCGATCACCTTGCCCATATCATCCGGGCCGACGCTCAGCTCGATGATGACGGATTCGGGGTTGTCCACGGTTTTCACCTGAACCTGCTCCGGGTGATCCACCAGCGTCGAGGCGATGTAGCGAACCAATTCTTCCATTGTCAGGCCTGCCTTTCCGGGCTTCGCCCGATTGCGTCGCGATTAGGCGATGGCGCCGCTCTTCTTGAGCAGCGCGCGGACGGTATCGGTCGGCTGAGCGCCGTTCTTGATCCACTGCTGCGCCTTCTCCGCGTCGATCTTCAGCTCAACCGGGTTGGAAACCGGGTTGTAGTAGCCCAGCTCGTCGATGAAGCGGCCATCGCGGGACGCGCGCTCGTCGGCGACGACAACACGGTAAAACGGCTTCTTCTTCATGCCCATTCTCTTCAGACGAATCTTAACCATTGTGGTGTTCCTCCTTAAAACTCATAAAAGGTTGAATGATTTATAACCTCAATCAAATGATTGTCGGCTTCCTTGGGTTCAGCGCATCGGCGGGAAGCGGAAACGCCCCTTCTTGCCGCGCGACTGGTTCATAACCATCTTCATCTGCTTCTTCATCTCTTCGAATTGGCGGATGAGCTGGTTGACGTCCTGCACCGTCGTGCCGCTGCCCGCCGCGATTCTGCGGCGGCGGCTGGCGTTGAGGATTTCGGGACGCCTGCGCTCCCTGGGCGTCATGGAGCGGATGATGGCCTCCGGCTTCTTCATGGCGTCGTCCGGAATGTCGATATCGCCGATGGCGCTCATGCCCGGCAGCATCTTGAGGATGCCGGAAAGCGGACCCATCTTCTTGATCTGCTGCATCTGGCTGAGGAAATCGTCGAGCGTGAAGTCGGCGTTCTTCATCCTTCTGGCCAGATCGCCGGCCTCTTCGGGGTCGATGTCGATGTTCTCCTGCGCCTTCTCGATGAGCGTCATCACGTCGCCCATGCCGAGAATACGGGAGGCCATGCGCTCCGGGTGGAACGCTTCCAGATCGGTCAGCTTTTCGCCCGTGCCCGCAAACTTGATCGGCTTGCCCGTCACCGCGCGCACGGAGAGCGCCGCGCCGCCGCGGGTATCGCCGTCCAGCTTGGTGAGGATCACGCCGGTGATTTCCAGCTTTTCGTTGAACGTGTTGGCGACGTTGACCGCGTCCTGACCGGTCATCGCGTCGATGGTCAGCAGGATTTCGCTCGGATGGACGGCTTCGCAGATTCTGTGAAGCTCCTCCATCAGCGCCTCGTCGATGTGCAGGCGGCCGGCGGTATCCAGAATCACCACGTCGCGCTGATGCTGACGGGCGTATTCGACCGCCTCCAGCGCGGTCTTGACCGGATCCTGCGTGCCGTGCTCATACACCGGCACGCCGACCTGACCGCCGACGACCTGAAGCTGCTTGATGGCCGCCGGGCGATAGATATCGCAGCCGACCAGCAGCGGACGCTTGCCGTCCTTTTTCAGCCAGTTCGCCAGCTTGGCGGACATCGTCGTTTTGCCCGCGCCCTGCAGGCCGCAGAGCATGAACACCGAAATCGGGGACGAACTGTATTGCAGCCTCGCGTTCGAGCCGCCCATCAATTCCGTCAGCTCTTCGTTGACGATCTTGACGACCTGCTGCTGGGTGCTCAGGCCGCTTTGGGTTTCCTGCCCGATGCAGCGCTCGGTGGCCTTTTTCACGAAGTCCTTGACAACCTTATAGTTGACGTCGGCCTCCCGCAAGGCCATGCGCACCTCGCGCATCACCAGCTTGACGTCCTCCTCGGTCAGGCTGCCCTTGCCGCGCACCTTGCCGAACGCCTGCTGCAAGCGCTGAGTCAATCCTTCAAAGGCCATCTTACTCCTCCTCTTGTGAAAGCAGCCGCTCCAGAATCTCCTTTGCGCGCTGCGTCTGCCCGCTTTCCAGGGCGGAGAGCCCTTCCTCAAGGCCCTGCGTCATGCTCTGATACCGCCTGAGCAGCCCAAGCTGCCGTTCGTAATCCTCAAGCTGACGCGCCGCGCGGTGAACCGCGTCGTAAACCCCCTGTCTGGAAATGCCTTCTCGGGCAGCGATTTCCGAAAGGGAGAAATCCTCGTTGCAGTATAAGGCGAGCAGCTTCCGCTGCCGCTCGGTGAGCAGCGGCCCGTAAAAATCGAACAGCCAGCCGATTTCAATCCGATCCGCCACAGGCACCTCCCGTGTCAAGCGTCTTTCCTTGACAGCTCGGTTATTGTATCATATTGCCTTCGCCATGTCAAGCCTTTTTGCTTGACATTATCTTCTTTCTTATCTTGCGTTTCATCCTGTCATCTGCTATACTTTTGCGCACAAAAAACCGCCTCGCAGTTCCCCTCTGCTTGGCGGTTGTGGCTTAACAGCCCATTTTACTGTCGCGGTGGTTCTCCACCCTGTAGGGTCCAACCTACTTGTCTACATTTTAGCATATATTCGGTTTCGCGTCAATGCGCGGAACCTTTTATTTTTTCCTCCTCCTGCCGCTGCCCGCGGTTGACCACCGCGATGCTCACGCAGATCATCGCCAGCGCCGCCGCGTAGCGCAGAAGCGGCGCGTCGCTGTTTCGATCCACCAGCAGCAGCGACAGAATCACGCCGAAAATCGGCTGCAGGAACGTATAGACCGCCACGCGGGAAACCGGATTCACCCGCAGCAGCACCGCCCAAAGCGAATACGCCACCGCCGAGAGCAGCGCCAGATACAGCAGCACGGCGTAAGCCATCGGATTATCGGAAACGAGCCGCCCGCCTGCCGCGAAGCCGCCGAGCGCCATCACCGCGCCGCCGAGCATGAACTGCCAGCCGCTCATAACCACCGGGCTGTCAAACTGGCCGAATTTCTTAATCAGCCCCGTGCTGCACGCCGAGGCGACCATCGAAATGATGACGAATCCCTCGCCGATCAGGCGCACCCCGCCGCCAAAGCCGTCCTTCGTCCAGTTGACGACGACCACGCCCGCCACGCCGATCAGCCCACCGATCCACTTGAGCGCGTTCATCCGCTCCGTGCGGAAGATGAAGCAGGCAATCAAAATCGACGTAAACGCCTGAAGCCCCTGAATGATCGCGCCCTTCGCGCTCGCCGTGTGCGCCACGCCGATGTAAAAGAACACGTATTGAATGATCGTCTGCGCCAAAGAAAGCTTCACCACGTTGCCCCAGCTCGTCCTCTTCGGAAACGCGGGCGACTTCCGCGCGACGCTTTCGAACAGAATCGTCAGAAAGCCCGCCAGAAAGAAGCGGCAGCCGCCGAAGAGAATCTGCGTCGCCGTGTCGCCTGCGGACACGCCGAAATAGCGATAGCCCAAATTGATAAACGGAATCGCGCTGCCCCAGAGCAGGCAGCACAGGCCGGCCAGCAGCATCACCACCAGCGGCTTTGAAAGCGTTTGCTTGTTTTGCATGGTTGTTCTCCTTCTTGTAAAATGCTGACCGAACAAGATGATGTTCGCCTAAAAAAAGCGCCCTGCACGTTGACATCGGGTCGCAAAGGTGCTATCATAAAGATACGGCAGAGGGCTTTTGCTTCAGTTAGCCCTGCTTATCCAGACGATCACGATGCCGGTCATGGTCGTCTTTTTTCTTTTGCAGGTCACAAAGCGTTTCCCGCAGCACATAGGCCACGATGCAAGCGCCTGAAATCAACAAGAGAAGATTCGGCATGGCTTTCACCTCCTTCCGGCCGGATTCCGGGGTAGAATGGTGTCAAGCCCTCTGTCGCACTTATCGGTTTTGATCCGACAGAAAAATTAAACCATACATTCTGTATTTCGTCAATATCGAAAGCGCCTTGAAGTCGCCTGCATGTCCTGCAAAATCTCTAATGCGTCAGGATTTCCGCACGCTGTGGCTCGTCATGCATTTTTCTATGCATTTATTGTCCATGAAAGAAGCGCCTGTCTTTCCCTTTGGGATAGACGGACGCTTCTTTTACTTTTACCCCTGATGTCTCTTACCTTCGCCGCTCGTCATGGCGCGATGCTCGCCCGCGAGCTCCTCGTGCAGCTTTTCGCTGTCCCATGCCGCGTTGGTCGGCGTGAGCATCGCCTTGAGCGCCACGGGCGCGATGCCCATCCGGCGAAACAGGCCGAGGAACGTGTTCATCATCCCCGCCGGAAAATTCGCCATCATCAGCATCTCGTCCTCAAAGCCTGCGCCCGTATACGCCGCCTCGCGCGCGTCCTCCGCGCCGCAGAGCGCCGCAATCGTCTGGGCATATTCCGCCTTTTCCACCGGGCGGACGCGGATTTTGAGCCGCATCGCCGCCAGCCGAATCTTCTGCATTTTTTCGCCGGTCAGGTTATAGCAAAGCAAAACAGGCTGTTTCATCGTCTTTTCCCCCATTCGGTCGCCTTGTGTCTGGTTTTGTACATAGGCGCGCTCATCTGCGGATTTTTCTCACCACGCTGCGCACCATGTCCCTTTCGCTCTCGTCCATCGCAAATCGGTACAGCCCCGCGGCGTAGATCGCCGCATAGGGCACGGCGAACGTCAGCACGCCCGAGTACCCCGTAAACGTGTGCAGCCTGACCGCCGCGACGCCCAGCGCGATGGCCGGGAGCATCGCCGGAACAATGCCGAGAATCCGTTTCCAGAAATAGACCATGTCCAGCCCGATGTGCGCCTGATAATACCAGTTCATAATGAAGCCGTTGCCGACGATCATGGAAATCGCCGTGCCCAGCGCGCAGCCGATCCCGCCGAACTTCATACCCAGCGGAACGCTGACGATGGCGTTGCCGATGGCCATGCAGAAATAGACCTTCGAGCGGAACTGATGCATGTTTTTCGCGCGCTGAATTTCAATGCCGATGTTCTGAATCAGCGGCACCGTCACCGGGCCGATGAGCAGCAGCGCAACCCAGTAGGCCGGGGCGTATTCCGCGCCGCCCCACGCCTGAATAAACGGCATGCCGACGAAGATGAAGCCCGTCAGCACGAGCATCAGCAGCATGAACTGGATGCGCCCGACGCGCGTAAACAGCCGCGTGAGCTGCTCGTCCCCCTCCCCGCGCGCGACGATGCGGTTGATCTGCGGGGTGAACACGCCGGAGATCGACGTGGACAGCGCCATGTAATACTGGTTGATCTGCGCGCCCACGCCGTAAATCGCCGTCGCCGCCGTGCCGCTGATGATGCCCAGCAGCGTCGTATCCACCGTCCAGTTGATCTGGTTGATGATTTCGTTGAGGAAGATGAAGAACGAGAAGCCCGCCATGTCGCGCAGCAGCCCGAAATCGAACCTGCCGAAGGTGATGCGCATGCGGAGCTTTTTGACGCAGTACCAGATGCTCACCGCGTCGCTGATCGCGGTCAGGATCAGCGTGACCAGCACCAGCGCGATGGAGCCGTACCCCATCAGCAGCAGCGGCAGCATCACAATCGGGTTGAGCACCGTGCGCAGCATGCCGACCAGCCGCTGGAACAGGAAGCGCTCCTTCGCCGTGATATAGGAAAAGAACACGCTCGCCGGGAACGACGCGGCGATGTTGACAACCAGCAGCGCCATCAGGATCTTGGCGGTATCCAGCTCCTTCGCCGTCAGCTTCGCGGCGAAGATGTTTTTGACGTTGGCGACCAGCACGCCGCCCGTCAGCAGGCACAGCAGGCTGATGGCGAAGAAGATCGTCATAAACATGCCGTTGATCCGCGCCACGCCGTCCTCACCGTCCTGCGCCTCCGCGCGGGAATAATAGCGCATGTAGGCGCTGCCCATGCCGAAGGAGAGCAGGCTCAGGTTGGAGACAAAGCCGTTCACCAGCGTATACAGGCCGTATTCGCTCTGTCCCAGCAGCCGCAGCATAATCGGAGTATATAATAACCCTGACACAATATGAATTCCCTGCGCCAAA
>ERZ779877.2180-NODE-2180-length-14844-cov-21.175265_pt1 | contig 14844 bp, 13 predicted proteins | sample MGYA00511556_ERZ779877 | MGnify/ENA primary metagenome ERZ779877 (study PRJEB29588, sample SAMEA2159338) | human gut metagenome | biome: human gut; feature: human-associated habitat; material: faeces | place: Denmark | collected 2008/2010 ...
ACACATTTTTTATTGTTCATAAATGTGTCAACTTTTGCCAGGACAAGACATATTGTAATGCAAAATACGGTCTTTTGCATCTTCATTGTTTTTCCGTTGTTGTTAATTGGATTCTTAATGTTGTGGAGGTATATGCTTTTTTATATCCTCACCACCTCATAGTTTCTGTTTCCCAGTCCGATTCGCTCCGCGTATTCCACGACGTGCGCTCCGCCACGGCTTTCGATGCGCTGGATTAGTGGGCGGTTGTTGTTACCGTCCGTGGGCGTTACTGCGTAGACCAAATCGAGACAAGCCTGCTTCAAGGCGACAGGGTCGGTTGAGGCAAGGATACCGATGTCCTGCATTTCAGGTGCGGCAGGACTTGAGTCACAGTCACAATCTATTGACAGGTTGTTCATCACGTTTATGTATAGAATGCGGTTTCCGAAATAGTCGGCCACGCTCTGCGCTGCTGCAGCCATTGATTCGGTAAAATCGTTTTGTGAGGCCATTGTGTTCCACAGGCGCGACACGTCCTGCGTTCTTCCTGCTGAGTGGATGTTCGTCTTTCCACGGCGTGAGGCGATACCTATCGACTGGTTCTTCAGCACGCCGCCAAAACCGGCGATGGCGTGTCCTTTAAAGTGTGCGAGGTTGATCAGGAAATCATAGTTTGCCAGATGGCTGCCTACGAGGTTGTACTGAATGTGTGTGTTATCCTGTACGGGTAGTTGCATTTCATCCTCCTCATCCATCAAGTCTACGTTGGCGATGTCAAGAAAGCCGTGGTCACGTATTGCCTGCCAATGGCTTGCCGAGTTCGAGCGTCCGCCTTGGTAGGCGGTGTTGCATTCCACGATGGTTCCGTTTACTTCGTGTACCAGGTCGGCAATGAGCGAAGGCTGAAGGTAGTGATGACCGCCAGGTTCACCCGTGCTGATTTTGACGGCTACACGTCCAATGGCTTGCCTTCCTACCGCATGATAGATGGCAAGGAGTCCGGCCGCCGACAAATCGGTGGTCATCCATACCTGTGATGACGGACCTGTCGGCTCGTCATTGTCATGTCCTTCGCCGGGCGCAGGTTCAGGTAATGGTTCATTGTCTTCCCCACAGGCAGTGAGGAATGTGGGTAATACAACCGATGACGCAAGGGAAGCTGCCGCCCACTTCAGCCATTCCCTCCTGTTCATTTTTTTCATTTTAAACTCCCTTATGAAATTTATATCTTAACCATACTACTCCGTCATGCAACGTTTCAACCGAAAGCAGTTCGAGGCTTTGTCCTCGTGCAGGCAGGGTGTCTTTTCCTATATATTCGAAGATAGAGGGAGATGAAGCAGAACCGTCAATGCCCGGATAGACTACGAGGCTCAACTCGTCTATTAGTCCGGCTTGAAGGAATGCGCCGTCTATAATGCCTCCACCTTGCAGTGACAGGCTTTTTATTCCGAACACTTCACCGGGTGTCCGCATTGCCAGCGACAGGTTGTTACCGTCATGTCCGGCGAAGAGGTATGATATGTTTCGCTGTTGCAGCTCCTTGAGGTAAGCGTCAGGAGCCGTTTCGGACAGAATGGCTATAATGTTGTCGCCCCGCACTGTGGACGATTCATAGAGGATGTTCGCTTCTGGGTCAGCCACGACGAACAGGTGGTCGGATGAGCGGTGTGCGACGTAAGTCTCAGGCCGAGGCGAGTGCGTGAGATTTGTTGTGTGGAATTTCTTCGGGAAGAAGCCTTCCGTCAGTGTGTTCTTACCGAACATCCACGCATCGGCATTCAGCCTTCGGCCAAGGGCGGCATAAATGCCCAAAAGTTCATTCTTGGTCTTACCATTGAAAGGGAGTGTCCAATGATCAGTCAGCAGGCGTCCGTCCACAGACGACATGATATGGCAGATAACTTTAGGTTGCATATTCTTCAGTTTTTAATTCTTTTACTTTAAGAAGGCGCATTTATATATAAAATAAAGATACCTTTTCGTGTATTCTTTCTCTTTGTAATTATTGTTTTGAATAAGTAGTTCATTGTCTTTGTTTTTTAGGAAATTGTTACATACGTTCTTTTAATATCTCAAACAATTCGTCCCTCGTGAATTGTTTACAACAGCCGGGCATTAACAGGCATGTGTCGGCGGCGGCACGCATGACCGTCTCGTCCTTTATGCCCATTTCGCTCCATCGAGTAGGCATGCCAATCTCCCTGATAAAGGATTCGAGGGCGTCGATACCGAGTGCTGCGGTTTGTACTGTTGTGTCGCCAGTCACGTTCCATACACGTTCCGCCATACGCGCTAATTTCTCTTTACCTTCATTTAAAAGATGTCGGTAGAGCGCGGGATGGATGACGGCAAGTCCCTGTCCGTGGTTACAATTGGTGTAGGCTCCCACTGCATGCTCAAGCATGTGGCACTGGAAATCGGTCTGCTTGCCAAGTTTCAGAAGGCTGTTTTCTGCAAGGGCGGAGTCCCACATAAGCTCGCCGCGGGCAAAGTCGTCGTCGGGGTTGGCGATGATGGCACGCAGGTTTCGGATGACGTTACGCATTACCGCCTCGTTGATTTCATCGGAGAGGTTGTCATCCTGTGGGCGTCCCATATATGTTTCCATGCAGTGGCTCAGCGTATCAAAAGCTCCGCTGATGACCTGCTTCATCGGCAAGGTTTTTGTCAGGTCACTGTCCAGTATTGCGAAAGAGTGATAGGCTCCGACAAGCGGCTGTTTCAGTTTCTTTCCTGTGTGTGTAATGACTGCTCCGTTGTTTTGTTCGGCACCTGTACCAGATGCAGTAACCACGGCTCCCATTGGTACAAACTCCATGGGAAACTGATGTTTGGTGTATTGCATTTCCCAAATATCTTCATCCAACTTGGCTTGTGCCGACACAATCTTGCAGCAGTCGATAACCGACCCGCCACCCACTGCAAGGATGAAATCGATGCCTTGCTCGCTGACTATCCGCGCACCTTCAAGCACCTTGTCGTATGTAGGGTTGGGCATGATGCCTCCAAAGTCCACAACTGTTTTGCCACACTCGTGCAGCCAGCCGACAATTTTATCATACAGTCCTGTACGCTTCAGCGAGCCGCCTCCGTAAGCCAATAGTACATTCTTGCCTACGTGGGTCATTTCTTCCTTGATTGCGCTCTCGGCGCACCCCTTGCCGAAATGTTGGCGGACGGGGTATTGGTAAGTGAAATTGTCCATATTTGATATATTTGAAGTTAATTGTCAATCAATTACTCCGACATTCCTATCTGTCCAAGCCATTCACGTATGCCGTTTTCCGAGCTTGCAACGTTATTGCGCGAGATACTGTAACCGTCCACCAGCGTGGCCTGTGGCTCCATACCTGCGATGTCGTCTACCGTTCCAGACCATCCATTGCCTCCGTGAGACGAGAAAGGAATGAGGGGCTTGCCTGCAAAATCATATTTTTCATTTGTATTAATGTATTTATGTGATTGTTATTTGATGATTCCTATCTCTCTGAGCCAGTTTTCCACGCTGCTTTCACTGCGTCCAGGCATATTAATGCCGGCGTCGTCGTTTTGCGGTTCCTGGATATTGTCGGGGTCAATATCTTCGGGTAGAGTTTCCGGGATATGGATTGATTCCGGAGTAGAGGCATATATGCGTTGCATGGCTTCATTTAAATATGTTGTAGCCCCATAGGTAAAGAATGGTATTATTACTTTCCCGCTCAGGTCGTAATGCTCGAGGAATGTGCATACCACCATTGCCGGTTGGTGCCACCAGATTGGTGAGCCTACGAATATAGTGTCATAGGCAGCAATATCCTCTTCTTCAGGCAGCGTTTTTACATCCGGACGCAGGTTGTTGTACGCTTCGTCCTGTATCCTTTCGCTGTCTGCGTAAGGATCAGGGCTCGTGTTGTATTCATCCGCTGCCTCAATCCGGAATATATCCGCCCTTAGCAGGTCTGCTATGTGCTGCGCCACTGTTTGCGTATTGCCGGTGGCGGAGAAATAAGCGACGAGGATGTTACTGTTTCCTGACGGCACGTCGGACGTGCCGTTGTCTTCGGGTTGTTCCGTTCCGGGTTGTTCCTGCGCAGGGTCGTCGTTTCCACAGGCATTGGCCGTTACAGCGGCAAATGCCATCATCAGGTAGATGAAATACTTTTTCATTTTCATAAACAATAGTGTTGATTTATTCAAGTGCAAAGTTACAATGTCTGCCGCAGCCTGTCCATACACAGATTACTGATTGATACACCAATATCAACGACCGGTATGCACGCTAAGGAAAAAGCGCCCGTCAGAGCGCGTATTTCAGGAATCTGAAAGCCTGCGCTTTTCCAAAAGGTTACCTTTCGCAGCCTTTGGTAAAACGGCTGTTGTTCTGCACCGGATAAGACCCTCAACATATGATTCAATCCAGGCCCTTTTCCTTCAACCAAGCTGCGAGCAGGCTGGCCAATTGTACGTTGTTACGCTCGGCGAAAAGAAAAGTGGGAGTTGCCTTTCTACTTTTTTACTGGTGAGCCGCCGAACACGTCGCTCATGTGCATTGTTCCGTTTTTAGCCGATAAAACTAAAGGGCAAGCATTTCGGGAAATCTTAAAGATGTTGTTAGCTTGAAATATGTATATTTGCATTCGTGAAACAAAAGAATGAAAGCCATGGCTGAAACTGAAAATATCATAATAAGGGAAAACCTTGACGGACTGGGTACTGACGCTTACGGTAATTATCTGGCCCATGCCCTTTGCCTGGCAGGCGGATGCAGGCTGAAATACAACGGAGAGGAACGCGAGCTGCGGGCGGGCGACCTGATGATTGTACGTAAGGGCAAGTTGGTAGAGCGTATCCGGCCGACGGAGGATTTCCGGGTAAAGGTGATATACGTGACCTCCGAGTTTGTCGTGCTTTCAACGCCACTCAGCAACTATGGGATGAAAGGCCAGCTGGCCCTGTTCCTTAATCCCGTAATGAAGCTCGACGACGCGCAACAGGAGCGATGCCGCAAGGATTTCGAGATGGTGGAGGCACGGCTGGCGCAGACCGATCACCATTTCCGTAAAGACCTGCTGATAGCCTCTGTACAGATGTTGATAATAGATTTCTTCGATTTCCATTCCCGTCTTTACGGAGTGGACAATATCCCGATGCAAAGCGCCTCTATCATGAGCCGTTTCCTCAATATGCTGGAAAACGGGACATACCGCGAACACCGCGAAGTGAACTGGTATGCCGACAAGCTGTGCGTAACTCCCAAATACCTGTCTGAAGTATCCCGCAAGATAAGCGGTTATGCCGCCAACTACTGGATAAACCGCTACACCATCCTCGACATATCCCGCCTGCTGCGCGACAAGTCACTTACTTTCGTCCGCATATCCGATATGTTCTACTTCTCGTCGCCCGCCTATTTCAGCCGATACGTGCAACAGCATTTAGGCGTGAGCCCAACGGAATACCGGGGATGATGTCAGTTACCTTGCCAAGGAATATCGGCGAACAGGCTTTGCCGAGGAAATGACTCAGCGTAAAATGTCAAACTATTGATAAGGTAAGTATAATAACCATAAGTAGTAGTCCTTAATACTGCCATTTCCTAAGAAAAAGAAATAAGCCGGAATAATATGGAACTATCGGATTGTGGTAATTGTGATTGTAACAAGAGTCCGTGGATAAGCGAAGCGTGTCGGTGCTTTGTTTAACTAACCGTAAAAATGTAGGCATTCGCGGTAATTATTGTAATACGTGGCACAAGAATTATGGCGAACTTTGCAGGCGTGCAATTACATGGAACGATGGGAAGAAAGGCCTGCATGACAATGATGATGGCAGCCATAGTCACGGGATTATGCGCCTGCACGGAAAAGACAGAAATTACAACTGATATGAACGGGAACGGAGCAACTGACAATGACAATTTTCAAATCCGGATGACCAAATCCGTCCCAGCCCAATATTTTTCGGAAGCAACCGAGCAGGGGCAAGTTGTGAGGATAGAGTACGACTCGAGAGATTATACCCGCGACAATCACCCTGCTACGCAGAAACCAGCTTATGTGTATCTACCGTACGGCTATGATGAAAGCCGTTCATACGATGTCATCTATCTGATGCATGGATGGACAGGTAGGGCAGAGGACACTTTTGAAACTTTGGGCGGCGCGCAGAAGAACATACTGGACTGGATGATACAGCAGGGGGACTGCCGTCCCGTAATCGTTGTTTCTCCTACATGGGACAAGGACAACCGAGCTAAAGACTGGGGCGAGTCGTGTGAGGAAATCGCCGTGTTCTACAACGAGTATGAAAACGACCTTATTCCAGCCGTTGAAAGTCGCTTCTCAACATACGCCGAGACGACGGATCGGGCTGGTATCGTGGCCTCGCGCGACCATAGGGCTTTCGGCGGATTCTCTTTGGGGAGCGTTACGACATGGTATATCTTTGAGCATTGTTTTGACCTGCAACGCTTCTTCTTGCCGATGAGCGGCGACAGTTGGCATGTTACGACATTTGGCGGACAGACGGCGCCGGAGCAGACGGCACAGTTCCTTGCTTCGGTAGTCCAGGCATCGCCTTACGGAACTGATAACGGATTTCACGTATGGCACGCCGTGGGGACGCAGGATGCACGCTTCTATCAGACCCATAATCAGGCGATGGCTTGTTTGCAGCTGACCGATGTGTTCACCCCACATAATTTTTCATACCATCAGAGAGAGGGTGGGCAACACGACTACAATTCCGTCGTGGAGTTTGTCTATAACGCCCTGCCGTTTTTCTTCCCGGATGAAGAACAACAGTCTTTCACTCGCACAAGTCGCATCAGTGATGTAATGAACGATCCGGCTTTCGGTGACTGGGGACGGCTGATTTTCCCGGTGAATGAAGGATACTGGAGTGGCGAGACCTTGGAACAGCTGCGTTTGGTGTGGTACAACTATATAGATCCGGAAAAGACTGTCGAAATCTGCAATTACCTGAAAGCACATACTGGTAGCGCATTCCTTGACATTTATACGGAAACAGAGAAACAGGCTGACCCACAGAAACGTAACACGGGCCTGTTCTTCTTTCGTGGAAACCCTGGCGCTCCCTTTGCCGTCTGCAATGCGGGAGGGGCGTTCGCGTATGTCGGGGCTATGCATGATAGTTTTCCTCATGCCCTCGAACTGTCCAAACTCGGCTATAACGCTTTCGCGCTTATCTATCGTCCGGGCAATGCTTACGAAGACCTTGCCCGTGCAATTACCTATATATATGACCATGCTGATGAATTGGGCGTAAGCGCTTCCGGTTATTCCCTTTGGGGTGGTTCAGCAGGTGCACGTATGGCGGCAGTGCTTGGTAATGCTGGATTCCTTCGTCAATTGACCGGACGTAAAGATATACCGCAAGCAGCGGCTGTAATCATGCAATATACGGGATATAACACGGTCAGCCAGCAAGATGCGGCAACATATGCTTGTGTCGGCACTAACGACGGTATTGCATCTTGGCGTACCATGCAACGGCGGTTGCAAAGCCTTTCAGCCCTCGGAATCCCGACCGAATTTCATGCTTACGACGGGCTTCCACACGGCTTTGGATTAGGTACGGGAACAGTGGCAGAAGGATGGATAGCTGATGCTGTTCGCTTTTGGAAAGCGCAGATAGATAATTGATAGAAATATGAACGCATGTAATTCTTATAATTCTGAATTTAAATCAACAAGAGGACAATATGAAAAAAGCAATAATTATGGTAGTAGCCTTGCTGTCTGTATTGACAGCCTGTAATGAAAACAATAAATCTAACGATATTAACATGAACGTGAATCAGAAAGAAAAAGTAAAGGAGGTGCCCGGACGCCGGAATTTCGGAGCACAGCATCCGGTCATGACACCGCAACCCTGTATCATGATAGCGACTTATGACGAGAATCAGGTTCCGGACGTTATGATGGCGGCATGGGGCGGTCAGTGCGACTATGATAAAATTACTTTTGATTTAGGAGCACACAAGACAACAGAGAATATAAAGCTGAAAAAAGCATTTACGGTCAGCTTTGCTACGGAGGAAAATATGGCACAATCAGACTATTTTGGATTGGTGAGTGGTAATAAGGTTTCAGACAAAGTGAAGCGTGCCGGGTTTACCGTAACTCCAAGTCCAAATGTGGATGCCCCGATAATCAACGAATACAAGCTCACGCTGGAGTGCCGTGTTGTTGAAGTGGAAGAAAATACCGATGGCGGTGCACGTGTGGTTGGTGAGGTCGTGAATTGGAGTGCTGATGAGAGCATTCTTAATGCCGAAGGTAAGGTTGATCTTGCAAAACTCCGACCAATTATTTTCGACTCTTCCGCTTTGATTTACCGCGCAGTTGGCGATAGTGTAGGGCAGGCATGGCATTCAGGAAAGAAGTTTCAGTAATCTAAAAAACAAATAAGACTATACAGACAATCAAACTGAGCAACAACGGGAGACATTGTAGGATGTTTCCCGTTGTTGTTTATTATTCTGTTTGTTTTTCTTCTTTTGATGGGCTATGCGTAACGACCATTGCTCCGGCTATGACAAGGGCGAGCGCGACAGGTTTATCCCAACTAAATACGTCCTGCCCGATGCAGATGGATGCAATGGATGCCACGATGGGCTGCATGTTCATATAGACGCTCACCGTGGTGGCACGTAGGTATTTCAGCGCAAACGGTATGAGGAAATAAGAGAGGCAGGTGGAACCAATTAATACGAGCAGCAGCATAGCTATGGCGGAAACGTCTGCCTCACCGTTGTATATCCGTTGTTTGCTAATTTCGGAAATGCCGAAGGGCAACAGCATCAGAGTGACAAAAAGAAAAAGCCATTTCATCATCGTTACCGGTGAGTAACGCTGGGAAACGGAACGGGTGATACGTATTGTGAAAGGATGAAACCGAAAAATCCACCCACCGCAATAAGCAACAGGTCCCTAAGCTTTACATGCTCTTTGCAACCAAACAGTCCTATCGTCCAGAATACTGCCGAGGCAAACACTACACGCGAGAACGTATATCCTACAGGAGTCATCCAGTGCAGCAGCAACAATTGAGTAACGGGCACTGCCAGACCGAATATCACGTTTGCCGTGAAAGCCATGGCGTGCCCGTATGCTTTATTTAGAGTCATGTTTTATAGTTTTGCTCCCCAAACCATCTTCTCTACATCCTCTAGCGTGGCGTTGAAGAATCGTTTTTCCTTATTAAGCGAGCGTATCTGCTGCATTTCCTCGTCGGTCAGGGCGAAGTCGAAGATTTGAATGTTCTCTTTGATGTAGTCTGGATTTGAGGCACCTGGAATAACGGAGAATCCCTCCTGAATGTGCCAGCGCAGAATTACTTGGGCGGGGGGCTTGCCGTAGGCTTCGGCTATCTTTTTTATCACGGGGTCTTTGAACAGCGCTCCGTTGCTCATCGCTCCTCCCAACGGAAACCAGCATTCCACCTGTATGCCTTCTCGGGCGGATTTTTCGCGCATCTCCAGACGCTGGGCGTATGGATGGCACTCTATTTGGAGCACTTGAGGCTTGATAGTCGCCTCTTTCATAATCGTGTTCCATACTTCCTCGTTAGCGTCAAAATTGCTTATACCGAGGGCACGCACTTTACCCATTTTCACTGCCTTCTCCATGTCTTTCCATGCTCCCACGAAGTCGCCCATGGGCTGGTGTACATAGAGCAGGTCGATGTAGTCAAGTTGCATACGGTCGAGCATATCGTCAATAGCTTTTAGCGTCTTGCCCTCGCCGTATTCCGTTGGCCAGAGCTTACTGGTTATCCAGATATCCTCGCGCGGAATGCCACTTTCCTTGACAGCACGCCCAACACCGGCTTCATCCTGGTAGGCATGGGCTGTATCGATGTGTCGGTAGCCCGCTTTCAAGGCGGTGAGACACGACTGCTCACACACTTCATCACTTGGCTGGAGAAAAGTACCGATACCAAAGCGAGGCATCTCCACGCCATTATTCAACTTGACCATCGGCACACCAGCCATAGTTGTTTTCTCTTGTGCATAGGTTGCACATGCTCCGCCACATAGTATTATGGCGGATAACAAAAGTTTTTTAAGTGATTTCATACTCTTTATAAACTGAATTATTGTCTGTTTGTTTCAATCGTTTCTTTAATTGCAATGACAGGACTGCTGTATCATTGGCGCTACAAAGATAGATGATATTTGTTTGAACAGACTTACATAAAATTCGGAAGGATATGTTGCTTTTGCGGAAAAATATATTCCAGAGTTACCACTGTAAACGGCTTTTCATTCGGCAGCTCCGAATATGCCGCGGCATGGGCAGTGGTCGCCCCGCGTGCCCGCTTTGCGCTTTGCCGTCATCCGGGCGCAATGGATGGATGCAAAGGGGGGAAGTAGTTTGTTGTGGAGGCGGGGAATTATAAAGGGAGAGTAAGGAAGCCAGGATGTTGCCATCGCGGCTGGTATGTGGAAGACGTGTCTTGACTTCTTTACCCTTTCCTTGATTTCTTAATCGGTGAGGACATGCATCAGATACATATCTCGCCGCTTCCGACGCATTTGTGGTGCTCTTCATCGTACACGGTGCAGAACTGGCCGGGGGCTACGCCCTGTATCATGTCCTCAGAGTGTACGGCGAAGGCCGCCTTGCCGGCGCGTTCGAGCGTGGCTTTGTGGAACTCGGGGGTGTGGCGTATCTTAAACGTAACGTTTATCGACGCTTGTCCTTGCCAGGGGTCGCATGTCAGGAAGTTGAAGCCGTGTATGTTGAAGTCTTTTTTGTAGGCCGTAGCCGGCTCGTATCCTTTGCTTACGTAGAGGATGTTCGCCTGCATGTCTTTCTTCACGGCATACCACGGGCCGCCGCCGAAGCCGAGGCCGTGGCGCTGGCCGATGGTGTGGAACCATAGCCCCTTGTGGCGTCCGATTTTCTTGCCGGTCTCAAGCTCGAGCACGTCACCCGGGTTTTCGCCCAAGTAGCGGCGGATATAGTTATTGTAGTTTATCTTGCCCAAGAAGCATATCCCCTGGCTGTCCTTGCGCCTGGCGTTGATAAGGCGCTCGCGTTCGGCTGTAGCCCGCACTTCTTCTTTCATCAGTCCCCCGATGGGGAAGAGGGCTTTCTTGAGTTGCCAGTCGTGTATCTGGGCGAGAAAGTCTGTTTGGTCTTTCACGGGGTCGGGGCTTGTCGTCAGCCATTTCATGCCGTCTATTATTTCCGTCTGGGCGTAGTGCCCTGTGGCTATCAGGTCGTAGTCATGGCCTGCTTTCTCGTTGAAGGCGCCGAACTTGATCAGTCTGTTGCACATTACGTCGGGATTCGGCGTGAATCCTGCCCGCACTTTCTCCATGGTGTAGCGTGTCACTTGGTTCCAGTATTCCTTGTGGCAGTCTACAACTTCGAGCCTGCAGCCGTATCTTGCGGCTACGGCGGTAGCCATCTCAAGGTCCTCTTCGCTCGAGCAGTCCCACTCTTCGCTCTCTTCGGGGCCTATCTTGATGTAGAAGCAGTCGGGACGGAAACCGCCTCGGGCAAGCTCGTACACGACGACGGAACTGTCGACTCCGCCCGAGAGGAGTACGGCTATGCGCTTGTCTTTTAATAATTCATAATCCATAATCCATAATTCATAATCGGGCAGGATGTGACCGTAATGGTTGTAATCCTGCCCAAGTCTTCACCTTTTCACCCTTTCACCTTTCAAGAGTGTAGCTTTCGATGTCGCGAAAACCGTTAAGGAACGCCCGTGCGTCCATGCGTTTCTTTCCGCTCAGCTGTATTTCGTCGAGCTGTAGCCAGCAGTCGGCCGTGGCAACGAGCATGTTCCCGTTGAATATCCTTATCGTTCCCGGAGCGTTCCCGTTGCAGGGCATTTGCGTTAAGGCGGCCTTGAATAACTTAAGGACCGAATTCTTACCGTCGGGAGATACCATGTTGGTCCATGCTCCGGGGTATGGCGACAGACCGCGGACGAAGTTCCGTGCCCGTTCTGCCGGCATGTTCCAGTTAATCCGGCATGTCTCCTTGAATATTTTTGGCGCGTTGTGCAGCTCTTTGCCTACCGGTATCATGTCTTCTTGGGGCAGTGAGTCTACGTGTCCGTTGCCTGCGATAATTCTGTCTATGGTCTTCAAGGCTATGCCGGCGCCGAGTTTCATCAGGCCATCGTACACGTTCTCTACGTTGAAATCGTCTGCGATGTCGAACGGTTCCTGCATTATTATGCGGCCGGTGTCGATATCGTGGTCAAGGAAGAATGTCGTGACGCCAGTCTGTTTTTCGCCGTTGATGACGGCCCAGTTGATGGGTGCCGCCCCACGGTACTGCGGGAGCAGGGCCGCATGGACGTTGAACGTGCCGAAACGCGGCATGGCCCATACCACTTCGGGCAGCATTCTAAAGGCCACGACAACCTGAAGGTCGGCGTTGTAGCTTCTCAATTCATCAACGAATTGCGGGTCTTTCATCTTTGCGGGCTGTAGCACGGGCAGACCTTTTGCCACGGCATACTGTTTAACGGCAGAAGGCTGGAGCGTGTCCTGGTGGCGTCCTACTGGTTTGTCGGGCTGTGTCACCACGGCTACTACGTTGTAGCCGCCGTCGACAAGGGCACGCAGTGTCTCCACGGCGAACTCGGGGGTGCCCATGAATATTATTCTCAGGTCGTTCTTTGTCATGTCTGTATTTGGGGAAATTAAGAATTAAGAAAATATGCCTTGCAAGGTGTTTTCTACACGGCAGTTGGATTTTTGATTTTAAAATCTTTCCTATTCTACGGTTACTGACTTGGCGAGGTTTCTCGGCTGGTCAACGTTCAGCCCTTTCTCGACGGCTACGTGGTATGCCGTAAGCTGTAGCGGGATGACGGATAGTAACGGAGCGAGCGGCGCAAGTGTCGGAGGAACTTCAATCGTAGCTTCCGCAATGTCGCTCACTGCCTCGTCGCCTTCCGTTACGATTGCTATGATCCGGCCGTTACGGGCTTTTACCTCTTCGATGTTGCTCAGTATTTTCTTGTACAGTTGATGGTGTGTAGCGACAAATACGACGGGCATGTCTTCGTCAATCAGGGCTATCGGCCCGTGTTTCATTTCCGCGGCGGGATAGCCTTCGGCATGGATATAGCTTATTTCCTTTAGCTTCAGGGCGCCTTCAAGGGCTACGGGATAGTTGTACCCGCGACCCATGTATAGAGCGTTTTCAGCGTATGTAAGCGTTCTGGCAATGTCCTTTATCTTGCTGTCTTTTTCAAGAACGGTTTTTATCTTGCCGGGTATTCGGCCAAGCTCCTCTATGGTATCTTCGTATTCCTGTTGCGGGATGGTGCCTAATTCGTGGCCCAGCGCAAGGGCGAATAATGTAAGTACGGTGACCTGCCCTGTAAAAGCCTTGGTTGAGGCTACGCCTATCTCGGGTCCTACGTGTATGTAAATGCCCGTGTCAGAGGCCCGCGCAATGCTTGAGCCTACGGCGTTGACAATGCCGAAGCACAATGCGCCGCTCTTCTTTGCCAACTCGAATGCCGCAAGCGTGTCGGCGGTCTCGCCGCTTTGCGATATGGCTATCACCACGTCGCCTGGCAGGATTACAGGGTTGCGGTAGCGGAATTCAGAGGCGTACTCCACCTCCACCGGAATTTTTGCCCATTGTTCGATTAGCTGTTTGCCTATCAGTCCGGCGTGCCATGACGTGCCGCAGGCTACGATGACGAATCTTCCTGCGTTGACAAGTTCATTACGGTGCAGGTTGATGGTGCTCAGCACGATGCGTTTCTCCTTGAGTAGAAGGCGTCCACGCATGCAGTCGGATATGCATCTTGGCTGGTCGTATATTTCCTTGAGCATGAAGTGGTCGAATCCGCCCTTTTCCAATGACTCGAGGTTTATGTCCACCTCCTTTATATCATGGGTTATTTCTTTGTTGTCAAGGTTCCTTATCTCAATGTCCTGGCCGAGCTTAAGCAGTGCCACCTCGTTGTCGTTGAGGTAAATCAGCTTGTTTGTGTAATCGGCGAATGGCAGCGCGTCGGAAGCGAAAAAGAACTCGCCATTGTCCTTGCCTACGCCTATTGCCACGGGACTGCTTTTCTTTGCTACCACTATCTTGTCTGGAAATTCTTTGTCGATGACGGCTATGGCATACGCGCCTACAACTCGCCTGAGCGCCAACACGACCGCTCCTTCAAGGTCTTTGCCGTATTCCTGCTGCATGAATTCTATGAGTTGTACAAGCACTTCTGTATCGGTGGAACTTTTGAAAGTGAACCCTTTTCCTTTAAGAAACTCTTTCAGGCTGGCGTAGTTTTCGATGATGCCGTTGTGTACAAGGGCCAGGCGTCCGCTCTGTGACACGTGCGGGTGGGCGTTGACGGCTGACGGTTCGCCGTGGGTGGCCCACCTCGTGTGGGCTATTCCTATCTTTCCGGTGGTGTCTCTTTGGCTTGCTATGGCTTCAAGATTGCTCACCTTACCTTTCTCCTTGTAAACGTTCAGCTGCCCTCCGTCGTTGATGAGGGCTATGCCGGCCGAGTCATAACCACGGTATTCAAGGCGTTTCAGCCCTGCAATCAATATCGGGTAAGCCTCTCTGGGGCCTATGTATCCTACTATTCCGCACATAATCTTGAATATTTGTCGGGCAAAGATAATAATTAAAAACGAAAATATTGTTGCGCGCTCTGTTTTTTATCTGTAAAAGCTTTTAAATCCTTGACTTTGCGGTATGCAGCCTTTTACATTGTGAAAGATGGCCTATTGTCTTCCGAAAGACGGCCGTTGGGACTGTAAAAGGCGGCCTTTTGCATGACCGTCAGTAAACAATACGTGAGTTCGGTATAAGAAAACGATTGAAAAAGTTGTGGGAATGAGATATTTTT
>ERZ779877.2181-NODE-2181-length-14834-cov-3.315718_pt1 | contig 14834 bp, 12 predicted proteins | sample MGYA00511556_ERZ779877 | MGnify/ENA primary metagenome ERZ779877 (study PRJEB29588, sample SAMEA2159338) | human gut metagenome | biome: human gut; feature: human-associated habitat; material: faeces | place: Denmark | collected 2008/2010 ...
CATCTGACGCGCTGTCTGGCCTATGCCCGCCGTTTGCGGAAGAGGACGGAATGTGCCTTTTTCTCCCTGTCGTCAGCCATGGAAGTAGTGGAAGAGATGGGCTTTACAGGGGACTATTTTGTCTCGCCCTTCTGGTCTGCCAATACCACGTATGACTGGAACTGCGAACTGGCCGTGCGCTTCGGTATGATGCTGGAGCGCACCCGGCCGGATGTGGTGGTCTTTGACGGCACATGGCCCTTCCAGGGCTTTCTGGCGGCCTGCCGGGCCTACGGACGCCCGCTCAAGCTGGTCTGGTCCAATCGGGGCTTGCTGAAAAAGGACGCCAAAACCGTCCCCGTGGACAAAAGCCTCTTTGACCTGCTGATCCGACCCGGCGAGCTGGGCAGCACGCCCGGGGAGGTACGCACGCCGGAGGGGGTACGCCAGCTGCATGTGCCTCCGGTGCTGCTGCTGGATGATGACGACATCCTGTCCCGGGCCGCAGCCCGGGAACAGCTGGGGCTGCGGCCGGAAGGACGGTATGCCCTGTTCTCCCTCGGGCCGGGCAACCTCAAGGACGTGAGCGGGCCGGGCCTGCGCCTTGTACGGGAAGTTCAGGATGCCGGCTTTACTGCGGTTTGGGCCTGCGCGCCCATTTCCGTGCGGGATGTGGAACTGCCCGCCACGGTGCAGCCGCTGTCCTCCTATCCGTTGGCACGCTATCTGCGGGCGTTTGATGTGTTTGTGGGGGCAGCGGGCTACAATACCTGCTGCGAGGTGGCGCAGGCGCAGATCCCCAGCCTGATCGTCCCCAACACCTTGCTGGCGGATGATCAGATGGCGCGGGCGCGCATGCTGGCGGCACATGCGCCGGTGGTGGTCAACCCGTGCGAGACGGACCTGGATGCCCAAACAGCAGTCCGACAGCTGCTGGCGCGTACGGAACAGAAAGATAACGTTTCCTGCGCCCTCGCTCTCAACGGGGCCGATCTTGCCGCCGAAGCTATTTGGCAACTGGCACAGCAGTGAGGAGACCATGACCCTGCTACACGAAACAGAAGAACTGCGTCGTCGCCTGCGGCAGTGGGCAGCCGCCCCGGAATGGCCCCTGCTGGTGCGCTATGAGCTGCTGCCGCAAAAGCCCGCGCCTGAACTCAGTAAACGCTGTTCCCAAAAACTGGGACGTCTTTTGCGGGTCTGGGGTCTGAGCCGCGCCCGCTATCAAAAGCAGGTCTGGCAGGCAGGTCTCAAGCATGCACCGGCATCCGGGAACAAAATTCTGCTCATTTGGTCGGATGTGCCGGACAAAACCACCTCCCGCGCGGCCTGCGGCGGTTTGCAGCGTCTGCTGGCCGCACGCCCGGCATATGCGCCCGTGCTGGTGACAGCGCTGGCGGATTTCGCCTTCTATTCCCGTTTGGGCTGGCTGGTGGAATATCTGCCGGAGATTTCCGGTACGGGCCCGGATTACACTGAACGCAAACAACACTATCTGGCCTGGCGCTACCGTGAGGCTGTGGCCGTCCCTCTGTCGGCCGGGTTGTGCGCTGCGGAAGACTTTGCGCAGCTTATCCCATCATAACGGGCACTCTTACTCCTTTCTTTTGAAGTATCCATGCCGAAACATCCGGCCTGCTGCCATGATCCGGGACCGGTACGACCTTAACATATAGTGCAATAACGAGCTGATCGATATGAGCAAAGACAGATATGTCGTTCTGACAGTGGATACCGAAGCTCTGCCCAATCGGGCAGAAACGGATCATGTGCGCCGTCTGATCTGGGGCGAACATGCCAATGGTACGGCCGGTGTGCGCGAAATAAGTAGCATCGGCAATGAATTTGGTGCCAAGCATGTCTTTTTTGTGGATATGTGCGGTGCGTACGCACGGCGTGACGAAATTGAAGAAGTGGTACGCTGGCTTGACCATGACGGCCAGGATGTAGAGATGCACGCGCATCCCGAGTATCTGCCGAAAGACTTTTGGCCGGAGTTCCATTTCAAATACCGTCCGCGCTTCATGAACCAGTATGCGGATGACAAGGATGATTTTGTCATAGACTATTTCGGCGGCATGCTTGCCGGCATCCTCGGCAGGCCCCTGCGTGCGTTCCGCGCCGGCTCTTTCCGCTGGAACGCCGGGACCCTCCGCGCGCTGGCAAAGTACAACATTCCCCTGTCCTTCAATAACTCCATGTGCGCGGTCAACAATCAGCAGTGTCTGCACAGTCTGCCGACCAATATCCCCTTCCGCTGGGAAAACGGGGTGATAGAAATCCCCATGTCGGAAAAATACATCTTGCCCCGGTTGCAAAAAAACTGGTGGGCAAGGCTCCAGTATCCGCAGTCGAAATTCTTCCGCTATCGTCCCTGGTGGGCATCGTTTCTACCGGGCAGCGTCAGCCACCGGACGCCGTTCATGGTCTTTCTGCTGCACTCCTGGTCGCTGATGTACTGGGACGAGAACGGTCACGGTACCTACAAGGACGATGCACGCATTGAAGGCTATCGCAGCTTTTTGAAGTGCCTGACAAAAGACTATGACGTCATCACTACGGCGGAACTGCTGGACCTGATCCAGGGCGGCAAAATTGCCCTCACGCATACCGAGTCCATGGACAAAGCCGAACTCCCGGCAAGCAAGAAGGCCTGATATCATGCAAAATCCCTTTTCACAGCTGCACAGCTGCCTGACAAAGAGTTTGCTCCAGTTGCTGCTGCACCGGGCAAAGCCCGGGCGTCCTGTGACGCCGGTGCCTGGACGCATCCTGTATGTGGCGGCCAGCTGTCTGCCCTATCATGTCAGCGGCTATACCTCGCGTACGCATGAACTGTTGTGCGCCCTGAAAGAGAGTGGCGCTGATCTGCGCGTCATCACCCGCACGGGCTATCCCTGGGACAGGCGCGACAGCCTCTGCCTGCCCGAAGCGGAATACACTCTGCGGGACGGCATGCGCTATGTCCATGCCCGCACTCCGCGCAATAACCGCTTGACCGCCATCTATGCAGCGCAGGCGGCCACCGTGCTGGAGCGTTACGCCCGGCAGGAGGGTGTGGCCTGTATCCATGCCGCGTCCAACCATGTCAGCGCCCTGCCCGCGCTCCTGGCCGCCCGGCGTCTGGGTATCCCCTTCCAGTACGAGATGCGCGGCCTGTGGGAGCTAACCCGCATCGCGCGGCAACCAGCCTTCGCGCAGTCGCACAACTTCAAGCTCGGTCTGGCGCTGGAAGGCTTTGTGGCATCCCATGCTGACAGAGTCTTTGTCATTTCCACCCAGCTCGGCCGCTATGCGCGGGAACATTGGGGCATCCCCGAAGACCGCCTGCACCTGTTGCCCAACTGCGTGGATGCCGGGCGCATTTGCCCCACGCATCTGCCCGCAGAGCCGCTCACCATCGGTTATGCGGGTTCACTCATCAACTATGAGGGGCTGGATACCCTGCTCCATGCCCTGCGCCAGCTGCGGCAGTCCGGCATGGCGACGCGTCTGGAGATCGCGGGACACGGGGAAGCCCACGAAGCCCTGGAACATTTGACAACGGAACTTGGCCTTGATGACGCCGTGCGCTTTTACGGCAGGCTTTCACCGGAAGATGCCCGCGCCCGCCTTTCCCGCTGTACACTGGTCTGCATCCCGCGCAGGCCATTCACAGTTTGCAAAATCGTCCCCCCCCTCAAGCTGGCTGAAGCCATGGCTCTGGAAAAACCTGTCATTGTCCCGGATCTTCCTCTTTTCCACGATGAAGCCGGAGATGCGGGCTGGTTTTTCCGCCCGGGAGACGCCGCCCATCTGGCACAGGTGCTGGCCACCGCCCTTGAAAATCCCGAACGCTGCGCCACGATGGCCCGCAAGGGCAGGGAACGCATCATCTCATACCGCCAGTGGAAACACTTCGTCCCGTACATCCTCGGAGAAGAGATATGCTTGGTGCGTTGATCCGTACCATAGGACATTTTGTCTATCCCCATCCTGTCGTCCCGCAGGACACACTTCGCCCAGGTCCCTTCGGCCGCCTCAAGATCGCGCTTGTGACGGATTTTTTTACGGCCGTCAGCCTGTCTGTCGATACCCGTGTCCGCTGTATGACGCCACAGAACTATAAGGATATCCTCCGCAACTGGCGTCCTGACCTTGTGTTCGTAGAGTCTGCATTTCATGGTGTTGCAGGGGAATGGCGCTACATGCTCGCCAAGCAGCCCCGCTATATCAACTGGTACAGGCCAGGTGCCATCTTCGCTCTGGTCAGGTATGCCCGGGATTTGGGGATTCCCACGGTATTTTGGAACAAGGATGACGGTGCTTTTTTTGATGCCTTTATTGATGTGGCGCGTAATTTCCAGCATGTCTTTACGACTGACAGCAGCTGTGTGCCGCGTTATCGGAAGGAAGTTCCCCCCGATACGACGGTCGGCGTCCTGTCTATGCCCTACCAGCCGGCGTTCCACCACTTCACAGGCTTTTCCTTTGTCAGGAACGAGGCCTGTTTCGTTGGCAGTTATTACAGGTATATCCTTAACGGAAGACGACAGTTCCTGGACATGATCTTCGAGGCATGTAAACGCATCGCCATGCCCCTTCATGTGTATGACAGGAACAGCAACAGGCTGTCCCACTTCCTTGAGTTCCGTTTTCCTGCCGATGCTGGCCTGCATCTGCATCCGCGAGTGCCCTATACGGAAACAGGGGCGGTATACAAGCATTACGCAATCTCGCTCAACGTCAATTCCATCACGGATTCCGAAACCATGTACTCGCGACGCCTGCTGGAGATCCTTGCCTGCGGTGGTATCCTCGTCACCAACAGCAGTCCGGTTGTAGAACGCTATTTTCGGGATTTTTGCCATATTGTGCATGATGCCCCTCAGGCACGGGAGCTGCTTACCCGCCTGGCCGCAGGCCCTGCCCCTGAAGACAAGGAGAGGGCAGCGGCCGGTGCGGCCTACGTCCGCAGCCTTCATACCTGGCAACACAGGCTTGAACAGCTGGCAGATACCGTCAACTTTTAAAATTTTTTAGGTACAGACATGTTTTTTTTGATCGTGCAGGCAGTCATCGCTATTATGGCAGTCCTGTTTCTTCTCTATGCGCTTCTTGAGGCTCGCTCCGTACGCAATGCCAACAAGAATCAAGCAGTGCACTTTATCACCATGTCTTCCTCCTCTGCTTCAGACATCGCAGAGTGGCCTATGGTCAGCGTGCTTTTGCCTGTCTACAACGAAAAACGAATCGTCCATAAGATCATTGACGCCGCCTGCGCCCTGCAATATCCCCGGGAACGTCTGGAAATCCTGCTGTTGGACGACTCCACAGACGAGACCTATGAGCTGGCGGAAAAACGCGTCGCCCGCTACCATGCCAAAGGTGTCCCCATCAGACACGCACGGCGGGAAAAACGTATTGGATACAAAGCGGGCAATCTCAGGTTCGGTCTGACCCTGGCCTGCGGCGACTTCATCGCCATCTTTGACGCGGACTGCCTGCCTCCCGCTGACTTCCTGCTCAAGGTCATGCCCTGCTTTGCGGATGACAGGGTAGGTTTCCTCCAGACCGGTATCGAACATGTCAACAGAAACGCCACCTTTCTAACGCGTTTCCAGGCTATGGAGGCCGGACACAAGGAAGACGTGACCTCGGGGCTCTCCCGGGAGGGCCTCATGGCATCGCTCACCGGGACGTCCTGCGTCTGGCGCCGGAGCTGTATCGAGGCCATCGGCGGTATCAGCACGGCGACCATTACGGAAGATGTGGATATGGGCTATGCAGCGCAACTGGAAAACTGGAAATACGTCTGGCTGCGCGATGTGACCTCCAAAGCCGAATTCCCCGAATCAATGGCAGCCTTTCGTGTGCAGCGCCAGCGCTGGGCACGGGGACTCATTCAGAATGCCGCGCGGCATGTACGGCAGATGTTCGCGACTTCCATGCCTCTTCTGGCACGACTGTACGCACTCTCACTCATGTTCTCCTCCCTGCTCCTGGCCGCCTTTTTCTGCGTCCTGCTGCTCTGCCTGCCTGTGGGCCTGCTGTTCCGGCCTGGTCTTTTTTTCCACGTCTGCTGTACCCTCTTTCTGGGAGCAGCTATCATCTGGGCCTGGTACAATACAGCCAACGGCAGCCAAGGAGCTTCCTTTATCCGGCGTCTCGGCAGTGCCTTCGGCTATGTCATCATGCACTTTCCCCTTTCCCTTTATTACTTCAGTGCTGCCGTCCAAGTAGCCGCAGGGATCGACGGCTCGTTCCATCGGACTCCCAAGGGCTGTGGCCGCCAGAAGATACGCCATCCTGCCATCAACAGACGGCTCGTCTGGCTGGAAGCATTTTCTCTGTGCTATGGGCTTGCCTCTTTCAGTGTAGGACTATGGGACGAGAATTACTGGATATCCCTCTACAGCGGCCTTGCCTCCTCCGGTTTTTCCCTCACGCTATTCTTTTCGTGGAGTGATCATAGAAAGCGCTTCCAGCCAGGGAGTGTGCTCATTACAGGGGCGACCGGGGCGCTGGGCAGCGCTCTGGCGCTGGAATACGCGGCTCCAGGCATGCAGCTCGTGCTGCTCGGACGGCGACAGGGTGTTCTGGAAGATCTTGCCGTGCGCTGCCAGGCCAAAGGAGCCGATGTCCAGACACATGCTCTTGACCTGCGCAAAACCGATGAGCTCCGCCGCTGGATATCTGCCTGCTGCGCGGAACACACGCCGGATCTCATCATTGCCAATGCGGGGCTGAACACCAATATCGGCCCACACGGCAAAGGAGAACCTTTTACCGATGTCAGGAGTCTGGTGGAAGTCAACCTGCTTTCCGTCATGGCTCTGGTGGATGGGGCGCTGCCCGCCTTGCGTAAAAGAGGCGGCGGCCAGCTCGCCATCGTGAGTTCCCTTGCAGCCTACTACGGTCTGCCTGCAACGCCGACCTACTGCGCCACCAAAGCAGGTCTTAAAGCCTACGGCACTTCTCTGCGCGGCTGGCTGCGCTCTGAGCACATCCGTGTCAGCGTGATCCTGCCAGGCTATGTGTCCTCTCCCATGTGTGCGGCCATGCCGGGCCCCAAACCCTTCCTCTGGCAGCCGGAACGCGCCGCCCGGCGCATCCGGCGCGGCCTTGCGCTTGACCGGGCACGCATCTCCTTTCCTTTCCCGCTCAATCTCGGGATATGGGGACTGTCGCTCCTGCCCGCCTGTCTGGCCATGCCCATAGCAAGGATGTTCGGCTATGATCGTTGACAGTGCCTTCCTGCAGGTGTGGACAACGGGCTTCATGGGACTCATTCTTTCCGTTGCCATAGAACGTTTTTTACATCCCCGGCCCCGATTCTTTCGTCCTGGCAGCGCATGGCTGCTGCATATCTGCCTGTGGTGCTTCTGCTATACGCTCTTTATCCTGATTCTCGGACGACCATGGTGCGCCCTCGTTGCAGTATCGGCCATTCTGATAACGCTGACGGTCGTCAGTAATGCAAAATACAAAAGTCTGCGAGAACCTTTTATTGCTCAGGACTATGATTATTTCCTTGATACGCTACGCTTTCCCCGTCTGTATCTACCCTTTCTCGGGCTGAAGAATTTCTGCCTGGCGGCCTTGTTTTTTGTACTGGCGCTGCTGGGTTTCTGGATGGAAGAGCCTCCCGCGTCCCGTTTCTCGCTTCAGGGCCAGCTTGGTGGATCCCTTGTCCTGCTGCTGGGCACAGCGGTTCTGCTCTCGCGGCAGCGCAATCATGCCTCGCTTGCTGTCTTTGACCCGGAAAAGGATTTGCAGACCCTGGGGCTCCTGCCGTCACTCTGGCTCTATGCCCTGGCCTCACGCACGTTGCCTCATGTGCGGTCGCCCTTTGCCTCTGCGACCGTGACGACGCGTCCGCGTCCTCACCTGATCGTCATACAGAGCGAATCCTTTTTCGATGCCCGTCACCTGTTTGCGGGTATCCGGCCTGATATCCTGCAGACTTTTGATGCGTTGCGCATGGAAGCTGCTTGTTACGGCCCCCTGGATGTGCCCGCTTGGGGGGCCAATACCATACGCACAGAATTTTCCTTTCTGACGGGGATTGCCGCGCAGGCTCTTGGCGTTCACCGTTTCAATCCCTACCGGGCCATTGCGCGTGGATGGTCGGTAGACGCCCTGCCCCTGTTCCTGAAAAAAATGGGCTACCGTACTGTCTGCGTTCACCCCTACTGGGGAAATTTCTACGGACGAAAATACGTCTTGCCGCGTCTGGGATTTGATACCTTCCTTGATATCGGCGCATTTCAGGGAGCACAGCGAGCAGGAGCCTACATCAGTGACATAGAAGTAGCCAAGAAGATCCTTGCCCTTTTGAAAGGCGCCACAGACCCTCTTTTTATATTTGCGATCACTATGGAGAATCACGGTCCTTTGCAATTTGACCATATACCAGACATGAAAGTTGAAAAATTTTATTCAACACCACTCAATAAAATATATAAAGATCTCGACAATTATCTTTATCATCTCAAAAATGCAGACACAATGTTATCTATGTTGCACACGACATTTAATAAATTATCACTACCTATTTCCTTCTGTTTTTACGGTGATCACGTTCCTATCATGCCTGAAGTTTATAAAAATCTCCGAGATCCAAAAGAGGTACCGTATTTCTTATGGAAAAACCTATATGCACGCGATATTCAACAGAAATTATATCACTCTTCAACAATACTGGGCACGGAGCACCATCTCCAAATTCATGACCTATCATTAAAATTGTTAATAGAAAACAACATATTTATTCAGCATTAGATCTTAATTTACATGACAATAAAATATATTAGGAAAATTTTTTAGCTGACAATAGATGTCAATAGTCCTAGATAAATATTATTATGACTTATCTGGCAGATAATCATTTTATTAAAATTCTGAATTATCGTTATTCACAGTAAACAACAAGACGGATTTTCTATTCCCACGAAAGAATCAAGGATATAGTGGATGCATCCCTACGACGCAAGGGAATTCCCCCCAAAATACAGGAGAATAATATGACGACTCTTGGAAAACGTATTCGCGCTGTTCGTGGCAGCCGCTCTCAAAACGTCTTTGCTAATTTTTTGGGTATCAGCAAAGGTGCCTTGGTCAACTATGAACATGACAGAAGCTCGCCCAATGCAAAAATTCTTATGACGATCTGCGTATTGGAGCATATTGAAATCAAATGGCTCCTTACGGGAGAAGGTCCCAGATATCAGGGGGGAGTGGGAGACAAACCTAATGACGTTCCTCCCCGTGACTATGATGGACAACCTATCCAGTTGCCGGGATGTCCACACTGTACGTGGATGGAAAAGCTCATTGAAAAAATGGAAGAAGATAGACGCTATCTTTTACTTGAAAACAAAAAGCTCCTTATTGATAATACTATCCTACATAACAATATACATCATAATTGATTTTTATTACACAAATACAATATTAATGTATAGGTAAAATTATTTTATTTATATGTCAATTTTATATAATGAATATATTTAATAGAATGATATTATAAAATTGATATTCATCATTTTGTCTGAATATAAATATGGAGGAACTATCGACTGCCCATGCTGGCCCGCACCACGGACAGGGGCAGCATAAGCGTCAGTTCATTGATGGGCGAAGGGGTGAAGCCGCATCCCTTGTAAAAAACTTTGGCACGCTCATGCAGGGCATGGACTAGAATGGCCCGTATACCCGCAATGTGCGCTGCCTGTTCCGTGCGCAAAATGGCATCCCGCAGCAGAGCGCGGCCTATGCCCTGTCCTTGAAGAGACGTATCCACAGCAAGGCGGGCCAGCAACATGACAGGGATGGGATCAGGCATATTACGACGGATTCTTCCCGGCACGAGCGCGTGGCTGACGCTCCCCACTGCCAGCGAGTAATAACCAATCACGTCATTGGAACGCGTAATGACATAGGTACGGCTGGCTCCACTGGCTTCATTTTTGCGGGCTCGCGTCTTGAGCCAGGTATCCAGCAGGGACTCGCCGCAACAGAAGGACTCCAGATGGTGATGCGCTTCCAGATGACAGGGCGCGGAAATCTTCATGCTACTTGTCCCAGGGCGCAGAAGTATTCAACAACTGGGCAAGAGCAGGATCAGGCCGCACAGGAGTGTCCAGCGCTTGCGTGAAGGCATCCCACTGTTCCGATGAAAGCTGGAAATGCGTCTTTTCCGCCAGAACGTCCTCGGCATGTCGTACGGCCAGATCCAGAATAAAGGCCGTGCGCGACTTGCCCAGCAACTGGGCTGCGCTGTCAATGAGTGCCTTCTGCGCAGCGGGAATACGCACATTGATGACTTCGGTAGCTGTACTCATGGCGGTAGCCTCCTTGATTTCAACTAAAGGATAAAACGTCGCTATTGTCAATACAAAGTATATACAAATTTGTCTTTGATAATCGCTAGCCCGTCATTACCTCCCCATGTGCAGCCGTGGGCGCACACCTATTTGTTGCCCAAGACACTGTTCAAGCGCGTCAGCGCAGGCAACAAGCTCTCGTGTACGGCGCTCAAGCGCTGCAAGTGCCGCATCAATGTCTGCTGTCCCTCCCGTAGCTGGAGGACCTCCCGGCGCAAGGACTGAATCTGGCGTCCCTGATCCTCCATGCGGGTCTGCTGGCCGGAAAGCCATGATTCCTGCCGGTGCAGCTTCGCGGCAAGTTCTCCTTCCAGGGCCAGTCGACTTTCTTTCAGCATCCTTTCCATTTCGGTCATGCGTCACCTCCGCACCACTTCCCAGGCGTCCCGTTGGCCCACCTTGCCCGCATTGACGATCTGTTGTCCCGCTGGTGTCAGAAGGTAGCTCTTGCCTTCGGCCTGATACGGCTCCAGCCCCTTGAAGCTGTTCCAGAGCGAGGCATTTTGCGCTTCCAGCTGTTCCCGCCGGGCACTCAGGTGTGAAATCTGTCTTCCCCACACCCGTGGGGGTGTTTCCTGTGCGCCCGATGGCAGGCTGTTCCGCTGTACGTCTTCCCCACACCCGTGGGGGTGTTTCCAGGACGCGCACAAGCGCTTTATACTGTGCCGGGTCTTCCCCACACCCGTGGGGGTGTTTTCGAGGTAGCCCAGGCTGACAGCGCCAACGGAGTGTCTTCATGCACTGCCTGCCGTTTTTCCTCCCGCTGATCTCTGCCGGGCTTCCTGCCCCAGCACAACAGCCGTCCCGCATGAAGATCATCAGGGCCCGGCGTACACAGGCGCTCCCTCCGTCCCAGCCGCAGGCCAGCGGCAGAATGCCCTTGCTGGCCGCTTTAGCGTGAAATGTGTGCCGGACAGGCTTTTGGCAAGGACCCGGGCATGCATCGGCCCGGTGCCGGGCGGATCTTCCCGCCATGTCCGGGGGATGCAGCTGAGGATACGCAAAAAACCTTATTATTTTCTTATATTCCCCATAACCTACTTTCCCTGTAAGAAATAATGATCCCAATGGCATGGGGGTACAGCTGCCCCATGTCCCCTTTTTTGTTCCCAATTTCCCACGGTGGGAATGAAAAGGACCCAAGATAAAGGAGGAGTAGGAATGACAAAAAGAGCAATGGGGAATTTGTTGAACAGGTATCGATCCGTTTTGAAAAAATGCCACCTCATGAACACGTTCGGTTCATTGGCTGTTGCGTCCATCCTGGTCATGGGAGCAGCAAGTGGAGAGGCGTTCAGCAATACCACCGGCTATAACGCGGCCGATCCGGCATCATCCGGTACGACAGTTTCCGCGACAGACCAGTCGGAAAATGCCGTTGCTTCCGCTATCAAAGTTGATACGGCGGCGACATACACGGTTCCTGATACAGTAACGCGTGCCGAGGCGACGGCCATAGGAAAACAAAGCGCCCGTGCCTTTGGAGTATTCGTGCAAGGTTCTGCAGGAAACAGGCTGACGCTGGATTCGCTTGATATTTCATCAAAAGCCATCACGGAAAATGGAAAATCCATTAGCTATGGCATAAGTAGTGATACAAACAGTTCTGTATCTGTCAACGAAGGTACCATCACAGCAACATCACAATCAAAAAACGGGATTGCCGAATCATTTGGCGCTGTGAGCCAGAATAACAGTTCGGCTGTCCTGGGCGTCAATTCCATCAGATCCGAATCGGAATCACATCAACACACTGCAGAGCCCAAGACTGTCGGAGTCTATGCATCAGGCACGAGCACTCTCAGCATGACGAATGACAAAGTAACAGTAAAAGTTTCCGCAACGCATAACGGAAATGTTTTTTCCAGAAAAGTGAATGGAATATATGGCGAGAAAAATAGCACGTTAACGATGAACGACGCTGATATATCCGTACATGGGCGCAACAGTACCCCTGAAAAATCCGGGGCTGCCGGTATCCATCTGTTCACCGCATCGACCCTGACGATGAAGAACGGCACCATCCGGGTGACCACCATAGATCCCGAGGGCACGTTTGCAGGGTCTGCCGTCGGTATCGTCACCAGCGCGACCAGCGGCAGGCACGGCATCACCGCCGGTACCCTTGATGTCCGTGCGCAAGGCGGATGGGCCTCCGGCATCCAGCTTGAGAATACCGACATGCGCATGGCCGGAGGAACCATCCTGAGCGAGGCTGTCGACAGACCGGCATACGGCATACGGGCCACCCAGACGAACTTTACGGCTACCGGCGATGTCAGCATAGCGGTCCAGTCCGCCAAGGCCGGCACGGCCGTTGGCGGCATCCTGTCGCTAGGCGATTCGTCCGTCACGATGCGCGGCGGGTCCGTGACCGCTGTCGGCAAAGGGAGCGGTGGGGCCATGGGGCTCTACGCCAAAGGCGGCAGCATCACCAAGACAGGAGGGGACATCACCGTCGTTTCAGCGGGCATTTCCAGCGGCATGGACGCCTTTCCCACCAGCAGGATCACCTATGGCGATGCCGGGGCCACGACGCGGGTAAGCGTGGAAGGCAAGGAGGCCTACGGTCTCCGTGTCCGGGGACAAGCCGGCACTGGCCAGGCGGCTTCGATCGAACTGACGAATGGCGTCATCACGGCGCGCGCGTCTGGCGATACCGCCATAGCGGTCTACAACACGTCGGGCGATATCAGCCTGAAGGGCACGACCGCCATCACGGCCACAGCCGCGGCCCCTGGTCAAAAAGTCTACTCGCTGTATGTGGAGGGGGACACGCCGAACACCATCACGGTGGACAGGGCCTCGACCATGGAAGGCGATATAGAGGCGGCGACCGGCAGCGCCACCGTGCGCGCAGCCATCCAGGATGGCGGCAACCTGCGGGGCTGGGCACGCAGCCTTGGTGATCTTGACCTGTCGTTCGGCAAAAACGCCGTATGGGAAGTGGTCTCCTCCAATCAGCTCACAAAGGAAAACGACGGCCGGTACGCCGGCAATCTGACGAAGCTCGCCCTGGACGGCTCCCGCGTCTATGTGGGCAGCAGGCAGGGGCAGTGGGACGCCGGGACCGGCTTTGCGTCTGAGCGGCGCGTGCTGTCCCAGACGGACGCGCCCGCCGAACTGAAGATCAGCCATCTTTCCGGGACCGGGAGCTTTTATCTGCGGACGGATATGGATACGGATGTTTCCGACAGTGTCCTGGTGAGCGACTCCCTGTCCGGCACCTATGGCCTGCATGTGAAAGCAAGCGGAGCGGAACCCGTCGCGGTGCAGACCAAAAGCTATCTGGCCAGGACGGAACAGCGCGTGGGCGCCCCCGCAAGCGCCTTTGCGCTGCAAGGAGGAAAAAACGTCAACGGGCGGGAGATGATCGACATAGGGATCCATAGCTATGCCCTGGAAACGAGCGAACGGAACGACGGCAGGGAATGGTACCTTGCCCGGACGGAAGGGTTTTCCCCTACAGGCGAGATGGCCCTGGGGCTTTCGGGCATGACCTCGGCCTATGCCATGCACCTGGGCCAGCTCTCCGATCTGCGCGAGCGCCTGGGGGAGATCCGTTACGGTAACGGCACGGACGGCCTGTGGATACGCGGCTTTACCGAGGAGAACCGCCTTTCCGGCCTGGGCGGCACGGATTTCAGCCAGAATTTTTACGGCACGTCCTTCGGTTACGACCGTCTTCTGGAGCAGGATGAAAACAACAAATGGCTGCTGGGCCTGCGTGGCCAGATCAGCAAAGCCCACCAGCGCATCGACGGCCTGCATGGCGGTTCCGGAGAAAACCGCTCCTACGGCATCGCGGCCTACGCCACCTGGCAGCATGCCGACGGCTGGTACGCGGACACCGTGCTGAGCTGGGACTGGTACGACCAGAGCCTCAGGACCCGCATGCTGGACGGCACGCCTGTCCACGGCTCCTACCATACCTATGCGGGGGGCATCAGCCAGGAAGTGGGACGCATGTTCCGTTTTGATAACGGCCTGTTCATCGAGCCGCAGCTGCAGCTTTCCTGGTACTGGATAAAGGGCATGGATTTCACCACCAGCAACGGCATGGACGTGGATCAGGACGATGCCTGCGCCCTTACCGGCCGCGCCGGTCTGGTGGTGGGCAAAAAGTGGAAGCTGGACGACAACCGCTACTTCCAGCCCTACCTCAAGGCCGGTGTCAACCACGAGTTCATGAGCGACCAGAAAGTCACGGTCAACGGCATCAGGTTCACCAATGACGTGCGCGGCACGCGCGGCTATTACGGCGCGGGCTTTGACCTGCAATTCGCAAGCAATGCCCGGATCTATGCCGAATTCGAGCGCGAAGACGGCCGCAAGGCCTCCACCCCCTGGAGCGTGAGCGCAGGCGTGCGGGTGGAGTTCTAGTTCCCGTGACAAGGGGAGGGGCCGGCCCCGGGGAGCTGCCGCCCGGCCCGGGAGCGGATCTCGCCCCAGCCTGCTGGCTGCCCCGGAAGCGCCCGTCCGGCCTCC
>ERZ779877.2183-NODE-2183-length-14832-cov-2.731610_pt1 | contig 14832 bp, 10 predicted proteins | sample MGYA00511556_ERZ779877 | MGnify/ENA primary metagenome ERZ779877 (study PRJEB29588, sample SAMEA2159338) | human gut metagenome | biome: human gut; feature: human-associated habitat; material: faeces | place: Denmark | collected 2008/2010 ...
TATAAATTGGATAATCTGGTAGCCATTATTGACCGTAATCGTTTGCAGATCAGCGGTACAACCGAGGAGGTCATGTCATTGGAGAGTATGCGCGACCGCTGGACTGCCTTCGGTTGGGATGTATTGGAAATGAACGGAGATGAGATGGAAGATATCATCCGGACTTTCCGTTCTATTGATTATACGAATAAAAAGCCTCATTTGCTTATCTCTCATACTACAAAAGGAAAAGGAGTGTCTTATATGGAAGGCATTGCAAAATGGCATCATGGCGTGCCTACAGCCGAACAATATGAAGAGGCTGTTCGCGAGGTATCCGAAAGAATTGAAAAACTAGAAAAAGAAAACAATGGCAAATAATATGATAGCGTGCAGAAAGAGCTTTACAGATACGTTGCTGGAGTTGGCGCGTCAGGATAAAGATATTGTGGCGGTTACAACAGACGCCAGAGGATCTGTTACTTTGGGGGATTTTGCAAAAGAATTACCTGCACAGTTTGTAGAATGTGGAATAGCCGAACAGGATGCGGTAGGAATATCAGCAGGTTTGGCACATAGCGGAAAAAAAGTGTTTGTATGTGGCCCGGCTTGCTTTTACGTGGCACGTAGCTTGGAGCAGGTGAAGGTCGATTTGGCTTATAGTCAGAATAATGTGAAGATACTCGGAGTAAGTGGTGGAGTTGCTTATGGTGCTTTGGGGGCTACTCATCATAGCCTGCATGATATTGCCGTATTAAGAACTTTTCCGGGAATGAATATCGTTCTTCCTTGTGATGCCCGTCAGACACGCAAGTTGGTCAAACTATTGGTAGATTATCCTGAACCGGTGTATGTACGTGTAGGAAGAGCTGCTGTTCCCGATGTGTATGAGAATGATGATTTTGATTTTGTTCTGGGAAAAGCTAATATGCTGCTGAACGGTACGGACCTGACCATCATTGCTGCCGGAGAAACGGTTTATCATGCTTATCAAGCTGGTTTGATGTTACAGGAGAAAGGCATTAAGGCACGTGTGTTGGATATGTCTTCCATCAAGCCCGTTGATGCGGAAGCCATCAGGAAAGCGGCAGAAGAAACCGGAAGAATTATCACTGTGGAAGAGCATAGTCAGTTTGGTGGTTTGGGAGCTATTGTGGTTGAGACGCTTTCCGAAAATCCGGTTCCGGTACGCATTATCGGCATCCCCGATGAGAACGTGGTTCATGGAAACTCCCATGAAATCTTTGCCCATTACGGATTGGATAAAGAGGGCATCTGCAAGACTGCCCTTGAATTCGTGAAAAAATAAACATATCCTTTTTAAATCTAATAGTATGATTAGCAGAATAATTACCATAGATCAAAGTACTTCGGCAACAAAAGCCATGCTGTTCTCTGAAGATTGCGAATTGTTGCATCGGGTAAATATAGAACATCAGCAATTCTACCCGCAGATAGGATGGGTAGAGCATGATGCCGAAGAAATCTATAAAAATACCATAGAAGCGATACATTGTCTGCTTGAACAAGAAGAAGTGAATGGAAAGGATATTTCTTATTCTCTTGCCATCACCAATCAGCGCGAAACGGTGGTTGTTTGGAACCGACATACCGGCAAGTCCGTTTATCATGCCGTGGTATGGCAATGCCAGCGGGGAGCGGCTATTTGCAAAGAACTGAAAGATAAGGGATACAGCGAACTGGTACAACGAAAGACCGGATTGCTTATCGATCCTTATTTTTCTGCCAGTGGTGCTAAGTGGATATTGGATAACGTGGAAAATGCACGTGAACTGGCAGAAAAAGGCGATTTGTTGATGGGAACTATTGATTCCTGGCTGATTTGGAAACTGACCGAAGGCAGGAAGCATCTGACTGATTATACGAATGCGTCGCGTACCATGCTTTTTAATATTCATACTTTGGACTGGGATGAAGAGTTGTTGAAACTCTTCACTATTCCCCGGAATATGATGCCGGAAGCGTTGCCCTGTGATGCTGTTTTTGGAGAAACAACGATAGAGGGTTTGTTCAAATCTCCGATACAAATAGCAGGTGTTTTAGGTGATTCCCATGGAGCATTAACCGGTCAGATGTGTTTTGAGGCAGGTATGGGCAAGGTGACTTATGGAACGGGATCATCTGTTATGGTTAACATTGGAGAAGAGGCTGTCGCTGCTCCTGAAGGGCTGGTTACATCCGTCGGATTCTCGGCTTTGGGTAAAGTGTATTATGCTTTTGAGGGCAATATCCATTGCACCGGAGCCACTATCAAATGGATGGTGGAGAAATTGGGATTGGTGGACTCGTTCAATCAAATTGAAACCTTGGCGACTTCGGCGAAAAATAATGATGGAGTCTATCTGGTTCCCGCCTTTACCGGATTGGGAGCTCCCTGGTGGAAACCGGATGCTAAAGCTGCCATCTGGGGAATGACACTGAATGCTGGAAAAGCGCATGTGCTGCGTGCAGGATTGGAATCCATTGCTTATCAAGTGAAGGATTTGATAGACATGATGACCCGGCAGGCAGGAATCGAGCTGAAAGCGTTGCGTGTTGACGGAGGCCCCACGAAGAATCAGTTCCTGATGCAGTTTCAGGCTGATATGCTGCATGCCGTCATTAACCGTTCGGAGATAGAGGAAGCTTCTGCATTGGGGGCTGTTGTCATGAATGGCTTTGCCCGTAAGAAGTGGGCCAGTTTCCAAGAAGCCGCTGCCATGCGTACCATTGACAATTGCATCGCTCCCTGTATGGAGGAAAAAGAACTTCAATCTTTGTATAGTGGCTGGCGTGAGGCTGTTAAGAAAGTAATAGGACAGAATAACTAACTGAATATATCGTAACTTTTAATACCATTAGAAATGAAAAACAAGAAAAAAATGTGTTTTGGTGTCATCATTGGAACACGCGCTTATTTTAACTCGGAATTAGCAAAAGATGTCCGTAAACAATTGTTGGAAACACTGACGAAAGAGGGCTATGACTATGTCATTCTCCCCGAAGATGCTACGCCTACAGGCAGTAGCAGTATTGAAACAAGAGAAGATGGCTTGAAATGTGCAAAGTTGTTCCGTGAGAACCGTGACCGCATTGATGGAATCATTGTTTCATTACCTAACTTCGGTTTTGAAATCGGTATCATCAATGCTATCAGTGTAGCCGATCTGAATGTGCCTGTTTTGGTTCAGGCATGTGATGATGAGAATGACAAGGTGGATTTGGATAGCCGTCGTGACGCGTTCTGTGGTAAGATTTCCGTATGCAATAACTTGTATCAGTATGGCATTCCTTTTACTGATACTACGCTACATACTTATTCTATTTATTCTGATTTGCTGGCAGCCGATATTAATAAGTTCGCTGCGATCTGCCGGGTGGTGAATGGTCTTCGTCATGCTCGCATCGGTGCCATCGGCACTCGTCCTGCCGGTTTCCAGACCGTCCGCGCCAGCGAGAAACTGTTGCAGGCATCGGGCATTACAGTCGTTCCGGTAGATCTTTCTGAAATCTTGTCTGCCGCCCGTAAGATTGAAGATGCTGATGAAACGTTACAAGCAAAACTGAAAGAAATCAGACAATATGCTGCTGTTCCCGAACAATACAATGATAAACTGATTTTGCAGGCTAAATTTGGTGTGGCTGTAGAACAATGGATGGAAGCCAATGAAATTGATGCTGTAGCTATCCAGTGTTGGGACTCTTTGGAGCAAAACTATGGTTGTGCAGCTTGTGTGACTATGAGTATGTTGAGTGAAAAATTAATCCCTGCTGCTTGTGAAGTGGATATTGCCGGTGCAGTGTCTATGTATGCGTTGACATTGGCTTCCGGTCGCCCGTCGGCATTGCTTGACTGGAACAATAACTTTGCCGAGGATCGTGACAAGTGTGTGTGTACACATTGTGGTAACTTCCCTAAATCATTTGTAATGAATGATTTGAAGTTAGGAACATTAGGAGTGTTGGGCAGAACATTAGGTAAGGTACATACTTTCGGTGCCGTTTACGGTAAAGTAAAACAGGGTGATTTCACCTTCTTCCGCATCTCGACAGATGATACGAAGGGTTGTATCAAGTCTTATTTGGGCAAAGGTGACCTGACCGATGACCCATACGGAATGGATGGTTGTATAGCAGTAACCAAGGTGGATAATCTGCAGCCGCTTATGAAATATATTTGTAAGAATGGATTCGAACATCATGTGGCTATGTGCCGTGGCAATGTGAAAGATATTTTGGCGGAAGCTATTGAAACTTATCTGAACTGGAATATCTATATTCACGAATAATATCGATGAAATATGATATTGGTAGATAATTACTTTTTGGCAATCCTCTGCTGTGTTATTTGCTGTGCCTGCTGGGGCTCTTGGGCAAATACGCAGAAGATGGTTGCCGCCAAGCAATGGAGCTTTGAACTGTTTTATTGGGATTTGACCGTCGGTCTGTTCCTTACAGCTTTATTGGGGGCGGTGACTTTGGGAAGTATGGGAAGTGAAGGCCGTACCTTTTTTCAGGATTTGGCAGTCATGGACTGGTCTAGCATTCAATATGCATTCTTGGGCGGTGTTGTGTGGAACTTTGGCAATATATTTCTTACCGCAGCCATTGCTGTAGCCGGAATGTCAGTAGGTTTTCCTATCGGTGGAGGCTTGGCCTGGATTGGAGGTATTGTATTCAATTATTTATTAATCTCTTTGGCCGGTCAGACCTATCAGGGAAATCAGCTTTTACTATGGAGTGGTGTGTTAGTCATCATTGTAGCTATACTGATCTGCGGAAAAGCGTACGGAAAGTTATCGTCCGGCAAGGCTTCCACTCCGAAGAAGGGGATTCTGCTGGCCATTATGGCAGGCATTGCTATCATGTTCTTTTACGGATTGGTAGTGAAATCTCTTGACCCGCAGTATGTGGCGGGAGGAACCGGAACGCTGACTCCTTATACAGGTGTGTTCTTCTTTGCGGTAGGTATTCTGGCCAGCACACCTATATTCAATACCTTTGCCATGAAGCATCCGGTAGAAGGCAAGGCGGTGACCATGAAAGATTACTTTGCCGGCGATGCCAAGACCCATCTCACAGGTATGCTGGGAGGCTTTATCTGGATGGGCGGCATGGTGATTAGTTTTATGGGAGCAGGTGCTGCCAATCCGGCTATCTCTTATGCCCTTAGCAACGCAGCGCCTGTGGTGGCTATGATCTGGGGAGTTTTTGTCTGGAAGGAATTTAAGGAAGCTCCGAAGGGGACCAATAAACTGATTGCGGCTATGTTCTCCTTGTTTATTATCGGATTAATAAGCATTACTTTGTCAAATTAAAAATTAGATGAAGAGAAATTATAAAATAGGGCTTGTAATGAAGTCGTTACAAGCCGATTTTTTCAAAGTGATGAAAGAAGGGGCCATTCAGTATGCGGCCCCTCTTCCGTTTTTGGATTTGGTTTGTGTGGGAACGGCTACACAGACAGAGGTAGAGGAACAGGTTGACTTGATGTATTCCTTGATTCATCAGCAAGTCGATGCTATCGTATTGGTTCCTATAGATTCAAAAGCCTTAGTTCAGCCTGTAGTAGAGGCTGTCAGGAAAGGAGTTCCGGTAATCAATATTGATATCCGGTTGGATACTCAGCTATTGGAGCAGGCAGGAGTAGAAGTGGCTTTTGTGGGACCGGATAATTTTGCAGCTGCGTATGAAGTGGGTAAATTATTGGATAAGAAGTTGCGGAATGAAGATAAAGTTGCTATTATTGAAGGATTGACGGCAGCCGATAATGCGCAGCAGCGTAAAAGAGGTTTTATCAAGGCGATAGAAGAAAAAGGGTTAAGATTGGTGGCATCCGAACCGGCCGACTGGGAAACGGAGAAAGCCGCCGAAGTTTTTCAGGCTATGTGGATGCGGTATCCTGATTTGAAAGCTGTATATTGCAGCAATGATGCGATGGCGTTGGGGGTTCTTCAGCAGATGCAAGAAAAAAATTGCTATCTGCCTGTAGTGGGCTTTGATAATGATGCGGTAATGAAAGAATTTCTTTCTACGGGAAAACTGGTTGCAACAGCTGATATTTTCAGCTCACAGATGGCTGTCCGGGGCATTGAGTTCGCTTTGGATGTATTGGAGGGAAAAATAGAGAATAGAGGGGTTCATTCTACAGCTTACGAAATTATTAAACAATGAGTTCGTAGGGAAACGGCCCATACTGAGATATGCACTTAAGGCACCGGCTGTTTAACTTCTTAATATTGCCGGCAATGAGCAATATTAAGAAGTATTCTTTTTACGAATGAAATATTTAGTGTAATTTTGTGGCTCAAAATAAATTAAATAGAATCATTATGGCAGCAAAACCAGGTATACCTAAAGGAACGAGAGATTTTTCGCCGGTGGAAATGGCGAAACGTAACTATATATTCAATACGATCCGTGATGTGTTTCATCTTTTCGGCTATCAGCAGATTGAAACTCCTTCTATGGAGAATTTGTCTACCTTGATGGGAAAATACGGTGACGAAGGGGATAAGTTATTGTTTAAGATACAGAACTCAGGTGATTATTTCAACGGCATTACCGATGAGGAATTGCTGAGCCGCAATGCGGTAAAGCTGGCGAGCAAGTTCTGTGAAAAAGGATTGCGCTACGATCTCACCGTACCTTTTGCCCGCTATGTGGTGATGCATCGTGATGAAATAAGTTTTCCTTTCAAACGTTATCAAATCCAACCGGTTTGGCGTGCGGATCGTCCCCAAAAAGGGCGTTACCGTGAGTTTTACCAATGTGACGCCGATGTGGTAGGCAGCAATTCTTTATTGAATGAAGTGGAGCTGGTACAGATGATAGACCGTGTATTTGGTAAATTCGGAGTACGTGTTTCAATTAAAATCAATAACCGTAAGATATTGACCGGTATTGCCGAGATTATCGGGGAGGCTGATAAAATTGTAGATATTACCGTAGCCATTGACAAACTGGATAAAATCGGATTGGAAAATGTAAATGCGGAATTGGCTTCTAAAGGGATTCCTCAAGAGGCTATTGATAAATTGCAGCCGATTATTTTATTGAGTGGAAGCAATGAAGAGAAATTGGAAACTTTGAAGACTGTCCTTGCTACCAGTGAAGCGGGATTGAAGGGAGTGGAAGAAAGTGAATTCATATTAAAAACCGTGTCTGCACTGGGTGTGAAGAGTGAAGTGGAATTGGATTTGACTTTGGCTCGCGGCTTGAATACAGGAGCAATTTTTGAAGTGAAGGCCTTGGATGTGCAGATTGGCAGCATCAGTGGTGGTGGCCGTTATGATAATCTGACCGGTGTCTTTGGTATGGATGGTATGTCTGGTGTAGGTATCTCTTTCGGAGCCGACCGTATTTTTGATGTGTTGAATCAGCTGGATTTGTATCCGAAAGAAGCGGTGAACGGAACCGAGCTGTTGTTTGTAAACTTCGGTGATAAAGAGGCTGCTTATTGTCTGCCTATCCTGGCAAAAGTCCGTGAAGCAGGGGTGCGCGCTGAAATTTATCCGGATGCTTCTAAAATGAAGAAGCAGATGGGATATGCCAATGACAAGCAGATTCCTTTTGTCGCTATTGTTGGTGAAAATGAAATGAACGAAGGGAAACTGACTTTGAAGAATATGACTACAGGCGAGCAGTCACTGGTTACACCGGATGAGTTGCTGGCGGTGGTGAAAGCTTGATTTCATCAAGCGGATGTTGTCGGAATAGTCCGGTATATTCATCCGTAATTATCTATGCGGATTATCAGATTATTTTTTTTCTTCCGTCACTATATCTCATTTAGAATCAGTGAAATATGGTGACGGAAGTCCTTTTTCCCCTCCGAAATGGTTTGTTCTCCTTTCCCTGTGTGGAGTCGGCCTGATAGCTACCGGTCATTATGGCAGATGTGTTTAGTACTCCTTTTTATATTCTCGTCCGTTTTTTTTGTAGCTTTGTCTGTCTTCTTTTGTTGTTTCACTTAGGTGACAATGCATTGGCACCTAAGTGGAGAGGCGTAGTCACCCAAGTGATACGATTGCTTCACCTTGGTGAAACTATAATGCAACAAAGTGTTTGCACGATAAGTATTTGTAAATGAAGTAAATGGATGAACCATCATGTAGGACACATCAAGAAGGAAAATCTATGAGCCTTCAGAAACAATGGTAAAAAGACACATACATACCGGTTAAGGGGAATTACGGAACCTTTTACACCACAAACCTTTGAAGATAAATGGTTTGTGGTGATGGAAACAAAAAAGAACAGATGTCTTTTTAATACGCTATCTTATCCAATATCCCGTTCAAGTGTGCAATAGCCACTCCATAATTAGTCATGGGAATCTGTTGCTTACGGGCATTATCAATCCGGTTTAGTACATATTTGCGATTGAACATGCAGGCTCCGCAATGAATGATTAAGTGATAGGGTGTCAAATCCTCCGGAAAGTCTGTACCTGCAACGATATCTATTTGCAACTCTTCACCTATCTTTTTACGCAACATACGTGGAAGCTTTACTCTGCCTATGTCCTCGGTGGCAGGGGCATGAGTGCAGGCTTCTGCTATCAATACCCGTGATTGTGGGGTGAGGCGGTCTATGGCTGAGGCTCCTTCCATATAATAGAGTATATCCCCTTTATATCCTGCCATCAGAACGGAAAAAGAGGTGAGAAGGCTTTCTGCCGGTTTTTGCTCATAAACGGCATGAAAAACTTGGGAGTCGGTTATGATTAGTTTCGGAGGATAGGACAGAGCCTGCAAAGTGGCGGCTATTTTATCGGTTGTACAGCTCATTACCAGACATTTTTTGTCCAATAATTCGCGCATCGTCTGTACTTGTGGAAGAATAAGTCGGCCTTTGGGAGCCTGTATGTCTTGTGGCATGACTAAGAGCACTAAATCTCCTTCTTTAACCAGATCTCCGGTAATGGTCTGTTGTCCGAAATCTGCCGGTAACTTTTCCAGAATAGCTTGAAGTATTTTCTCTATGCCCGTCTGTTCTTTTGCGCTGATAATGAGAGGATTTTGACCGCATTCTTTTTCTATACGATCCCTTGTGGATGCTATGTCTTTTCGGATATCAGCTTTGTTCAGTATCAGGATAACCGGAATATTCCTTTTATTTAACTGCTCCATCCATTGTTTTTCATCCTCGCAATTGCCGTCTTCACAAAGAAGTAAGGCAATATCTGTCCGTTCGATGGCTTTCAACGTACGGGTTATGCGCATTTCTCCCAATTCCCCTTCATCATCAAATCCGGGAGTATCGATAAAGAGACAAGGACCGATATGTTGAATTTCCATCGCTTTGCTGACAGCATCTGTTGTTGTACCGGGAATATCCGATACAAGGGCGGTGTCTTGTCCGGTCAAGGCATTGATTAGAGAGGACTTGCCGCTATTGCGTTTTCCGAACAGGACGATATGTAGCCGGTTGGCAGCGGGAGTGTTGTTTAGACTCATATTTTATTGGGCTTGAATTAGGTTCATTATCTGTATTGAAAAGGTTGCTTGACGCATGAGCGGTTAGAATCTGAAATCTCGTTTCCCTTCTTCTATCTCTTTCAGATTACGAATTGCTATTTCTTTTATTTTCGGATTGGGAATATGTTCCAACTCTTTTTTTATCAGTTGGATTCCTTTGGCTCGTGTATCCGGTGCCGCATAATCTTCCAGATACTCTTTTAGTGTCATCAATGCATTGGGGGCGCAGCAGTTGGCGATTTGTCCCGATTTGACTAATGACATAAAACGGTCGCCTGTACGCCCTGCCCGATAACATGCTGTACAGAAACTGGGGATATGCCCCAAGTCGAGCAGCCAGTTCACTACCTCGTCCAAGGTACGGGTGTCACTGATGTCGAATTGTGCTGAGTTTTCTTCCGGTGTTTCCGGAATGGCATAACCGCCTACGCTGGTCCGGGAGCCTCCGCTGATTTGTGAGATTCCCAGGTTTAAGACTTTGCGTCGGGTTGCAGCCGATTCCCTTGTAGAGATAATCATACCTGTATAAGGAACAGCGATACGGATTACCGCCACAATTTTACAAAATATATCATCTGAAATGGCATCCGGGAAATCTTGCGTGGAGATATCATCTGCCGGACAGATGCGAGGAACACTGATGGTATGTGGTCCCACTCCGAAGGTAGTTTCCAGATGTTCGGCATGCATCAATAATCCTGTAAAGTCATAGCGGTAGGTATTCAGCCCGAATAAAACACCTAGTCCTACATCGTCAATTCCCGCTTCCATGGCACGGTCCATCGCTTCGGTATGATAAGCATATTTGCTTTTCGGACCGGTGGGATGCAGGGATTCGTAATTTTCTTTATGATAAGTTTCCTGGAACAGGATATAAGTGCCGATACCTGCGTCTTTCAGCTTGCGGTAGTTTTCCACGGTAGTGGCGGCAATGTTGACATTGACCCGGCGGATAGCCCCATTTTTATGTTTGATGCTATAAATGGTTTGGATAGATTCCAGTATGTACTCAATAGGATTCCGCAACGGATCTTCTCCTGCTTCCAGTGCCAGGCGTTTGTGTCCCATGTCTTGCAAGGCAATTACCTCCTTACGGATCTCTTCTTGTGTCAGCTTTTTGCGTGCTATGGTCTTGTTCTTCAAATGATAAGGGCAGTAGACGCATCCGTTCACACAATAATTGGAAAGATATAGAGGGGCGAACATTACAATACGGTTGCCGTAAAACTTATGTTTGATTTCCTGTGCCAGCCGGAAAATGCGTTCTGTTAGATCCGGTTGGTCGCATTCCAGCAGTAATGCTGCCTCACGATGGGACAGTCCTTTGAATTGAGCAGCTTTGTCAATCAGTTGCTCTATCAGGGCACGATTGCTTTTGTTGTTGTGAGCATACTCCAAGGTATCCAGTATCTCTTGATGGTCTATGAATTCTTCTGCTATTTTAGAATCTGCTTTATACATGTTTGTTAGGGGTTAGTGATAGTCACCTCTATCTGTCGATATCCGGTAACCGATTGTTTCCAGTTGTTGTGCCAAAGCTCGTAAACCTTCGGCTGCTTCGGCACCGAAGGCGGCTTTGTTATCATACAAGGTGTATTTTTCTCTTTGCTCCCTGGGGGAGAGATTGGGCATCACTACATTAGCTCCTGCCAATATTCCTTTTTCCCGTCCGTCCGGTGACAAGGTGGCAAGGGCGGTGGTCGATGGAATCAGGGCGGACGGGTGCATTAACCGGAAAAGGGATAATAGCTTGAGGGTCATTCCTACACTTCCGGCCGGCTCTGTTCCGAATGGTGTGTCATGATGGGGGATAAATGGACCGATACCGATCATTTGGGGCTGGAATTGCTCTATGAATAACAGATCTTCCACCAGATGTGTCAGGGTTTGTCCCGGAGTGCCTACCATGATTCCTGTTCCGGTTTGATATCCAATTTCTTTTAGCCATTGCAGGCATTGGAGCCGATGCTTTAGTGACATCTCCTCAGGATGTAATTTCCTATAGTGTTCTTCGTTGTGTGTTTCGTGTCGGAGCAGATAACGGTTGGCTCCGGCACGGAAGAAACGTTCGTATGCTTCCCGTGATTTCTCTCCTAATGAAAGGGTGATGGCACAATCGGGGAATTCACAGTGGATGGCGGCAACGGTTTTTTCTATCCATTCATCTGTTAAGGCAGGGTCTTCACCGCCTTGCATCACGAAGGTGCGGAATCCGAGTGCATATCCTTCACGGCAACATTCCAAAATGGTTTCACGCTTTAATGCGTAACGGGTAATGGCGGTATTTCCTTTCCTTATTCCGCAATAATGACAGTTGTTATGACATCGGTTGCTCACCTCGATAAGTCCGCGGATAAATATCCCATTCCCGAAATGTGCCAAAGTGACTTCCCTGGCCTGTTGCTGTAAATACAGTAAAGTGCCGGTATCCTGACAGGAGAGGAGGTTGGCATATTCCTCACCTGTCAGGCTATGGTAGTGACGTAATTTGTCAATCAGTCGCTTCATGCATACCTTTAATATGTTTTTTTCTGTTTTGCCAGTTCCTGTACCAATTGGCGTTTTCCATTGTTGCTGCCGCTGTGCGTACTGGGTCCTGTGATACAACCACCCTCGCAGGCCATCACTTCGATGAATTGTCCGGGAGCTTTGCCCGATTTAGCGTAGGCGCGTAATGTTCCGATATTCTTCTTGTTTAAATCAGATACCTGTATGGCATTGATTTTGTCCGCTTCCATTTTCAGGAATGCCTTTACGGCTCCCATCACGCCGCCGGCTTGTGCGAATCCATGCGCTTCGCGAACGGAAGAGAATTCCATAGCGTATGGCTGTACAATCTCCAGGTTAATCTCGAAAGCATCGAAAATAGAGGAAATCTCTTCGAATGTCATCACAAAATCCACAGCCTCGTCACGTTGAGCTTCTTTACGTTTGGCTACACATGGTCCAACAAATACGATTTTTGCATCAGGATACTTCTCTTTGGCTATACGTGCGGCATAATACATAGGCGAGCCTGTGCCGGAAACGTATTTTTTCATATCGGGGATGTATTTGTTCACCAGCTCGATATAGGACGGGCAGCATGAGGTAGTCATGAATTTCTGTCCTTCTTCCAGTTTTTCTATCAGTTCATGCGCTTCATGTTCTACGGTGGACATGGCTCCTTGTGCTACTTCAATTATATCGGTGAAACCGATTTGTCTGAATGCACCATATACTTGTTCGATAGTTGTGCTGAATTGTCCCAAAATAGATGGCGCGACAATGGCTACCACTTGTTCTCCTTTACGGATGCGTTGCAACACATCGAATGTCTGGGATATTTCAAAAATGGCCCCGAAAGGACAGGCATTCATGCATTTACCGCAATAAATACATTTATTCTCATCAATATGCTCTATACCGTGTTCATCTTTGCTGATCGCTTTGACAGGACAAGATTCCTCGCAGGGAACGGGAATATAGACGATTGCGTGATAAGGGCAGCTTTTGTGGCAGATGCCGCAACTGATGCAGGTATCATGGTCGATCCATGCCTTGCCGGTGTCGGCATGTACATGTACGGCTCCTTTGGGACAATTGTACTGGCAACTGCGGGCGGTACATCCCCGGCATAAGTCGGTGATTTCATAATTGATCTGTACGCAGGCCGAGCATGCTTCGTCTATAACACACATAATGTTGTCTTTGGGCTTTCCATTGTTTGCACGTTCTATAGCACGTGCGGCATATTCGGATAGTGGAGTGAGCTCATCGGTTTCATCATCCATATCCAGCCCCAGTAGAGGAAGGGATTTGTATTTCCATACAGCGCGTTCTTTGTGTACGCAGCAACGCCCTGCATGTTTTGAACGTCGGGGGCTGAGTTCTAATGGCAGACGGTCTATTTTGTCTGTTGTCAGTTCTCCGTTTTTCCACAATTTTACAAGTTCTGTCAGCAATCTGTGGCGGACAATCATAATGTTGTTCGTAAATGCCATATAGTTAAAGGGGTTAATTATTAGGTTTTGCAAAGATAGTGATAGTTTGTGTCCTATGGAAATATTAAAAAAAGAAAAATCACATTTTTCTCTTTTTATATTCAGATTCGTTCTGTCGCTGTGGAATGTAGCCGACTGGTTTATATATGAATCTTTGTAGGTAAAAATAATAAATTTCGTAAAAGCAACTGATAATGGCAGGGGAAGAGGAAACCATTTTAGTGAAAGATATGTTATAGCTGTGCCAATTTGGCAGAATAAAACTGTCAATTTCTCCTTTTTCATGTTTGGCACGTTTTTCGCAAGATGTTTTGCGTCACTGCTTAAAGATGACGGATAATTGATATAATTAAAAGTATAACATATAAAAATTAAGAACTATGAACATTAAACCATTAGCAGACAGAGTATTGATTCTTCCTGCTCCTGCAGAAGAAAAAACAATCGGTGGTATTATTATTCCTGATACAGCAAAGGAAAAACCATTGCAAGGTGAAGTTGTCGCAATAGGTAACGGAACAAAAGATGAGGAGATGGTGTTGCATGTAGGTGATCAGGTATTGTATGGCAAATACTCGGGCACTGAACTGGAACATGACGGTAAGAAATACCTTATCATGCGTCAGAGCGATGTTCTCGCTGTTTTGGGATAATTAAATAGTACATTGTAAATCATTAAATTGTAAATAGAATTATGGCTAAAGATATTAAATTCAACATTGATGCCCGTGACGAATTGAAGAAGGGTGTAGACGAATTGGCTAACGCAGTGAAAGTAACCCTGGGTCCGAAAGGTCGTAATGTGATTATCGAAAAGAAATTCGGTGCTCCTCATATCACTAAGGATGGCGTGACTGTAGCTAAAGAAGTGGAATTGGCTGATGCATTTCAGAATACCGGTGCACAGTTGGTGAAATCTGTTGCTTCAAAGACAGGTGACGATGCAGGTGACGGTACTACTACTGCTACTGTGCTGGCTCAATCAATCGTAGGGGTAGGTTTGAAGAATGTTACTGCCGGAGCAAATCCGATGGATTTGAAACGTGGTATCGATAAAGCTGTTGCCAAAGTGGTTGAATCTATCAAGTCTCAGGCCGAAATGGTAGGTGACAACTATGACAAGATTGAACAAGTGGCTGCTGTTTCTGCCAATAACGATCCTACTATCGGTAAGTTGATTGCAGACGCTATGCGTAAAGTTTCTAAAGATGGTGTGATTACTATTGAAGAAGCTAAAGGAACGGATACTACCATCGGTGTGGTAGAAGGTATGCAGTTCGACCGTGGTTACTTGTCTGCTTACTTTGTAACTGATACAGAAAAGATGGAATGTGTGATGGAACATCCGTACATCCTGATTTACGATAAGAAGATTTCTAACTTGAAAG
>ERZ779877.2184-NODE-2184-length-14824-cov-7.835195_pt1 | contig 14824 bp, 10 predicted proteins | sample MGYA00511556_ERZ779877 | MGnify/ENA primary metagenome ERZ779877 (study PRJEB29588, sample SAMEA2159338) | human gut metagenome | biome: human gut; feature: human-associated habitat; material: faeces | place: Denmark | collected 2008/2010 ...
ACTCCACCGGCCGCATCAAGGGCAACGGCATCAAGCTGACCGCCTGCAACGCCGCTTACTGGCGCGGCGACTCCAACCGCCAGACCCTGCAGCGTATCTACGGCGTGGCCTTCCCCAGCAAGGACGAGCTGGATGCCTATCTGAAGGAGCGGGAGGAGGCCGTGAAGCGCGACCACAATAAGCTGGGACGCGAGCTGGAATATTTCACCACTGTGGACTGCATTGGCCAGGGCTTGCCCATCCTGCTGCCCAAGGGTGCCCGCGTTATCCAGCTGCTGCAGCGCTGGGTGGAGGACACCGAGCAGCAGCGTGGCTATCTGCTGACCAAGACGCCCCTGATGGCCAAGCGTGAGCTGTACAAGATCTCCGGTCACTGGGATCATTATCTGGACGGCATGTTCGTCATGGGCGATCCCGCGGATGAGACGAAGGAGTGCTTTGCCCTGCGTCCCATGACCTGCCCGTTCCAGTATCAGGTGTTCCTGAACCGCGGCCGCAGCTACCGCGACCTGCCCATGCGTCTGGGCGAGACATCCACCCTGTTCCGCAACGAGGACTCCGGTGAGATGCACGGCCTGATCCGCGTCCGCCAGTTCACCATCTCCGAGGGACATCTGGTGCTGCGCCCCGACCAGCTGGAGGAGGAGTTCAAGCAGTGCCTGGATCTGGCCAAGTACTGCCTGGGCACCGTGGGCCTGTTGGAAAAGTGCACGTTCCGCTTCTCCCAGTGGGACCCCGCCAACCCCAACAACAAGTACGAGGGCACGGCGGAGCAGTGGGACCACGCCCAGGCCGCCATGGAGCGCATCCTGAAGGATCTGAACGTGGACTACACCGTGGGCATTGACGAGGCCGCGTTCTACGGCCCCAAGCTGGACATCCAGTACAAGAATGTGTACGGCAAGGAGGATACCCTTGTTACCATCCAGATCGATATGCTGCTGGCGGAGCGCTTCGGCATGTACTATATCGATGAGAACGGCAACAAGGCCCTGCCCTATATCATCCACCGCACGTCTCTGGGCTGCTATGAGCGGACGCTGGCTTACCTCATCGAGGAGTACGCCGGCGCGCTGCCCACCTGGATGATGCCCGAGCAGGTACGCTTCCTGCCTATTACTGACCGCGCTGCCGACTACTGCGTGCAGCAGGCCGCGGAGCTGCGCAAGCAGGGCTTCCGCGTGGAGGTGGACAGCCGCAACGAGAAGATCGGCAAGAAGATCCGCGAGGCTACCCTGGAGAAGATCCCCTTCATGCTGGTGGTTGGCGACCGCGACATGGAGAACGGCACCGTCTCCGTCCGTACCCGCAAGGGCGAGGACCTGGGCGCCATGACGCTGGAGGATTTCTCTGCCAAGCTGCGCCAGATCGTGGATGAGAAGCAGAAGATCTGACGAGTGCCATAAGTTATAAGGTAAGCGAGAGAGACAGGCGGAAGCCTGTCTCTTTTGCTGCAGTCAGACAAAAAACAGATTTCGCCAAAAGAAAAGTTTATTATAGCAAAACAGCAGGATTCTGACAGAAAACCGCATGAAAAATACATGAAAATGATGCAAATGCGCCAAAAAATGTGGGAAAGTGTGTGGATGAAAAACAAGGAGATGCGCTATTGAACGCCATTCAGAGACACAAATATGTTGACAGAGTGTGAACTTATCTGGTAAAATCAAATGGGTGCGCAGCACCCGAATGCATAGAAGTGAATGGGGCGCGCCCTGTTCGCTGTTTCCTTCTGGCGGAGGAAACAACAAACTATGGTAAAGGAATTAGGAGGTAAACATGAAAAAAGTAGTTTCTCTGCTGCTGGCTCTCATCATGGCGCTCTCCCTGGTCGCCTGCGGCGAAAAGAAGGGCGAGACCGATGATAACACCGTGCCCTACAAGATCGGCATCGTGACCGGCTCCGTCTCTCAGTCCGAGGATGATCGCCGCGGCGCCGAGGCCTTCCAGAAGGAGTATGGCGAGGATATGGTCCAGCTGGCCATCTATCCCGACAACTTCACCGAGGAGACCGAGACCACCATCCAGAGCATCGTGAACCTGTCCGCCGATCCCCTGATGAAGGCCATCATCGTCAACCAGGCTGTCCCCGGCACCACCGAGGCTTTCCGCAAGATCAAAGAGACTCGCCCTGACATCATCTGCATCGCAGGCGAGGCTCACGAGGATCTGCCCGAGATCAGCTCCGCTGCCGACCTGGTCACCAACAATGACTTCGTCTCCCGCGGCTATCTGATCATCCGCACCGCGCACGAGCTGGGCTGCGACACCTTCGTACATATCTCCTTCCCCCGCCACATGTCCTACGAGACCATGAGCCGCCGCGTGGCCATCATGAAGGCCGCCTGCGAGGAGTTCGGCATGAAGTTCGTCCTGGAGACGGCTCCCGATCCCACCTCTGACGTGGGCGTTTCCGGCGCTCAGGCCTACATTCTGGAGCAGGTGCCCGCATGGGTCGAGAAGTACGGCCAGAAGGCTGCTTACTTCTGCACCAACGATGCGCACACCGAGCCTCTGCTGAAGCGCCTGCTGGAGTGCGGCGGCTACTTCATCGAGGCCGACCTGCCCTCCCCCCTGATGGGCTATCCCGGCGCGCTGGGTATTGATCTGACCGAGGAAGCCGGTGATTTCGAGAAGATCCTGACCAAGGTCGAGTCCGCCATCGTTGAGAAGGGCGGCGCCGATCACTTCGGTACCTGGGCTTACTCCTACGGCTACACCCTGTCCGCCGGTCTTGCTCTGCACGCCAAGAACGTGCTGGACGGCAAGAGCGAGCTGAAGGACATGGACGATGTGGCTGCCGCGCTGCAGGTCTACTCTCCCAAGGCGGCCTGGAACGGCGCCAGCTACACCAACGCCACCACCGGCGCGAAGTCTGAAAACGTGTTCCTGATCTATCAGGATACCTATATCATGGGCGATCCCGGCCACTTCATGGGCAACGCTACCGTGGAGATCCCGGAAAAATACTTCACCATCAGCTGACGACAGGCTTTTGAAGCAACCATTAAAGCGGGGAGGGAGGGCATCCTCCCTCCCCGCTGCTATAGGTAGGGATGAATATGGAAAAGAACAATGCTCCGCTGCTTGAGATGCGGAATATCAAAAAGGGCTTTTTCGGCAATCAGGTGCTCACAGACATCAACTTCACCTTGAAAGAGGGCGAGGTGCTGGGTCTGGTGGGCGAAAACGGCGCCGGAAAGAGCACCTTGATGAAAATACTGTTTGGCATGGACGTGATCCGTGAGACGGGCGGCTACGAGGGGGATGTCCTGATCGACGGAGAAAAAGTGCAGTTCAACACCCCCTTTGATGCGCTGAAGGCCGGCATCGGCATGGTGCATCAGGAGTTCTCGCTGATCCCCGGCTTTACTGCCACGGAGAACATCCTCCTCAACCGCGAGCCCAAGAAAAAAAGCGTCATTTCAGAAGTGTTCGGCCCGCGCCTGGACACTCTCGACTATAAGGAAATGGATAACCGCGCCGCAAAAGCCATCGAGAAGATGGGCGTGGCTATCGACCAGAAGATGGTCATCAGCAGCATGCCCGTGGGTCACAAGCAGTTTACGGAGATCGCCCGCGAGCTGAGCAAGGAGAACCTGAAGCTGCTGATCCTGGACGAACCCACCGCCGTGCTCACCGAGCAGGAGGCACAGGCCCTGCTGGACTCCATCCGCGGCATGGCCTCCCGGGGCATCGCCGTGATCTTCATCACCCACCGCCTGCAGGAGATCCTGTCGGTGTGCGATAAGGTGGTCATCATGCGGGACGGTTATGTGGTCAAGGACGTGCCCGCCGGCGAGACGGACGTCCGCGACATCACCCACTACATGGTGGGGCGCGAGGTGGCTGCCGGCGGCGCTGCCCACGACATCCGCGACCACTCCGATGCCCGCACCATTCTGTCCATCCGCAAGCTGTGGGTGGATATGCCCGGCGAGATCGTCCGCAACGTGGATCTGGACGTGAAGGAGGGCGAGATCCTGGGCATCGGCGGTCTGGCCGGCCAGGGCAAGCTGGGTATTCCCAACGGCGTTATGGGCCTGTATGAGGCGGGCGGCACCGTGGAGTTCGACGGCAAGCCCATCGCGCTGAACAGCCCCCGGAAGTGTCTGGACTCCCAGCTGGCCTTTGTGTCCGAGGATCGGCGCGGCGTGGGTCTGCTGCTGGATGAGTCGCTGGAGTGGAACGTGGCGTTCCCCGCCATGCAGGTGCAGAACAAGTTCCTGAAGAGAATAGGTTTCTTCACATGGCGCGACGAAAAGGCCATCCACACGGTGACGAACCGGTATATCGATGAATTGCAGATCAAGTGTACCGGCTCCGGCCAGAAGGCCAGAGAGCTGTCCGGCGGCAACCAGCAGAAGGTGTGTCTGGCCAAGGCGTTCGCGCTGGAGCCCCGCTTCCTCTTCGTGTCCGAGCCTACCCGCGGTATCGACGTGGGCGCCAAGGCGCTGGTGCTGGAGGCGCTGAAGAAATTTAACCGCGAATCCGGCGTCACGGTGGTGATGATCTCCTCCGAGCTGGAGGAGCTGCGCCAGATCTGCGACCGCATCGCCATCGTCTCCGGCGGCAGGGTCGCCGGTATCCTGCCTGCTGACCATTCCTCCGAGGAGTTCGGTATGCTCATGGTCAGTCAGGTGAAGTAAGGAGGAAGAAATGGGCAATACGACCACACTTGGAAACAAGTCAAAATTCCGAGAGCTGCTGGACAGCTTCGGCCTGCCGCGTCTGATCATCGCGTGCTTCCTGCTGCTGCTGCTCATCGCCGCACCCTGCGTAGGGCTGGATTTCCCCACACAGATCACCAATATCATCACCCGTTTCAGCTGGAACGCCGTGATGGTGTTGGCCATGGTGCCCATGGTACACTCCGGCTGCGGCCTGAACTTCGGCCTGCCGCTGGGTATCGTGTCCGGACTGCTGGGTGCCACGCTGTCCATCGAGCTGGGCTACACCGGCTTTGCCAGCTTCCTGATGGCCATCCTCATCGCCACGCCCTTTGCCCTGCTGTTCGGCGGCGGCTATGGTTGGCTGCTGAACAAGATCAAGGGCGGCGAGATGATGATCGCCACCTATGTGGGCTTCTCGTCCGTGTCCTTCATGTGCATGATGTGGCTGCTGCTGCCGTATAAGCACCCTACCATGGTGTGGGGCTTCTCCGCCAGCGGTCTGCGTACCGTCATCTCGCTGGAGGGCTATTACGACAAGGCGCTGGCCAACATTCTGACCATCGACCTGAACAGCATCGGCATCAATCTGGTGATCCCCACCGGTACGCTGCTGTTCTTCGTGCTGCTGGCCGTGCTGATGTGGGCGTTCCTGCACACCAAGACCGGCACCGCCATGACCGCTGTGGGCTCCAACCCCGCCTTTGCCCGCGCAGCGGGCATCAACGTGGACAAGATGCGGCTTATCTCCGTGATCATGTCCACCTGGCTGGGTGCTGTGGGTATTCTGGTGTATGAGCAGGGCTTCGGCTTCATACAGCTGTACAACGGCCCCTTCTGGATGGCCATGCCCGCCGTGGCCGCCATCCTTATCGGCGGCGCGTCGGTGAATAAGGCATCCATCGGCAATGTGATTATCGGTACGATCCTGTATCAGGGCGTGGTGACCATGACCCCCACCGTGATGAGCGCCGCTTTCCAGATGGATATGAGCGAGGTCATCCGTATCGTGGTATCCAACGGCATGATCCTCTATGCCCTGACCAGAAAGACGGAAAGGGGGCGCTGACATGAAGGGTAAGAGATTCGACGTAAAGCAATTCCTGGGCAAAAACTCAGTGCCCGTCCTGTTTATCATCATCTGCGCCGTGCTCATTCCCGTGTCCGGCCTGCCGGTGAGCTACATACTTAACGAGGCTATGACCCGTCTGGGGCGCAACGCCTTTTTGATCCTGAGCCTGCTGATCCCCATTATGGCCGGTATGGGTCTGAACTTTGCCATGACGCTGGGCGCTATGGCCGGCGAGATCGCGCTGATCCTGGTGGCGGACTGGCAGATCTGGGGTATCCCCGGTCTGGTGCTGGCGGCCATCCTGTCCATCCCCCTGTCCATTCTGCTGGGTCTTATGTGCGGCAGCATCCTGAACCGCGCCAAGGGCCGCGAGATGGTCACCAGCTACTTTATCGCCTACTGCATGACCGGTGTGTACCAGCTGGTGGTGCTGTATATGATGGGGCCCATCATCCCCATCCTCCACAACACACTGAAGCTGCCCCGCGGCTTTGGTATCCGCAACACAGTCAGCCTTCTGCAGATGCGGCAGAGCGTCGATAATGCGCTGGCCGTCTACGTGGGCGGCGTGAAGATCCCTGTGCTGACGCTGATCATCATCGCATTGGCCTGCCTGTTCATCGTGTGGTTCCGCCGCACGAAGCTGGGACAGGACATGCGCGCGGTGGGCCAGGATATGAACGTGGCGCGGGACGCCGGTATCAACGTGGACCGCACCCGCCTGATCTCCATCGTCATGTCCACCGTGTTCGCGGGCTTCGGCATGATCATCTACCTGCAGAACATGGGCAACTTCCCCACCTATACGGCGCATACCAACGTCGGCATGTTCTGCATCGCCGCGCTGCTGGTGGGCGGCGCCTCCGTGGAAAAGGCGTCCATCGGCAACGTGTTCCTGGGTGTGCTCCTGTTCCATACCATGTTCATCGTGGCGCCGGCCGCCGGAACCAAGATCACCGGCGACTCCATGATCGGTGAGTACTTCCGCGTGTTCGTGTCCTACGCCGTTATCACCGTGGCACTGGTCATGTACGAGGCCAAGAAGCGCAAGGAGAACCGCACGCTGGGTCAGCAGTTGGCCATTGAGCAGAAGGCCGAGGAGGAGGGGAGAACCGCATGAAAACGACGAAACGCTCGTGGCTCATCCGTATCGCCTTTATCCTGGTGCTGGTGCTCATCGCCGTGGTGATGCTGCGCATCGGACGCGGCCACACCGTCTATTTCGACAACCGCGCAGTGGACAAGGGCGGCCAGTCTGTGGAGGCACCCTATAAAATCACTGTGTATGTGAACGGCGAGCAGCTCTCCAAGCTGTACGAAAAGGAGCGCTGCTTGACCACCGTCATCGGCGACAAGCTGGAGCTGACCGTGGAGGTCATGCAGCAGAAGGGCGGCAGCGAGACAACGGAAACGTACCAAATGACACTGCCCCATAACATCGACGGCATCATCATCAACCTGCCGGCGTATATGGCTGGTCTGCCGGAGGAGGCCTATCTGGAGGAATTCATCCCCGCGCCTCCCACCGAGGAGGACGACGAGGAAGCGCCCAACACCGAGGACGATATGGGCCTGGGCGACTTCTGATAATGTGTGCTGCATACACAGCCCATGCGAAAGCATGGGCTGTGGGCACATAGGGACTTGCTTGCGCTCGGCAGGCGGATATGCTATACTGAATGGGCGGCGCGGAGACCGCGGCCGCATGGGAAAGGAGTATCAAAATGGCTGTTTTGAAAGGCTTGAAGCCAGAAAAGGTGTTCGCATATTTTGAAAAGCTGTGCTCGGTGCCCCACGGCAGCGGCAACACGAAGATCATCAGCGATCTGTGCGTGGACTTTGCCAAGGAACTGGGACTGAAGTACCGGCAGGAGCCGTGCAACAACGTGGTGATCTGGAAGCCGGCATCTCCCGGCCATGAGAGTGCCGAGCCGATCATCCTGCAGGGACACATCGACATGGTGTGCGCCAAGACCGACGACTGCACCAAGGACATGACCCGCGAGGGACTTGACCTGATGACCGACGGTGAGTGGGTCTGGGCGGACAAGACGTCGCTGGGCGGCGACAACTGCATTGCCGTGGCCATGATCCTGGCGATCCTGTCGGATGATACGCTGGTGCATCCGCCCATCGAGGCGGTGTTCACCGTGGACGAGGAGGTGGGCATGGACGGCGCCTTTGCGCTGGACTGCTCTGACCTGAAGGGCAAAAAGCTGCTGAATTTGGACTCCGAGCTGGAGGGCGTGTTCACCGTGTCCTGCGCAGGCGGCATGCACTCCGATTGCCTGCTGCCCGCAGTGCTGACCGATGCGGCGGGCATGGAGGGCTTCGGCATCACCGTGGCCGGCTTGCGGGGCGGTCACTCCGGTGCGGACATCCATCTGGGACGCGGCAGCGGCAACCGCCTCATGGGACGGGTACTGGCCACAGCGCTGGAGAAGTTCCCCGGCCTGCGGCTGGCAGCCTTCTCCGGCGGGCAGTTCGACAACGTGATCTGCTCCCGCTGCGATGCGGCGGTGGCGCTGCCCAAGGGCAGCGGCCGGGCGTTCGAAGCGTTTATTCGGGAGCTTGAGGGGGTGCTGAAGAACGAGTACGCCGTCACCGACCCCGATGTGACGCTGACCTGCGCGGCAGCGGAGACGGCAAAAGCCGTGTCCGCAGAGCGCACCGTGACGCTGGTGCAGGCGCTGACGGCCATGCCGCAGGGCGTGGAGGCTATGGACACGGATTTCCCCGGTCTGGTGCAGACATCCCTGAATATGGGCGTGGTGAAGCTGGGCGGCGACGGACTGCACATCGCGTTCTCCATCCGGTCGTCCATCGCGTCCCGGAAGCTGATGCTGGCGCAGCGCGTGCGGGCTGTGGCGGCGCTGGCGGGCGGCACTGTGGCAGAGCGGGGCGTGTACCCCGGCTGGCAGTACAAGAGGGAGTCGCAGTTCCGGGATACGCTGCTGGCGGCGTATAAGGATCTTACCGGTAAGGACGGCGTGGTGGAGGCCACCCACGGCGGTCTGGAGTGCGGATTGCTGATGGAGAAGATCCCCGGTCTGGACGCGGTGTCCATGGGGCCGGAGCTGCACGATGTACACTCCGTGCGGGAGCGGCTAAGCGTGCCCTCCACGGAGCGCACCTATGAACTGGTATGCGAGCTGCTGCGGCGCAGCTGTTGAATGTGACAGAAAGCTGAGAGGCGGGGCTTTGCCCCGCCTCCGTTATTTTGCAGGATTGCCCAGCAGAAAATGCACTTCTTGCGGGGCGTTCCTGCATAAAACGATTTAGCATTATGAATAGACCACCGCAAAAAAGTACCATGATACAGACAAAACTGCGGATTTGCCGAAAGAAATGCCGACTAAGAAAAGCGGAATGTCCGCACGGACGGGAAAATCGTTCCGCAGAAAAATGAAATTTTCCGCATTTAGATATTGCAAAAAGTTTACGCCTGCGATATAATGGCACCGTTGAACACCGCCGTGCCCGACCGGCCGGCGGAAAAAGCTGTTTTTCAGGAAGAGGAAAACAATTTATCTATCAATAAGGAGAAAGAACATGAAAAAGTTTTTTGCACTGGTTCTGGCGCTGGTCATGGCGCTGAGCCTGGTCGCCTGCGGCGACAAGAAGGACGACAGCGGCGATGTGACCGCTGAGCATACCGACACCACCACCGTGGCCGTGGGCGCGGTGATCCTGGCCCGCGACGACGTGTCCAGCGACGACGTGTACAAGTTCGTGGCGGACATCTTCGACAACGCCGCGTCCCTGACCACCAGCCACGCCAAGTACGGCGAGCTGAGTCTGGAGTACGGCGCGTCCATCACCTCCGTGCCCTATCACCCCGGCGCTGCCAAGTACTTCTCCGAGAAGGGCTTTGAGGTCGCATCCGTGAAGGACGGCGCCGGCAACACCGAGTCCCGCAACCTGCGCTTCGTCACCGGCGGCGAGTCCGGCACCTACTACGCCTTCGGCTCCGTTATTGCCCAGCACGCCACCAACAACGCGGGCATCAACGTGGTCGGTCTGGTGGGCAACGGCTCTCAGGGCAACGTGCAGGAGCTGGTGGACGGCACCGCGGACTTCGCCTTCTGCCAGTCCGACGTAATGGCTTACGCCTACAACGGCACCAACCTGTTCAAGAGCAAGATGGAGGGCTTCTCCACTGTGGCCGCCCTGTACATGGAGCAGGTGCAGATCGTCACCACCAACCCCGCCATCAAGACCGTGGCTGATCTGGCCGGCAAGTCCGTGTCCATCGGCGCTCCCGGCTCCGGCGTGTACTTCAACGCCATTGACGTCCTGGGTGCTTACGGGCTGACCGAGGACGACATCAAGCCCACCTACCAGTCCTTCAGCGACAGCGCCGACGCCCTGAAGAACGGCCAGATCGACGCCGCCTTCATCGTGGCCGGTGCCCCCACCACCGCTGTGACCGACCTGGCCACCACCAAGGATACCTATCTGGTGAGCCTGGACAGCGAGCACATCGCCAAGCTGCTGGAGACCTCCGACTATTACACCGAGACGGTCATCGCCAAGGACGTGTACTTCGGCGACTGATCCTTAACGGACAATTGACAAAAACCGAGGCTACGGCGGGGCTTCCCGCCGTAGTCCTCGTGCTATTCTGTATTTTTTGGGGAGAGAAACGACTATGAGCATCGACAAGAAAAAACCGGATACCAGCCCGGCCGACGGCGTCAATGCCGCCGCGGACGAGGCCCCGGATCTGGACGCGGTCATGCGTAAATATGACCGTGAATCCGCCACCCGCCTGTGGGAGGGTACGCCCCAGCTGATCATCCGCATCCTCATGGCCGCGTTCGGTCTGTTCTGCATCGGCATGACCCTGTTTTCCAAGGCCATGCCCGAGATCCGGCTCACCATGTTCGTGGGCTGCATCATTATCATCGGCTTCCTGACCTACCCCGCCAGCAAGCACCACGTCAGGGTCAACTACCTGCCCTGGTACGATATCGTGCTGATGGTGGTGGGCGCGGCCTGCTTCTTCTACTTCGCGCTGAACGCCATGACGCTGGTGCGCCTGTCCACCCGTATCGAGACGGTCCACGTCATCATCGGCGTGGTGGGTATCCTGATCCTGATGGAGCTGTGCCGCCGCTGCGTGGGTCTGCCTATTCTGTGCGTGGCCGGCGTGCTGATTGTGTACGCGTTCATCAACCAGCTGAGCTACGCCGGCGCGGTGAACGGTGCCACCCTGTATGACGCGCTGAAAACCATTATCTACAAGCTGTTCTACACCACCTCCGGCGTCATCGGCACGCCCATCAACGTGTGCTATACCTACATCGTTCTGTTCATCATCTTCGGCGCGTTCCTGGAGCGCACCGGCATCGCCAACTTCTTCATCAGCTTTGCCAACCGTCTGGCTGGCTGGTCCAGCGGCGGCCCGGCGAAGGTGGCTGTTATCAGCTCCGCCCTGTGCGGCATGGTGTCCGGCTCCTCCGTGGGCAACACCGTCACCACCGGTTCCTTCACCATCCCCATGATGAAGAAGACCGGCTACAAGCCCGAGTTCGCCGGCGCCGTCGAGGCCGCGGCCTCCACCGGCGGCCAGATCATGCCCCCCATCATGGGTGCGGCAGCCTTCCTCATGGCCGAGTACATGAAGCTGCCCTACGCCCAGGTGGCCGTCAAGGCCATCCTGCCCGCGCTGCTGTACTTCACCGGGATCTTCATCGCCGTCCATCTGGAGGCCAAGAAGCTGGGCCTGAAGGGCGTTCCCCGCGAGGAGCTGCCTGCGTGGCGTCTGCTGGTCCGTGACTGCTACCTGATCATTCCCCTGATCCTGCTGGTGTGGCTGGTGTCCTCCGGCAGCAAGACCATGTCCCACTCCGCGGCCTATTCCATTCTGGCCGCCATTGCCGTGGGCTTCGTCAATTTCTTCCTGCAGGGCAAGCGCGGTGAGGGCGACACCCAGCCTATGACGACCGGCAAGGCGCTGGGTAATGCCGGCAAGCGCTCCTTCTTCTCCGCGGTGGAGTCTCTGGAAGCCGGTTCCCGCGGCGCTATCACCGTGGCCGTGGCCTGCAGCATGGCGGGCATCATCGCCGGCTGCATCACCGTCACCGGCCTGGCCTCCATCCTCATCAACGCCATCGTCCAGCTGGCGGGCAACGCCACCATCGTCGGCCTGGTGCTGACCATGCTGTGCTGCATCGTCCTGGGCATGGGCGTGCCCACCACGGCCAACTACTGCATCATGGCCTCCACCTGCGCGCCCATCCTCATTCAGCTGGGCTTCCCGCTGGTGGCCGCCCACTTCTTCGTGTTCTACTTCGGCATCGTGGCGGATATCACGCCCCCTGTGGCCCTGGCGGCCTACGCCGGCTCGGCCATCGCCAAGTCCGACCCCATGAAGACCGGCATCAACGCCACCAAGCTGGCCATCGCCGCCTTTATCGTGCCGTACATCTTCGCCTACAGCCCGGCCCTGCTGTTTGAGAACATCTCCGGCTGGTGGGAGGTGGCGCAGATCTGCATCAGCGCGCTGCTGGGCATCTTCGCCATCGCGGCGTCCCTCAACGGCTTCCTGTATAAGAAGATCCACCCCGTGCTGCGTATCGTCCTGGCCATCGGCGGCCTGGGCATGATGATCCCCGGCACCCTCACCGACATGGTCGGCCTGGTGCTGGTGGCGGCGGTCGTCGCCTACCAGAAGATCAGCGCCAAGAAGCACGGCGGCCCCGTGGTGACGGCCTGATCCCATTTGAAGCAAAAGCATCCCCGCACACCGTGCGGGGATGCTTTTTTACACTGTGTTCATACATTTACGCGCATTTTGCCTAAAGTGCATAGTACGGGCATCTTGCAAAAACTGTCTGAATTTGGTATGATACGGGTGGTAAGGCAGTTTTTGCACAAAGAGAGGAGCATGGACATGGCACAGACCACAAAAAACGCCATTCGCAAGGGCTTTCTGGACCTGCTGGAGCAGCGGCCGCTGGATAAGATCTCCGTGGTGGACATCGCAGATCACTGCGGCGTGAACCGGAATACGTTTTATTACTACTACTGCGACATCTACGCCCTGGTGCGCGAGGTGCTGGAGACGGAGCTGGACCGCGTCCTCAACGCACCACCCCTCTGCACCAGCTGGTACCAGCTGATGATGCGGGCGGCGGCGTTCATGCGCGCCAACCGCCGCGCGGTCTACCACCTGTACCAGTCCAGCCAGCGCGACCTGCTGGAGCACGAGTACTATCAGGTGGTCTACGGTGCCGTGGAGGATCTGGTGCGCCGCACGGCGGAGGACCTGCCGGTGGCGGAGACGGATGTGCAGTCCATCGCGGCGCTGTATACGGCCACGCTGGTGGGCCTGCTGCAAAGCTGGCTGCACTACGGCATGAAGCACGATGAGGAGCAGTTCGTGGAGCGCGTCACCCGCCTGACGGAGGGCACGCTGCGCCACGCGCTGGAGCGCAGCTGCGGGGTGGAGAAGGCGTGAGCGGCTTCTGGAAATGCGTCCTGTACGCGGCGGCGCTGGCCCTGCTGGCGCACCCGCTGGGTCAGGCGATCCCCGGTCCCTTTGACCCGGAGAAGCGGCCCTTCCGCAGCCGGAAATGGGAGCAGAACGGCCGCATCTACACCAAATTGGCCATCGATAAGTGGAAGAAGCTGGTGCCGGACATGAGCCGCATCCTGCCGGACATGGTGAAGAAGGAACTGCCCGGCAGCGGCGCCGTGACGGCGGATCAGGCCGCGGTGCTGGTGCAGGAGACGTGCCGCGCGGAGCTGGTCCACGGGGCCTCCTGTTTGCTGGGCCTGGCGTTTCTGTGGCTGTGGCCCGGCTGGGGCGGCGCGATCGTGCTGGCGGTGTGGGTGCTGCTGGCCAATCTGCCCTTTATTCTGATACAACGCTACAACCGCCCCCGGCTCATGCGCCTGGCGGCGCTGCTGCGAAAGCGAGCGCAGCGGAAAGGAGAGCAAAATGCGCGTACTGATCCTGACCTGTAACACCGGCGGCGGGCACAACGCCGTAGCCGCCGCCCTGCGTGACAGCCTCCAGCACTGCGGCGCGTCCTGCGACGTGATGGACGGCTTGGGCTTCATCTCCAAAAAGGCATCCAAATTCGTTTCCAAGTGGCACACCCGGTTCTACCGCCGGTATCCCAGGCTCTACAAGGCGGGCTATATGTCCGCCGAGGGCGACAAGGAGATGGACCGGCGCGACGGCCCGGTGTACCGCTATATTGCCCGCGGTGCCCGCCGTCTGGGCCGCACGCTGCAAAGCGGCGGCTACGATGCCGTTGTCTGTGTCCACGTGATCCCCGCCATGATGATGACGGCGCTGAAGCAGGCGTGGAGCGCCTGTCCGGTGTTCTGCTTCGTGGCCACGGACTATACCTGCAGCCCCACGGTGGGTGCCTGTACCCCGGATATCTGCGTCATTCCTCATCAGGAGCTGGCCGACGAGTTCGTCAGCTGCGGCATCGCCCGCGATACCCTCCTGCCCGCCGGCATTCCCGTGCGTTCCGCCTTCCGCCAGCGCGGCGATAGAGCCGCAGCGCGGAAGGCCCTGGGCCTGCCGGAGACCGGCCGCCACATCGTCCTCATGTCCGGCAGCATCGGCTGCGGCCCCATGGGCGACGTGGCGGAGGACCTGGATATGCGTATGGCCGATGGCGACTTTGCCACGGTGCTGTGCGGCAGCAACAAGCAGATGCGCTATGCCCTGGAGCTGCGCCGCCTGTACCGCGTGGAGGCCATGGGCTTCACTACTCAGGTGCAGCTGTACATGGACAGCGCGGACGTGCTGGTCAGCAAGCCCGGCGGCATCAGCATCACCGAGGCCGGCACCCGCGGCGTGCCGCTGCTGCTGGCGGATATGGTGGGCGGCTGCGAAACGCGGAACGAGGCGTTCTTCACCGCCCACGGCTGGGCGGAGAGCTGCCCGCCGGCGGATATGGCAGCGGCGGCGCTGAAGCTGCTGCCTGATGAAAAGCGGCGGCAGGACGTGGTCAGCGCCCAGCACCGGGACTTTGACGGCCTGGCGGCGGAGCGCATCGCGGAGCAGCACGCTTCTATGCTGGCCGGCAATCAATCGGCGGAAGATTTTCGCCCG
>ERZ779877.2185-NODE-2185-length-14824-cov-5.593067_pt1 | contig 14824 bp, 15 predicted proteins | sample MGYA00511556_ERZ779877 | MGnify/ENA primary metagenome ERZ779877 (study PRJEB29588, sample SAMEA2159338) | human gut metagenome | biome: human gut; feature: human-associated habitat; material: faeces | place: Denmark | collected 2008/2010 ...
AAAAACGTCCCGCTTTCCTTATGTATTCAAAAAATGTCAAGCAGATCAAGCAGACATATCATGTTTTGAACATTGCGCATGATTTGTCTCACCTATATATTGAAATCAGGGACCGGCAAAATGGGGTGGGGATGCGTTTGGACTGCGTCATTTGATTGCCTGTGCTGTCATATGCGTTCCTGTTTGACATTGCACTGCTGAGATCTTCTGATTTCAGACCCTAAAAACACATAAGGAGGATCCTACTATGCGCCTCTCAACAACGATCGGTGATCTCATAAAATACACACAGGATGGCCAGTCATCCGCCGAAGCAGTACGGATGTTTGCAGAAACTGGTTTTCGCTATTTGGATTATGATTTTTACAATGTCATTTTCCCAGATTCACCGTTTTTGTCAGAACATTGGATGGATGCAGTGAAAGAAAGTGCAGAGGCGGCGGACGAGCTCGGGATGCGGTTCGTGCAGGCGCATTCGCCAAATTATAATCCACTCGATCCCGATGCCGACCACAAAGCGGGCCTGCTGGCTTCTGTGCGCTCCATTGAGGCCTGCGGCTACCTTGGCATATCCAATCTGGTTGTTCACTCCGGATTTACAGATCGTCTTCTGTATCCGCGTGACCGTGGAGCGTACTTTGAAGAAAATCGTAAATTCTATGAGGCGTTGCTTCCCCACGCAGAACGGCACAATGTCAATATCCTGATCGAAAACAGCGCCGAGGAAAATATGCAGGGCAGATATTTCTTTATGACAGGGCGGGAAATGGTCGATTTTCTCGATTGGGTTGATCATCCGCTTCTGCACGCCTGCTGGGATATCGGACATGCCAATCTGCGCGGAAGTAATCAGTTCAGGGATATCTGTGATTTGGGAAGCCATTTGAAAGCTCTTCATATACAGGATAATTTTGGAACACACGACGAGCATGTCGCTCCTTTTATGGGAACAGTCGATCTGGACGCCGTGATGCAGGCGCTACAGGCAATCGGTTATGACGGCTATTTCACCTTTGAGGCGAACAATATGTTTGCGCCCCGCGGCAGTTGGCCGCATGCACGAACTGAAACACCGGGCCTGCCGGGGGAGCGTCGGCTGCAGTCACCGGATCCGCAGCTTCGTATTGCGGCGGAAGCACTGCTCTACGAGATCGGTGTATTCATTCTCTCCCGGTATGGCTGCTTTGAAGCATAAACCGTATTGTGTGCAAGGAGGCAGATTTGCAAAGCGAAAACGGCCTGTGCTATATAAAAGGAGCATTCTATGAAACGCAATGAAATTAAACTCATTGCCCTTATGGGTATTCTCTATTTTATCTGTCAGATCTCCCGTACGGATCTAGGCGCGTCGCTTGTCGATCTGATCGCCGATCTGCAGCTGCGAAAAGAGCGCATCAGCCTTGTGCTTACCGGAGGCTATATCTGTTATGCGGCCGGTATGTTTGTCAATTCTCTTCTGGCGGATCGCCGTAATCCACGGATGATGATTTGTATTGCCCTGTTCAGCTCTGCTGCGGCCCACGCAGGCATCCGTCTGTTCCCGATGCTTTCGGTCATCACCGTTTTGTGGTGCATTTGCAGCTTTTTGCAATCGATGATCTGGCCCAGCCTTTTAAAGCTGGCTGAAGCAAATATTGCGCCGGAACATCGTTCGTCGGCGATGAGTCTTGTATCGGTTGCGCAGCACGCAGGCTCTCTGTCCTGCTATCTAATCGTTCCGGCGGGCTTGCATCTCGGCGGTTGGCGTGCGGTCATGATGATCACGACCTCGGCGTGCCTCGCGTGCGGATTTGCATGGGCATTCGCTGAATTTCTGAAGAATGCGGAAAAAAACACGATAAAAAATACGGCACACCCCGAACGCATGGATTCGAAATTTATATTCCGGTCACAACTGCCGCTGATCGTTACCATGGCGTGCTTATGCGGCATGATCCGCGATGGAATTACGACATGGGCACCAGCCTATTATAACGATTCGTTTGCCGTTACCCCAACAACTGCCGTTTTACTGACAGCATTATTGCCTGCAAGTAAAATTCTTGCCTATGTTCTCACCCCCTTCCTTGCAGTTCGGGTTCCAAATTTCAAAAAAATGCTCTGCATCATATATGGCGTTGGGATCATGGCTTCTGGATCACTTCTTGTTTCACATTTCAGCGGACGGGTATTCGTGGTAGTTGTCATGATGGCCGTACTGCTTTTGATTAACGGCGCTGCAGGGATCGTTTATCTGATTCAACTCCCACTGGCATTGAGTGGAACAGGCCGCACGGCAAGTATCGCTGGTATCGCAGACTGCGCGTGCTACGTCGGATCGGCCATTTCTTCATTTCTGTTTGCATGGATCGCAGATCGTGGTGGCTGGGGCGCAACGATCTGCAGTTGGTGCGCGTTGAGTATCTTGATGTTTGCAATCGTGGCAATCCAACGGCGCATCGGGACAGAACAAATGCCTGCGGCGAATGAATAGCCTACTGCGGGACCGTCGAAACAGATTTGGAAATACGTGAAACGGGCTTGTGATCATAAAATCACAAGCCCGTTTGCATACAGCTGTCTTTGTTTTACGGACAGAGCAGCGTAATGTGCCTCCGAAAGGACTTATCTGTTGCACATCCATTCTGCGATGATCTTCGTGGCAATTTCTGCATTGGCAGCACCGCTGTAATGGACGCCATCCTCCGCAGAAAAGATGCCCCATGTTTTCGGGAGATCCGGCCGGTACAGCGACAGTGAAAATGGGTGAAACAGCGAGATGGAAGGGATTTCTCTTGAGAAATCGTAAAACATTTGGTTGATCGCATCTTTGTTCCTTCGCATGAGCGCCGGATCCACATCCGTTCGCGCGTCGATTTTTGTGCCATATTCAATTTGGTACAGGACCGTTTTCGGCATTTCTCCCAATGAGAGCCGGAGCATATCGAATAATTGTCTGTAGATGGGCCGTAGCAGGGGAATTTCCGTTTCAGGAGGAGCCGCGGCAGTATCTTCTTCGCTGCCGCGCCAATGAACGCCGAGGATATGATAGCTTATGCCCAGCTGATCAAACGAGGGCTTCAACAGAGAAAGGATCCGCTTTGTAAACGGATATAAAGAGATATTTACCGTCCCAAGCTTTCCTGGAGTCATCTGCTCGGGGTATTCAGGATTCCACATGAAGCCAGGGCCGATCCCCTGTGCTCCAATCGCAATTTGAATGAGATATAGATCTGGCATTTCAGAGTCCCGCTCCGCAATCTGTTCCCATTGTGCCGCGAGGCAGTTTGCCAGAGAGTAGGTATGATCTTGATCCTCTCCCAGATTCATGTTTGCCGATGTATATCCCGAAAAACACAGATGCTCTGGATAAAGCAGCTGGTTTTGCGTACGGGATAATCCGAAGACGTGGGATAAGGGATGACGGATCATATCCTTTTCCGCCATAGGAATCGCATGACCGACTGCGTTAGACTGCCCTAGCAAAATGAGAACCTCTGCATTCTTTTTCATGTTTGTACTCCTGTCTGCTTTTTTATACGCTTTCAGAATAATTGATTCTACAGATAATTTCAAGTGGGATCTATGGCTGACGAGATCAAATGTGAAAGTCTGCCCATGGATCTGCAGCATAAACCGACTGCAAAGGTAAGGGAGCGATGACAATGGGATTGTGCATCCTGCGCAAATCGAAAACAAGCTGTTATACACAATGCACAAGCATTTTTTGAATCAAGTTTTGCGCATTTGCAAGTGTATATACCGCATCTATAATGAAAACTGGGTAATAGGCAGAAGACCTACAATGCAAGAACTATATGGAGGGACCGTATGAAATTTTCATTCCCAAAAGATTTCCTATTCGGAGCAGCCTGCTCTGCGTGCCAGATCGAATCTGGCTGCCGCGAAGGCGGCAAGGGAGAGGACGTCGGCGAGCATTATTATTCGATCTATCCGGAAAAATATTTTGGTGCTGACCCTGCCCGTTCCGCTGACTTTTATCACAAATACCGTGAGGATATCGCGCAGATGAAGGACCTCGGCTTAAAGGCTTTCCGCTTTTCTATCGCATGGTCCCGCATCTATCCGGAAGGACCTGACCGTGTGGAGAAAGCCGGGATCGATTATTATAACGACATGATCGATGCGATTAAACAGGCAGGTATGACGGCTTTTTTTGACCTGTTTCATTGCGATCTGTAAACTATACCCCAAGAAGTGGACAAGGAAATGACCCATAGCGGCGCGAAACATGGTATACTGAAGGCAGGAAGAAGGAGACGGCTATGGGAACAAGGAAAAAATTCAGCGCAGCGGAGCAGGAGCTTCTGCGTGCAAATCCGTACACGGAGAAGGTCACGGAAAATCAGATTTCGTTCACGCTGGCGTTCAAGGAAGCCTTCTGGCGGCTGAGTGTGGAGGGATGCACCGGGAACATGGCGCTGCGGAAGCTGGGCTACGATCCGGAGCTGCTCGGCTTTGAGCGCGTCCACAACATCACAAAGCGCATCCGCCGCGCGGGGAAATCACCGGAGGGCATCCAGCCTGCGCCAAAATCCCGGATGCGAATCAGCAGGGAGCAGTTCGGCGCGGCAGAGCTGGAAAAAATGTCCCGCCGGGAGAGTGAGCGCCGGATGCAGCAGGAAATCGTGTATCTTCAGCAGCAGATGGCGTTCTTAAAAAAACTTATGCGGCAGCCGGAAGAAACGGATTCGGATACCTGAGTATGGAAGATAGCAGCTTCAAATTCGGCGTCATCCGGGCCACAAGCATGGAAAAATCGAACATTCTCGCAATATCCGAGCTGTGTGAGATCGCGGGTGTTTCCCGTTCTGGCTATTACGCGTGGCTTTCCTCTGAGCAGAAGCGAGCCGCGCGGGAGGCACAGGATGCGGCGGATTTCCAGCAGATTCTGGAGGCTTACCGGTTTCGTGGTTACGCCAAAGGCGTGCGCGGCATTCATATGCGACTGCTGCATACCGGCGTCCGGATGAACGGAAAGAAGATCCGGCGGCTGATGAAGAAATTCGGTCTTGTCTGTCCGATCCGCAAGGCAAATCCATACCGACGGATGCAGAAGGCGATCCGGACGAACAACACGGCGGAAAACCTTGTGAAGCGGGAGTTTGAGATGCACGGACCGCGAAGCGTCCTGCTGACGGATATCACCTATATTCCGCTGAACGGCGCGTTCTGCTATCTCTCCACGATCCTGGACGGATGCACGAAGCAGGTCCTTTCCTATGCGCTGAGCGAGTCTCTGGAGGTGGATTTTGTGCTGGAAACGGTAGAGAAAATGGTACATCAGCATGGAATTTCGCTGAAAAAAGAGACAATCCTGCACAGCGACCAGGGCTGCCATTACACCTGCATCAAGTTCATTCAGCTCGTGAAAAACAGTAGCCTGCGGCAGTCAATGTCGCGGAAGGGAAATTGCTGGGACAACGCGCCGCAGGAGAGCTTTTTCGGACATATGAAGGACGAGTTGGCGGAGAAGATTCCAAATTGGACGTGCTTTGCGGATGTGCAGCGGTCAATCGACGACTGGATGGACTACTATAACAACGACAGATACCAGTGGGATCTGGCAAAGCTCTCGCCGAACGAGTATTACCGCTACCTGACAACCGGCAGATATCCATGCTAGCGGAATGGGTCACCTTATTTTGTCCTTGATTTGGGGAGCAGTTTACTGCCCTATTGGGTCGTTGAATGGGGCGGTATTTTAAATCCGCGATTTATTGACTGGTTTGCAGCCTACGCTGAGACCTGCTTTGCGGTATTTGGTGACCGTGTGGACTATTGGAGCACGGTCAATGAACCGAGCATCAACTGCATGGGCGCCTATGCGTACGGAACAAATGCCCCTTATCATACAGATATGGGCGAGGCGATTCGGGCATGTCACAATATGATCCTTGCACACTACAAGGCGGTCAGGATCTACAAGGCCATGGGTTTCAGAGGCAAGATCAGCGCAGTTACGCATGTTGAGCCAAACTATGCGCTCTCATTCGATTCGAAAGATATCGCGGCGGCTGAACGTAGCATGAGCTTTTATTCGCGCTGGTGGCTTGACCCGTTCCAGCTTGGGCATTATCCCGAGGAGCTGCTGCAATACGAATGGCTGCGCAGCAAGCTGCCGGAACATTTCAAGGAAGAACTGGAAGAGAATTTTGCCGAGGCGGATTTCATCGGTGTCAACTACTACAATCCAGCCTACGCCCGATATACGGATAACGGGCAGCTGGAGTATGAAACGTTCCAGAACAACAAGCTCCCGCGGGATGACTACGGTTTTTTCCAGTATCCGCAGGGACTATTTGATGTGATGATGTTCCTGAAAAAAGGAATATACTGGAAAAGAGATATTTATAACCGAGAATGGGTGCGCAAAAAAGAAATGCGGAGACCTGGACAGGGAACTGCATGACGAGTACCGTATCGATTATATGCGTGAGCATCTGCGGGAAGTCTCCAGAGCGTATCAGGCAGGTGCTTTGGTAAAGGGCTATTTTACATGGACGATCATGGATACTAACGAACTCTATGCTGGCGGATACAATTATATTTTCGGCCTGCTACAGGTCAACTATGCAACGCTGGAGCGCAGGCCACGAGACAGCTATTTCTATTATAAAAATGTGATCGCGAACGGGACGGTGGATTAAATGAAGATCATAGACGTCAATATGTCTGTTGGAGGCCGAGATTCTTACGGGGAAATGATCGAGCTCGACGCGCTGCTTGTGCAAATGAGGCTCTACCGGATCGACCATGCGGTCTGCTGGAACGAATATGCAATGCTGGATCCCCAGTCCGGCAATGCTCGGATGTGGGAGCTTGCAAAACACGCAGATGGAAAGGTCGGTGTAAGTGCAGTGCTTGATCCGATCCTCGGCGAACAGAGCCTTCCGGGCAGTGGAAATCTTACAGACCGCTTGAAGGCTCTCCATCCGGAATCTGTGCATATTTTTCCGACCGATAACCGCACGATATTTACAGCCTTCTATTGGGAGGAGATCCTGCGGGCGGTCAATGTGTTGAGCCTTCCGCTCATCGTTGATGATGATTATTCGCCGGAGTTTTTTGCAGTGCTTCCGGAGATTGCAGACCGGTATCCAGATGTGAAATTCATTTTGGTACGCTATGGCCTTTGCCGCGGCCGGCATGTCATGCCGCTACTGCAGAAGTGTAAGAATGTGTACTTCACGATCGAGAATATGCTGGACAATGGGCAGATCGAGGAGATACGGGAGAGAATCGGCGTGGATAAACTGCTATTCGGGACAAGTTGGCCGAAGCTGAGCCCTTCCGGTGCACTGGGACTGGCGTTGTATGCAGATATCTCCGAAGAAGATCGAGAAAAAATTCTCTTCAGGAACTGGGAGGCGATACGGGTATGACGATCCGGGAAGAAGCGTTTGCGGGCAAGGCACTATCCTGCCCAATCATCGACGCGCATACGCATATAGGGCCATATCATCTGAACGGATGGCATCAGAAGTATGACAGGACTGGGACGGAGCAGATTGTCGAAGACTTCACAAGGCTCGGTATCAACTGCATCGTGACCTCGCCACACCCGATGGTCCAAACCCGAATGCGGGAGGCGAATGCGCTGGCTGCGGAAGCCGCGCGGAAGTTTCCGGGGAAAATCTATGGCTATATTACGATTGTTCCGATCTGCGGAATGGAGGAGGTCAAACGGGAAATCCAAAAATACCGTGATGACTCCAGTTTTATCGGACTGAAATTCCTTACCGGCTATCATGGCGAGATCGACCAGCCGGAGTATTTGTATGCCCTGGACTTTGCAGATGAAGTGGGCTGCCCTGTGCTCTGCCACGTGTGGGGCGATATTCCAAAGCGCCGGGGATTTGCCGATGTGCTGCGGACAAGGCATTCCATGAAACTTGTGATCGCCCATCAGGGCGGCGGGTGCGCGGAGGATACACACGCCTGTGCACCGATCGTGCAGGATCATGAGAATGCTTACATGGAGCTTTGTGGCTCGCTGTATAATCAGATGCCGGTGGAGCAGATCACGGGATTGGTTGGCATAGAGAAGGTCATATTTGGAACGGACGGCATTAATCTGGATGCGAAGTATGAGCTTGGCCGTGTTGCTTTTTCACCGATGAATGATACAATGAAAAGAAAAATATTTGCGGAAAACTATTTGCGCATGCTTGAGACCTCACAAATGGGAAAAATCGTGTTGTGATGCTGTGGGAGAAAGCACAATGGCAGGGAGGGGGGCGTGACATGAAAACCGCAAAATTAAAGGATCGTTGGCTGGCGGCCTTTCTTACGGTGATCGTTGTGATGAGCACAGTGTTTTTTGCCAGCTCTATCCTGACGCTGCAGGCAATCGAAAAAGATGCTGACAGGAATCACGAAAAGAGCGCTGTATTCATGAAAAAAATGCTGGATGAATCGTGGCAGCGGGTCTTCGACTACAGTTGGCAGATCATCAACGCGCCCAGCGCTAAACGCATGGAACGGGAGGATTTGACGGAGCTTCTCCCGCTTGCTTATGAATTTTCTAGAGATTTCCAGAACTACATTCAGTCTAACAAAATGGTGGAGGATATTTATCTCTATTATCCGGAAAACGGCATTGTGATCGGCAACAGAGGTGTTTACAACAAGCATGTCTATTGGGTAACGCTCTACGGGATCAACAAGCGAATCAGCGAAAAAAGCTGGAATGCGGAATTGTTAGAAAACCGTGCGCGCGGCTATTTTACGATCTAGGCGGGTACACAGCTGGAATTATACTATCGTATGGCGAGCTTCAAAGACGAAGGGCGGATTCTGATCGCAAAGATCAATACGGAAGAGTTGGAAACGACCCTGCGCTGGATCTGTGATGACAATGCGTCCAGCTTTCTTGCTATGTCGGATGAAGACGGGAAGATCTATGCCTATGCAGGCAGCTACAAACGTTTTGCTGATGCAGAGACAAATACCGTCTCCAGTAAACTGGAGGATGCCTACCTGATTACAGAGAAATCGTCTGATATTACAAAGCTGGTATATCTGACTGTGACGGAGAAAAGTCAGGCATATCGGCTGATGACCGTGATCATGCGCATTTCGCTGATCCTGCTGATCACGGCCATCACAGTGTCTGTTCTAATTGCCGTGGCATTTACCAGCAGAAGCGTGAAGCCGGTGGAGAAGATCGTAGAAAAATTGCGCACGGACGGTGCGCCGGAAGGGAATGAAATCAGCTTTATTGAGCAGCAGATCGACACCCTTTTGACGGAAAGCCGACAGAGTGTAGAACAGCTGGAAAAGCAGCGGGAAATGATGGTTCGCCGGACATTCCTGTCGGAAGCGCTGAAAATGGGCTCAGTCGTTCAGCGCGATATTGAGGTCATTGCAGGTTTCTACGGGCAGGAATTTGACAACGAACGCTATGTGATCATCGTGCGGGAACGTGCCGGAGAGGATTACAGTGATAAGATTCTGCGCTATCTCAGCGAATTTGAAGAGACACCTGCCATCCTGTGCTGGACGCAGCAGCAGGATCTGGATGTTTTCTTTCTCAACTATGATCTGGTCGCGCGCAACGGGCAAGATGATCTTGCGGATTTTTTGAGCGATCTAAAAGAGCGCTCCTCGCCTGCGTCTCGGATCGTGTGCAGCCAGTCCGTGGAATATTTGGAGCAGATCCGGAACTGCTATCTGGAATGCCTGCAGCAACTCGGACGTGTGGAAAGTACGCTGTTGCCGGGAAAAGCGGAACTCCGCTCTCAGGAGCAGGGCTTTCAGCTCGGCGCATTTCAAAGTTACATTTACGATGAGGACTATCTTTCTGCACGCGCAATGGTGCCGCAGCTTTGTCGCCTACTGTTTGAGGACACTCCAGATCAGACAAACTATATCGGAAGGAAGTACTACCTTTTGACGTGGCTGAAGATCAAAAAACGACCCATCCCGGATGAAATGCTCCAGCGATTTCTTGACGAGACGGATCCAGCCGCTGTGGCGGACCGGCTGGATGAGATCTTGACGGAACTGGAAAAGATAAAAAGCTCGGATTTGTTCAGCACCGGCATCGACGACATTGCGGGCAAGGCACGCTGCATTATCGATGAGTCTTACGACAATCCGATGCTGGGACTTTGTATGCTTTCAGAACAGATCTGCTACAGCCAGTCTTATATCTCTAAGGCGTTCAAAAGAAAATATAGGATTGGTGTTTCTCAATATATCAATCAGGTCCGGATCGCGCATGCAAAGGAACTGATCCGCGGCGGCTCGCAGAATATCAAGGAAATCGCGCTGCAGGTCGGCTATTCCGGTGACGCGCAGTTTATTCGCGTCTTTAAGAAGTTCGAGACGATGACACCGGGCATGTTCCGCGCTGAAAATGAACTGCGGGGAGAAACCGGCGAAAGCTGACCCGCTGTGGAAGTCAGGTACAGATGCAGTGTCCCTGTTTGACGGGGATGACAGAAAAATGCAAGTGTTTTTATGTATAATGACCATGCAATTCTTGAGTAAAAAATGGCGCATTTACAAATTGCACAAACGGCCGATATGATAATGGCGGTACCACGGAAAGCAGGTACCGCCATTACATATTAGAAAGGAAAGAAAAAAGTGAAAAAGATCATTGCATTTCTGCTTGCAGGTATCATGCTTATTGGGCTGGTTGCCTGCACCGCAAAGACCGCATCCACCGGGCAGGTCCCAGCTGCAGAAGAAACTTCTGCAGCGAAAACCGAAACCACTACGGCGGAAAAAACCGCGACTGACGCGCCTGCCGATGCGTCCCTGCCCTTTGAGGGGGTAGAGCTGAGCTTCTGGTTCCCGCCCTACAGCGGTACCGACGTTGAATATTGGAACGCGCGCTTTGCGGCATTTACTGCCGAGACTGGCGCGACCGTTACCACTACGATTGTCCCCTGGGGTGAAATGGCGACTAAGTACATGGCCGGCTTCATGGGCGGCGAAGGCCCGGACGTTTTCTATACCACCAATGAGATCCTGTTTGACCTGATCGATGCGGGCATCTGCCAGGAACTGAGCAGCTATTTCACCGATGAAGAGACTGCCAACCAGCTTTACTGGTCTGCCGGCAGTATGATGGGCGGCCAGTACGCTGCGCCATTCAGCTCCGGAATCAGCTATCGCGCCTTTGCGTATAACCTGGACTTGCTGGAAGCGGCAGGCGTTGATACTGTCCCGGCCACCTGGGAAGACGCAATTGTAGCTGCTCAGAAGATCAAGGATGCAGGGATCTGCGAATATCCGATTCTGTTCCCGGTCGCCGATGATAACGCATCTCCGCTCGCAACCTTTGTTCCGCTGCTCCTGTCCGCCGGCGGTGAGATCGTCTCCGACGACGCGACTGAGGCATGGCTTGATGCACCAGAGGCGCTGGCGGCCGCTACTTTCCTGTATGATTTGTCCAATACCTATGAGTTACTGTCTAAGGATGCTGTGACCATCAATGTCGGTGCGCTGCACGAGCTGTTTAACGAAGGCAAGGTTGCCATGTGCGCAGGCGAGGCCGCGGCATTCGTCAACAATGCAACGCAGGATGAGATCGATTTCAACTGGACAATGAACATTGCCTTGAATGACGGTACCCACGATTCTCGTACATTCTCGCCATGCGATACCATGGCGGTCAATGCAGGATCCGAAAATGTCGATGCGGCTATCGCGCTTTTGAAGTTCCTCATTCGGACGGACAGCCGGATGGATTTCAAGGAGAACGTCTACCCTTCGCTCAGCCAGATGAATGCTGACATGGCACCTAGTGAGTATGACTACGATTTTGTCGCAAGAGATATGGCTGTGATCGGGCAGTATGCCAAGCCGCTGCCGGTCTGCAAGGGCCTGTCCACTATCACCGAGGCGATCAAGTCCAACGAGCAATTGCTGGTCATGGGTGAACTCACGCCGGCAGCAGCCTGCCAGGCGATGCAGGCTGCTGCGCAGGCTGCAATCGACGGCTGAGAACGCCGCGAGTATCGTCTGCCGAGATTTGATCTACTGTGCGGAGGGTGAGACCACCCTCCGCACAACATAACCCCGGACCCGCCGCTTCTTTCGCTGCGGAATGCCCGGCCAGGAGAGTTTTATATGAGAAAGAAGAAAATCAAAGAAGCATTCGCCGGGTATTTTTATATCACACCGGCAACAGTTTTGCTCCTTGTCTTGGTTGTTCTGCCAATTTTCATGTCGCTGTATCTGAGTTTGACCAAGTTTAACGGCTTCAAGACGCCGGAGTTTATCGGCCTGCAGAACTACAAGGATATGTTTGCAGATCCCGTGTGGAGAGCATCAATGAAGAACACGCTGGTCTACGTTCTGATCACGGTGCCGGTCCAAACGTTTTTATCCTTATTCTTTGCTACCATTTTGGCGACTTATTTTCGCGGCCGCTTTAGCAATTTCGTTCGAGGCGTCATGTTTATTCCGGTCCTTTGCGCTGCGACTGTCGCCGGTCAGATCTTCTACTATCTGTTTGCCAGCGACTCAGAGTCTATGATGAACCTTTTAATGTCTGTTTTTGGCCTGGGCAAGGTCAACTGGCTCGGCCAGAGCAGCACGGCGCTTCCGGTAATCTGCGTTGTTGCAATCTGGAAAAATGTCGGTTATTATCTCGTTATTTTCTATGCCGGTATTATGGACGTACCGTGTAGCCTTCTGGAGGCTGCACGTATGGACGGCGCAACACCCATTCAGGAGTTTTTCCATATTGTGATCCCGACGATTAAGCCGATTTTATACCTGGTCATTACCCTGAGCACGATCTGGGCATTCCAGGCATTTGATCTGATCTACGTTATGACGCACGGCGGTCCGGGCAATGCCACGCAGACGCCGGTGCTGATCGTATATAATGCCGCATTTGCAACGCGCCGCATGGGCTACGCCTGCGCGGTGGCATGCATCCTCGGTACTTTAATCCTCATGATCACGATCGTTCAGAGAAGAGCATTCAGTGAAAAGGCAGGTGGTGACAATGGCTAAAAAGGGATCTTCACTTTCCTCGACGAAGCCGTGGGTCAAGACAATCTATCTTATCATTCTGATCCTGGCCATGCTCGTTTCTGTCTTTCCGCTTATCTATATGGTCGTTCTTTCATTTATGAATACGACCTCCATGAAGCTGACGCTTGAACGTGTTTTTACTGCTTCCTATACGCTGAAAAACTACGTCAAGCTGTTTAAGCAGGTGGATTTTCTCGCATTTTTTAGAAACAGTGCCATCACAACGGTCTATGCCGTTGTTGTGAACTGCGTATTCTGTTCCATGGCTGCCTATGGATTCGCAAAAAAGAGATTTCCTGGGAAAAACGGCATCTTCATGGGATTCCTTGCCACGATGATGATACCAGGGCAGGTCACACTGATTCCGACTTTTTTGATCCTCAAGAAGCTCGGCATGCTCAATACCTATTCGGCTGTTGCCCTGACGAGCTGCGGTGCGTTCGGCGTGCTGCTGATCCATCAGTTTATGGAAAAGCTTCCAAACGACCTGCTGGAAGCGGCGGATATTGACGGCTGTAGTGAGTTTGGAAAGTTCACTAAGATTGTTGTTCCGCTGATCAAACCCTGTATCATTTCCCTTGCGATCTTCACGTTCATCAGCGTGTGGGGTAGTCTCGTTCTGCCTCTGATCGTGAACACAAAGGAAGAAATGACGACGCTCATGGTTGCCATTGCAAATATGAAGTCAGATAAAAACCTGACCGACTACGGCTTTCAGATGGCGGCAGCTACGCTTTCCTTCGCACCGCCATTTATCCTGTACCTATTCCTGCAGAAACAATTTGTTGAAGGCATTGCCATCAGCGGTATGAAGATGTAATTGAAATGGCTTTTCGTGAAAACGAAGAACCATTTGCCGTGATGGCTTATTCTAAACGGCCAGGCCGGTGGACTGGCTGCCGGAGCTAGGCTGCGTGGGCAGCAATATCGCCGTGGACGCGGCGGATATCACGCTGGCGGATGATGAGGTGAAGAAACTGCCGCATCTTGGGGCTCTCTGCAAGCGGATGATGAGGACCATCAAGTTCAATATGATCTTCTCCATGACGCTCAACTTCATCGCCATCGCGCTGGCCATCATCGGCAGAACGAATCCCGTCATCGGCGGCGTGATCGCAGCCGTGTGCGCGGGATTGCTGCTGGTTTGAAAACAGTTCACACAGCCAAAAACGGCGGAGAGGATATAAGCTTATCTCCTCCGCCGCTTTGCTATATTTATTCAGCGATCGAAACCGAAAGATGCTCGACGATCTGTTCCAGATCTCTGGTGGTCAGATACGCGCCGTACAGGCTGACGTTCGTCTTTGCGGTCGTGCAGTCCGCCCAGACGGTATCGCCGTCCGCGGTGATGAGAAATTCATAGCCGTCTGCCGTCGTGTAATAGTAAGCTTCCTCAAATGTGCCGTCCACGATATAGTCCGGAGAAAGATTCCAGGTCGTGTCATGCATGATCTCAAGTCTGAACCAGCCCTTTCCGTCATTCGCGCCATAGGCCGCCCAGAAGTATTCGCTGACGGGGTTTCCGTCCTCGTCCCGGACGATAAATGCCTGATCGTCCAAGGTGACAGCTTTGTAGTTTTCCGAGAGCCACGTCAGATCAAAGCGGATATTCCCGGTCAGCACGGGCAGAAGGTCGGCGGGATCGGCCGCCATGTATTGCATTTTCTCCGCGCCGTCCTCGTCGCGCGTGATGCGGCGGATGCAAAGAGCCGGATCGTCGCTGATCAGCTCCGCATGATCCCAGCCGCTGTACAGATGCGAGAACGTGCCGTCAATCTTCTCGCCGTTCCGCCATTCCTCCAGCGTGATCTTCGGGCCGTCG
>ERZ779877.2186-NODE-2186-length-14813-cov-2.728961_pt1 | contig 14813 bp, 8 predicted proteins | sample MGYA00511556_ERZ779877 | MGnify/ENA primary metagenome ERZ779877 (study PRJEB29588, sample SAMEA2159338) | human gut metagenome | biome: human gut; feature: human-associated habitat; material: faeces | place: Denmark | collected 2008/2010 ...
TTTTGTAATTGACGAAAAAAAGAAGGTGCATCGCTTATTACGACACACCTCCTTTTTCCGTTTGGAGCGGGATGGGCGCGCGGAGTTCCGCGCAGTACTTTGCGGAGAGTACTCGAGTACTTGCCGCAGAGTACGCTGACGGCATGCGGAAGGGAGCGCCGCGCCCTGCGTCTTGGGAGAATCGCCTTCGCGCCCGCCCCTTCCCCCCCTTTTTGGCTGACATTTAACAAGATTTCACCTCGCATTATTGCATTTCAGCCGGACAAACCGTACATTTGCAAGATTATAGGACCTAATTTTACCATTTTACACGACCTATTTAAGTAACGAACGCGCATGAAAAACAAACTGTACTACATGCTTTTGGCCGGAACCCTGGCCTTTGGAAGTCCCTATGCGTTGCGCGCACAAACGGACGTCACGGATACTTATCTGAAGAATCCAAATTTTGAAAACCAGTTCACGGATTGGGATATGGCAGAAATGCAGGCCCAGACCAACACGTCGTTCACCCTGAAGGACGGCAACACCTACGTCGAGAAATGGACCGGCGTGGGAGGATACGTCGGGAACGCTTCCGTAAGCCAGACCATCAGCCCGCTGCCCAACGGCGTCTACCAGCTGACGGCCGCCGCACAAAACATCCAGGAGAACAGTTCGGCCACGCAGAGCGGCGCCTGCATCTTCGCCGGCGAGGCGCAGGCCGAGGTAAGCGCCCGGGACACCTATACCCTGACCTTCACGGTCATCGAAGGGCAGACCACCTTGGGCTTCCGTGCCGAAGGCGCCACGGGCAACTGGATTGCCTGCGACAACTTCCGTCTCTATGCCGTCAGCAACGAACTGGCCGACGTGCAGGAGGAACTGCAACGCCGCATCGACGCGGCACGCGAACTGGTGTCGGAAAAAATGCAGAAGGACGTGGCCACTGAACTCAACGCCGCCATCGAGGCCGCACAGCAGGAAACAAGCGCCGCAACGGATGAAAACGTGGCCACCGTGGCCGCACGGCTGAAAGAGGCCGTGGCCGCTGCCGAAACCTCCATCCAAAGCTATAAGGACCTGCAGGCCGTCATCGACGAGGCGCTCGCCGTGGACGCCGACGAAAGCCTGACCGGCGCGGCCGACTTCAACGAGGCCATCAAGACGGCACAGGCCGCAGCCGACAACCTCGAAGCTACGACCGAAGAACTCGCGGCAGCGGGCGAGGCGCTGCAGGACGCCATGCTGCTCTTCAGCATCTCCAACCCCACCGACGAAGCGCCCGAGGTGGTGACCGACACCCGCTATGCGCGCGGCTCGACGCTTGCCTTCGGACGAAGCACCATCACGGGAGTGGCCATCGGCCAACTGAAGGAGCACGGCTTCTGCTGGAGCACGGACCCCGAGCCCACCATCCTGGACAACCGCACCACTGAGTTCATCAACAATAACGGCTACATCTACGTCATGCGCAACCTGGAGCCGTCGACGATTTACTACGTCCGGGCCTACGCCATGACACAAGGCAACGCCGTGGGCTACGGCGACCCCATCAAGATCATCACCATCCCGAAAGGGCAAATCACATGGACCTACAACAACGGCGGCCCGGCCGACGCCAACGCGCGCATCAATGCGGCCGTGGGCTCTGCCGTGGACTACTGGAACAACCTGACCAGCATCAAAGGCCTGAACCTGACCGTCAACTATGGTTCCGGAACGCCTACGGCCGACTGCAGCTACGGCGGCTGGATGACCATCGGTCCCAATGCCGGCTACCAGCGGACGGGTACCGTCCTGCATGAGTCCAACCACGGTGTGGGCGTAGGGCAGCACTGGCGCTGGAGCTGGGAAGAGCTCAAGGCTTCCACCCAGTGGCAAGGCCTGCATCCGACCGAGATGCCCGAAATCTCCGGCGGTATATGGTGGCAGGGCGACCAGGCCAACCTCGTCGTGGAATTCCTGACCAACGGAAACGACCTGTGCAACGGTGACGGAATGCACATGGGCCCGTTCGGCATCAACGGAGCCGGGGCGGACAACGGCACCCGTCTGCTCTACATTGCCAACGCGCTCCAGACGCAAGGCCTTGGCGAGGACGGCCTGCCTCCCTCGGGCGGCGCTCCCACTCCCTATTACACGTTTGAAAGCGAAGACACCATCAAGTATTACCTCACGTGCGAGAATCAGGATGCCGAGCGTTCCAATGCCTATCTGACGGAGGATGAATCGGGCGTGTTGAGCTACAAGACCGTATCGTCGGTGGAGGAACTGACGGGCAACGATGCCTACGCATGGTATCTCATCTTCCAGCCGCAGACTTGCTACTACTATCTGCGCAATGCCAAGTCCGGCAAATACTTCACCTTCAGCAGCGGTACCATCAAGACCGAGGAAGTGGAAGAGCCCGGAGAAACGGAGAGCTTCCACCTGATGAGAGGGCGCGTGCCCGTTCATTTGACCGCCGGAGACCAGGTGCTCAGCACGAAGGGCTACTGGATTTGCGAAGGAAAATACAATCTGGAGACGCCTCCCGCCCTGAAGGCCGGAGAAAACGGCGAAGTGGTGACTGTCGGTTCGCAGGATTTCAGCAACGCGGCCACAGACCAGCGCTGGGTGATCTTGACAGCCGATGAACTCGGGATTTTCGAAGAGGGAATGAAGGCGCGTCAGCTTGACGAGTTGGCGGAAATCATCGCACAAATCCGCGAAATGGCCACCACGCCGCACACCGAGGATGTGTCCGGAGCCGACCTGACGCTGGAAGCTTCTCTGGACGATGTGTGGGAACGGGCGCAGAGCGCGAAGGCAAACGAGGTGCACACCTTCATCGCCGAGGCCAGAGCCGCGGGCATGGACTTCCTTGGCAATGTCACCCCCGAGAATGTGGCCCAGCCTTTCGAACTCAACTTCCTGATGAACAACCCGAGCATTGACGACAACAAGGGGTGGTCGGAACAACCCTCGTTCAACTACTCCTGCTGCGAATACTGGCAGCAGACCTTCGACTTCAACCAGACGCTCGAAGAGATGCCTGCCGGAACCTACAAGCTCACCGCGCAGGGATACCAAAGCCCGGGCTACTATACCGACGTATATCGCGACTACCAGAACGGCATTAACGACGTGAACTCGCTGCTCTATATCAACAATCAGGGCGTCAAAGTGAAGCACATCGCCAGCGAGGCCAAGAAAAGGGCGCTGTGCGACGATGACGTAAAGGTGACCGGTCCGGATGCTTACCTGCCCAACAGCATGGAGGGCGCCAGCATCTACTTCCAGCGCCGCAACTACGACAACCAGCTGATTGCCACTATCAAGGAAGACCATACCGACCTGCAACTCGGCATCAAGTGCAGCGACGCGCCCAGCCACTACTGGACCATCTTCGACAACTTCAACCTCTATTATTATGGAAGCATGACGAAGAACGAAGTGACCGACATTCAGGAGGTGAAAGCCGAAGCAGGTACAGTCGGCAAGGACAGCGACACCGCCGTCTACAACCTGCAGGGCATCAAGGTGGGCGATTCGCTCCAGGGCCTGCCCAAGGGCATCTACATTGTCAACCGCAAGAAGGTCATACTGAAATAAAATGCGCAAAAACGGAGCGCATGCTCCGGATAGTTCTCCTTGAAAGAATGCCGCCTCCGTCCTCGGATGGCGGCATTCGCCATTTAGGCCCGCCGGGAAAACGCCCCGGCCGACCGCAAGCCGCCAGCGTACTTTGCGGCAAGTACTCGAATACTCTCCGCAAGGTACGATTCAGGACTCCGCATCGCCATGCGCCCACGGCCTGCCGCCAACGCTCCTTGTCCCGCAAACGCCCGGCCGATAGGACGATTGAGCCCAAACGCACGGAATCATGGGACAATATCGCACGACTGAGAACACTAACGAGGGAACCGGAACAATATAACCCGCAATAAGGCAAACATATCCGTCGGAACATTAGTGTAATTTAACAACAAAATGCGGGCCGAAAAATTGCATTTCGAGGACATGAGCTATAACTTTGCAGGACATTTGACAGGCGAACTTATTACCAACAAACTTAACAAGGCAAAAACTCATGAAGAACAAGCTTATCCACCTCCTTATGGCCGGGACGTTGGCCTGCGGAGCACCCTATGCATTGCAGGCACGGACAGAAATGGCAGATGCCGGTCCGGGCAATCCAAGTGTTGAAAAGCAACTGACGGGAAGCGCGCCCACCGTGGTCACCGACACCCGCTACGCACGCGGCGCCACCATGGCCTTCGGGCGCAGCACCATCACGGGCGTGCCCTTGGAGCAACTGAAAGAGCACGGTTTCTGCTGGAGCACGAGGCCCGGACCCACCATCCGCGACAGCCACACCACGGAATTCATCGACAACAATGGCTGCATCTACGTCATGCGCGACCTCACCCCCTCCACCGTCTATTACGCGAGGGCCTACGCCATGACCGACGACAACGCCGTGGCATACGGCGACGACATCAAAATCATCACCATTCCCAAGGGCACCATCACGTGGAAATACGACAACACCGGCGACGAGGCGACCAACAAGCGCATCACGTCGGCCATCGTCTCGGCCGTGGACTACTGGAACAACCTGACCAGCATACAGGGCGTGACCGTCACCGTGCGCTACAACCCCGGCACGCCCACGGCCGACTGCAGCTACGGGGGCTGGATGCGCGTGGGGCCCAATGCCAGCTACCAACGCACGGGCACCATCCTCCACGAAATGGGGCACGCCATCGGCGTGGGACAGCACGGCATGTGGTGGAGCCCGTCGCTCAGGAAAAACGGCGACAGGGGCGACTGGCTCGGCGAAAGGGCCAATGCCGTGCTGAGGTTCTGGGACAACGACCCCGACGCGGTCATGACGGGCGACAAGATGCACATGTGGCCCTACGGCATCAACGGGGCGGATGAGGACAACGGCACCGAAGCGCTCTACTTCGCCAACGGGCTTATCACGCAGGGCCTCGGCGAGGACGGACTGCCCCCCAGTGGCGGAGGCGCCACGCCGGCCTACGTGTTCGAGCAGGACGACCGGGTGAAATACTACATCAAGAGCGAATCGGAAACAGGCGGGCTCTACGACTCCTACCTCGTGGCCAACCAAACCACCACCATCAAGTGCGAAGAAATGACCGCCGCCGAGGCCCTGGCCAACGACACGGCCGCATGGTACATCACCTTCGACCCCAAAACCTGCTACTACCAGTTCCAGAACGTGGGCACGGGCAAGTTCCTCACCTATAACTCGTCCCGCAACAAGTTCCTCAGCACGCAGAAAGAACTCCCCTCCACCACGGAGGACTTCCACCTGATGCGCGGCCGCGTGGACGTGGTCATCGGCAACGGCACCAACGGCATCACGACAAGGGGATACTGGATCATGCGCCCTGAAAACAACACCAACCCCCACTGCATGACCGTCTCGCTGGGCGGACGCACCAGTACGGACACCTATAACCCGAAGGACTCGGAGGTGACCCAGCGCTGGATCTTCCTCAACGCCAGCGAAGTGCAGGCCTTTGACGACGCCGTGGTGGCCGACCGCAAGGCTGAACTCGACGACATGCTCGCACAAATCAAGGCGCTCGCCGAAACGCCGCACACCGAGGACACACCGGGCACCGACGCGGCCTTCAGCGAACGGATAGCAGCCATCGAAGCCAGCATGGCGGAAGAAGGGCTCACCTATGACAAGCTCGAAAACCTCACCGCCGAGGCGCTCGACGCCGGCATGGACTTCCTGGCCGAAGCCACACCGGAAAGCAAGGAACAGCCCTTCGACCTCACCTTCATGATGGAGGACGCCGGCATCAGCGACGGCGAGGGATGGTCCACCAAGCCGGCTATCTCTTTCTCTGCCGGAGAGTTCTTCCAGCGGACATTCGACATGTATCAGACCGTCGACGGACTGCCTGCCGGAACCTACCAGTTCTGCGGCCAGGGCTTCCAACGCCCCGGAGTGGCAGCCGACGTCTATAATGCCTTCGTCAACGGAACAAACAACGTGAACGCCGTCATCTACGCCGGCGAGAAGGAAGAAACGCTCTCCCACATCGCCGCCGAGGCGCAGAGCCACAAGCTGGGCGGAAACGAATCTTCCGTGGGCTCGAACCCCACCATGTACATTCCTAATGACATGCAGGCCGCCAGCATCTACTTCAACACCGGGCTCTACGACAACAGCGTCGTCACCGAGCTCAAGGAGGACGGCGACAACCTGAAAGTGGGCGTGAAGAGCGACGACATGGGCAGCAGCTACTGGTGCATCTTCGACAACTTCCGCCTCTACTACTACGGTTCGATGACGGAAGACGAGGTGACCGGCATACAGTCCACGCTCGCCGACAAGACCGACGGGGAAGGACTCTTCAGCACGCCGGCCGACGTGTACAGCCTCCAAGGCGTACTCGTGCGGCATCAGGCGACCTCGACCGACGGACTGCCCAAGGGCATCTACATCGTCAAGGGAAAGAAAATCCTGGTGCGCTAAACCGAAACTGACGCCTATATAAAAAAAGGAATCTCCCGGCCTGCGGTGAACACTGCAGTGCCGGGAGATTCCTTTTTATGCCCCTTCCGAAAGGCTACGCTCACTTCTTGGGAATGCGGCGCGCCCAGCCTTCTTCTGAGAAGTCCGGCTCCTCGCCCACCAGTCCGTCCGCGCCTTTCGGCTCGAAGAACTGCTTCCAGTCGTCTTTCGTGTATTTCTTGCCGCGCGCGGCGGTGTATCCTCGCTCCTCGCGCGAAGGCTTCTCGGCCCTTTCCGCGCGCTTCTTGCCGGCAGCCTCCTTGCCCTTCGTGCCTTTGGGCTTGCCGTATGCGGCTTCTTCGTAGGCATATCCGTTGTCGTGCTTCCTGCGGTCGCGTGCGCCTCTTTCGTCGCGGCCCTTACGCCCGTCGCGTCCTGCGCGACGCGCCTTCTTGCCGTCGCCGGGCTCGTGCGCCTCGCCGGTGGCTATCTCCACCGTAATCCTCCGGCCTTTCACCTGCGCCTTCGCCAGTCCTTGCAGCACGCGCTCGGCCTCGGCCTCGGGCACTTCGAAGAAGGAGAAGCTCTTCATCAGGTCGATGCGCCCAATCTCCACTTTCCCGCGGACGTTGTCGTTAATGAGCTTCATGACCTCCTTGGCATAGAAGCCGTCCACCTTGCCCACGTTGAGGAACAGGCGGGTGTAGCCTTCCTCGGCGCCATGGGCATTCCGCTTGCCGCGCTTCTCGCCCCTCTCGCGCCCCGTGGGCTCACTGATTTCGGGCGCATTGGCGTAGTATTCCAGGAAGCGCCCGAACTCGCGGCTCACCACGCGCTTGATGAGGTCTTCCTTGTCGAGCCATTCCAGTTTGCGGTACACCTCGGGCAGGAACTGTGCGATTTCCTCCTCGTCCACCTCCACGCGTTCGATGTCGTCGATGACTTTATAAAGCTGTTTCTCGCAAATCTCCTTGCCGCTGGGCAGTTCGCCCTTGACGAACTCCTTGCCGATGACCTTCTCCACGGCCCGTATCTTGGAGCGTTCCTTGGTGTGGATGATGCAGATGCTCGTTCCCTTCTTTCCGGCACGCCCCGTGCGGCCGCTGCGGTGAGTGTAACTCTCGATGTCGTCGGGCATACCGTAGTTGATGACATGCGTCAGGTCGTCCACGTCCAAACCGCGGGCCGCCACGTCGGTGGCCACGAGGAACTGTATGCGGTGCTGGCGGAACTTCTGCATCGTCAGGTCGCGCTGCTGCTGCGAAAGGTCACCGTGGAGCGAGTCGGCATTGTAGCCGTCCTGAATCAGTTTGTCGGCCACTTCCTGCGTCTCCATGCGGGTGCGGCAGAAGATGATGGCGTAGATTTTCGGATAGTAGTCCACCACGCGCTTCAAGGCCAGATATTTGTCCTTGGCATGCACCATGTAGTACACGTGGTTGACGGTCTCGGCGCCTTCGTTGCGCGACCCCACCACGATTTCCTTCGCGTCGCGCAGGTATTTCTTCGCGATGCGCTCAATCTCGCGGCTCATCGTGGCCGAAAAGAGCAGCGTGTTGTGGTTTTCGGGCACTCCGGCCAGAATCTTGTCGATGCTCTCCGAAAAGCCCATGGAGAGCATCTCGTCGGCCTCGTCCAGCACGACGTTCTCCACCTGCTCCAGCGACGCCACGCCGCGCTCCATCAGGTCGATCAAGCGGCCGGGAGTGGCCACGATGACCTGCACGCCTTTCTTCAGCGTGCGGATTTGCGGTTCGATGTTCGCACCGCCATACACGGGCAACACGCGCACTCCGGGCAAATACTTGGAATAGCTCTCCAGGTCGTCGGCGATTTGCAGGCAAAGCTCGCGCGTGGGACTCAAGATGAGCGCCTGCGTCTCGTTCCGCCCGGCATCGATTTTCTGCAGCACGGGCAGTCCGTAGGCAGCCGTCTTTCCGGTGCCGGTCTGCGCGAGCGCAATCACGTCGTTGTTTTCTCCCAACAAATAAGGGATGACTTCTTCTTGTACGGGCATGGGATGCTCGTACCCCAACTCTTCAATCGCTTGGCGGATTTCAGCAGAAACCCCAAGCTCTTCAAATGTTTTCAATACGTTAAATTTTAAAGAATAAAACACCAAAGGGCAGTACACGGCGCACACCACGAACAAATAAAAAATCCCTATTGGTAATTAAGACGCCTGAAAACCACCCACGAATATCAGGGCGCAAAGTTAATGCAAAACTTCGTGCCGCCCGCTTTCCGCCCATCATCTTTTATGGAATATTCACAAATAAGCATCCTCTACGCTTGTTTCCCACACTTTTATGCCTGCCATACCGCTTTTTTGTTGTAAGTTTGCACCCATGAAACCAAACCACGAACCGGACATGCGCAAAGTCATCGCGATGGGTGAGACCATCATGGACATCATCTTCCACGGGGAGCAGCCCACGGCCGCCGTCCCCGGAGGCTCTTCGTTCAACAGCATCATCTCGCTGGGCCGGGCGGGCATCCCCGCCGTGTTCCTCGGCGAAACGGGGCACGACGAGGTGGGGCGGCGCATCGCGCGCTTCCTCCGGGCGAACCACGTGAACGCCCGATTCCTTCGGATGAGGGACGACATACAATCGGCCGTGTCGCTGGCCTTCCTCGACGAACAGCACGATGCCCACTACATGTTCTACAAACAACCGCCACGCACACTGCCCGACTTCACGTATCCGGACGTGGAAGCAGACGACGTGGTGCAGTTTGGCTCTTATTATGCACTGAACCCGCACATCCGCCCGCAAGTGGAGGCCTTCCTGCAGCACGCCCGCGAGCAAGGCGCCATCCTGTTCTACGACGTGAACTTCCGCCGCCCCCACGCGGCCGAGCTGGAACGCCTCTATCCCACCATCCTCGACAACTTCCGCCTGTCGGACGTAGTGCGCGGGTCGGCGGACGATTTCGAAGTGATGTACGGCGAGCGCGACCCTGAGACCATCTACCGCCGGCACATCGCCGCCCACTGCCCGCTGTTTATCTGCACGCAGGGCGGCGAGGGCATCGCGCTGTGCACTCCGCAATCCACCTACCGCTTCAACGTGCCGCAAGTGAGCACGGTGAGCACCATCGGGGCGGGCGACAATTTCAACGCGGGCTTCATCTACGGCCTCGTGCGCCACGACGTGCGCCGTGCCGACCTGCCGTCGCTTCCCGCCGCCCGTTGGGAACAGCTCATCGACTGCGGACGGCGCTTTGCCGCCAACGTCTGCGCCAGCATCCACAATTCCATCGACGAGGAGTTCGGCCGGCAGATGGCGGAAGAACTGGAATAAACAATCAGCACAAGAATGGTTTCATAGTCCCACGCACGAACTTTCCATCACGCAGGCCATGCCCTCCGCTTGCAAGCATCATCCCAAGGCGGCCTCCAGTTCGTCCCACGAACGGGCAACGGACAAATAGCGGTCCAAAGGGACGTTGATGAACCCGCGGCGGTCCATCTCCTCCAACACGGCGGCCAATCCGTCCCAGAAACCATCCAAGGCGAAAAGCACCACGCGCTTGCCGTGATAGCCGATGCTGTGTGCGGCCATCGTGGTGAACACTTCGTCCAGCGTGCCGATGCCGCCGGGCAGGGCCACCATCACGTCGCTGCGTTCCAGCATGATGGCCTTGCGGTCGTTCAGGTCGTTGCATTTCACCAGTTCGTCCACATGGCGGCTCACCCGCCGCTTGCTCTCGAGCAAGCGCGGCACCACGCCCACCGTGCGCCCGCCGGCAGCCTTCACACCCTCCGCCACGCTCTCCATCAAGCCCGAGTCCGCCCCTCCGTACACCAAGGTCAGCCCGTGCCCGCCCAGCCATCGTCCGAAGTCGGCAGCCAAGGCATAGTAAGCGGCATCGAGCCTGTCCGATGCCGCACAAAATACACCCACGTTTTTGATTTCCATAAGTAGTGTTTCTTAATATAGGTATATATCGTTAGATTTTCACGTCTTCCAGTTTGATCAACCCGTTCACGATGGCATAAATGGTCAGTCCGGCCGGCGAATGAATCTGCAGTTTGCGGCTGATGTTGCGCCGGTGCGTCATCACGGTGTTCACCGAGATGTAGAGCTGGTCGGCGATTTCCTTGTTCGCCATTCCTTTCACCACACACACGATGACCTCCTTTTCGCGTTCGCTCAGGGTGTCGGTCGTCGTGTTGTCCGGTTCCGGCTCTTCCTGCTGCGCGCCTTCCTCTCCCGTCTGCTCCCGCCGCTCGTCTTCCAGGCGCACTACGGCTTCCAGGAAGAGCGTGTCTTCCATGTGGCAATGGTTGAACAAGTCCTCTTCCGTCATGAAGAGGTCTATGAGCACGTCGTTGAGCAACTGCGCGTTGCTGTCGTTCGGATAATACTTGATGATGATGCTTTTCAGTTCCGACAGGCTTTTCTCCAACTGCGCGTGGTTGTCGTGGTGCTGATGCGACAGTTTGTGGATATTGATGTCCGGACTGGTCTTCACCCCGGCCATCAGGTCGTTCACGTAGGTGTGGATGTGCTTGTCCTCGTAGTCCATGTGGCGTCCCACCTCGGCGGCGAACTCGTCGTAGAACTTGAGGATGAGGAAAGCAATCTGGTTGCGCGCCGAGCAGTCGATGGCTTCGATGAGCTTGCGGCGGATGGCAGGCAGGCGGAACTTCACGAAGTAGTCGTGCGAGCGCCTCAAATAGTTCATCAGGGCCGGGAGCGAAATCGTGTCGACCACGTCGGACATGTTCGCAGGCCGCCCGTTGGAGCGGATGAAGTTGACTACCGCCACGAAGGTGGGCGCGTCCACGCCCGCCGCCATGCACGTCTCGGCCACGGAATGGTCTCCGAAGCCCAAACTAAGCCCGAACCGGCTTATCACCTGCAAGATGCGGTAGTCGTCGCAGATGATGTCCCCTATCCGGTCGGTTTCCTTGTATTTTTCAGACATGATACCTTAAATCGTTAAACACAGTGCAAAGAACGGAAAAATATCTGACCCGCGCAATCCCCACTATTGGGTATTGTCGCGGAAAAGTGGGTAAAATCAGCAAATTCCGTCCGCCTGTCCCTAATCACCCGTTTTCCGATTTTGCCCATTTTTGTGTATTGCGCTTTTTTAACAACCGGGGTAACTTTGCACCGTCGGAACGAAGAATCGCAAAAAGATCATAAAGACATATAAAAAGATGAGAGAAACGAACAAACTGCTGACCGTCGCCTTGGCCGCCCTTACTGCCTTTAGTAGTGTTTCGGCACAGGAAAGCCAGGGCGACGGCAGCTCTTACGAAAAATTCCGCGTGGGCGGATACGGAGAGATGGTGGCCAACTTCAAGAACTACGGCATCAACCGCTACTATGGCGCGGCGGAAGGCAACTCGCAGACCCGGCGCAACACCATTTCCATCCCCCGCTTCGTGCTGGCCTTCGACTACAAGTTCACGCCCAAGTGGATACTCGGCGCTGAAATCGAATTCGAGAGCGGCGGGACGGGCACGGCCTACGAGCTGGAGAACAGCGAGAACGGGGAATACGAGATGGAGGTGGAAAAGGGCGGAGAGGTGGCGCTCGAGCAATTCCACATCACCCGCCTCATACTGCCGGAAATCAACGTGCGCGTGGGACACGTCGTGCTGCCCGTGGGACTGACCAACGCCCACCACGAGCCGGTCAACTTCTTCGGCACGAGCCGCCCCGAGGGCGAGACGAGAATCATCCCCTCCACCTGGCACGAGACGGGACTGGAACTCTTCGGCACGCTGGGCAAGGGCCTGGCCACCTTCGACTACCAAGCCATGGTGGTGGCCGGGCTCAACGGCAACGCCTTCAACCGCACCCATTGGGCCGGAGAGGCCAAGGCAAGCATCTTCGAAGAGGACAACTTCACCTCGCCCGCCTACGTGGCCCGCGTGGACTACCGCGGCGTGCCGGGCTTGCGCGTGGGAGCCTCGTGGTATTTCTGCAACGACGTGGGCGCCAATTCCGACATCCCGGAATACAACAAGTCCATCGGGAAAACGCCCGTGCGCATCTACACCGTCGACGCGCAATACAGCGACCGCTACCTGACCTTCCGCGGGAACTGCATCTTCGGCAACCTGGGCAACTCGGCCAGGCTCACCCGCGAAAACCAAAACTACAAGGGCACCAGCCCCTACAGCCGCACCGTGCCGGTGGCCAAGCGCGCGGTGAGCTACGGGGCGGAACTGGGCCTGAACCTGCAGGGCATCTTCGGCACGCCCAAGTGCCCGGTCATCTATCCCTTCGCGCGGTATGAATACTACAACCCGCAGGAAGAGGTGGTGAAGCCCAACGTGGCCTTCCCGCGCGAGAAGGTCAGCGCCTGGACGGCCGGCCTCAACTGGAAGGCCCTGCCCAACCTGGTGGTCAAGGCCGACTACACCACGCGGAAAATCGACGGCGGAAACCTCAACGACGAGAACGAGTTTGCCATCGGCGTGGCCTACGTGGGCTGGTTCTGGAGCAAGTAATTCATCCATCAATCAACAAATAATCATTATGAAAACAAAAAACTTCTTCCACGCTGCCGCCCTCATGCTGGGGCTGGCATGCACCGGATTCATGGCTGCAGCCTGCAGCGATGACGACAACAACGGCGGAAACGGAGACACGGACTTCGACCAGGCCGCCAATCTGGACTACACCGCCGAGAACAGTGCCAACTGGCTGGCCTACTCCGTGCGCGTGGCCAACCTGCTCGAGCAGGATGCCACTTCGCTCTACGACGCTTGGGAAACCAGCTACGACGGCGGTGCTCCCTTCAAGGAAATCTTCAAGGCGCACGACGGGCGGCAGAGCTATTCCAACGTGATGGACTGCATCACCACCATCATCGACAAATGCCAGGAAATCACGGACGAGGTGGGCAACGAGAAAATCGGCGACCCCTACCGCAAGTGGATGGCCGGGCAACACACCGAGGCCCTCTACGCCGTGGAGTCGTGGTACAGCTTCCACTCGCGCGATGACTATGCCAACAACATCCGCTCCATCCGCAACTCTTACTTCAACAGCATGGACAGCTCCATCTGCGACCACTCGCTCTACCGGCTGATGGAGCGCGTCGACCCGGCTCTGAACACGCAGATTGCACAAGCCATCGAAGACACGAAGAACGCCATCCTGGCCATACCGCAGCCCTTCCGCAACCACATCGGCGACGACATGGTGCCCCCGGCACAGGATGCCTGCACGGCATTGGGCAACCTCTTCAACACCAGCCTGCGCAACGCCATAACCACGGCCTACCAGAACGGGACGGTGGGCGAAGCCGACCTGCAAGCCGTGGTGGAAGCCTACGTGGACAACGTGGTGCTCCCCACCTACAAGGACCTGAAAGAGAAGAACGCGCTGCTGCGGCAGGCCGTGCAGGCCTTGGCCGGCACGCCAAGCAACGACGCCTTCGAAAGCGCCTGCGACGCGTGGATTGTGGCCCGCCAGCCGTGGGAACAGAGCGAAGCCTTCCTCTTCGGCCCCGTGGACGCGATGGGACTCGACCCCAACATGGACAGCTGGCCGCTCGACCAGGTGGCCATCGTGAACATCCTCAACTCGGGCGACTTCAGCAACCTGGAATGGAACGAGGGCGACTCTGAGGACCAAATCACGTCGACACAGGAAATCCGCGGTTTCCACACGCTGGAGTTCCTGCTCTTCAAGAACGGCAACCCGCGCACCGTGCCCGCGGAATAAGAAACGGCCGGGGCACTGCCCGGCGGCACACAAGTGAAGGCGGCCTCCACCGGAGGCTGTCTTCACTGCCTTGCAAAAATAAGAATGGTTGACAAACATGCCCCGCACGATGAAACGCCGTGCCCTTCTCCGGGCATCCCGTCGCGGAAAACGGGCGGACGGCGTGTGGAATGCCGGATTGTACTTTCCGCAAAGTACTCGAGTACTTGCCGCAGAGTACGGCGACGCGCTCCGCACGGCGCCATAAGGGCATCGGGGCACGAAGGCGGCGCTGACGGATTCCGAACCCCCGACACTCCCTGCCGCGGGACATGAAACACTAAAACCCCAATTTAAGAAAACATCACGATGAAGCATACAACCAAATATTGCGCCCTGCTCTGCGCGGGACTTGCCGTCGCCGCCTGCGACGACGAGGGGCTGGACATACGCGACGTGGAAGTGCCGCAAGGCTATGCCCTGTCGGCCGGCATCTCCACCATCTTCCTCGACAGTCCCGTGGCCTACGACACACAGGCCGACTGGATCGACGCCGACCCCGACTACGCCATGCGCTTCCGCGACGGCGACGGGCTCTACGACGACACCCGCACCATCTCCGGCGGCCTCGGCCCCGTCTATGCCGGCTACTCCTGCGGCAGCTGCCACCG
>ERZ779877.2214-NODE-2214-length-14700-cov-3.943735_pt1 | contig 14700 bp, 13 predicted proteins | sample MGYA00511556_ERZ779877 | MGnify/ENA primary metagenome ERZ779877 (study PRJEB29588, sample SAMEA2159338) | human gut metagenome | biome: human gut; feature: human-associated habitat; material: faeces | place: Denmark | collected 2008/2010 ...
GAGCCCATGCACGCCGAAGGCTTTCCTGAAGCCGGCCGCCGCAAACTTGACGGAAAGATCCTTGCCGTTGAGGGCGAGGGCAGTGAAGCCCGCGTGCGCTTCAGCTTTGAGGAACTTCATATCGCCCGTACGCCCTCGCAGGCCGTGCGGGATAAGAAAAAGGCCGCGAAGACGCCTGCAGCGGCGCCTGTGGTTGTGGAATTTGACCTGGTTGACGTGGACCGCGCCAATCTGATTGCTGAGCTCGATTTTAGAGGGAAGAAATAATGAGCCGAGATATGCTCGAGATGGTCGATGTACTGGCCAACGAAAAGAATGTTGAAAAGTCTGCCGTGTTCGGCGTGCTTGAAACGGCTCTGGCAAGCGCCGTGAAAAAGGCGCAGTTCCCGGGTGAAGACGCCGATGTGGTGGTGAGCGTTGACCGCGGCACCGGTGACTGGACCGCCAAGCGCCGCTGGGTTGTGGTGAGCGGCGACGAAGGCCTGCAGCAGCCCGACCGCGAGGAGATGCTCTCCGACGTGATCGACGACTATCCTGAGATCAAGGTGGGCGACTACATCGACGGACAGAATGCCAGCGGAACAGTCAAGGAAATCCAGATTTTCCATACCATCCTGGCTACGACAGACAACCGTATCATTTACGTGCCCAACGGTGCATTGAGCAGCAATGCCATCACCAACTACAGCAAACAGGAAATGCGCCGTGCGGAATGGGTGTTCGGCGTGGAATATGGAGAAGACTTTGAGAAAGTAAAAGCCGTACTGGAACGCATCATCGCGGCAGATACCCGTATTCTGACCACTCCTGCTCCTTTCATCGGGCTGGGAGCCTTGTCGGCCAGCAGCGTGGATATCAAGGTACGTGTCTGGACCAAGACCGAAAACTACTGGGACGTATATTTCGACATGAACAAAATCGTGTATGACACCTTCAACAAGGAAGGCATCGGATTCCCGTTCCCGCAGTTGACGGTACATCAGGCAAAAGACTGATTTCCCAATTGCTTATACTACCTACAAAAAAATCTTCCACCGAAGGGCATTACCTCAGTGGAAGATTTTTTATATCCTATCTCCTAAAAGGAAATTCGCTTCTTATTTCCGGTCGGCTTTCAGACGGTCAGCCATAGCCTTTGCCAATTCCTTCGCCTGCGCATAGTTGTCGGCTTTCATGCTCTGCTTCATTTCAATCGGGTTACCTACCACTTCGAATTTCAGTTTCTCTGTGAATTCACCCAGTTTCTTTACCGCCGCACTGGCCCAGGTGAATGAGCCGAAGTAACCGAACAGACGGTTCTTCATTTCACGGGCAGCCACCTTGTTGAGCAAGGACTCCATCTCAGGATACAGCTGCATGTTGTAAGTCGTACAACCCGCAATCAGTCCTTTGTATTTGAAGATATCGGCCAGGATATAAGAATGAGGCGTATGAGATACATTGTGCAGCACGATGTTCTTGATACCTTGTGCACTCAATTCTTCCGCAATGGTTTCAGCCAGTTCTTCTGTGTTGCCATACATCGTACCATAAGCAATCACCACTCCTTCTTCACCTTCATAGCGGCTCATCTTGTCGTACATATCCACCACTTTCGGAATATATTCTTCCCATACCGGTCCGTGAGTCGGACAAATCATCTTGATAGGCAAGCCACCACATTTCTGCAAGGCTTTCTGCACCGGATTGCCAAACTTACCTACAATGTTGGCATAGTAACGGCGCATTTCGTTCCAATAAATATCGGTATTGATGTTGCGGTCGATGCAACCTCCGTTCAAAGCGCCGAAGCATCCGAAGGCATCACCTGAGAACAGGATTCCTTCCGTTTCATCGAATGTGACCATGGTTTCCGGCCAGTGAACCATCGGCACCAAATAGAAACGCAGGTTGTGGTGTCCCAATTTCAGGAAATCACCCTCACCCACTACGTAACGTTCACCTGTCACGCCATAGTATCCTTCTACCATGTCGAAAGTCTTCTTGTTTCCAACCAGCACAATTTCAGGATAGTATTTCTTAATCAACGCGATAGAGCCTGAATGGTCAGGTTCCATGTGATTAATAATCAGATAATTGATTTTACGGTCGCCGATGATGCTGCGGATTTTCTTGATATAAACTTCAAAGAAAGCGACATCTACCGTATCCACCAGTGCCACCATATCGTCATCTGCAATCAGATAAGAGTTGTAAGATACGCCGTACGGCAGTGGCCACAAATTCTCAAACAATGCTTTTGTGCGGTCGTTCACACCGACATAATGAACTTTACCTTTAATTTCCATTGATATCCTATTAATTAAAAATACTATATTGTTTTTTATTCTTTTTCCTTATTATAAAACTTACCCTGCCAAGTATCCCTTTCCTGCAGACGACGCTTCATGCGAACAGCAAACTCGTAATTCTTGATTCCCCAGTCGGGCGCTATCAACAATTCCTTGGGCGATTGCGACACAAAACGTTCCAGCACCAGGTCGGGACGCACACGCTCCAGGTAATCAATCACCAAGTCAATATACTCGTCCACCTCATACAAATGGAAGTCCTCTGGACACACCTCATACTCACGGGCCATACGTGTGCCGCGCACCAACTGCAACTGATGCATTTTCAACGTCGTCAAAGGCAATTCCGACACCTGTGCAGCCTGACGGATGATGGCCTCGTGGTCTTCTCCCGGCAATCCCAAAATAACATGACCGCCTACACGTATCCCTCTTTCCGCCGTACGTTTCACGGCATCTGCCGTACATTCAAACGTATGTCCGCGGTTAATCCGCTGCAAGGTCCGGTTGTCCGTACTCTCAATACCATACTCCACCAGCAGAAAAGTCCGGCGATTCAGGTCTTCCAAATAATCCAACAACTCTTCAGGCATACAGTCAGGGCGAGTACCAATCACCAGTCCGACAACCCCTTTCACCCGAAGGGCATCTTCATACATCTTCTGCAACTTTTCCAACTCCGCATAGGTATTGGTATAAGCCTGAAAATAGGCAAGGTATCTCATCTCCGGATATTTCCGTGCAAAAAAGGCCTTCCCCTCCTCCAACTGCTCTGTCACCGACTTATCCGTCCGGCAATAGGCTGGATTAAACGTCTGGTTATTGCAGTAGGTACATCCACCATATCCTTTCACCCCATCCCTGTTCGGACAGGTAAATCCCACATTCAGGGAAATTTTCTGTACCTTGAAAGGAAAGTGAAGTGCCAGAAAGTTGGCAAAATCATTGTATCGTGTACGTTCTTCCATGATTTTACAAATTCGGGGACAAAGATAATGCTTTTCAGCCACTTTTCCCACAATTCATAAATACAAGAAATGCAAAAACCTCCCTACCACGGACAAAACATAAAAAAGGCTGTCACAGTGTTACCCGCAACAGCCTTCAGACTACATTATTTCAATTTAAAAAGAATTATTCCGCTTCGTTCAAAGTCGCAATACTTACCCGGTTCCAGTCCGGTTCAGAGAATATATCGCCTACTCCCTGACCTTCAGCCGTAATACGTGAAGCACTGATTTTATATTTGCTAATCAACATATCCTTCACGGCTTCCGCACGCTGATTGGCCACACGTGCATTGACTTCCGCACTACCTTCCGGAGAAGCATATCCCTTGATAACCACCGTACTCTTCGGGTTGTTCTTCATATAAGTAGCAATACGCTCTACATTAGGCACCTGGTCTGCACTGATGGAAGTCTTTCCCTGACGGAAAGTCACCACAGACTCCAACGACTTGGAATGAGTGTTCTGTACAATGGTCTGTACCTGCTTCGGAGCGTTCTTCAAATCGTTCAGTTCCTTTGCCAGACGAGCATTTTCAGCTTCTTTTGCGTTCAAAGCTTCCTCCTTACGGGCATTTTCCGCACGCAACGCATTGATGGATTCATTCAGAGAATTGACCTCTGCCTGATTATAAGGCTTCTGGATAGTCATATAATGCTTACCGTTGCTGCTGGCAAAACGATAAGTCACTCCTGCCAACACTTCAATCTTCGACTTATTGACATTCAACACGTGTGCGCGGTCACCATCCATTCTATACACAACGGCTGGACGTACATTCACTGCCCATGCTTTTTTCTCACCCAGATTAAAATTCAAGCTGGCACCAAAACGGCTCACCATGTAAGAGCGATCACTTCCCACACCTGAATTCATGAAATCATGTCCCCAGCCAAATCCAGCAATACCTTCCACCTCAAACAATCTCGGCTGGCCATTGTATCCGCCAAAAAGATTGTTCAGATTAATCTTACCCAACAGACCCAGGTTCAAGTCGTCAAAAGCAGTCTTGCTGACAGACGTGTTGATACCCGTTAATCCTTCAAAAGAAACTCCAAACACGGGAGTAATCTGTTTACCCAGTTCAAGGCCGGTTTCTGCCCGCATGTTACGCCAGAAAGCAGAATGAGTAGTAGGAGTAGTCACTCCACCTTTCACACCCACGTACCAGTTGTCAAAAAAACGGCTCCCTTCATACGCTTTTTGTGCGTTCACAGAAAGAGACGTAACAGCCAATGCGGCAGCTAAAATAGTTACCTTTTTCATCTTTTCATTCAAAAACGTTAATACCTAATTACATTTATCAATCTCGATGACTTTATAACTAGATTGTTGAAGAAAATGTTTGTAAAGGAACGAACAATTAACACTCATTAAGAAGAAAAAAAGGGAGACAAAAGCGCGCAACTAGTTGATTATGTGAGATAAACAAGATTAACAACAAACGAATTATAAGACATAAAAAAGGTGCCCCGATTTACTCGGAGCACCTTCCTGTTGGGCTACTCGGATTCGAACCAAGAAAAACAGGACCAGAATCTGTTGTGTTACCATTACACCATAGCCCAATATCAAGTATTTTGTCAATCATTTCGTTTTTGACGCTGCAAAGGTACTACTTTTTCCTAATATAGCAATAGTTTCGCGCTTTTTTTTGAAAAAAATACAAAAGAAAAAGAGAATTAAGCTTCATTCCTTCGTGATATACAGAAAAGCAAGTATATTTGCTACATTATTAAATAGTAAATACTAAAATAAAAACAGAAAACAATAATAATGGACGAAACAAAGAACTTAGTAAAGAAAATTACAGAAGGCATTCAAGAAAAAAAAGGAAAGAAAATCGTTATAGCTGACTTAACCAATATAGAAGATACAATCTGCAAATACTTCGTTATCTGTCAGGGAAACTCACCTAGCCAGGTTCTGGCAATCGTAGATTCAGTAAAAGAATACGTTCGGAAAGAAACCGGCAACAAAGTATATGGAATGGACGGAGTACGTAATGCACAATGGGTAGCCATGGATTACGGAGACGTGCTGGTTCATGTATTTTTACCGGAAGTAAGAGATTTCTATAACTTGGAGCATTTGTGGGCTGATGCCAAGCTGACTTCTCTACCCGACATTGATTAATTTTATATGTAAACGTGTATGAGCGAAAATTTAAACAACAACAATAAACCCAAGATCAACGTACCGCGTCCAAGCTTGAGCTGGCTGTACGTGATTATTGCTCTTGTTTTCGGGTTCCTTTACTTTTCCAGTGAAGACGGAAGTGCAAGCAAGGAAATAACCTATACCGAATTCAAGGATATGGTAAGTAAAGGTTACGCAAATAAAATCATTGCTTACGATGACAATACTGTGGATATGTTTATCAAGCCTGAGCACATTGTCGATGTGTTCGGAAAAGATGCAAGCAAAGTAGGCAGAAGCCCTTCGGTCAATGTACAGATAGGATCGATGGAGTCGCTTGATAAATTTCTTGACGAAGAACAAGACAACGGACATTTTACAGGTTCCATCAGTTACGAAAAGCATACGAACTACTTTAGTATGATATTCTGGAATGTAGCTCCTTTCCTGTTATTAATAGGTATATGGATGTTCATCATGCGCCGTATGAGCGGAGGTGGAGGTCCGGGCGGTGCCGGAAATGTTTTCAACGTAGGTAAAAGCAAGGCTCAATTGTTTGAAAAAGGAGCCAACCGCATTACGTTTAAGGATGTAGCTGGTCAGGCTGCTGCCAAACAAGAGGTAGAAGAAATTGTAGAATTTCTGAAACAACCGCAAAAATACACGGAACTGGGAGGTAAAATTCCTAAAGGTGCATTGCTGGTAGGCCCTCCGGGAACCGGTAAGACCTTGCTTGCCAAAGCAGTCGCCGGCGAAGCTGATGTACCATTCTTCTCTATTTCAGGTTCCGATTTCGTGGAAATGTTTGTGGGAGTGGGAGCTTCACGTGTACGCGACCTCTTCCGTCAGGCAAAGGAAAAGGCTCCTTGTATCATCTTTATTGATGAAATTGATGCGGTGGGCCGTGCCCGTGGAAAGAACCCCAGCATGGGAGGTAACGACGAACGTGAAAATACGCTAAACCAGTTGCTTACAGAAATGGATGGATTCGGTTCGAACAGTGGAGTCATCATACTGGCAGCTACGAACCGTGTAGATATTCTGGATAAGGCCTTGCTGCGTGCCGGACGATTCGACCGTCAGATTTATGTCGATCTGCCCGACTTGAACGAACGTAAGGAGGTTTTCGGAGTACATCTCCGCCCGTTGAAACTGGATAATACGGTAGACGTTGATCTGTTGGCACGTCAGACTCCGGGATTCAGCGGTGCTGATATTGCCAATGTATGTAATGAAGCAGCCTTGATTGCGGCACGTCATTCGAAGACATCTGTGGGAAAAGATGATTTCTTAGCAGCTATCGACCGTATCGTCGGCGGTCTGGAAAAGAAAACAAAGGTAATGACCGCAGCCGAAAAACGTGCCATTGCTCTGCATGAAGCAGGACATGCTACCATTTCATGGTTCCTGGAACATGCCAATCCGCTGATCAAGGTCACAATCGTTCCGCGAGGACGTGCACTGGGAGCAGCATGGTATCTGCCTGAAGAACGTCAGATTACGACTAAGGAGCAGATGCTGGATGAAATGTGTGCAACCTTAGGTGGTCGTGCTGCCGAAGAAGTTTTCATCGGACACATCTCAACCGGTGCCATGAACGACCTGGAACGAGTAACCAAACAGGCTTACGGCATGATAGCATACGCAGGTATGAGCGACAAGTTGCCTAACCTGTGCTACTACAGCAACGATGAATATACGTTCAACAAGCCTTACAGTGAACATACTGCCGAACTGATTGATCAGGAAGTGCAGAAAATGATCAATGAACAATATGCACGTGCAAAGGCATTGCTGCTGGAACATAAGGAAGGTCATAACCAACTGGCGGAACTGCTGATAGAGCGTGAAGTAATCTTTGCTGAAGATGTAGAAAAGATATTCGGAAAACGTCCGTGGGCTTCCCGTTCGGAAGAAATCATGGCCGACGAAAAGAAAGCGCTACCGGAATCAGAAAAGAAGGCAGACGAACCTTCATCCGAACCGGAAAACAAAGAGCCGGAGGCTACACAAAGCGAAGGTACAACTGTTTCCAATGAAGAGAAACAAGCCTGAGAACATTATTATCATAACAGAAACTAAGCTTTTGTCATTCAGCCGACCTGCATGGTCTGCCTGAGTGACAAAAGCATTTTAATAACAAACATTAAATCCCTTACTGCCGTGAAAAGCAATTTTCTTCAACGAGCCATAACAGGAGTGATATTCGTAGCCGTATTGGTAGGCTGCATTCTGGGAGGCCCTATTTCATTCACCATTTTGTTTGCGCTGATCAGTGCACTTACAATCAATGAGTTCGGCACCATTGTCAACCGAAGAGAAAACACACGTATGAACAAACCTATCTCCATTCTGGCAGGTCTGTTCCTGTTTCTCTGTTTCGGATACATCGGAGTAGTACCGGGAGCGAATGAAATTTTCATTCCTTACCTGTTTCTGATACTTTATCTGTTCATCAGCGAGTTGTACAAGAAACAGCCTAATCCACTCAACAACTGGGCATACGCCATGATGAGCCAGATATACATTGCTCTATCATTCGCCTTGCTCAACGTACTGGCTTACCACAGTACCGCAGTAGAAAGTATTTCACAATACAATCCGATATTACCTTTGTCTATTTTCATCTTCAACTGGGTAAACGATACGGGGGCTTACTGTACCGGCATGCTGTTCGGAAAGCACAGATTGTTCGAACGTATTTCTCCCAAGAAGTCGTGGGAAGGCTCTATCGGAGGTGCCGTATTCAGCATCATCGCTGCCATCGTGCTGGCACACTTCTTTACATTCCTGAGTACCGGCATCTGGATCGGATTGGGACTGACAGTTGTGGTATTCGGAACGTGGGGCGACTTGACCGAATCGCTGATGAAACGTACACTCGGCATCAAGGATTCGGGTAATATCCTACCCGGACACGGAGGTATGCTCGACCGCTTCGACAGCACCCTCATGGCCGTTCCGGCAGCAGTGGTATACTTGTATGTAGTAGGACTGATTACTGCTTAAAAAACAGGAAGGCCCTTCCTTTCTTTCACCCATTCTGAAAAGGCTGTCAAGCCTGCAAACAATTGATTCAGAATGTAATGACAAGTGAAAGAAAGGAAGGGCATATTGTTTTTAAGATTTGTACAAAAAATCTGAGAATTTGTACAAATTTTCAGAAAAGGTCACGACGTTTTTTCAGAAACTCGCCCACGTTCGCACGAACACTCGCAGACGAATCATAAAAAAGCCATCTCAACCCTTCCGGCGTGCCTTCAGTAAAGCCGTAATCTGAGCCGCCGCACGTTCCGACGCACCCGGCTCTCCCAAAATACCAATCAGCCGATCGTACTCCGAAAGCATGTGCGAGCGTCCGTTTCCGCCCGATATAATCTTAGCCAACTCCTTTTTTATATTAGAAACCGTCATACCGTCGGCCACCAGCTCCGTCACCACCTCCCGATCGGCTATCAGGTTTACCAGCGAAATATACTTCACTTTCAGGATATGTCTGCGAAGGAAAGAAACCAGTTTGCCTGCCGATATGTAGTAGCATACCACCTGAGGCACACGGAACAAAGCCGTTTCGAGCGTAGCCGTTCCCGAAGTAACCAGTGCCGCCTCAGCCTGCTGCAACAAACGGTACGTCTGTCCAAATACGATTTTCGTACTGCCGCCGATATATCGCTTGTAAAAATCGGGCTCAATGCCGGGAGCTCCCGCCACCACAAACTGATATTGCGGGAAACTACGTGCTGCCTCAATCATGCGCGTCAGGTTATCCTTGATTTCCTGCCGGCGACTTCCTGCCAGCAAAGCGATGATCGGCTTATCTTCCAGCCCGTTGGCTGTGACAAATTCACTGAAAGTTTCCTGTCCTTTCTTGCAAAAATCATCCACGGCATCCACACACGGATTGCCCACATAATGTATCGGATACTGATGCTTCTTGAAGAAATCGACCTCGAAAGGCAGGATAGAAAACAACTCATCGACATCGCGTTTGATATTCTTGATGCGGTACTCCTTCCACGCCCAGATTTTCGGCGAAATATAATAGTAGACAGGTATCTGCGTGTGCCGCTTGATGTATTCGGCTATCTTCAGGTTAAACCCCGGATAATCGACCAAAATCAAGACATCCGGCTGCCACGCTTCGACATCCTTCTTGCAAAAATCCATGTTACGGAAAATGGTTCGCAAGTGAAGCAGCACGGGAATGAAACCCATATACGCCAGTTCGCGGTAATGCTTTACGCAAGTACCGCCCACCGCCTTCATCAAATCGCCTCCGAAGAAGCGAAATTCTGCCTGCGGATCTTCGTGCTGCAAGGCACGCATCAGGTTCGATGCATGCAAGTCGCCCGACGCCTCTCCTACTATCAGATAATACTTCATACGTTCCAGTTCCAATGTTTCAAATCATCCATCAGCGAATACGCCGTAACGTCAATCTGCGTGGGCGTAATTGCCACATAATCATGTTCCAAAGCCCAGTGGTCGGTATCCTCGGCATCGGGCTCGTTGTTCTTGTATTCTCCCGTTAGCCAGTAGTAGCAACCGCCACGCGGATGTTCGGCCTTGACAAACTCGTTTATCCACACTCCGTCGGTCTGCCGGCAGATACGCACACCTTTCAGTTCATCCGTATCGGGGAAATTCACATTCAGACACTTACCTTCGGGGAGTCCCTTGGCAAGCACTTCCTCCACGATGCGGCGTACATAAGGCAGCGTGACCGAGAAATTCGCATCCGCACTATGGTTGCACAATGAGAATCCTACCGAAGGAATCCCCTTCAAGCAGCCTTCTATCACCACACCCATCGTACCGGAATAATGCACATTTACCGACGAATTGTCGCCGTGATTGATACCTCCTATCACCATATCGGGCTTGCGGGGCACCAAAGCATGTAAAGCCAGTTTTACACAATCGACAGGGCTTCCCGAACACTTGTAGACGGTCAGTCCGGGCTCCTGGCGTACCTTTGCACAACGGAGAGGATGTTCGGAAGTAATGGCTCCCGATGAACCTGAACGCGGCCCGTCGGGGGCTACGACTATCAGGTCGGCAACCGGGCGCAATGCCCCTACTAATTCTCGTATTCCTTTGGCATTCACGCCATCATCGTTCGATAGTAATAAAAGAGGTCTTTCGTTTGTCATATATTTCATTATTAATAATTGCCCGTAAAGTTACAACAAATATTAATCTTCTCAAACCACGGCACATAATTACACAGAATTGCGTATCTTTGCCTCGCCGAAGTTATTAACAAAAGCCGTGAGTTATCAACATTTTCAAGAAATGCAGACATTTGCTGATACATACTTTCGACGATTATTTGTTACTTCGCAATCAGTAAACTGATTAATATGGGAAAAATTATTGCTTTAGCCAACCAAAAAGGTGGCGTGGGTAAGACTACGACAACCATTAACCTGGCTGCATCATTAGCCACTCTCGAGAAAAAAGTGCTGGTAGTCGACGCTGATCCGCAGGCAAATGCTTCATCCGGTCTGGGGGTTGATTTAAAGGACATTGACTGTTCTATTTACGAATGCCTTATCAACCAGACAGACATCAGGGAAGCTATTTACACAACCGATATTGACGGATTAGACATTATTCCTTCTCACATCGACCTCGTAGGAGCAGAAATTGAAATGCTGAACCTGGAAAACCGTGAGAAGATTATGAAAAAGGCCTTGGAGCCGATGAAAAATGAATACGATTATATCCTGATAGACTGTTCACCGTCGCTGGGACTGATTACCATCAATGCCCTGACGGCTGCCGACTCGGTCATCATTCCGGTACAATGCGAGTACTTTGCACTGGAAGGTATCAGTAAACTGCTGAACACCATCAAGATAATCAAGACAAAACTAAATCCTTCGCTGGAAATAGAAGGATTCCTGCTCACGATGTTCGACTCACGTCTGCGTCTGGCCAACCAGATATACGACGAGGTTAAGCGTCATTTTCAGGAACTGGTGTTCAAAACCATTATCCAGCGAAACGTCAAGCTGAGTGAAGCTCCCAGTCACGGAATACCTGCCATCTTGTACGATGCAGATTCTACGGGTGCCAAGAATCACCTGGCTCTGGCAAACGAAATTATAAACAAGAACAAAGAAGCATAAAAGCTGAAAGAATAAACGAATATGGCCGTACAGAAAAAATTTGCACTGGGCAGAGGACTCGACGCGCTGATTTCTACCAATGACGAGGTAAGGACTTCGGGCTCTTCTTCTATCAACGAAGTGGAACTGAGCAAGATATCCGTCAACCCGAACCAGCCGCGACGGGAATTTGATCCGATTGCCCTGCAAGAACTTGCCGACTCAATAGCTGAAATCGGCATCATACAACCTATTACCTTACGCAAGCTGAATGAGGATTCATATCAGATTATAGCAGGAGAACGACGTTACCGTGCCTCTATTCTGGCAGGACTGAGTACCATCCCTGCTTATATCCGTACTGCCGACGATGAGAACATGATGGAAATGGCGCTGATAGAGAACATTCAGCGTGAAGACTTGAACTCGCTGGAGATCGCACTCGCCTATCAGCATCTCATCGAACAATACGAACTGACTCAGGAACGCCTGAGCGAACGGGTGGGGAAAAAGCGTACTACCATCGCCAACTACCTGCGACTGCTCAAACTTCCTGCTACAATACAGGTTGCACTGAAGAATAAAGAAATAGACATGGGGCATGCACGTGCCTTGCTTGCGCTGGACGACCCGAAGACACAGATACGTATTTTCAACGAAATCATTGCGCAAGGGTATTCCGTACGCAAGGTAGAAGAAATAGTAAAGGCATTGTCCGCGGGTGAAAGCGTGGAATCGGGAGGCAAGAAAATAGCTCCCAAAGGCGCCAAACTGTCCGAAGAATATACCATGTTGCAGAATCATCTGTGTACATTCTTCGGTACCAAGGTACAGCTGTCGTGCAGCAACAAAGGAAAAGGTAAAATCAGTATCCCCTTCAACAACGAAGCCGATCTGGAAAGAATCATGGAGATACTGGACTCATTGAAACCAAAAGAATAAAAAGAACAAGTCTTGAGACAACGACCGTTTACATATATAGTATATATCGTACTGCTTTTCTGTCTGGCATGGGGAGGAAGTACAGAGGGATATGCACAACGTGCACTCAAGCACCGGAAAGGCATACTGACCGCCGACTCGATACGTGCGCAAAACGTAGCCGACAGTCTTGCCTTACTCGATACGCTGAATATACGCCAGCAGCGCATCGAAGAACTGGAAGCTCCGGTGGATACTGCCATGCTCATGCGGCAGAGTGACTCGCTGCAAAGCCGAAAACCTCAGGCCATCAAGGAAAAGAAGAAGTGGCTTCCTATACCGAACAACTCTATCTGGCTGTCACTTGCCATACCCGGTGCAGGTCAGATATACAACCGGAAGTACTGGAAACTGCCAATCATTTATGGAGGTTTCGCAGGATGTACCTATGCTTTGACCTGGAACAGTAAAATGTATAAGGATTACACACAGGCATATCAGGATATCATGAGCGATAATCCGAATAATGATAGCTATATGAACTTCCTGCCGGCCGGATATACCAAGAAGGATGTGCAAAACAGGTTGGATTATTATCAGGAACTATTCCGCAAGCGAAAGGATGTCTTCCGCCGTCAGCGAGATTTAAGTATAATCTCTTTTATCGCAGTATATCTGTTGTCGGTCATCGACGCGTATGTAGATGCCGAACTGTCGAACTTCGATATATCGAACGATCTGGGAATGACACTGGAACCTACAATATTTAACGATGCATACCGCAAGCTGCCACAAGGAATAGGCTTGCAATGCAGTATTAAATTTTAAAATATGAAGAAACTATGTATTGGCATACTTGCCTTCCTTAGCTTTTCGAATCTCTTTGCCCAAAAAACGGAACAGAGCATTGTTGTCCGTTCAAGCTCTGGCGTAGAAGAGAGTTTCGACTTGCCCGAAGGTATGCTTTCCGAAACAGACAGTCTGTATCTGGACTGGATTTCGAAAAACTATATCAATTTGGGAGAAAACTGTACCGCAACTTCCGCTAATCCAGAAGTCAGCGACTCTATCTATATCGACCGGTTGCAACGTATTCCGGCTATCATCGAAATGCCGTACAACGAAGTGGTACGAAAATTTATCGACATGTATGCTACCCGCTTACGTCAGAAGGTTGCATTCATGCTGAGTGCCAACAATTTTTACATGCCTATATTCGAAGAAGCACTCGATTTGTACGACCTTCCGCTGGAGCTGAAGTATCTTCCTGTCATCGAATCGGCCCTGAATCCGATGGCCACTTCTCGTCAGGGAGCTGTGGGCTTATGGCAGTTCATGCTGGCAACGGGTAAAATCTATGGCCTGCAAGTAACCAGCCTGATAGACGAACGCCGTGACCCGATCAAGTCGACTCGCGCTGCCGCACGCTATCTGAAAGACTTATACGACATTTATCACGACTGGAATCTGGTACTTGCTGCCTATAATTGCGGTCCGGGTACAATAAACAAAGCCATCCGCCGTGCCGATGGAGAAAAGGATTTCTGGAAACTGTACAATTATCTTCCCAAAGAAACCAGAGGATACGTACCGGCATTTATCGCTGCAAACTACATTATGACGTACTATTGTGAACACAATATCAGCCCACTGGAAATGAAAATGCCGGAAGGAACTGATACCATTCACATATCGCGTCCGTTGAATCTTCAGCAGATTGCCGCAGTATGCAATACGAATATTGACGAACTTCGTGCACTGAATCCGGAATTTAAAAAAGACATCATTCCCGGAAATGAAAAGCCTTATGCTTTACGTCTCTCCAACAAAATGATGAGCTGCTTTATCGATAACGAAGACAGCATATACAATTACAAACCGGAAGTCTACCAGACTCGGCGCAGTAAAGTAGAAGTTGCCGCCGTTAAATCGTCTGCCAAATCGGGAAAAGCCGTCTACCACAAAATCAGAAACGGTGAAACTCTGGGAGGCATCGCAGCCAAATACGGCGTAAGCGTAGCACAGTTACGCCGGTTGAACGGAATAAAAGGCAGCAGCATTCGCGCCGGACGATCATTACGTATCCGATAAACCTCATATTTTACACCCATAATCTCATAAAAAGCTCTCGGTTATCCACAAAGACTAGCCGAGAGCTTTTTTTGTTTTCAGGCTTAACTTTTCAAACAAGACCCTAAGAAAAAACTTGATTCTACTTGTAAAATTCT
>ERZ779877.2219-NODE-2219-length-14684-cov-8.293253_pt1 | contig 14684 bp, 8 predicted proteins | sample MGYA00511556_ERZ779877 | MGnify/ENA primary metagenome ERZ779877 (study PRJEB29588, sample SAMEA2159338) | human gut metagenome | biome: human gut; feature: human-associated habitat; material: faeces | place: Denmark | collected 2008/2010 ...
CAGAGACGGCTGGTCCGTCACGAGGATGAAGCAGACGCCCTGCGGTGGTTCTTCCAATATTTTCAGCATGCGGTTGGCAAACTCGGCGTTCATCGTCTCTACGTGGTCGATGATGCAGACCCGCATGCAGCCGACCCGTCCCTGCAGTATCAGGCGGCTTTGAAGCTGGCGGAACTGGTCCACCTTCAGCATCGCCCCCTGCGGCGCTACGTAATAGGCCTCGTCTCCGTCGGCCGCGAAGGGCCCGTCGCCGCTCATATCCTGACCGGCAAAGACACGGCGGCCGGCCAGGGCCGACGCGACGGCAAAGGCCATCATCGTCTTGCCGACGCCGGACGGACCGGCAAAAATCATGGCGTGAGGCAGGCGGTCCTTTTCCAGCAGGCGGATCAGCCGCTCCTTGATGGCGCCGTGGCCGATAATATCCTGAAAATACTGCTCGTACATGGCCTGCCTCCTGTCGCCGGAAAAATCATCTTAACTAATTTATTATAAAAAAAAATGGCGGTAAAGTCTAGGTTCACCGCCAAATTCAGCCGTTTCCAGCCCTTATTTCCACAAGGCCCGGACGGTCTCGTACACGTCGTCGCAAATCGCCTCAGGCGTGCGCATCGCAAGGCCGTCGGCGCAGGCAATGCGCTGCCAGCCGTACCGCTTCGCCAGCACGTCGTAGGCGTCGTGGCACTTCCGCAGGAAGCCTTCGTTTTTCTCGTGGATGTCGCCCGTGCGTCCGCCGGTCTTTCCCGTCCGGCCGGCCATGAGCCGCTCTGTCACCGCCAGGGGCACGTCCAGGAGAACGACCATGTCCGGCTCGGGCAGGCCCAGCTTGCCGAACTCGAAATCCCACAGCCAGTCCAGGTAGGCCTCCTGCGCCGCCGCGTCGTCTATTTTAATCATCTGATACAGCATGTTGCTCGTCGTATAGCGGTCGGCGACGACGATGCCGCCGTCCTGCAGAAACGATTTCCACTGCGTCTGGTACGACGCGAAGCGGTCGACGGCGTAAAAGGCCGAAGCCGCATAGGGGTTGACCCCGTCGGCGTCGCCGCCGAAGTCGCCGCGCAGGTACATCTTGACCAGCGCGCTGGAATCGCTGTCGTAATCGGGAAAGCTGACGGACCGCACCGGCCGGCCTTCCGCCGCCAGCCGCTCGACGAGCATAGCCGTCTGCGTCGCCTTGCCGCTGCCGTCGCCGCCTTCAATGATAATCAATTTTCCTCTCATATCTATCATCCTTCTTTGATCACGCGAATCGTGCCGAGGGTCCCGTCGGCCGGGCCGTTGGGACTATAGCCTCGCGCTAATTTTTCCTTTATATATATCATGACGTCGGCCGTAATCTCTTCTCCCAGCCCGACGGCGGGAATGCCCGGCGGATAGAAGGTCACCGTCTCGGCGGCGACGCGGCCCAGGGCCTCGGCAAAGGGCACGGCCTCCGTCTCGGCGTTCCAGGCCTCCTGAGGCGGCACGACGACGCGGGGGACCGGCAGGGGCAGCTCCGCCGACTGAAGGCAGGTTCCTGCCGTCCGTCCAGATAGCCCTTCGGCGACGCGGCGGCACGCCCGGCACAGCGTCCGGGCCGTCTCTTCATCGTCGCCCATCGTGATAAGGGCCAGCACGTGATTCCCTGCCGTCAGCTCCGCCTCGACGCCCTCCTGCCGCAACAGTTTTTCAGCCTGCCTGCCGTCCATCCCCAGGCCGGAGAAATCGATAGTCACCTTCGTCTCGTCGAAGGCCCCGACGGCGTCGTAGGCCGTGATTTCCGTCCCAAAGGAATACAGGCCGTCTATGCCGTTGAGTTCCGAGCGCACCTGGCGGGCCAGCCCGACGGCCTGCCCGACGAGTTCCGTCCCATGAAAGGCCAGCTGCCGGCGGGCGCTGTCCAGGGAGGCCAAAAACCAGTAATGGGGGCTCGTGGACTGGACGAGGGCCATGGCCGCAGCGACCTTATCCGTCAGGGGAAAACCGCGGCGGCAGTGGAGCATAGACGTCTGCGTCAGGGAGCCCGTCAGCTTGTGAGTGCTCTGGGCCGTACAGTCAGCGCCGCAGGACAAGGCGTCCTTCGGCAAATCGCCGCAAAAGGGCAAGTGAGCCCCGTGGGCTTCGTCGACGAGGACGAACATCCCCTGTTTATGAGCATAGCGGGCCATTTCCTCCAAATTTCCGGCGATGCCGTCGTACGTCGGGTAGGTGAACAAGACGGCCTTGGCCTGCGGACAGGCGGCAATGGCGGCCTGTAAGCTTTTCAGGTCAGGCCCCAGAGAAATTTGCTCGGTTTCGGCAAAGCGGCTCTGCATGTACACCGGTATAGCGCCGCTCAGGATGAGGCCGCCCATGACCGACCGGTGGGCCTCCCGCGGAATGATGATGTAGTCGCCGCGGCGGCAGACGGCCAGTATCATGGCTTCGATGCAGGCCGTCGTGCCGTTGACGGAAAAGAAGGTCCGTCCCGCGCCGTATAGGTCCGCCGCCAGCTCCATGGCCTCCTTCAGCGGCCCTTCGGGCTGAAATAAGTCGTCCAGCGCGTACATCAGCCCCAGGTCGCGGCGCAGGGCGTCGCCGAACAGGCCTCGCTGATACGCTGAGCTGCTCCGCCCGCCCTTGTGCCCCGGCGTGTGAAAGGGCGTCATGCCGAGCCGGCAGTAGGCTTCCAGGGCCTCTACGAAGGGAGCCCGTTCCTGTCTTTTGATATCCATTTGCATATCCTCAATCTATCGCTAAAAAATCGCGCAGCAGCTCGTAGCTCCGCTCGTAGGCAAAGCCCTTCATCTGCCGCAGGGACCGCCGCAGGGAGCCGTGAATCCGATAGGTATGAAACTCTTCCGGCGACACCCAGCGATACGCCAGGTGCTCGTCCGACAAGACGACGTCGCCGCTGTCTGCCAGGGCCGAAAAGATGACGCCGTTTAAAAACTGGCCGTCTCGCTTCTGGTAGCTCCAAATGCCGACAGGCGCTTCGAGATCCACAGTCAGTCCCGTTTCCTCCTGCACCTCCCGGCGCAGGCCGGCTTCGAAGTCCTCCGTAAAGTGCAGGCCGCCGCCGGGAAATTCCCAGTGGTGGAGCCCTTCGGCGTCGTTTTTCTGCAGCAGCAGCAACCGCCCTTCAAAAAATACCATGGCTTTTACGCTCAGTCCCATAATTACCCGTTCCTCTTGGGCCATCCTAATTCCTCCATCTCCATGCCAACAGATTTTCTGTTATTATACCATAGGACAGACGCCGCGAGTAGATTGGCCGCGAAGAATACAGAATCGCCGCCATCTGTCTCATTTACTCATGCCATATAATGCGGTAAAATAGGTGTACAGTTTACGCGAGGAGGCGCGATATTTATGGCAACCAAACGAGTACTTGCAATTCACGACATGTGTTCCTTCGGCCGCTGTTCCCTGACTGCCGCCATTCCCGTCATTTCCGCCATGGGAATCCAGGTATGTCCCTTTCCGACGGCCATGTTCAGCAATAACCTTACCTACGGAAACTACACCTTTTCCGATTTTACGCCCCATATGAACGGCTTTATGGATAAATGGCAGGAGCTGGGCCTTTCCTACGACGCCATCTACAGCGGCTTTCTGGCTGACGCCGGCCAAATCGCCATCGTAACCGACGCCATCCGCCGCTTCGCCAGCGAAGATACGCTGATCGTCGTCGACCCGGCCATGGCCGACAACGGCGTCTTGTACCCCGTCTTTACGCCGGATATCATCACGGAAATGAAAAAGCTCGTCAGCCGCGCGACCATCGTCACGCCGAACTACACGGAAGCCTGCCTGCTGCTGGGCACGCCCTTTGACAAAACGGTTCCCAATACCCAGCGCATCCGGGAAGTATGCAGCGGACTGGCCGAGCTGGGCCCGCAGAAAATCGTCGTCACCAGCGTGCCCGCTCCGAACGAAGAAATCAAAGTCGCCAGCTACGACGCGGCTACGGCCACCTTCGACGAAAGCTCGACGCCCCGCATCCCCTTCAGCACCTGCGGCACCGGCGACCTCTTCGCCAGCGTCCTGACCGGCGCGACGATGAACGGCGCGTCGCTCCACGAAGCCGTGCTGCAGGCCATGGATTTCGTCAGCTGCGCCATCGAGTACACCTACCGCTCCGGCTCGGACTACCGCGAAGGCGTCCAGTTCGAACCGTGCCTGTCCCGCCTGATACGATAAGGCCAGTCCCTGTTTAAGACGGCCAGTCGAGACGTAGGCAGGCAGCGAATTTCCTTGACGAGGATTTCCATAGCCGATATAATAAAGGTGAAATAAAAAATGAGGCATTACACCGACAAACGGTTATAGCCCCTAAAATTTTAAGCAAGAAATATACCGCCTAAGTTTGGAGACTGAGGGCGGTTATTTCTTTTGTAAAAGAATTACCAATACGATAAGAAGTAATAAAAAAACGTTCATATCGTTCATGGGCATCACCCCCATTCCGTTCAAATGGATAGGGGCGATATAACCGCCTGCCGTTGTGTGTGTAATGCCTGTGGCAATATGATACATGGCCATGAACCCTATGTCAACAGCCTATATCAAAATAGCCATAAACAATACATATGCCAATCTTAATTTTTCTTGACGGTCTTCTCGCTGCCCGATATAATAAAAATGAAATAAAAAATGAGGCATTACACCGACAAATGGTTATAGCCCCTAAAATGGAAGTAGAAATATATCGCCAATGTTTAGCGACTGAGGGCGGTTATTTCTTTTGCGTCAAAAGGACCAACAAGTGAACAGCAACACCAGATAAGCTTCTTCTCCGCCTTACAGTATGGCGGGGAGGGAGCTTATCTGGTTTATGCCGCAGGTATGCCGATTTTATATACGCATAGGGGGTATTTTGCAAATATGCAGGGGGTATATGGAAAACGCCGCCATTTCATGTTGAAGGGCAACTACCAACGCAGAAAAGGGGCGTCGGCCCTGCGAAGGAAAGGAGGAGGCACGATGACGAAGTTCACCCCTGTATAGCAGCGGCAATACACAAAACGAGCAGCGAATTGCACAAAAGCACCGGGCTCAGATACATATACATACCTGAACCCGATGCTTTTGCGTTGTTAGTATCCTAAGAGATGGTTCCCTGTCACACGGAGTTAGTTCTTATCGTTCGTGCCTTCCGTATCTTTATTCTTCAACTGTTCGAGTTCTGCCTTCAGCATTTCGATTTCCTGCTTCATCGCTTCCATCTGCTGTTTTGTTTCATTATCCTGTACAGCCGGAGCTTCCGACGCGCCTTCGCCGACGCGGAAGGTTACGCCGACGTTGGCAGCCGTCTTGCGGTCGCCTTCAAAGGAGGTCGAACCGCCGATGGACAAGAGCGTGTCACGGTTGAAGTGGTAGAAGCCGCCGATGGCCGCAGCCTGGGTACCGTCGTACGTGCCGAGAGCCGCCGAAATCTGGAACTTCGAGCCGGTACCGTTGTAATCGAGCGGATGGAGGCCGGCCAAGGCCGCCGAGATAGCACCGACGCTGTCCACTTCTTCGCCGAGATCGGATACGCGGCTGCCGAGAGCGCCGATGGCGTTACGGTTTTGTTCAATAGCCGCGCTGTTGGCGTTGATGCCGGCGGTCAAATCAGCCGCGCCGTTATCTAACTTGCCGTCGCCAACTATCGTTTTGACGCCGTTGATAGCTTCTGTATTGGCGTTAATACCGCCGACAAGAGTCGTTTGTTCATTCGTCAATCCTAACTTGCCATCAGCGCCTGCGCCGATCTGCTCTTTAATATCAGAAACATCGCCGGCTACATTTGCCGCGTTCGCCAAGTCATCACTGCTTACCGTTTCACCGTTGAAAGTCAAGTCGCCGGTCACGTTCAAATCGCCTGTTACCGTCGTGCCGTCTGCTCCGACAGATACGCTGTTAGCTCCATGGCTAAGCGACGCCGCCGTATCATCGACGTTCAGGCCGCTGTCTCCGACGGCAACATCCAAATTTCCGTCCTTATCATACTGGACGACCTTGCCTTGTGTCGAATCTAATCCTGTCAAGTTCTTAATCTGGCCAACCGTAGCTACATCGTTATCAGCTTGACCAGCAGTAACATTTGTAATGCGTCCATCAGCCGCAAAGGATATATTACCAATCGTCGCAGTTTTAGCGGACAATTTGCTGATATTCAGTAACGCCGTGCCGTTTGCGCCGCCGAAGGTAATCTGATTTTTGGTTTCATTATCATACTGAACAACGTTACCCTTAGCCGAATCGATCCCTGTAATAGTCTTAATCTGGCCAACCGTAGCAGCGTCGCTGTCGTTGACACCGTCGGCTACGTTGATGATACGGCGGTTGAAAGCCTCATCATCACCAAAGCCTTTTCCTGAATATCCAACAGAAACAACGCCGTTTGTATCCGTTTCAAGAATATCCTGTCTAATAACTTGGGTATTAGCACCTAAGGCCACGGAATTATCGCCGCCAAAAGCAACATCAGAGTTGAAACCTATGGCTGTAGCATTTTCCACTTCGGCCCAGGCATGCTGACCAAGAGCCGTTGCACCTTCGTCCATAGCATTGCTGTTCTGGCCGACAGCCGTTGCATTCAAATGTCCGGCTCCGGCACTGTTACCAATCGCTACTGCGTTTTCATTAGCAAGCGCATTGTAGCCAATAGCCGTGCCATTATTGCCCAGCACGTAATTGTTATAGCCGCCGCCCATGGCTACGCTGCCGGCATTGCCTCGCGTATCGCCAGGTGTAATACCAGCCGCATAAAGCTGGCCTGCCGTTACGGCATCTGTGGAATCGGCTTTAAATTCGCCGTCGGCAATATTCGTCAATTTTGTACCGTTTGTACCAGCAAAAGTTACGACCGACTTATCGTCCCCATCATATTGAACGACGTTGCCTTTATTCGAATCCATGCCTGTAATCTTACTGATCTGCCCAACCGTTGCTGCGTCATTGGCATTCTTACCATCGGCTACATTGGTAATACGGCGGTTCAAATCTTCTCCGTAGGTTCCACCAAGACCGTTAGTTTGCCCTTTCGTATGGCCGACAGATACGACGTTTTCCTCATTCGCTACGCTATCTGCACCTAAGGCTACGGAATTTTTACCGTCCCAGCCAATTTGCGAGCCGTAGCCGAGAGCCGTACCGTTGTCCGCATTAATGTCTACGTACGTGCCCATAGCCGTGCCGTTGGATTTACTTACTATCGGAGCTGCTGATTCTTTACCGCCGCCGACAACGACCGAGTTTTCACCGGCTGCGGCATAGGCACCGATGGCCGTCGCATTGGCTCCTGTCGTCTGGCTTTGCGCGCCAACAGCTACGGAGTAATCGCCCTTTGTCTGCGTATTCGCGCCAAGAGCCGTGCTGAAGTTGCTCAATACAGTTGCCTTAAAACCTACAGCCGTACTCTGTTGAAGTACTCCTGCGTTTCCATTATTGACTGCAGCCTCTGGCCCGACGGCGACACTGTTAGTACCGCGCACGCTGCTCTTACTGCCCACTGCCATGGAATGCGTTGCGTTAGCTCCGTTTTCAGCCCATTGACCGGCGTCCGTGTCATATACCTTGCCGTTGACCAAGCCGGAGCCGACAAACGTCGACTGCGCATTGCCAATCTGAATATCGCCGACATTTTTCAGCGTCGCGCCGTTGAAATTGACAGCTTTTTTCGTATCATCTGTATATGTAACGGCTAATTTATTCAGTTCGTCTACGCCGCCCTGTACAGCCTTCACCTGCTTGACCGTCGCCGCATCGCTGTCATTTACACCGTCAGCTACGTTGATGATACGGCGTTCTCCATCACTCTTACCGACTGATACAACGCCATTCGTATCACTATCACGAATATCGTCAGTCGTCACGCGGCTTCCTGCGCCGAGCGCCACGCTATTGTCCGCAGTAACCAAGGTTCCTTGTCCCAGAGCCGTCGCATTATCGCCTTGCGCTTTGGCAGCTGCGCCTAATACGGTCGTATTAAACCCAGCAGCAGTTGCCGAGTAGCCGATAGCTACGCCATTGTTCTTATCTCTGGTCAGGATAGATTCCTCTGTATTTTCACCCGTAACGCTGGCACCCGCACCAAAAGCGATACTATTCTGTCCAGCAGCTCTTGCCTGATTACCTAACTGAATGCTGTTTGTACCAGCATTTCTGCTATCAAGTGTACCGCCGGCCATAATGCCGGAACGGCTGAAATCATCAATTTTTCCGCTTAAATTATAGGCTTTCGTATCAAGTTTAGTAAGCGCGTCTGTTACATTTTCTGCTTTCTTTAAGGAATGAGTGTCGCTAAAATCAAGATCACCGATTTTAGCATCGACATCTTTAACTTGTCCGTATGTAGCAGCGTCGCTATCGTTGATGCCGTCGGCTACGTTGATGATACGGCGGTTAAAGCCCTTATCGCCGGACTGGCCAACCGAGACAACGCCATGTTCCGTATCGTCGCCTACATCGGCCTTCGACACAGTACTATCCGCCCCTAAAGCTACGTTTCCGCTGCCGGCGATGACGTTGATCGTTGCATTCGTACCAATAGCCGTACCGTTTGCTGCGCTGCCTTGAATCTTAGCGCTTTTCCCAAGAACTGTGCCGCCTTCCGACAGGCTCCATGCGCTCACACCGACAACGGTACTATTTTTAGCCTTACTACCTACACTGTACTGATTGGCTGTCGTGCCGATAGCAATACTGTTTTCTGCATTGCCGCCGATTTTCGTCCCCTGACCGATTGCGATGCTTGTCGCAGACTGTACTTCCGCTTTCTGGCCTATAGCTACGCTGTTATCTTCGCCGGCATTGCTGCTGTCGCCGATTGCCGTAGAATTAGAAGCCGATACTTTAGCCGCATGGCCAATTGCCGTGGAGCGCTCTACGTCTACATAATCGCCATTGACGATATTCTGCGATACGCCGGCGCTGTTGCCAATAGCCGTATTAAACTGCATGTTCGCGCCAGTACCGCCGCCAACTTCAATTTTACTGCCTTCGCCGATAGCCATGTTCCATTTGCCGTCTGTCGCCTTCCCTTCGACTTTACCGGGAAGCAGACCGGCGTTTTGGAAACTGTGTTGTTCCGCTTTATGGTTAATCGGATTTTCTACATTCATTACAATATCGTTGACATTGTTCAATGCCGTGCCGTTCGTACCGGCAAAGGTAATCTGACTCTTGTTAGCACCGTCATATTGTACTGCCAGAGCATCCAGTGCATCGACATCTACTTCTTGTCCATCTAACGCCACGGCAAGTGCACTGCCTTCTACTCCAACGACATACTCTTCTGGATCGCTGGATGGATCAATCGTTACTTGAACTGGTATTTCAGCACCTTGTACCGGCAATACACCATAGCCAGCAGTCAACGCAAGCACGGTCATAGCCGCGGCTAAGGCTTTTGTTCCGCCTCTTCTTACGCTATGGCAGTACCCCTCCCCCCGTCGGGTTTTACTGATAAATTCTGAGCCTACGACATAGCAGTTTCGCGCTGCATTCCATACGACTTTGTAGATCTTGTTCATTACAGATAGCCTCCCATGTGTTCAAAAGTAATAATCGGCTTTGCCATGTACGTACGATGTCTGTGTCCATCGTCACAACATAAAATCACAACATAAAAGCCGTATAAACATGTACTACTTGCCCTTTATGCTACCGCATCGTTCCATGATTCACAAGTAAAATAACTTTTACCAATTTTACATAAATCACCGAGTTATTCCTTTATTTATCGAAAATTTCTGCTTTTTTCATACATTTTACAAGAGAATTACAGAATTTATTTTTTATAGCCGTATACTAAATGCCCACTTTTTTATCTGCATAATTATAAATCCAAAAGTATATCAACCATCGTATCGGAAAGCGATGCCTTCACGCTAGCCTCTTTCCGCCGAGACGCTCTACCCATAACATTGGGGTTCATATTTCTGACAAATCCATGCATAGTGATTCCCCTGCCAGCTTACCTTCTGTCTCTCTAATTTTTTACACAAAAAAACACGAGCGGGAAAAATCCCTAGCTCGTGTTTTTTGTTATGTATTATGAAGGGTGTAAGGTATCAGGTATTCTGCAAGATTAGCAGCCTTTATTTTTGTGAAGCATGATGTTGAGGATTTCGTCGTCCGTCACCTTCATGCCCTGGCAGGCCAGGCAGCCTACGTTGCGGACGCATTCGTCTACATCGTGCGCTACGAGGCCGTCGTCGCCGCCGACGCGGATGTTGTCGAGGGCCAGCATGACAGAACGGTATGCCGACGATACGGAGGTTACGACCTTCATGGAGCAGCTGTTGGCCGCGCCGTCGCAGACCATGCCAATGGCGTCGCCGGTCATGCTGCAGATGGCGTTGCTGATGGTCTGTTCAGCGTGTTCTCTGTCGAGGAGCCAGGCCATGCCCGACGCCGAACCCATGGACGCCGTCAAGGTCGCGCACAGGGCGGACAGCTTCGGCAGGAAGGAATGGGTGTAAATGGCCATCATATGGGACAATACCATGGCGCGGAGACGATCTTCGTCGCTGGCTTTGACGTAGTCGGCTACGACGACGACAGGCTCCGTCGCCGAAATGCCCTGGTTGCCCGAGCCGGAGTTGGTCATAGCCGGCAGGGGAGCGCCGCCCATGCGGGCGTCGGAGGCAGCGACCGTGCGGATGACGACTTCGTTCATCAGGTCTTTGCCGACGAGGCCCTTTTCCTGCTTGCGCTGGAGAGCGCAGCCGATGGCCAGGCCGTATTTGCCCGTCAGGCCTTCTTTAGAGAGGGCGTCGTTCAGGGCTTCGGCCTGCTTCATGAAATCGACCTGTTCCAAGGGAACGTTTTCAGCAAATTCGATGATTTCTTTTACGGACAAGCCGTTGAGGAAGGCGTTCTTTTCTTCCAGGCTGTTGTCTTCGGCCTGTTCGGCATTGAAAATCACTTCGCCGTCTTTTTCAATGCGGATGACGTTGGTGTGGGAATCGGCAATGCAGGCTTTGACGCTGTGTTCCTTGCCTTTTACCAGGGCTTCAGAGTAGAGGACGTTGGGAACTTCACGGGCGATGCCGACCGTGACGAGGCCCGTGTCTACCATCTGCTTGCCGGCTTCGATGATGTCGGCAGGAATGCCGTTGAGAACCTGCAGGTCCTTAGACGGGTCGCCGCCCAAAGCGCCGACAGCTGCGGCAATATACAAGCCGGGACGGCCTGTACCGGGCACCATGACGCCCATACCGTTTTTCATAAGGTTCGCCGATACGCGGGCTTCGATGGACTGGACCGGTTCGCCCAGTTCACGGGCAGCCGTAGCCGCAGCGAAGGCCAGCGATACAGGTTCCGTACATCCCGTTGCCGGAACGACGTCCGTCTTCATGATTTCAATCATTCTTTCCCATTTTGCGTTTGTCATACTATCATACGCTCCTTTTTACGAAAATGCCAAGAACGGAGAAATAACTAACAAGATGCCGGTGAAGATGATGATCTTCAGACTGAGATCCTTAAACTGATGCAGCATCGGCACTTTGTAAACTAAGTAAGCCGGAATCAGGCAGCCGACGAGGCCGAAGATGGGGCTGCAGATGGACGTAAAGCTGAGGACCGGCGCGTTGAGCACGATAGCGCCCCAGGATACGAGGACGGCGAAGATGAGGATGCCGAATTTCAAAGCGCCCTTATTGATGCGTTCTTCCGGCATCATGCGGCGCAGGCAGTTGAGGGCGATGCCGTGGCAGGCTTCGCGGAAGCCGAGGAATACGCTGAAGTATGCCGTCATAACGGCGAAGATGTTCAGAACCAGGCTCATGATGCGGACAGAGTTGCCTTCAAAGCCCTGTGCAGCCATAGCCAGGGAGGAAATATTCTTGGAGTACGCTTCAACAGCCTGGTCGTGACCCATGGCGAGGTTGAAGGAAATGGCATAAAAGAATACGACGACGAAGAGGATGCCGAAGGCGATGTTCATCGCGCGGATCGCCTTGTAGCGGGCGACTTCGATGGACTTGTTGTGGGCCCGGTAGGAAATAACCATGGGGCTCAGGCTCTGGATGAACAGGATAGACGTAAGCGTAAAGGGCAGCATGATGATCGTCTGCTTGATGAGGTATTCAAAATCGGGGAAGGAGCCGAAGTTGGCCAAATCCCAGTGCTGTACCATGATGACGCCCAGGATGGCGATAACGCCGATTTTCGTCAGAACCATGCCCGTAGACAGCTTGAAGAGCAGCTTTTCGCCGCGGGAAGCCAGGGCTACGAGGATGCAGATAATGGCCAGGCCATAGAAGGGGTTATCCGAAAGGACCGTGTCCGTCACGCCGAAGGTATGGAGGAAGGACGCGCTGTCGTTGGTAATGGCCGTAGAATATACGAATACCCAGATAACCAGCATGATGAAGTACAATACGCCGAGGAAGAAGCCCCAGTTCTTGCCGAGGTAGCCGGCGATGATGCTGGGATAGTCTTCCGCTTTTTCCGCGGCAGCCAAGGTATTAATAAATAATTTCTGGAATAAATACATAGCGGGGTAGCCGATGACCGAAGATAACAAATAAATCCAAATCCCGGCGATACCTACCTGTACGGGGAGAAATACGATACCGGCGCCGATAGCCATGCCGATACTCATAATGACCCAGCCCCAGTCGGTGCCGTCAAACTTAATCGCTTCTTTCCATTCCGCTTCCGTCATGCCAGCTTTCTGGGCGTGAGTCAACTTCGTTGTTGCCATGTTAAAAATCCATCTCCTTTACAAAATAACTATATGACATATGACAAAAAATATAATGAATATCGGCTTCGTCCCCTATTCCAAATCCGATACATTAAACCAGTTTCAAATCAGCTCGTCCGCTTATTCTTCCCGGCGGATACGCTGCAAATACCGATATACCGTCGGCTCCGATACTTCCAGCCGCTCGGCCAATGCCGAAATCCCGCCCTTGAGCAGGAACAGGCCGTCCTCATTCAAATCATGGCTGACCTGAATGCGTTCTTTCATGGACAGGCGCTTCGGCTCTACGGGATATTCCGCCAGCCGCTTGTCGATCATGCTCTCGATGGCGTCGCCGGCGTTTTTATACAAATTCTCGACGGCGTCGGCAGGCACGGCGTCTTCGTGGCTTGCCGGAAGGAATTCTTCCAGCTTCAAGCCCTTGAGGATTTCCTTGTCGATGATCTCCCGGGCCGTAATGTAAGGCTGCACGTCGTAGTTGAGGCACAGCACGCCGATGATCGAGCCTTCGTCGTCTCGGATAAAATAAGAAGATGAGCGAAACAGATGACCCGTACTTCCCTTGCCGTGGTAATTGACGACGTACTGCGTTTGTTCCTTGTCGCCCTGGCGAAGGAGCTTCAGCACCATATCGGTCAGCGAGCCGCCGATACTGCGTCCGCTTAGATGTCCATTCGCAATAGCCACGATAGAATGTTCCGGATCGCTTACATCATGTAATACTACTTCACAATGTTCCCCTAAGGCTTTTCCCAAAAATTCTACTAACGGTATATAGGTCTCTAATTTTCTCATGTCGTCCCCTCCTTTCTTATTTCGATAAGATTTTATCATCGCAATAAAATTTTTGCAATGTCTTTTGCAAAAAATATTCGCCATATACTAAAATCGCAATTACAGGCCATAAGTAATGCATTTATAGTATATTTTGTCCTTTCAGGACATGACAAAAAGACTGACAGCGTACGCAGGCGCCGTATGCTGTCAGTCTTGCCAAAGAAATGTTATGCCTAATTTTTTATTGTCATGCAAAAAATTTGTCTGTGAAAAACGGTACAAACAAGGCCTTGTTTCCCGTCGGAAGAACCGGGACAGGCTCGCTGGCTCCGTCCCTTACCAGGCGGCGACGACGCCGTCAGCCCGGGGTTCTGTCGCTCCCATGAGGACTCCTTCGTCGTTTCGCCAGATAATCTGGCCCCGTCCGTACGAAATGATGTTGGGATTGACGACGACGTCGTGCCCCTTGGCCCGCAGGCCTTCTACGATTTCAGACGGAACGGCCGGCTCTACTTCGATGCGCTTGCCGCCGACCCACTGCCAGCGCGGCGCGTCGAGGGCCGCCTGGGGGTTGAGGTGGTAATCGATGGTGTTCATGAGGACCTGCATCTGTCCCTGCGGCTGCATGAAGCCGCCCATGACGCCAAAGGGGCCTACGGGCTCGCCGTCCTTGGTCAGGAAGCCGGGGATGATCGTATGGTACGATTTCTTGCGCGGGCCGACGCAGTTGTCGCTGCTGCGGTCCATGCTGAAATTGCTGCCCCGGTCGCTCAGGGCGATGCCCCGTCCGGGAATGACGATGCCCGAGCCGAAGCCGTCGAAGTTGCTCTGGATATACGACACCATATTGCCTTCCGCGTCGGCGGCGCACAGGTAGACCGTGCCGCCGTTATTGGCGTCTGTCGGCGTCGGCAGCACCGCTTCCTCGCCGATGAGGTTGCGGCGCATGTCGGCGTATTCGTCAGACAGCCAGTAGGACACGTCGGTCTTCATGAACCGCGGGTCGGCAATGTACTGGCGGCCGTCCGTAAAGGCCAGCTTCATGGCTTCAATCTGCCGGTGGAAGGACTCGACCGTATCCCGTTCGACGAAATCGAAGCCCTTGGCGATGTTCATGGCCATCAGCACGACCAGGCCGTGGCCGTTAGGCGGAATCTCCCACACGTCGTAGCCCCGGTAGTTCGTATGGATGGGCTCGACCCACTGGGGCTTGTATTCCGCCAGATCGTCCCTGCGGATA
>ERZ779877.2222-NODE-2222-length-14669-cov-2.370604_pt1 | contig 14669 bp, 14 predicted proteins | sample MGYA00511556_ERZ779877 | MGnify/ENA primary metagenome ERZ779877 (study PRJEB29588, sample SAMEA2159338) | human gut metagenome | biome: human gut; feature: human-associated habitat; material: faeces | place: Denmark | collected 2008/2010 ...
GTCATATATATGATAAAGAGAGTCTTTCGTTACATATAAGTCAGGATATATCTTCCGGATATAAGGTTCGCATAAGGTCCATTGTTCCAAATGCCCACTCTGTGTCACGTCTTTATTATCCAAAAAATTAAAAGCCACTAAACGGTAAGGTGCATAAGTAGTATATGAAGCATTAAAAAGAAAATTTGAAAATGAAGTATATTTGGTTGTTGATGCAAAAGAGGGAGAAGATTTTTTGCCAGAAGAAATAAATGGGCTAGGCTCTAATTTCGATATAAAAGGGAAGGAAGGCCATGATATATCTCCAAAGAAAATATCAAAACTAGTAATTCCTAATGCGAATAATGCATGGGAGATTATGAAGCTGATGGAGGAGATCAACGAGCAGGGGACAACGGTGGTTGTAGTAACACACAATCTGGAGATTGTGAAAGCGATGAATAAGCGTGTCATCACGATGCAAAAAGGCGTTGTGGTAGACGATACCGCTTCGGATCATTACGGTAAGGATACCTCTGTCGAACAGGACGATGATCTGTTTGATGATTTCTTGGATGATGGAGGTGACGACGACTATGCGGATTAGTACGTTTTTTTATACAATTAAGCAGGGAATCGTGAATATCTGGAAGAACAAGCTGTTCTCACTGGCGTCGATCGCCACGATGACGGCATGCATTTTCCTGTTCGGTCTGTTCTATATGATTGTCGTGAACTTCCAGTCCATGGTAAAGGATGCGGAGTCCGGCGTGGCAGTGACAGTGCTGTTTGATGAGGGAATCTCGGATCAGCGGATCGAGGAGATCGGGGAGCTGATTTCGGAGAGACCGGAAGTATCACATTATGACTTTATCTCAGCAGATGAAGCATGGGAAAGCTTCAAGGAAGTTTACTTTGAGGGAAATGAAGCGGCGGCTGCAAGTTTTGCCGGCGATAACCCGCTGGCAAATTCCGCGAGCTATGCCATCTACATGAATGATATATCGATGCAGGACTCGCTGGTTACCTACCTGAAGTCCGTCGATGGAGTGCGTGAAGTAAAGCAGTCCCAGCAGGTGGCCAACACGCTGACCGACTTTAACAGTCTGATCGGGTACATCTCGGCGGGCGGTGTTGCCGTCTTTTTGATCAGCAATACGATCACGGTCGGTATCTCCGTCCGCAAGGAAGAGATTGCGATCATGAAGCTGATCGGAGCGACGGATTATTTTGTGCGCGCACCGTTTGTGGTCGAAGGTATTGTAATCGGACTGATCGGAGCGGCAATTCCGCTTGGCATTCTGTACGCATTGTACGGGAAGATTGTAATGTACATCAGCGATAAGTTCAGCTTTATCAGCAATATGATGAAGTTCCTTAGCGTGAACGAGATTTTCCATAATCTGATCCCGGTGGCATTGATTCTGGGTGTGGGAATCGGTTTTATCGGAAGCCGCATCACAATTCGCAAGCATTTGAGGGTATAATGATAAGATGCCATACAGGAAACACATGAAGTTTACAATGATACGAAGAATAACAGCGCTCGGACTGATTCTGGTGCTGGCGGCGGGCATACCGATCCAGGCATCGTCGGCTTCCACAGAGAAAGTGACGGAGGACGACGCTTCCACAAAATCCCTGCAGGAGGCGCAGGACGAGAAAGCCCAGCTGGAAAAAGCGCTCAAAGAGGCGCAGGGCACGATTGAGGATCTCAAGGATTCCAAGGGTGATATCGAGAGCAAGGTAACAGAATTGAACCAGCAGCTGATAGATATATCCGCGCGGATCACGGATCTTGAGAATCAGCTGACGGCAAAGAGCGAGGATATCCAGGAGACGAAGGACGAGCTTGCCGGAGCCAAAGAGAGGGAAGCACAGCAGTACGCGGATATGAAAGTGCGGATCCAGTTCATGTATGAGAACGGGCAGACCTCTTATCTGGAGGCGCTTTTATCTTCCAGAAACATTTCTGAATTTTTAAATTCCGCAGATTATATCGCACAGATACAGAGCTATGACAGACAAAAGCTTACCGAGTACCAGGACACCGTGGAGTCGATTGTGAATCTGGAAGCCCAGCTGGAGCAGGAGTATACCGATCTGGAGGCACTCAAGTCGACGGTCGAGAGCAATAAAGCGACTGTTGCCGCCATGATGCGGCAGAAGGAGTCGGAGCTTGCGGACATCTCGGGAGATATTGAAGATGCGCAGAGCGACGCCGACTATTATGCGGCGGAGATTCAGGCGCAGGAAGAATTGATTGCGGCGATCAAGAGAGCGGAAGCGGAGAAAGCGGCAGCCGGGGTGGAGGAACATCCGTATACCGGAGGAGCGTTCCGGTGGCCGTGCCCGAGCAGCACACGGGTGACCAGCGATTATGGAACGAGAGTATCCCCGATGTCGGGAGCGTCGTCGAACCATAAGGGAATTGATATCGGAGCATCGGCGGGAGCGGACATTATCGCGGCGGCGGATGGAACGGTAACAGCGGCATCCTACAGCAGTGCGGCGGGCAATTATGTGATGATCGACCACGGCGGAGGACTCTACACCGTCTACATGCACGCATCATCCCTGCTGGTATCGCCCGGACAGACCGTGTCGGCGGGAGATGTGATCGCAAAAGTCGGAAGTACCGGCATTTCAACCGGAAGCCATCTGCATTTCGGCGTCTCTTTAAATGGAAGTTACGTCAGCCCGTGGAGTTACCTGGGCGGCTGATGGAGAAAGTACACGTAGGCATTGACCGAAATTCCCTGTCCTTGGACAGGGAATTTTTACATATCTTATTACGGATAGCATACAGAAATGAGGGAAACTATGGACGAACAAAGAGAAAATATGCAAAACGGCATGATAGAAAATGAGACAACCGGAGAGCAGAAGCCGGACGGCGGAAAAGAGCGCAGACGCCGTGGAATGGGAGCCGGCATCCTTCTTGGAATCTGCGGAACACTGGTCGTCGGAGCGCTTGGCATTTATCTGACCTGCCGCTTTACCGGAAGTCAGATACTCATCACCAATGCAGCGGCAGATACGGACGGAACGACCCTGCTGGATGCAAAGACAACGGCAAAGATCAACGAACTGTCAGCTTACATTGATCTGTATTATTATGAAGATACCGATGTTCAGGATTTGAAGGACGGTCTGTATGCGGGACTGCTGGAGGGACTGGATGACAGATATTCGGTTTACTACACGGCGGATGAGTACGCGCAGACGCAGGTTAGCATGACGGGTCAGTATTACGGAATCGGGGCAGGGCTTGCGCAGGATAAAGATACCATGCAGGTCACAATCACAAAGGTTTACGAGGGAACACCGTCTGAGAGTGCGGGACTTCGCAACGAAGACGTAATTCTGTCGGTGGACGGAACCGAGGCGGATACGATGGATGTCACGGATCTCGTGAAGCTGATCCGCGGGGAAGCCGGGACGACGGTACATCTTGAGATCTACCGTCCGTCTACCGGAGAGAATCTCTCGTTTGACGTGGAGCGTGCCGATGTGACGCTGCCGAGCATATCTTCACAGATGTTAAACGATACGATTGGTTATATCCGGATTGAATCTTTTGAGAAGGATACGGCAAACCAGTTTGAGAAGGCGCTTGCGGAACTGGAAGGGGAAGGGCTTACATCGCTGGTGGTCGACCTTCGCTATAACGGCGGCGGACTTGTCGATTCCGTGGTACAGATTCTTGACGATATTCTGCCGGAAGGTCTGATCGTCTACACGGAGGATAAGAACGGACACCGCGAGGAGTACCGTTCCAGCGGAGACACGCATTTTGACTATCCGATGGCGGTGTTAATCAATCAGGACAGCGCCAGCGCTTCCGAGATTTTTGCAGGAGCCATCAAGGATTACAACTACGGAACGCTGATCGGAACGACGACATTCGGCAAGGGCATCGTGCAGAGCCTGTTCCCGTTGGAAGACGGAGACGCCATCAAGCTGACAACCGCGAAATATTTTACGCCGAACGGCAACTATATCCACGGTGTCGGAATCGATCCGGACATTGAACTGGAATATGAGTATCTCGACCCGGACGGAGAGCAGTATGAGATCCAATACGATAATCAGGTGCAGAAGGCAATCGAAGTGCTGAGTGAGAAGACACAGAACGACTGATCGGAGTGAGGAGACGGGATGAAGCTTCGGATATACCGTGTGATAACAGGAGGACTTCTGCTTCTTTGTATGGTGATGATTTTCCGGTTTTCGGCACAGCCGGCATCGGAATCGGAGCAGGTCAGCGGTGGGGTTGCCTACCGCATTGTGGAAACATGGAGTCATCTGACAGGAACAGAATATACACAGAGCGAGATGGAAGCATATGCCGACCGGATTGATTATCCGGTGCGCAAGCTGGCGCATATGACAGAATATGGAATACTCTGTCTGCTGGCGTGCGCTTTTGTGCACGGATATTCCGGTAACTGGAAAGTGTGCGGAATTTCGGCGGTTGCGGTTGCGGCGCTTTACGCGGCGACCGATGAGATCCACCAGCTGTTTGTCCCGGGGCGCGCCGGACGGTTCTCGGATGTGTGTATTGATACGCTGGGAGCGGTGATCTGGCTGCTGCTTTTTACAGCGCTGCGAAAATTGTGGGAAAAGATTGCGAAAAGACGGGGCTTCCAGTACAATAAGAATAGAAAAAAATGAAAGAGGTGATAACTGTGGTAGAACTTGATCAATTTAAAGTGACCCTGAACACATACAGGGAACCGCTGCAGGAAGTGAGGGATTCACTTTGACCTGGTAAATAAAGAACAGCGGATCCAGGAGTTAGAGAGGGAGATGGAAGCTGCGGATTTCTGGAATGATCCGGAGGTTTCCCAGAAAAAAATGAAAGAGTTAAAGAGCATGAAGGACGATGTTGCCACATATGCTTCTTTGACGACACAGTTTGAAGATATTGAGACACTGATCGAGATGGGATATGAGGAGAATGACGCCACGTTGATCCCGGAGATCGAAGAAATGCTAACGGAGTTTACGACGACGTACGATGCCATCCGCGCAAAGACGCTTCTGTCCGGCGAGTACGATGGGGACAATGCCATTGTGTCGCTTCATGCGGGCGCGGGCGGTACGGAGTCCTGTGACTGGGCAGCAATGCTTTACCGCATGTATACACGTTGGGCAGATGACAAGGGATACAGCGTGGAAGTGCTGGACTCCCTGGACGGAGAGGAAGCAGGCATCAAGTCCGTGACATTTCAGGTAAATGGAGAAAATGCCTACGGCTATCTGAAATCAGAAAAAGGTGTGCACCGTCTGGTGCGTATCTCGCCGTTCAATGCGGCGGGAAAGAGACAGACCTCTTTTGTGTCCTGCGATGTCATGCCGGATATCGAGGAAGATCTGGATGTGGAGATCAATGACGATGATCTTCGGATCGATACGTACCGCTCCAGCGGTGCGGGCGGACAGCATATCAATAAGACATCTTCCGCGATCCGTATCACGCATCTTCCGACCGGTATTGTGGTACAGTGCCAGAATGAGCGTTCCCAGTTCCAGAACAAAGACAAGGCAATGCAGATGTTAAAGGCAAAGCTGTACCTGTTAAAGCAGCAGGAGAATGCTGAGAAGGCGGCGGGAATCCGCGGCGAGGTGACAGAGATCGGATGGGGCAACCAGATCCGCTCCTATGTCATGCAGCCGTATACGATGGTGAAGGATCACCGCACCGGTGTGGAGACCGGAAATGTGGACAGCGTGCTGGACGGCAAGCTGGATATCTTTATGAATGGATATCTGAAGTGGCTCTCCCTCGGCTGCCCGAAGGGACTTGGAGGAGACGATGAGCAGTGATGTGATCCGCACCTTAAAGTGGGTGTTTGGAAAAGGCGGTCTGATTGAGGAATATAAGCGCCAGGAACAGATGTTGGAGGAGACACCGAAGTCGGTCGCTTCCATGACGCGGATTTTTGCACCCCAGATTTCCCGTGATTTCCCGGGAATGAATCTGGAGCAGTTTGAGGCGCTCGCACAGCAGCAGCTTGTGGCGGCGCTTCAGGCAGTGTCGGCGGGGAATCTGGAAAGCGTCGCGCGCGCTTCCGATGAACTGAAGGAGCAGGTCAGCCGTCAGATTGAGGGGAACCGTGCGGCAGGAGTGCGTGAGACCTATGAGCAGATCCGCATTCATCAGACAGAGATTTCCAATTACGAAAAAAAGAACGGCACTTGTGTGATCACATTTCAGAGTGCGGTAGAGCATTACCACTACAAGGAAAAAGCGGGCAAAATTATCTGGGGATACAAAGACCGGAAGCTGCAGACAAAGTACAATATGGAGCTGCTCTATGTACAGGATGCGGCGCAGCAGACGGAGGGAAATGCCTTCGGGCTGAACTGCCCGAACTGCGGGGCGCCGATGAAGGGACTTGGACAGCAGATCTGTGAATACTGCGGTAGCCCGGTTGTACCGGTAGACACCAGAGTCTGGCGGATGGGACGTTTTTCTGAGGTGGATTATCACCATGTGTGAATACATTTTTGGCGCATGATTCTGTGCATATGAAGTTTTGCAGGAACTTCCAATAAGAACTCGTCAGAGTACAACGAAAGAATAGAACAGGAGGAATTGTTATGGGAATTATCAAGGCAATCGGTAGTGCGATCAGCGGAGGACTGGCGGATCAGTGGCTCGAGGTGTTCGAGGCGGATGACATGGGGGAACAGACCGTCTTTACGAGTGGTGTGCTGATCCGGAGAGGACAGAATACCAAGGGGACGAACAATACGGTGAGCAATGGCTCCGTGATTCACGTGTATGACAACCAGTTTATGATGCTTGTGGATGGAGGAAAAGTAGTCGATTACACGGCAGAACCGGGATATTATAAGGTAGATAATTCTTCCCTGCCGTCCATGCTAAACGGTGAACTGGGAGAATCAGTAAAAGAGACGTTCAACCGTATCAAGTACGGTGGACAGACGCCGACGGCACAGAAAGTATATTTCCTGAATCTGCAGGAGATCAAAGGGATCAAGTTTGGAACGAGAAACCCGATCAATTACTTTGATAATTTTTATAACGCAGAGCTTTTCCTGCGCGCACACGGTAATTATTCCATCAAGATCACGAATCCGCTGCAGTTCTATGCGGAAGTGATCCCGAGAAACAAAGACCGTGTCAATTACGATGAGATCGGCGAGCAGTACCTGTCAGAGTTTTTAGAGGCACTGCAGTCGGCGATCAACCAGATGTCGGCGGACGGAACACGTATTTCCTATGTGACTTCCAAGGCGATGGAACTGGGCAAGTACATGCAGGACATTCTGGATGCTGATTGGAACCAGATGCGCGGTATGGAGATCCAGAAGGTCGGTATCGCGGGCATTTCCTATGACGAAGAGTCCCAGAAGCTGATCAACATGCGCAATGAGGGCGCAATGCTCGGAAGCGATTTCAACGTCATGCGCGGTATGGCGGTCAAGAATATTACGGAGGGTGTGCGTGACGCCGGAAGCAATGCGAACGGTGCCATGGCAGGCTTTATGGGAGTTGGCATGGGAATGAATGCCATGAACCAGACGCTGTCTGGACTCGGCGCGATGCAGACACCGGCAGACATGCAGGCAAATGCAGGAATGCAGCAGGGCAGCGCGGCACCGGCAGGACAGATGCCAGCGGCAGGCGCAGTGCCGGCAGGACAGACACCGGGGGCAGGTACCCAGGCGGGCTGGACATGTGAGTGCGGTCATGTGAACACCGGAAAGTTCTGCAGCGAGTGCGGAAAACCGATGCCGGTATCTGACGAATGGACGTGTGAGTGCGGCCATGTGAACACCGGAAAGTTCTGCAGCGAGTGTGGAAAACCAAAGCCGGTATCCGGTGAGTGGACGTGCGAGTGCGGACAGACGAACACCGGAAAATTCTGCAGCAACTGTGGGAAAGCGAGGAACTAGCGATGGCAATTATCAGTTTTAAGTGTCCAAACTGTGGCGGAGAACTGATTTTTGACCCGGCGACACAGAAGTATAAGTGTGAATACTGTAATTCGCTGTTCGCACAGGAAGAACTCGATGCGATGAAGCCGATGCAGGGTGAGGAGCCGGAAGCTGCCGCACAGGAGCGGGCAGCACAAGCGGCAGCCGGGGCAGCGGCAGGTGAGAAGGCAGAGACCGGGCAGACAGTGGGAGAGCGGGAAAGCGAACCGGAGGGCGAGGCGGTGTATTACAGCTGTCCGTCCTGCGGCGCAGAGATTGTGACGGATGCGACGACTGCGGCAACCTTCTGCTATTACTGCCATAATCCGGTCGTGCTCGGAAAACGGCTGGAAGGCAGCTATCTGCCGAATAAGATCATTCCGTTTGAGATCGGCAGAGAGGATGCAGAGAAGAAGTTTCTGGATTTTGTCAGCAAAAAGAAATATGTGCCGAAGGCATTTTTTAACAAAAAACAGATTGAGAGCATGACAGGCGTTTATTTCCCATACTGGGTCTACGACGTGGAGCTGGAGGGAAAGATGCAGGGAGACGCGAGAAGTGTGCGCATGTGGACGACGGGCAATACCCAGTACACGGAGACCAAATATTATGCGGTGGAGCGCGAGGGCAATGTGTCGCTTCGCAATCTGACGGAGAACGCGTTGAAGAAGGCGAATGTAAAGCTTACCAGCGGTGTGATGCCGTACGCCTATGACAAGATGAAAGATTTTCACATGGGATACCTCTCCGGATTCCTTGCGGAGCGCAGAGATATTGAGCAGAATGCTGTGCAGGGCAAGATGCAGCACACCATGCGTGAGAGCGCTGAAAAGCTGATGCGCGATACCATCAGCGGTTACAACAGCGTATCGGTCAAGAATACGTTTTTTGCACCGAAGAAGGAAATCTGGTCGTATGTGCTGCTCCCGGTATGGACGATTACATATAAGGGCAGAGACGGAAAAGTATACTACTATTCCATGAACGGACAGAATGGAAATATCTGCGGTGATCTGCCGGTTGACCGCCCGAGACTTGCGCTCACCAGTCTGTTGATAGCGCTTGGCATTCTGGTATTCGGACTGTTAGGAGGGTATTTCTTATGGTAGAGAAGATGAAAAAATCGCTCCTGTGGTGTCTGGTATGCCTGGTGTGTCTTGTTCCGTGCAGCGGTGCGGCACTGGCGGCGGAGGCGGACGCGGCGCAGGATGCAGCGGATGGTTATGTGTACGATGCGGCAGGACTTCTGACGGCAGATGAGATTTCAGACCTGAACGATGAGATTGCCTCCTTTATGGAAGAATCCGGCTGGAATGTCTATGCGGTCACGACAGATGATGCACAGGGGAAAAGTGCGACCGCCTACGCGGATGATTTCTTTGATGAACATTCCACGGAACAGGAAGACGGTGTGGCGTTACTGATCGATATGGATAACCGTGAGATCACGATTTCCACCTGCGGCATTGCGATCCGGTATCTGACGGATTCCAGAATTGACAATATCCTGGATGCCGCGTACGCGAAGATCAGCAATGGCGATTACAATGGCTGTATGCATTCCATGCTGACCGGTGTGGAGAATTACTACGAAAAGGGCATTTCAGAGGGGCAGTATAATTATGACTCCGAGACGGGGAAGATTTCCAGATACCATGTTCTGACGCTTGGGGAGATCTTCGGCGTGCTGGCGGTCGCCATCGGAGCCGGCTGCATCATTTATTTTACGATCAGCAACAGTTACAAGGTGCGCGGAAAGGGATATTATTACGCTTACCAGCAGAATTCCAAGGTCAATCTGCGCGTCAAGGAAGATCGTCTGGTGAATCAGACGACGACGCATCACAGGATCTCAACGAGCAGCGGCAGCAGTGGCGGACATCCCTCCTCGCACAGCGGAAGAAGTACGACGCACACGAGCAGCAGCGGCAGATCACACGGCGGAGGAAGTCGCAAGTTTTAAAGGGAGAATAGCTTCCATAACTAAATTTTATTACGGATATTCACAAAAGAGGTTGCCTGTGCAGCCTCTTTGTGTTATTATCTTCCTCATGAGGACAAGTGTCAGCGTGCTGCACACATACACTCGTGAGGGATACCAGAAGAAAGAGGATTATGAGGAACATGAAAGAGAAAGGTCAGTATTATGTATTAAAGGAAAAGGCGGTGCCGGATGTACTGCTTCGTGTTGTGGAGGCAAAGCGGCTGCTGGATTCGGGGAAGACGGACTCCGTGCAGGATGCGACAGAGCAGGTCGGGATCAGCCGGAGTTCTTTCTATAAATACAAGGATGATATTTTTCCGTTTCATGAGACGGCGAAGGGGAAGACAATCACCATGGTCATCCAGCTGGACGATGAGCCGGGGCTGCTGTCGATTGTGCTCAAGACGGTGGCAGAGTTTCACGCCAATATCCTGACGATCCACCAGAGTATTCCGATCAACGGGATCGCATCGCTGACACTCTCGGTCGATGTTTTGCCGGAGACGGGAGATGTGACACAGATGGTGGCGCGCATTGAGGAGCAGACAGGGATACATTATGTGAAGATCCTCGGAAGAGAGTAGGAACAGAATAGGATAGAAGACGAAAGTGGAGGCAGTATGATCAAAGTAGCGGTAATGGGATATGGAACCATCGGTTCCGGCGTAGTGGAAGTATTAGACATCAACAAGAACAGCATTGCAAAGCGTGCCGGAGAAGAGATCGGTGTAAAATATATTCTGGACTTAAGAGATTTTCCGGGGGATCCGATTCAGGAAAAGGTGGTACATGATTATAAGGTGATCGCAAATGACCCGGAAGTGCAGATTGTTGTTGAGACGATGGGCGGTGTGGAGCCGGCGTACACGTTCGTAAAGGCAATGCTTACCGCAGGAAAGCATGTGACGACCTCCAACAAGGCGCTCGTTGCGGCAAAGGGTGCGGAACTGATTGCACTCGCCAAGGAGAAAAATGTCAATTTCATGTTCGAGGCGAGCGTCGGCGGCGGCATCCCGATTATCCGGCCGCTCAATTCCTGTCTGACGGCAGATGAGATCGAGGAGATCACCGGAATTGTGAACGGAACCACGAACTACATGCTGACGAAAATGACCGAGGAGGGATCGGAGTTCGACGATGTGTTAAAGGATGCGCAGGCGAAGGGTTATGCGGAGAAAGACCCGACCGCTGACATTGAAGGATACGATGCCTGCCGCAAGATCGCCATCCTGACATCCCTGGTATGCGGACAGCAGGTGGATTTTGAGGATATTCACACAGAGGGTATTACGAAGATCACGGCGACGGACATCCGGTACGCGAAGGCAATGGGCAGAGCCATCAAGCTTCTGGCATCCAGCCACAAGGTGGGAGACGGATATGTGGCGATGGTAGCGCCGTTCCTTTTACCGGCGACACACCCTCTCTACAATGTCAACGATGTGTTCAATGCCATCTTTGTACACGGTAATGTGCTCGGCGATGCCATGTTTTACGGAAGCGGCGCCGGCAAGCTCCCAACGGCGAGCGCAGTTGTGGCGGATATCGTGGATATGGCGAAGCATCTGGACACCAATATCGCGGTGGAGTGGAGCTCTAAGAAACTGGAGTTGGTGGATTACCGCAACGTCGAGAACCGCTACTTTGTGCGCACGACCGCAGACGCGAAGCGCATAGAAGAAGTCTTCGGTGAGGTAAGTTATGTAACGGCGGAAGGCGTATCCGGAGAGACCGGATTTGTGACGGCGCGCATGAGCGAAGCTGATTATGAGAAAAAGGCGGCGGAGCTTGGCAGTGTACTTCAGATGATCCGCGTGGCACAGTAAAACAGGGGCCCCGATGTGATGCAGCAGGCTGATAACAGCAGAAAGTGAAGTGTGAGATGAAGTATTTGGTAATTCTTGGAGATGGCATGGCAGACCGCCCGATCGAGAGTCTGGGCGGCAGGACTCCGCTAGAGTATGCAAAGACACCGAAGATGGATGAACTGGCAGCGAAAGGTGAGATCGGCATGGTACATACGATCCCGGACGGCATGAAGCCGGGCAGCGACACTGCCAATCTCTCCGTGCTGGGATACAACCCGAGAGAATTTTATTCGGGGCGTTCTCCGCTTGAGGCACTCTCTATCGGCGTTCCAATGAAAGACACGGATGTGGCTCTGCGCTGCAACATCGTCACGCTTTCCGAGGAGGAGGACAATTACGAGGACCGCACGATCATCGACCACAGTTCGGGTGAGATCAGTACCGAGGAATGTGCAGTGCTCTTGGAAGCGGTGAAGAAGGACCTGGAGACAGACATTTTTCATTTTTATGTGGGCACAAGCTACCGCCACTGTCTGATCTGGGAGAACGGCGAGGTGGTGGATCTGGTGCAGCCGCACGATGTGCTGGGACAGAAGATCGGAGACAAGCTTCCGGAGAACGAAGCGCTTCGCACCATGATGAAGAAGAGTTATGACATTCTGGTGAATCATCCGATCAACATCGAGCGTAAGAAAAAGGGATTAAATCCTGCGAACTCCTGCTGGTTCTGGGGCGCAGGCACAAAGCCGGCACTCTACCCGTTTACGGAGCGCACCCACAAGAAAGGCGCGATGATTTCCGCAGTCGATCTTCTGAAGGGAATTGCGGTCGGCACTTCCATGAAGGTCATCACAGTGGACGGTGCGAACGGCGGTCTGGATACGAATTATGAGGGAAAAGCGAACGCGGCGTTAGATGTCCTGACGAAGGACGGATATGACTTTGTCTACGTGCATCTGGAAGGACCGGATGAGATGGGACACCAGGGAAGCGTTGAAAAGAAGGTAAAGGCGATCGAGCGTCTGGACGAGCGCATTATCCGTCCGATCGCCGAGGGACTTGCGGCGGCAGGAGAGGATTTCCGCATGGTGGTGCTTCCGGATCATCCGACACCGATTTCCCTGCGCACACACACGGCGGACAATGTGCCGTATCTGCTCTATGACAGCACGGCAGAGCGCAGTGAGAGCTGGCATTACAATGAGCGCGAGGCTGCACAGACAACGAACTTTATCCCGGAGGGACATAAACTGATCGAATATCTGCTGCAGATGTAAGAAGAATCCATCTTCCTATTCAGGGTAGGAAGGTGGATTTTTTTGTGTCATAGCAAACTTCGTTTCTATGACACAAAAACGTGCCGGGCGGCTATGATCCGGATTCCCGCAGATGCTTTGACTGGGAAAAGGTGCACACCGATACCGACGTGCGAAAGACGCTGACGGAGCTGGCGCATATCCGCAGCTGCACCGCGATCACCGACGGAAATGTGGAGCTTGCAGCGGAAAACGGGATGCTCTGTGTCAGGCGGAAGGCCGGGGGCGAGGGCGTATCGCTGTACATCAATATGACGGAGGAGCAGAGGCGGCAGGAACATTGCCTGAAAGCGGACAGCAAGGTGCTTTCTGCTCACCGGGCATCGGTTCTTCCGGCAGCTGGTGATGGGAAAATGACCTGCGGCGTCTGCGTGGAGCCGGAAGGGTATCTGATTGTGAGAGAGCAGAGGGAAGCGTTGGATTGATATGGGCGGAAATTCCGCAGAAAAGAGGAAGCAGATGAAACGAAAAAAAGAGGTGGCACTGTTACTTCTGACAGCCGTCCTTGCGGCAGCAGGATGTGCGGATGAGAAGACGACGGGGGAGAAGACGACGGAGAGCGGCAGCGCTGCCGCGGGATCCGGAAGCAGTGTTTTTGACGGTGAACTGGAGGAGAATGTCACGATCCGGGTATTGGAAAATGACACCGCCATTTCCAAGGGATATTTTGAGGAGCTGATTACCGCATTCAATGAGGCGTACGCCGATCAGGGAATCACGGCGGTGGATGCCAACATGGATCAGTACCTGGATCTGGCAAATGACGGACCTTATGGCTATGGACCGGATGTGTTATACCAGGCGAACGATGTCATCATGCAGTACGCCAAGGGAAAACATATCTATCCGCTTCCGGTACAGCAGCTGTCCTGCTATGAGCAGATTCCGGAGAGCGCGTGGAAGGCATATGAGACGACCGTGGACAGCACGACCTACTGCTGCGGTGTCCCGGTCAATGTGCAGGCGCCGATGCTGTACTATCGGGCGGATCTGCTGCCGGAGGACTGGCAGGAGAACTGGGATGAGGATCAGAACGGCGTGCCGGATATGGTGGAGAACTGGAACGATCTGTATGCATATTCCAAAGAACGCCATGAAGAAAATCCGGCGCAGTACGGGTATATGAAGTCGCTGTACGATGTGTATTTTTCCAGCGGATTCTTATTTTCCTACGGCGGCTATGTGTTCGGCGAGGAGAATACGAACCCGGAGGACGTCGGATTTTCTGCCGGCGAGGCGGAAAAAGGCGCGTGGGTTCTGCAGCAGCTTGCGGGTGTGATGAACGAGGAATGTATCGACGACACGATCACAACCAACGCATACAGCAAACTGGGGGATGGCACCTATTTTGCGACGCTCTCGACACCGGATATGTACTCCACGTTCGCAGATGAACTGGAAAAAGAATACGAGGCGGAGGGCGAAGGCCATCCGAGCTATTTTGAGACGCTGTTCCTGATGGGAATGCTGATTTTCAAAGAAGCCGGCGTGGAATACCTGGTCATGGAGACCGGCCTTGGCGGACGGCTGGATGCGACAAATGTGGTCGAAAAGCCGCTGGCATGCATCATCACGTCCATCAGCCGCGACCATACCGAGTATCTTGGCGACACCCTCGAGGCGATTGCG
>ERZ779877.2224-NODE-2224-length-14665-cov-6.037851_pt1 | contig 14665 bp, 18 predicted proteins | sample MGYA00511556_ERZ779877 | MGnify/ENA primary metagenome ERZ779877 (study PRJEB29588, sample SAMEA2159338) | human gut metagenome | biome: human gut; feature: human-associated habitat; material: faeces | place: Denmark | collected 2008/2010 ...
AAATTTCAATATTTTGGAAGGAGGTCTTTTCATAATTGCTTACAACTCATAACGTGCCCGGAGCCTTCTCCTCAGGTGAGCCGCACGGCGAGGACTTCAGGATCGTCCTTGAGGAGATTATTAAAATATGTGTACCCGATATATATGTTCCTCGACCTCACGCCGGGAAGTTCCAATCTGCTGGGTGGATACGAGTGGGAGATACGCTCTCCGTGGGCTGGCGCGTCCTCGATGCTCAACACTGGGGTCTCTCGCAACGCAGAGCCCGAATCTTCCTTGTCGCAGATTTTGGAGGACTCACCGCACCCAAGATATTATTTAAGCCCGAAAGCCTGCCTGGGTATACTGCGCCGGTCGAAGGTTCGTGGAAAACCGCTGCCGAAAAGATTGGAAGCTGCTTTGCTGGCGCAGGCGGGACTGAGTGACAGTGAGGATATAGATACGGACATCCATGCTTACCATATAAACCAGAGGAACGAAGGGATAGACCTGCACGGCGTCGCAGGTGCGCTGATGGCAACACAGAATCTCCAGATGCAGACCTTCGTTGCGGGATTCAGTCCGGGCGCGGGCAGCTCTGCCGGGAGCGTTGGCTATACCGAAGATGCAGCACCGACGCTCAAAAGCGCCGATGGCGGCAACACTACTCCGGCTGTCCTGAGACTGTATGAGAATCACGGGATAGACAGCCGGTACAAGGGGCCGTTCGACGTCTCGCCTACGCTCTCCGCGAGAGCCGGTACAGGCGGGAACAACCTGCCGCTTGTTGACGATACGCCGCTGTGCATTGCCGGAAACGTGATCGACCGCCAGCCTCAAAACGGCGGCAACGGAAACGGCGTCAGTGAGGACTTAGCGTATACGCTCACCGCGACGGATAGGCATTCGGTCTTTGCCCGTCAGCGCGTGGATGTTTTTCAGGAAGATGATGTGGCAAGCACCCAAAGTGCCAGACAGTACAAGGACGTGACCGATCTTGTATACGACGGCTCAAAGCCGTTCGCTTATCTCATTCGCAGGCTCACGCCGTTGGAGTGCGAACGCTTGCAGGGCTTCCCTGACGGCTGGACAGATATCCCCGGCGCGTCGGACTCAGCACGGTACAAGGCGCTCGGCAACAGTGTTGCCATTCCGTGCGTGGACTATATAATGCAAGGTGTCGCTGCCGCGCTGAATGGGGATTAGCTTGTTGCATCTGCTTCATTTTGCCTATGATCTTCATTGCTTCTGATGAATAGCTTTGTGCCGTAGCTTAGGGTATACTTCGCTTGCGAAAGCGGAAAGGAGACGAGCTCATGGACGAAAAGAAGAAAAACCTCTGTGCCATGATACCTGAGTCGCTGCACATCAAGGTGCGCGAGGAGCAGGAGCAGCTGGCGCTGACACTGAGCGAGTATGTCGAGAAGATCATCAGAGAACATTTCGAAGGAGGCAAAACTATGGCAAACGGAACAAGGACACTGGCGCTGCAGATACCGGAGGAACTCTTTGTGAGGATCAAGGAGCATCTGAACAAATATGGCCTGACGCAGAAAGAGTTCATCATCGGGCTCATAGAGGCTGCGCTCGCCGACGCCGCAGATGCGGAAGAGGCTGAGTAAAAAGGCATACATCATCAAAGCCGTCGTGGGAGACCACGGCGGCAATTTTATTTAGGAGGCAAACAATGTACATCTACCCGGATAACCTTGCGGCCAAGGCGACGCTCTGGCTGTGGGAACTTAAAGACCTTGCCATCATCGGCATCGGTTTTCTCATCGGCATATTTTCGCTCGTGCGCACTGGCGCGCTGCTGCCGCTGGCTCTCGTCGTCGCCTATGGCTTTCTAAGCATCCGCTTCGACAACACCAGCATACTGGATTTCATCCGCTATGCTGCGGCGTACTTCTTCACGCGCCAGCAATACTTTGAATGGAGGGATCCCACATGATCTTCAAAAAGAAAGAATCCACGCAGGAGCTGCTTGGCATTGAGGCTATAACGGATTACGGCATATCTACGAAGCAGGGCGAGCTCGTTTTCTTTTCCGTTGCGCCCACCAACCTGAGCGTGCTCCCCGCCGACAGCATCGACGCAAGGATCAACGCTCTGCTCAACATCATCAAGGGCTACGATGGAATAGAGATGATTGCCGCAGATTCGATGCAGTCGTTTGAATACAACAAGCGCTTCTACCGCGACCGTCTTGAGAAAGAGAGCTGCCCCGCTGTTAGGCGTCTGCTGGAGCAGGACATAGAACATCTCGACCGCATACAGGTAATGACGGCGTCGTCCCGTCAGTTTTACATTGTCCTGCGCATACGCAGTGAGATTAGGGGCGACATCTACGCCCACCTCGGCAATGTTGAGAAATACATCCACGAGCAGGGCTTCACCGTCCACCGCGCCGACCGGCAGGAGCTTAAAAAGCTGCTGGCAGTTTACTACGGTCAGAGCATCAGCGTTGACCCGTACCCGGACTATGACGGTCAGCAGTGGGAATAAGGAGGAAAAACTACATGGGAAAACATCTGAAACAGAAATCTGCACCTGTGAAAACAGAGCTGAAGAAAAAGAAATATAAATCCGCGTCCGTAAAGCCCACACCTCCGCGTAAAACGTTCTTAGATATGATCGCACCGGGAGTTATGAAGTTCAACCCCGACGTGTATATCCGAGATAACCTCTACTGCTGCGTCTGGGCACTGAAGGAGTACCCGGCTGCGACCGAGGATCAGGCTATACTCCGTCACCTCGGTGAGAAATGCGGAGTCAACATCCGCACATACACGCGCATCGTTGACGCGATGGAGGAGAACCGCATTATACAAAACGCAACCAACAAGAACAGACTCAGCCGTGCCAACACCAATGACACCAAGCAGATGATCACCGCCGAGGGCAACCTGCAGGATGTATTCGAGATGGTAAATGCCATGAGAAAAAGGCGCGAGCCTCTTATTCACTGCGCTGTGTTCATTGAGCTGTGCGCCCCGACGATGCAGGAGCTTGAGCGTCTGCAATCTGAGATCATATCTGAGCTGCTAAGATCAAAGCTCAATGTGGATAGGCTTCGACTGCGCCAGCAAAAAGGCTACCTCTCCACCTGCCCGCAGGGTCATAACATCTTCGGCACTCAGTTTGAGCGTGTGCTCCCGGCGTCGAGCGTTGCAAACTTATACATATATAATTATTCCGGTAAGACGGATGCGAACGGCTTCTACATCGGCAAGGACAGATACGGCAGCAACATCCTCACGGACTTCGACCAGCGCGACGAGGACAAGACCTCGGCCAATGTCCTCATCCTCGGCAACTCCGGTCAAGGCAAGTCCTATCTTATGAAGCTGCTGATGGTCAACTGCCGTGAGGCTGGCAAGAACATAATCTCGTTGGACGTTGAGCACGAGCAGGGCGAACTCTGTGCCGCGCTTGACGGATGCTTCATCGACCTCATGGGCGGGCAGTACATCATCAATGTGCTTGAACCGAAGTGCTGGAGCACCGGCGAGGATGAAGACGATCCGTCGACGCCGGAGACGTTCAAAAAGAAAACCGTGCTGTCCCAGCACCTCTCGTTTCTGCGGGACTTCTTCCGCGCGTATAAAGACTTCACCGATCCGCAGATAGACACTATAGAGATACTGCTCTCGAAGCTGTATTCCAAGTTTCATATTTCGGACTACACGAATTTCTCGCAGCTCAAGCCGGAGAATTATCCGGTGCTCTCTGACCTGTACGACCTCATTGAGGACGAGTATAAGAACTACGATGAGTCGGCGCACAATCTCTACACCCCGCAGCTCCTGCAGGAGGTGCTGCTCGGTCTGAACTCAATATGCAAAGGCGCTGACTCGCAGTTCTTCAACGGGCACACGAACATAACCTCGTCGCGTTTCCTCGTGTTCGGGGTAAAGAGTTTGCTTATGGCAGGGAGAAACATTCAGAACGCGATGCTCTTCAATATTCTCAGCTATATGTCCGATAGGCTTCTGACCGAGGGCAACACCGTCGCCACGCTCGACGAGCTGTATATATGGCTCAATAATCCTACGGCAATAGAGTACATCCGCAACTGCCTCAAGCGAGTGCGCAAGAAGGAATCCGCGATGATCCTCGCCTCGCAGAACCTTGATGACTTCGACCAGCCGAATGTTCGCGAGATGACGAAGCCGCTGTTTTCCATTCCGCCGCACCAGTTTCTTTTTAATGCGGGGTCAATAGACAAGCGCTCATACATGGACATGCTCCAGCTTGAGGAGTCCGAGTACGATCTCATCCGTTATCCGCAGAGAGGTGTATGTCTTTACAAGTGCGGCAATGAGCGGTACCTGCTCGAAGTCCATGCCCCGCCGCATAAGGAAGCGCTGTTTGGCACAGCAGGTGGACGATGATGAATACCGTATTTGCAAAGCTGGCGCTCGCTGTTGGCGGCAGCGACAAAGGCAGAAAGACGATAGCGTGGGTACTCGCGGCGGTGCTCTCTCCGCTCATACTCATAACCGCGGTGCTCTGCTCCCTTGCGAGCGGCGGCGCAGAGCACAACAATACTGCTGTGAAAGCGTGCTTCTACGGTCCGAACTACACGGAGAAAGTACCGTCAGAATTTCGCTCCCACGTCTCCGAGATGCGGGGAGCTTTTTCCCTTCTGGATTCGGCGATAGCCGCCGCGAATTCAAGTGCGGACAGCACAGGCAGTCTTGACCCGACAATGGTCAAGGCTGTTTTCTTTGCCCTGTGCTTCGGAGAGGACACTCCGACAGTCAGGGCTGCCGGTCGGTTTGTTGACTGCTTCTATTCCGAGCAGGAGCTGACGCGCGAGGTCGAGCGTGTGGATGAGAACGGCGAGACGGTCACCGAGACAGAGACGTACATTGCAATAACGCCGCTGTCGCTAAGCGACGCTTACAAAAATCTCTCCGACGAGCTTGGCAGAGAGATAACTGATGAGGACAAGGACAACATCAAGCACATCTACACTATGATTGCAGGGCCAATGGGCGTTGAGAATTACACCGGCGCGTATGAGGTCGGCGGGCAGAAGAGTGTGGAGATAGACCTCAGTACATTCTCCGACTCGTCAACAAAGAATGCGCACGACCTTGCCGCCTACGCCATAAACGCATGGCAGTCCGGCTGGGGATATGTCTGGGGAACCTATGGTCAGATCATGACCGAGGAGCTGTTCGCGTCGAAGCTCCAGCAGTACCCGGAGGGAGTCGGCAGCTACGCGGACTTCATTCAGGCAAACTGGGTCGGCGGCAGGACTGCCGACTGCGTTGGACTCATCAAGGGCTACGGCTGGCTCGATGCGGAAACGCTGGAGCTGCGCTACGGTACGAACGGTATGCCCGACGTCGGTGCAAACCAGATGTACTATAACGCCACGGTGTCCGGAACGATAGACACCATCCCCGACACTCCCGGACTTGCAGTCTGGCACGACGGGCATATAGGCGTATACATAGGCAACGGCGAGGTGATTGAGGCGATGGGCACGAAGTACGGTGTGGTCAAGACGCAGCTCGAAGGCCGCGGCTGGACGCACTGGCTTCAGGTGCCATATATTTCTTACGACTAAGAAAACACACCCGGCATAATGCCGAGCGTGTAACCTCACAGCCGTTCGTAGTGCGACCACATACTGAGTATCTTTATTGTCTGTGCCTCTTCAACGACTTCGTACACCAAGCGGTGCTGTGCGTTGATCCTGCGGGAGTACAGACCAGAAAGGTCGCCGACGAGCTTTTCGTATGACGGCGGATTCTGAAATGGATTGACCTTTATGATCTCAATCAGCGCCTTCACCTTGCCGTCAAGGTGCGCCGCCTTGAGCTTCGGTACGTCCTTTGCCGCAGCCTTCGTGTAAACTATTTTGTACATCACCAGTCTATCTCGTCCTCCGAAACGCACTCGGAGAGCGGCGTGGCCATTCCGTCAAGCAGCTTGCTTTTCATCTTGGAATCAGACATGAGGTTTAGCGTTTCTATCATGCCGCGATAGTCTTCCTCGCTGAGAACGACAGCATTGCCGGCCTTGGTGCTGATGTTGAGAGGCTCATTGTACTTGATGGTCTGCTCAAGCATGGAGAAGACATTCTTGCGAAAGCTCGTAATATTGGTATTAAGCAAAGTGATCACCTCCGTATATGTACATTATAGCGTACATGTCAACTCGCGTCAACAGAAAAATGATTTGTATTATTCTATGCAGAAATGAATTGAAACAACAAGGGGGAACACGATGAAACAGATAAACATATCCGTCAGCTTCGATGATGAGAAGCTGCGGGCGCTGAACAAGTATCTTAAGAAGAAGGAGCTGACGGCCGAAGATGAGCTCGCGGCGGCGCTGCTGCATCTTTACGAAAAGCACGTCCCGGCCGCTGTGCGTGAGTACATTGACGAGGACGATGCAGTTGTTCCGGTAAAGCCGAAGCGCACAGCGAAACAGGCAGTGCCGAAGAAAGTTGAAGCGCCGGTGGAAATTGCACCTGCAATTAACACTGCGCCGGTCACTATGGATGGAGGTGAAGAATCATTAGCATCGAAATATTTTGGGACGACCTGAACGAAACCAAGCAGCGCGAGATCATGTCTACGCTCGGCGACAACAGCAACTACGATGTGATTCCCATCGCAGTTATTGAAACCGAGCCGCACCACAGTCTGACCGAGGACGATTTTAATTTCGTCGATGAGATTTTGGAGTGTGACGACGAACTGAATTTCTACATGGAGCTGCACTGTGATGCCAGAAGTGTTTTCGGTTCGCTTGGCGGGATCGCCCCGGATGATTATCTCAATGTCTACGCGAACTACAATGTTACAACGAGACAGATCGATGACACCCTTGACATTATGATCTGCCGCAGTGTCGGCTCTAACGAGGCGGCGGTGTACAAGCTTTCGGAGACCGAGAGAGAAATAGTTCTCGAGAAAATGGACGAATACTGCCAGGAACGCGAGGGCTTGACACTCGACGAATACTGCGAGTCAGTGCAGACCGAGTGTCTCACACCGGAGCTGTAGCCCGTGTTTGCCCACGTGAGGCGTTGTGTGCGCTTTTACGGAAGCGGGTGGGGCGTGGATACCCCGGCAGAAGAATGTGCGGCGTTTGGGGCGTTTTCGCGGCATTTTCGTCCGGGTGCGCCCGTTCGAAAATGGCACTATGATAAAGGGAGGTACACCCAAGGGCGCACCTCCCTCCCACAAAGCCCCGCAACGCGGGGCTTTTTCGACGTTCGGGCAAGGTACACATTTTCAAGAAACTCAAAATTTCAGGTGAACGCAGAGCCGCGAAACGCCCTTGTTTCAAGGGCGTCGGCGGTTCTTCGCGCTTGAGGAGGAGATGATGGGAATAAGCACAGAAAACGTAAAACGCATAGTTGTTTGGCTCAAACCGGAGCTGCTATCCCGTATGGACGGTTGGCTCGAAACTGCCAACTGCAAAAACAGAAGCGAGTTCATCAGCAAGGCTCTAAGATTTTATATGGGCTACCTTGCAACAGACGACGTCAGTTCATACGTCTGTGAATCTGTATCACAAAACATTCGTGGGATACTGACAGAGAATACGAACAGGCTCTCAAAGCTCATGTTCAAGTGGAGCGTGGAACTGAACATGATGATGCACATAGTCGCTGCGCACTTCAAGGATGACGTCTCTGACCTTCGTGCTCTGCGTGGTTACTCAGCGGATGAAGTCAAGCGCACATACGGAAACATTTCTTTCGATACCGCGCTGGATATTCAGCGCGGCAACTCTGATAACTGATGGCCGGTGTATTTTTCTCCTCGCCGTATCTCAAAGGGGGAAAGCAGTCGGCAAAGCTTGCAAATCTCACAAAGTATATTTCTACTCGCGAGGGTGTCGAGCTGCTCAAAGATACCGACAGCGACTTGCCCGCAACAAAACAGCAGCAGGATTTTATATCTCGGCTGCTCAAAACGTTTCCGGATACTCGTGAGATGCCGGAGTATGAAGATTACAAAGCAGAGCGCACGCAGAAGAATGCCGCGGAGTTCATTTCTCAGGTGCAGGAGAACTACGGGTACCTTCTGGATAAGCGTGAGAACTACGTTGACTATGTCGCAAACCGTCCCGGCGTGAAGAAGCTCGGCGAGCATGGTCTGTGGAATGCAGACGGTAAAGTTCCTGTGCTGCAAAACGCAATCGATGAGGTCGCTCATCATCAAGGCAACGTCTGGACGCCGGTCATTGCGATACAACGTTCAGATGCAGAACGCTTGGGCTATGACTCCGCCGATAGCTGGCGTTCACTCATCTGCTCTGAGCTGGATCAGATAGCAAAAGCGTATAAGATACTGCCATTGCACTTAAAATGGTACGCTGCGTTCCACGAAAAGGAGCGCAGCGTACATGTGCATCTGGTCATCTTCTCAACTGATCCGAGCGAGGGCTATCTCACTAAACCTGCTATACTTGAATTGCGTTCTGCACTCACGCGGCAGATTTTCAAGGATGACTTGAAGAATATCTATGTTCAGCAGACGGCGTACAGAGACCAGCTTCAAGAGAATACTCTAGAGGTCATGGACTCCTTGATTCAGAAAATGCAGGATGGCGAGGTCAGCAATCCAAAGCTTGAACTGCTCATCACTGAGCTTGCCGAGCGTCTGCAAAACTACTCCGGCAAGAAAGTGTACGGTTACCTCCCGCCAGCGACTAAGCGCATAGTAGACGCTATCGTTGACGAGCTTGCGAGCGACAAGCGAGTAGCAGAGGCGTATTCACTCTGGCAGGATATGCGTGACGAGGTGTTCAGTTTTTACTCGAAAGCGAAACCGGAGCGTGTGCCGCTCTCTCAGCAGAAGGAGTTCAAGCCGGTGCGCAATATGGTCATCCGTGAGGTCGTGCAGATGATGGGGCAATTACAGCAGACTGAACCTGAAAGCGCTTCGTCTGTACCAGAACATCGTACTCCGCCGCCTGAATCTGTCGCTGCCTGCATGGTTCGTATGCTGCACCACATGGGCAACATCTTCCGGGACAACGTCGGTGCTTCCGGTTACCGTGGCTTGCAGCTTGACAGAAAGCGCCGTAAAGAATTGCAGGAGTGGAAAATTGCCCTCGGTCACCGCGAGGGCGACCACGAGGATCCTGCAAATTATCCGAAGCCTGCGTATTAGTTTCAGTTGCTATTTCAGCGCGTCTGGGTATAATGTGTTGCTCGAAAGGGTGATGAAAATGAAGGCTCGGCAACTGCCGCCATACGAAGAGCTAAGTAAGGAAGAACGCGAACGCTTGTACGAGCATGACTTGCCAGTGTATCTCCAGCATGATCTCGACGCATTCAAGGACGGACTTGAGCACGGCTCTACGCTCATGGATTGCCTGTGGGGTGAGCTGTACGGCAGCATCAACATTGCGCAGATAAACGACGGCGCAATAACTCCGGAGCATGCCGACTACCTGCGACAGAAGTATCTCTGGGGCGAGGATATATAATAGTTCACGGAGGTGATCAACTTAACCTATATACATTTCACAGACGAACAGAAGCAGCGCGCTGCTTCTGTTGACCTTGAAGCCTTTCTCCGCAGCCGTGGAGAGAGGCTTATTTCATCCGGCAGGGACAAGCGCCTTGCCAGCGACCACAGCGTGACCATCCGCGGTAATGAGTGGTACGACCATGCCGAGGAAAAAGGCGGCACTGCCGTCAGCTTTATCCAGCGGCACTACGGCGTTGGTTATGCCGAAGCCGTGTCAACGCTGCTCGGAGACGAGCTGGGTGTTGCTTATCCTACGCATTCGGAAAAACAAATTGACGTGAAGCCGTTCGCTCTGCCGCCAGCCAACAAGAATATGCACCGTGTATTTGCCTACCTCTGCAAGACTCGCGGCATAGACCGGGATGTCGTTTCAGCCTTTGCAAAGGCGCATCTTATCTACGAGGATGCGGAGTACCACAACGCTGTATTCGTCGGTGTGGACGATGATGGTATCCCACGTCACGCTCACAAGCGCAGCACAAACAGCGAGGGCAAATCATTCCGGCAGAACGTTGAGGGCAGTGACCCGAAGCACAGTTTCAATTACACAGGTACAGATGGGAGCCTCTATGTCTTTGAGGCTCCCATAGATTTGTTATCCTATATTTCACTGTACCCATCCGACTGGCAGTCTCACAGCTACGTCGCTTGCTGCGGCACAAGTATTCAGCCTGTGCTGGAGCAGCTCCGCCGTCAGGACATCGACAGTGTGTACCTCTGTCTAGACAATGACTCTGCCGGGCAGAAAGCCGCACAGCGCATGGAGGCTGAATTATCTGAGCGAGGCGTATATGTTGAGATCGTCGTACCAACACTTAAGGACTGGAACGACGATCTGCGAAGGGAGGAACAGAAATGGACTCAAACCTCTGGACTCTCCTTATAGTTGCGGGCTTGGGCTTCGCCGTGATCGGCGGGCTGGCTATGCTCTCGAGCAACTACACACTTGGCAACATCAAGTCCAAGACCGTCGGCGACGGTCAGCACGGCACTGCTCGCTGGGCAACTGAGAGTGAGATACGCAAAACCTTCGCGCTCGTGCCGTTTGACGTATCTTCTTGGCGCGAGGGTAAGAACCTGCCTACAGAACAGGGGCTTGTACTCGGCAGCAGAGGAAAGAAAGGCAGGGTCACAGCGCTGGTGGACAGCGACGATGTACATTGCCTTATGATCGGCGCATCCGGTGTCGGTAAAACAGCGTACTTTCTGTACCCGAACCTTGAATACGCCTGTGCAAGCGGGATGAGCTTTTTTGCAAGCGATACCAAAGGCGACCTTGCGCGTAACTATGCGACGATAGCCAAAAGATATTACGGCTACGATGTATCTGTCATTGACCTGCGCAATCCCACGCGCTCTGACGGGAGCAACCTGTTGACGCTTATAAATAGGTATATGGATATGGCACTAGCAGACAAATCTAATATTGCGGCAAAAGCCAAAGCTGAAAAGTACGCGAAGATCATTGCCAAGACCATCGTGAACCCTAGCGGTGACGATTCAAATCGCGGACAGAACGCGTACTTTTACGAAGCGGCAGAGGGTTTGCTGTGCTCTGTAATTCTGCTGTTATCCGAGTTTCTCCCGCCGAATGCTGGTGAACCGGAGAAGAGGCATATAGTCTCGGTGTTCAAGCTCGTGCAGGAGCTGCTCGAACCGTCAGGTGTAAAAGGAAAAACGCAGTTTCAAATGCTGATGGGCAGACTGCCTCCAGAGCATAAAGCGAAGTGGTTTGCCGGAGCTGCGCTGAACTCATCCGAACAGGCTATGGCGTCGGTTATGTCCACGGTGCTGTCGCGGCTGAACGCGTTTCTGGACTCGGAGCTTGAGCAGATTCTCTGTTTTGACAGCAGCATGGATGCCGAGAGCTTTGCATCGAAGAAGTCCGCTATCTTCCTTATACTTCCCGAAGAGGATAGAACCAAGAATTTCATGGCCGGGCTGATGATACAAAACCTCTCACGTGAGCTGTTCTCGGTTGCAGACGAGCACGGCGGCAGGCTGCAAAACCGTGTTGTGTTCTTCTGCGATGAGCTGGGCACTATGCCTGCCTTTGATATCCTCCCGCTGTTCAGCGCCGGACGTTCACGTCGTCTTACGCTTGTGCCAATAATCCAGGCACTCGCACAGCTTGAGAAAAACTACAGCAAGGAGGGTGCGGAGATCATTGTGGACAACGTGCAGGACACGATTTTCGGCGGCTTCGCGCCGAACTCACAGACAGCAGAAGTCCTTTCAAAAGCTCTCGGCAGCAGGACGGTGCTATCTGGTTCCGTCAGCCGCAGCAAGGATAATCCGAGCGAGAGCCTGCAAATGATGGAGCGCCCACTCATGACGGCGGATGAGCTGAAAGCTATTCCGAAAGGTACCTTCGTGGTCATGAAAACCGGCAAGCATCCGATGCAAGTAAAGCTGCGATTGTTTCTCGATTGGGGCATCACATTTGATGAGCCATACCAAATAGAAGAGCGCGTCAGCCGCAAGATCGCATACGCCGACCGCGATGAGCTGATACGGAGCATACTGAAGAAGTATCCACCGAAAGAATCCTTAGAACGTCCCCGCAGCAGAGTACGGCGTGAAGCTCCAGTGCAGGAGCAAAATGACTCAAATAAGCCTGAAGCTCTTCACATTCCAAAAAGGGAGGACTACTCATGAGCTATTTCTCTACGATATACTCTGACAACAGTCTGCCTGTTCGGGCAAAGACGGTGTACATGTATTTGCGTGATCGGTCAGACAAAGAGCGCAAGTGCTGGCCGGGGATCAACACCATTGCTGCCGAGCTCAACTGCTCCCGCTCCACGGTAAAACGCGCGCTGCATGATCTGGAGAAGCACGGATATATACGGCGGCTGCCGCGATACAGAGAAAGCGGCAGCCGTTCTTCAAATTTGTATGTGTTGGTTGACGAATGACCTTTGAGTTTTCCAGCAAGGGGCAACTGCGCCTATGCGCTGCACCCAGCCCCGGTTCACAATGGACCACCTTGAAGGGAATACTCTAAGATTTAGGGCAGAGAAAAGAAATTACTTTCATTCCATATTCGCAGTCTTGACTACTCGAACAAGCAAGTGTTAAATTATTTCAGAGAGCGCAACAGCACATGCTGAATCATCTGAAATTCAACATGTGCTGCCGCAAATCAGCGATATAAAGTCCCGAAAATGATAGCTCGTTTAAGAAGCTTTCACAAAAATGGGATCTGTGGTTATGAAGCGGGAATCTGAGCCACCATTTTCGACGTATATATTTACACCGGCTCTGTAATAGTACCCGCCGGTTACTATCGAATCGACGTGTGAAACATTGAGATAAGCATTACTTGCAAGCATGTTGGGATATGCAGAACTGTAAAATGTTTTTACAGGTGTCCAGCTTTCCAAATCAGAGGACTTCTGGAGAATGATCTGCGTTACACCAACCTGATTTGAAGCTGTGTTAGCATTGACTTCAAACCAAACCTGAACGTAATTTGCTTTATCCGAGTAAGTGCTCAACTACAATTGCTGGCAATATTGTCAAGCTTATTTATTGCCATTTTTGCATACTTACGTATTCCTGGGTGCGGCGAATTTTGAAATTTATTAAAGTATCCGCGAAATTCTTCTCTTTCGAACTTACTCAACGCACAAATAGCTTGTAGTTGAACATCTTCGTCATCCAGCAAACCAATTAAAACAGGTACTGCACTTTCTTCTTTTAGCTTTCCAAGAAGTAGAACTATCATTTGCCTGTTTATCCCAAACCTTTTGCTTGAAACAATGTCTAAGTATTCTTTTATATAGCGCTTTGATTGTATTTCAAATAGACTATTTGAGATAAACCAACGAGTTAAATCTTCTGTTTTTTCTGAATAAAAGTCTTCAAGTAACATAGGAACAACTTTGTCCAAGCCTTTTATATTAAAAAAACGCATAAAATGATTTTGCTCGTTTGACTTGCTGAGATTTTTCGAACGCTGATAATATTTAAGAGCAATAGGCAATATCTCTTTTTTGTGTTTTGGAATAAAAGCAAAAGTTTGACTAGATGTATCGAATTTGAAGCCCAAATCTCTCAATTCTTTTTCAAATTGTGGAATCAGAGAATCTGGGTTTTCGTTGTAATATTGTTTCGATGCTTTTTTCTCATTGTCAAGCCATCTCTTTACCAGCGCAGGATTTTTATTGATACTTCCACTTCTCATTCTTTGGCTTCTCATCCTCCTATAGCAAAACGCTGAATTATACCACTATCGATTGCCTGTTTTAACGGTCCAGTAAATGATTCATTAATAGTGTAAAGATACATCTGATATCCATTCGCTTGGGACCACATAACGAAGTCCCTTAACTGGTTTGTATATGATAACGTGCCAGTGTAGTATTTCACTTCGCTTAAAATTTTCGCCCCCATATCAAGACCATCTGGAATTCGATAACTAGCTGTACCCGTCATAGATGGGATACGCACAGTATTTTTTACTATACCAGATAATGCTTCTCCAGTTCTTCCTTTTTCAGCAACTTCTTGCATTTTGCCCGCTGCAGTTTGAGCAGCTGGAGCAAAATTGTTCGCAGCTTGAGAAACATTGTTCGATATATATGTTGCACCAGCGCCAATACCACCGGCGCTAACAGTAGCAGCTAAAGTGCTACCACCCGCCATAACAGCCCCGGTTGTTGCTGTTACACTACCAGCCAAAGCTATGCCAGCTGCTGCACCTACACCTGAACCGATTAAAGCACCAGCAGCACCGATTCCTGCTCCAGCCCAAACATTTCTACCATTCTTTGCAGCAACAACTCCACCAACAATGGCACCAGCAACTGCTCCTATTACAGCAGTTACAATAAAAAACGGTAAGTTCCCTGCAGTATCCGTCATATTCACGGGGTTGTTTAGGCAATAAGCAAAGAGATTTGTGCCAACAAAGTCTTTCTTTGCCAACTGTCCATCGCTATTAATAAATCTTTGGAGGTTCGGGTCGTAGTATCTGGACTTGAGGTAGTAGAGGCCGGAGTCAGAGTCGAAGTAGTAGCCGCGGTAGCGGATCGGGTTTATCGCCGCCATCGTACCCGTTGCCGACAGCACCTTGCCCCATGCGTTGTAGCTGTACTCTGCGACAGACGTCCCGCTGGCGTTCAGTATGCTTACTACATCACCCTGCAGGTTCGTCACGTAGTAGT
>ERZ779877.2239-NODE-2239-length-14614-cov-7.227763_pt1 | contig 14614 bp, 12 predicted proteins | sample MGYA00511556_ERZ779877 | MGnify/ENA primary metagenome ERZ779877 (study PRJEB29588, sample SAMEA2159338) | human gut metagenome | biome: human gut; feature: human-associated habitat; material: faeces | place: Denmark | collected 2008/2010 ...
AAAAACGCGTCGGTGTAGTACTGGGCGATCTCCATGACGGACTTGTGCTCGCGCTTGGCGCCCTTGAGCATCTTGTCCTCGCCCTCGTCGGCGTCGCTCGTAAGGTGGCCGACGTCGGTGATGTTCATGACGCGGTTGACGCTGTAGCCTGCGAAGCGGAGGTACTTCTCCAGCACATCCTCCATGATGTAGCTGCGCAGATTGCCGATGTGGGCAAAGTGATAGACGGTCGGGCCGCAGGTGTACATCTCGACGTGGTTCGGGGTATGGGTCTTGAGCTCTTCCTTTTTGTGGGTGGCGGAATTATAGAGGTACATACAGAAACTCCTTTTCAGAGCAAAATTAACTTGGCTTCAGTCCGGCTCGCGGAACACGTCGGCATTTTTGATGAAATACTCAATGCCGGAATAGGCGGTGGTCAGCACGATGACGGCATTGCACAGGGGATCGAACCACGCGTACGCGCCGAAAACGTTGAGCAGCATCGCGCAGAGGCAGACCATGGTCGAGGCCGTTTTGACCTTGCCGGACCACGCCGCGGCGATCACGCGGCCCTGCTCGACGGCAACGAGCCGCATTCCGGAGACCGCGAACTCGCGCAGCAGCACGATGGCCAGACACCAGCCGGGCATCTGCCCGATCTCGACGAGGTAGCACATGGCCGCCATGACGAGCACCTTGTCCGCCAGCGGGTCCATGAATTTGCCGAAATCGGAGACTTGGTTATAGTGGCGGGCGATGTAGCCATCCAGCAGGTCGGTGAGACAGGCGACGATGTAGATGCCCAGCGCCACATAGCGGCAGCCGGGGAAGCCCCAGTACAGCACCACCAGAAACGCAGGGATCATCAGCACCCGCAGGATCGTCAGTTTGTTCGCCGTAGTCATATATGTATCCGCCTTTCGCTTTTATCTCTCGCAGTATTATAGCACAGTGCCGGGCAAAGGGAAAGCCCCCTTTTACTCCGCCAACTCGCCGGTCAGCTCACCGTCCATGGCACCGGTGATACGCACCGGTACGAACTCACCCGCCTCCACCTCGTGGTCGGCGGTGAAATAGATGCGCCCGTCAATATCGGGGCTCTCGGCGTAGCTACGCCCCACGAACTGCATGGCCTCCTGGTCGAACCCGTCGCACAGCACCTCTGCCACCGTCCCCATGCGGCTGTCGTTGAAGTCATCCATGATCCGGGACTGTACGTCCACCACCAGCTCCGCCCGGCGCTCGGCCTCGGCGGTATCCACCCGGTTCAGCATACGCGCCGCCGGTGTCCCCTCCTCCGGAGAATAAGGGAACACGCCCGCCCGTTCGATGCGGACCTCCTGTAAAAATTCGCACAGCTCCTCAAACGCCGCCTCATCCTCGAAGGGCAGACCGGTGATCAGGCTGGTACGCAGCACCAGGTCGGGGATACGCGCCCGCAGCTCACGGAACAGTGCCAGCAGCTCCGCCTTGTCGCCCCGGCGGTTCATGGCCTTGAGCACCCTGTCGTTGCAGTGCTGGATGGGGATATCCAGATAGGGCAGCACCTTCTCCTCCGCGGCGATGGTGTCGATCAGCTCGTCGGTGAACTCGTCCGGATACAGATAGTGCAGCCGGATCCAGCGGAAGTCCAGCTTACACAGCTCCCGCAGCAGCGCCGCCAGCTTCTTCTCGCCGTACAGGTCGATGCCGTAGCGGGTGATGTCCTGGGCGATGACGATGCACTCCTTCACACCGGCGTCAGCCAGCTTTTTTGCCTCCGCCAGCACGTCCTCCATGCGGCGGCTGCGGTATCGACCCCGCAGGGACGGGATCACGCAGTAGGCGCAGCGGTTGTCGCAGCCCTCCGCGATGCGCAGGTAGGCATAGTGCCCCGGCGTGGTCAGCACCCGGTCGAACTCGTCGATCATCCCGTGGATATCGGCAAAGCGCCGGGGCGTACCGCCAACCATCATCTCGGAAAGCGCCGGCACGATCTCACCGTAGCTGCCGGTGCCCATGATACCGTCCACCTCGGGCAGCTCGTCCAGTATCTCCTGCTGGTAGCGCTGGGTCAGACACCCCGTCACCAGTATCTTGCCCACCTGCCCCTCGGCCTTCAACGCCGCCACGGACAATATGGTGTCGATCGCCTCCTCCTTGGCGCTGTCGATAAACCCGCAGGTGTTGATGACCACCGCGTCCGCACCGGCGGGTGCCTCCAGCAGCGTATACCCCGCATCGCGGCACAGAGCCATCATCTGCTCTGTGTTCACCAAATTCTTGGCACAGCCAAGGGAAATAAATGCAACCTTCACGTCGTATACCTCACGTCTCGTCTATTTCCTGCCCCCACTCATTGAGCACGGGCCGTATGTCATTCCAGGAAAACCCACGCCGCTGCAATGCCGCGGCCAGCTTCCGGCTGTCCTCCTGTGTCATGGGCCGGCCCCGCAGTCTGGTAGCCACCACCTTCCGCACGGCGTCCGCCGCCGGGGGCAGCTGTGCCAGCGCCTCGTCCCACAGCTCCCGGGGCACGCCCCGGCGGTGCAGTTCCTGTTTCACCCGGCCTGGGCCATAACCCATGGCCCCGTAGTGCCGGACGATGACCCCGGCATAGCCCTCGTCATCCACCGCGCCGAGCGTCTCCAGCCAGTCGGCGGTGTCCGCCGCCTGCTCCTCTGTGGCGCCCTTTTTTGTCAGACGGTGCTGTACCTCTTTTTTGGACAACATCCGTCCCGACGCCATCCGCGCCGCGGTCTGCTTCAGCTGAGACTGCTGTGCCGCCGCCTGTAATTCTACCACAAGCGCCGGCGACAAGTCCATACCTTTGTATAAACCAAAGCGCAGAAGCTCCGCGCCGGTGATCCGAAGGAGGTCGCCCCCCTCCAGAAACACCAGCACGCGCTCCTGCTTGTGCTTTGATTTTTCAATGCGCTCGATCCGCATCAGTCTTCGTCGTCAAAATCGTCGGCGGACACGTCCACCGCCCGTCCGGCGGCCTTGGCCGCTACCCGGGACTGGCTGCCCATCAGCTTGTGGAAGTTCTCCCGCACCGCCGTCTCCAACTTATCCGCCTCGTCCGGATGGTCGCGGAAGTACTGCTTGGCCGCGTCACGACCCTGACCCAGGCGCAGCTCGCCCATATTGAACCAGGAGCCGCTTTTCTGCACCAGGTCCAGCTTCACCGCCAGATCCAGCAGGTCGCCCAGCTTGCTAATGCCCTCGCCGTACATGATATCGAACTCCGCCTCACGGAACGGAGGCGCCACCTTGTTCTTCACCACCTTGGCCCGGGTACGGTTGCCGATGACCTCGCCGCCGGACTTCAGCGTCTCGATACGGCGCACGTCAATGCGGACGGAGGCATAGAACTTCAGTGCACGACCGCCAGTGGTGACCTCCGGGTTTCCATACATGACGCCCACCTTCTCGCGCAGCTGGTTGATGAAGATAACGATGGAATTAGTCTTGTTGATGATACCCGTCAGCTTGCGCAGCGCCTGGCTCATCAGTCGGGCATGCAGGCCCACAAAGCTGTCGCCCATCTCGCCCTCGATCTCCGCCCGGGGCACCAGCGCCGCCACGGAGTCCACCACCACTACGTCGATGGCGCCGCTGCGGACCAGGGCCTCGGTGATCTCCAGCGCCTGTTCGCCGGTGTCCGGCTGGGAGATCAGCATATCCTCCACGTTAACGCCCAGTGCCTTGGCATAGGTGGGGTCCAGAGCGTGCTCCGCGTCCACGAAGGCCACCTCGCCGCCCATTTTCTGTGCCTCGGCCAGCACGTGCAGCGCCAGCGTGGTCTTACCGGAGGACTCCGGCCCGTAGATCTCCACAATACGGCCCCGGGGCAGGCCGCCGATACCCAGCGCCAGATCCAGCGACAGTGAGCCGGTAGGAATGGACTCCACATTCAGCGTACTCTCCGCACCATAGCGCATGATCGACCCCTTGCCGTACATCTTCTCGATCTGCTGCATGGCCGTCTCCAGCGCCTTCTTTTTGTCGGATACCACCGGTGCCGGGGCGACAGGTTCCTTTTTGACTGCCATAGTTCCGTCCTCCTCAAGTTCTGATGTATCTAATATATCTCCCCAACTGTCCCCAAAAACGGACAGCCAACGTACGGTGTCAAAGCTCCGAGCACAGCACACCCTCTACCACCCGGGGAATACCGTTCAAGTCCGGGGTGATCTCCAGGTCGCCGAAGCCCACGCTCCGCATGGTCCGCAGCACCTCGTCCGCCTGGCCGATTCCCACCTCGAACAACAGCCGTCCGCCCACGCGGAGCGCTGTCGTCCAGTGTCCGGCGATCGCTCGATAGAAGTCCAGCCCGTCCGCGCCGCCCCGCAGCGCCAGATGAGGCTCGTAGTCCCGCACAGACGCGTCCAGCTCCGCGATGTCCCCATCGGGGATATAGGGCGGATTGGACACGATGCAGTCAAATTCCCCCAGATGGGCCGGCGGCTTCTCCCGCGCGTCCAGCTGCAGGGACACCACCCGCCCGGTCAGGTCATTGCGGCGGATGTTCTGGCGGCAGATACGCAGTGCACCCTCGTCCAGCTCGCCCAACACCACATGGCTCTCCGGCGCGTTTTTGGCCAGGGCCAGACCGATACAGCCCGAGCCTGCACACAGGTCCAGCACCCGGGGCTCGGCCACGGTCTTCAGGTACGTCAGCGCCCGATCCACCAATACCTCGGTGTCCGGCCGGGGGATCAGCACGCTCTCAGAGATATCCAGCGGCAGGCCGTAGAACTCCCACTCGCCGATCAGGTACGCCACCGGCTCGCCGGCCAGATGGCGCTCCGCCAGGCGGCGCACCTGCTGTTCCACCGACTCCGGCACGTACAGCCGGCCATCCCGGCTCAACGCCTCCCGGGTCTTCCCGGAGGCGCAGCATACCAACTCCCGGGACTCCAGCGTGGGATCGGGCAGTCCTGCCCGCAGGAATTGCTGCCGCACGTCCAAATACAAATTGTTATATGTGATCGCCATAATACGTACCGTTTTCACTTTCTTCGGTATTTTTCGGCGCTCTCCGCTGTTTTGCACCCCGCCGCGCGACCCCGGCTTACCAGGTGTCGGTACCCTTCTCCTCCGGGATGACCAGCTTCATGGCCTCGATCGCCACCTCGATCATGCTGTCGTCCGGCTCGTGGGTCGTAAAGTTCTGCAGCCACATACCAGGGGCGGAGAGGACGCGCGTCAGCGCATTGTCGTGCGCCCCCACCATGCGGTTGAACTCGTAGGTAATGCCTACTACGGGCACCAGCAGCAGCAGCTTCACGCCCACACGGACCCACACGCTCTGCCAGTTGATGTAGGGGAACACCAGGCTGGAGACAATGATGGACACGATGATGACCACAAACAGGAAGCTGGTGCCGCAGCGGGGGTGGTGCCGGGGCTGGATACGAACGTTCTCCACCGTCAGCGGCAGTCCCGCCTCATAGCAGAAAATGGTTTTGTGCTCCGCGCCGTGGTAGCAGAACACCCGGTATACGTCCTTCTGTCTGGAGCAGAGGATCATATACGCCAGCAGCACCAGGATCTTGACCACGCCCTCGATCAAATTGTGGATCGCTGGGCTTGTGGCGTGGAACAGCCCCGCCAGAAATGTAGGCAGCAGCATGAACAGCACCAGCATCAAGCCGATGCTCAGCACCACTGAAAAGCCCACCAGCAGCGATTGCAGCTTCTCCGCCGGCACGTGCTTGTTGAGCCATTCCTCCAGCTTGTCCGGCTTGGCATCCTCGTCCTCCGGGAAGTAATCCGCCGAGAACATCAGTGCCTTAACGCCGGTGATCATGGAGCCGATGAACGTCACCGCGCCCCGCAGAATGGGAACTCCCAAAATGGGGTAGTTGGCCTTGACGAATTTGCGCTGGGCCACCTTGGTGACCAGGCCCTCCGGCGAACGGACCACAATTGCGTCCTTCTCCGGGCCACGCATAAGTATTCCCTCGATCAGCGCCTGTCCGCCAATACTGGTACGGAAAGCGCCCTTTTTCTTTTCCATAGGTCTGCTGAATTCCTTTCTGACGCAAGCATAGCACAGCTCGCAATAAAATGCAACACTTGTTCGAGTTTTTTCTGTTTTTTTACAATTCCTGTTCCGCCTGCTTTTTCAGCGGCAAATACACCGTAACTACGGTGCCGCCGCCCTCGGCGTTGGCGATGTCCAGTCGTCCGCCGTGGCGCTGGACGATCTCGTCGCAGACCGCCAGACCGATTCCGCTGCCCCGAGCCTTGGATGAGCCCTTGTAGAACTTCTGCTTCACATAAGGCAGCTCCGCCTCCGGTATGCCGGGGCCGAAGTCCCGGATGGTGATCACGTACTCCCCTTCCTGCTGGCTCAGATGCACAGCGATGCGCTTGCCGCTGCCGCCGTGCTTGGCCGCATTGTCCAGCAGATTGCAGAATACCTGCTTCAGGCGTTCCGGGTCGCCGGAGATGACCTCGCCGTACTCCGCCCGATCACTGGAATACTCCAGGGCAATGCCGTCCTGGCGAAACAGCTCCCGGTAGCTGTACACCGCGTCCTCCAACTCCGCCTGCAAATCGGTGTCCTCCACCTGCAGGGTGAAGCGTCCGTCCTCCAGGCGGGAAAATTGCAGCAGCTCCTCCACCATATTGGTCAGACGGCGGGACTCCTTCACCATGATCTGCACGCCGCGCTTGATCTGCTGCACGTCGTTGGACTCGTCTGCCAGCAGCGTTTCACCCCACCCGTTGATCGCCGTCAGCGGTGTCCGCAGCTCATGGGACACCGAGGAGATGAACTCGGACTTCATTCGTTCGCTCTCGCCGATCTTGCGGGACATATCGTTGATGTTGTCCACCAGCTCGCCCATTTCGTCGGAGTACTTGTTGGGTATCTGCACGCCGTAGCTGCCTCCGGAGATACGCTTGGCCGCCTCTGACACGGCGGACACGGGGGCCACCACATTGTTGATGAAGATCATGCTGGACATGACGATCAGCCCCACCACCGCCAGCATGACGCCGGCCACCAGCAGGACCGTCAGCAGCACCTGCCGGTCGATGTTCCCGATGGCGGTAACGTAGCGCATAACGCCCACCACCTGGCCGTTGAACTTCAGCAGGCCGGACACCGCCAGGATGCGCTCCCCGGTGACGCTGTCACGGCCGATGTAGTCCTGCACCGTGCCGCTTTCCAGCGCCCGCAGTATTTCCGGCGTGCTGGGGTAGGTGCCGGTGGTGACGCCCCGGGTCGTGACCTCCACGCGGCCGGAGCTGTTGAGGAACTGCAGCTCGATCTTGTCGCTGTCGTCAAAGGCAGCAGCGTAGATCGTCGCGCTGCGGTAATATTCCCGATAGCTGGTCATCACATAGGTGTTGAAATAGTCCGCACCCGCCGCGGCCTTGGCTCGCAGGGTAGAGCGCGCACTGTTGTAGTAGTTGCTGGCAAAACCCACGGAGATGAGCACGCCCACCAGCAGCAATATGACCAGCACCGGCCCCATGCTGCCGGTGAGCCACCGGCGGCGCAGGCCCTGCACTTTATGCTTCTTTCCTGCCAAGGCGTTCATCTCCTTTCATCGTAAAACAAGGTATAGCGCACCCACGGGCGCGGCGCAAAGCCTGACAGCGAGAGATTTTTTGCCAGGACGAGCCACAGCGGCGCAGGCGTACTGTGTGTACGTCAAGCCGCTGCAACGAAGTACTGGTGGAAAAGCTCTGCTGTCACAGCCCCCATTTGTAGCCGAAACCCCAGATCGTCGTAATATAGGTTGGGTTCGTGGCATTGTCCTCGATCTTCAGCCGCAGGCGCCGGATATTCACGTCTACGATCTTGAGCTCACCGAAATAGTCGTGGCCCCAGACCAAGTCCAGGATCTCCTCGCGGGAGAGCGCCTTGCCGGGGTTCTCCATAAACATCTTCATGATGGCGTACTCCACCTGGGTGAGCTTGATCCGCTGGCCGTTCTTCTCCAGGGTACGGTTGCGGGTGTTCAGCAGGAAGGGCGGCTGGTCGATCTCACCGGCGTCCACGACACCGCCGCCGGACCGGCGCATCAGCGCATCCACGCGGGCGGTCAGCTCCGCCGGGGAGAAGGGCTTTGTCACATAGTCGTCGGCACCGGTCATCAATCCCGTCACCTTATCCATTTCCTGGGACCGTGCGGTAAGCATAATGATGCCGATGGCAGCGTTGGTGGCGCGGATACGGCGGCAAACCTCGAAACCATCGATACCGGGCAGCATAATATCCAGCAGCGCCACCCGGACGTCGCTGTGGATCTTCAGCTTTTCCAGTGCCTCCTCGCCTGTTTCCGCCTCCACCACCTCGTAGCCGGCGCGGCGGAGATTGATAACGATAAAGCTGCGGATGCTGGACTCGTCCTCCAGTACCAGTACCTTTTTCATGGCAGTCCCCTCCTTGTCAGTTGCTCCAGCTGCCTACGATGAGGCTGAAGCTGCGGCGCAGCAGATCCTCATCCATGCCGTAATAGGCCGCCGCGTCATTCAGCTCGCCGGCGTAGATGGTGGCTGTTTGACGGCGCAGCAGCACCCTTTTCCCCATGCGGCCGCGGTTCTCCCGATTCTCACCGGTGATGGTGTACAGGCTCAGCACCGGATCCCCGTTGATCGCCAGGCTGAACTGATTTTCATTGCTGATGCTGGTGGTGGCGGTCTCCACGCTCCAGTCCCACCAGCTCTCCGGTATGGTGAAATACCACCCGCAGGACAGGCTGTGGTACGTCTTGGCCACGGTGGACAACTGCCCGTCGCCGTTGCAGCAAAGCCAACTGACCAGACCGTCCGTCTGCTCCGCTGTCCAACTGGTATCCGGACTGGGCAGCTCAATGATTCCGTCGCCGTTGATATCCTGGGGCAGCAGCTGACGATAGGGAAACACGGCGTTGGACACACCGGTACTGCTGCCGCTGAGTGCCAAATTCACCAGCCCCAGATCCTGGCGGAACACCAGAATATCCGTGGCGGCCATGCCCTGCTCATCCACGCCGGTGATATACAGCGCCGGCGTGTCGGCATCCAGCCGACCGCTGACCAGGCTGCCCCGGTTCACCGAGGCCATGGTGCTGGACAGCACGCAGCGGTAGGCCACGCCCATCTGCTCATCCTGCCAGCCGTAGAACTCCGCCACCGGCTGGCTATCCGCATCGGTACGAAGCACCAGCAGGCTGGGGATACCGTCACCATTCAGATCCTGTATGGTAAAGCGCGTGTAGCCGCTGGACATCAGCGCCACTGGCTCCCGCGCCACGGTGTACACCGCCACGGTCTGCACCTCGGCGCTGATACGCCAGCCCACGATCAGCTCACGCCGGCCGTCGCCGTTCAGGTCCTGATAGTATACGCTGTCGATGGCGGTGCCGCTGCTCTCGATGGTGCAGTAGCGGGCATAGCTGTCGCCCTCGATCTTAAATACAAATATTTTCAGCGGCTTTTCGTCGCTGCTCATGCGGAAAAAGGCCAGGGCTTCCTGCTGCCCGTCGCCGTCCAGGTCAGCCATCTGCACCGACTGGATATTCCGCCCGCCGGTAGGCGAGGCGTACTCATAACCCTGTGTGATCAGTGCCTCCAGCTCTTGGGTCAGGCCGGTGTACTCCTCCGCCATTCGCGGCAGGGTAAACAGTTCCTCCACCGAATCGTCAGAGAAACCGCAGCCGGTCAATGCCGCTGTCAGCAGCGCCAGCAGCCCGACCAGGCAGATATACCGTTTCAAACGCCGCATACAGCAGCACCTCCCTCCGGGTCATACTCTTACTTAAATATCATACCACATCTTGCACTGCTTTGGTAGAGGGAAAATCGTAAATAAACAGCAAATTAATGCCGGACGCAGAGAGCACCCCTTTCGGGGTGCTCTCTGTATTCCCCTGCCGGTGCAGGGTGGAAGACATCAGCCGTGGGAGGGATATCCTCTTAGGCATCGCGGCGGCCACGCCTCCCGCACAGCTTTACCGCGCCGGCCAGCGACAGGGCGGCGACCTCAGCGTATACGGCAATTCCCGCGTCAAAGGTCGTGGGGCTGACCGTCCTTTTCACAGGTGCAGGGGGCTCGCTGTAGTAATAGGCGGCCGCCGTGTAGGACACGGAGGGCTTGGGGAACTCCAGAGCCTCACCCTGCTCACCGTCTGTGGCTACCGGTGTCAAGATCGCGCTCTCATTGGTATAAAGCGCCTTTGACACGTCTACGTGTGTGGTGGTGTCATCCACATAACCGTCCCCATTCAGATCCATCACACCGTGGGTGCCGGCGGCGGGCGTACCGGCGAGCTTTACAGTGTAGGAAAGCTTGACCGGGGCAAAGTTGGAGACCGGTTCGTTGATTTCCCATGTGAAGCTGTCGGCGGCACCGTTGTACTCTATCTTGAAGCGGTAATTCCTCTCATTCTGGTCGCCGCCGAAGTAGGTCACATTTCCATCCTGCTCATATTGCAGTTTTTGCCCGCCAACGGTGAGACAAAACGTGCCGGGAACGAGATCGAAACTCTTGCCGACAGTATCCGCCACAGCGGAACCCTTATCAACAGCGTAGAGGACTTTATGTTGGATCGAGTTAAAATCGACTGCTCTCCCTCCCGCCAGTCTGTTCATAAAGGCGGTACCCCACTGCCGTATTTCCCTTGCCAACACGGCATGGCACTGATAGCCACTCTCCTGCATCGCTTTGTAGGTACTCTCTGTCAGGTGCAGGGCTTTCTCCACATTTGAAACGTTTTCCTTGTTCTGCAGCAGTTTGCTATCATCGGTCGGAGCCTGCCCAGTATATTGATAGTCCCAATCCTCGTTGTCATTGTCTGTCTCCATTCTTCGGGCAATATCGCTCATCCAGTCATTGATGCTGCCCTTGGGAATAGACGTTTCTGCCCCTTCGTACTGCACGTTCAACTCACTTAGCGTACCGCACTGGTTAGGACCATCCGAGTTTAGGCTGCCATCAAAGCTGCGCGTATACGGGGTAGTATGATCATCCTCCTTGCAGAACTGATAGGTAACGCCGTCACTGACAAATATCAGATGCTTGCGGTGCGGCTCGACCGCCGTATCGCCATCGAGCATTTTCTTGCCCGCAAGAAGTCCCGCATGCGTATTGCTGCCTTCGGATATAGTTTTCTTTATCGCAGCCTCAATGGTAGGATAGTTCTCCTCTGTAAGCTCCGTAAGCTGGAGCGCAACTTCTGCCGCCCGATTGAAAATAACAACGCCGACCTTGACCATCACACCGCGTTCCCTCACCTCTTCCTTCAGGTCGACAAGAAGCGCTAACGCCTTATTCTCCAATTCTGCGCTTGTAGATTTGTCCAGCACAAAGACCACATCGCTGGCCAGTCTTTCCTCTGCGCTGGGAAGCGACAACGTAACGGTGGACCGATAGTCCTTATCCAGTACGGTGGCTGTCTTGGATCGAGACACATTCACCAAACTCGGAGTCACCTCCCCATCAGTCGGCACTGTCCCCCACGCAACAACGGCCGTTGTCAGCAGCAGGGTAAGCATTAGTAAAAAACAGCTTATCCTCCTCATTTTCTCCTCCTTTCCCATTGTACAGACCTCTTTGTTTCAATTGTGCATTGAAACAAAGAGCAGTGGTACCACTGCTGGTTCGTGTATCTATTATATATTCTTGCAGTGAAATGTCAAGCAGTTATTGATATATTGGTAATTTTTGTCAAATTCGTATATACCCTTCTATCAGCGGCAAAAAAAGAGACATCCTCACGGATGTCTCTTTTTTGGTGCCGGTGACCGGACTCGAACCGGTACGCTGTCGCCAGCGGTGGATTTTGAGTCCACTACGTCTACCAATTCCATCACACCGGCATATATTACCCGCACATTATACCGTAAATGGCCGGCGATTGCAAGACAAATTTACCCGCCGAAAGCACTGACGCCCAACAGGCTCAAGCCGCCCATGATGGCACCGGCCAGGAGGACGCCGGCGGCGCAGGCGAGGGTGCTTTTTTTGAAGTCCATATCAAGCAGGCTGGCGGCCAGAGTTCCGGTCCAGGCACCGGTGCCCGGCAGGGGTATCCCTACGAACAGCAGCAGCGCCCAGTACAGTCCGCGGCCGGCTTTGGCCTGGAGCTTACGCCCGGCTTTCTCCCCTTTTTCCAGGCAAAAGGTGAAAAATTTTCCGATATACCTCTTATCTTTCCCCCATACAAGCACTTTTCGTGCAAAAAAATAAATGATGGGAACCGGCAGCATATTGCCCGCGATGGCGATCAGATACGTCAGCCACAGGGGCAGACCGAAGGCCACGCCGTAGGGGATCGCGCCTCGCAGCTCGATCAACGGCACCATGGAGACGAAAAAAACGATGACACAATGCTTAAACATATACGTTCCTTCACTTTACTTCATTGTATACCTTATTGTATCCTTACTGTGCTTTTTTTGTAACTGTCATTATACCCGAAGTTTCTCTCTTTGACAAGGCGCACAAGGGCGGTTTAAGAAATACCTAAATTTTCTACCGACTTTTTTTCAGTTTCAGTCGACAAATACCACCTGTACCTGTTATACTACCTATAAGAAGATTTTATCATGGGAGGAAATGGGCCATGAGCGTTGCAGACGTCATATCGCTGCTGGGCGGTATCGCACTGTTTTTGTTCGGTATGTCCCTGATGGGCGAGGGCCTGAAAAAGGTCGCCGGCAGCCGCCTGGAGCTGGTGCTCTACAAGCTGAGCAGCACACCGCTGAAGGGCGTACTGCTGGGCACCGGCGTCACCGCCGTGATCCAGTCCTCCTCCGCCACCTCTGTGATGGTGGTGGGCTTCGTCAACTCCGGCATGATGAAGGTCAAGCAGGCCATCGGCGTGATCATGGGCGCCATACTGGGCACCAGCGTCACCGGGTGGATCCTGTGCCTGTCTTCCCTGGAGGGCGGCAGCGGCGTGGTGCAGCTGCTGAGCACCGAGGTGCTCACCGGCATCGTGGCCGTGGTCGGCATCATCCTGCGGATGTTCACCGGCAAGACCAGCAACCGCTATGTGGGCGAGATCCTGCTGGGCTTCGCGGTACTGATGTACGGTATGTCCGCCATGTCCGGCGCGGTGTCCCCCCTGCGGGAGAGCGAGGCCTTTATCCGCATCCTGACCAGCTTCTCCAACCCCATTTTAGGTATTCTGGTGGGTCTGGCGTTCACCAGCGTTTTGCAGAGTGCCTCCGCCGCGGTGGGTATTTTGCAGGCGCTGGCCATTACCGGCGCTGTCACCTTTGAGGTGGCCCTGCCTATCGTCATGGGCATCGCCATCGGCGCGGCGGTGCCTGTGCTGCTGTCCGCCCTGGGCGCCAACCTCAACGGCAAGCGCACCGCCTTTATCTATCTGCTGATCGACGTGCTGGGCGTGCTGATCTGGGCGCTGCTGTTCTACGGCGCCAACGCCATTATCCACTTCACCTTTTTGGACACGGTCATGTCCTCTGTGTCCATCGCACTGATGAACACCCTGTTCCGCCTGGCCACCGTGATCGTGCTGCTGCCCTGCATCGGGCTGATGGAGCACATGGTGGAGCTGCTGTTCCCCGACGACGGCTCCGCCGCCGAGGAACAGGAGATGGACCGGCTGGAGGAGCGCTTTTTGCAGCACCCGGCGCTGTCCATCGAGCAGAGCCGGCTGGTGACCAACTCCATGGCCGAACGGGCCGAGGGCAACCTGCTGATGGCCGTTGGCCTGCGGAACCGCTGGTCCGACAAGGATTTCCGCATGGTGGGTGAAACGGAGTCCGTTATCGACCGCTACGAGGACAAGCTGGGCACCTATCTGATGAAGATCACCAGCAAGTCCCTGTCTCAATCCCAGAGCGAGGAGGTCAGCAAATACCTGCACACCATCTCCGATTTTGAGCGTATCTCCGACCACGCGCTGAACATCTCGGAGGCCGCCAAGGAGATACACGACAAGGATCTGCAATTCTCCCCTGAGGCCTGTCATGAGCTGGACGTGATAGAGTCCGCCGTCCGGGAGATATTGTCCGTCGCCGTGGGCGCCTTTGTGGAAAACGATCCCCAGCGGGCCGCCCGGGTGGAACCGCTGGAGGAGATCATCGACGGCCTGTGCGACGAGATGAAGTCCCACCACGTGGACCGATTGCAGTCCGGCAGCTGCACGCTGAACCTGGGGTTCGTGTTCAACGACCTGCTGACCAACTACGAGCGCGTGGCGGACCACTGCTCCAACATCGCCGTGGCCATTATCGAGCTGGAGTCCGACTCCTTCGATACCCATGAGTATCTGAACAGTGTCCGGGCCATGAAGTCCAGTTCCTTCGCGCGGTACTATGAGGAGTACAAGCAGGAATATCATCTGTGAAAAACAGCCCTTCGGCGGTGGCCGGAGGGCTGTTTTTTTGTGTGCCGGGATGGGGAGTTTCGCGCCCCGGCGGCGAGTGCATTATTTGTCTCCGACGGGGATAATTTTGCGCCTGCGGGCGCGGGATGGGGCGTTTCGTGCCCCGGCACGAGTAACTTTCTTTTTTTGTAAAAAGAAAGTTACCAAAGAAAACCACTCAAACCTACGGTTTAAGGATCCCTTGGCGCGGGGCGGGCAAGTGCGAATTTGGCGGTGCTGGCTTCGCGGAATTGGCGCGGTGGGTGACATTGTTGTCGGTTCAGGGATCGCTTGTACCGCTTGCGCCGCTG
>ERZ779877.2241-NODE-2241-length-14601-cov-4.038017_pt1 | contig 14601 bp, 9 predicted proteins | sample MGYA00511556_ERZ779877 | MGnify/ENA primary metagenome ERZ779877 (study PRJEB29588, sample SAMEA2159338) | human gut metagenome | biome: human gut; feature: human-associated habitat; material: faeces | place: Denmark | collected 2008/2010 ...
CGGTAGCCGTCGTAGTTCTGCCATTGTGCCAGCTTTGTGAATGTGGCTGCGTCGTTCACCTTGCCGAACGCCTTCTCTATTATGGCGTTGAACGTCGCTCCGCGCTGCGCGCCCTGCATGCAGTAGTCGTGCTGTCCCCACTCGTCACCCTGCGGCCAGAGTGCTTCCGGCTTGAGGGTACGCGTCAGTCCTTCGTATGTCATCACGTTAGGCATGCCGCGCTCGGAGTGCAGTTTGCCCGTCTGACGGTCGAAATACTCTTTCGGAGGCAGTGCCCAGTAAGGTCCGTGACCGCTCACTCCGTCGTCGGCAGAGCTTGAGATGTAGCCCAGTCCCGGGTGCAGTGTCTTCACGTCCTCGCGCAGCTGCTTGTCTATTGTCTCGGGCGGATAGCCCTCGTTGCGTCCGCAGTAGATGCCGATGCTCGGGTGGTTGCGTATGCGTTTCACGTAGTCGTCGGCGTTGCTGAGGAACATATATTCGTTCAGCGGGTCGGGTCCGTCGGCCGGATTGGCAAGCCAGAAGTCCTGCCATACCATTATGCCGTATTTGTCGCAGGCCTCGTAGAACTCCTCGTCGCCTATCTGTCCCACCCAGTCGCGTATCATGTTGAAGTTCATGTCGCGGTGGTTCTTCACGGCTATGTCATATTCGCGTCCGCGGTAGCACAGGTTGTTCTCGCTGAATCCCCAGTTGCCGCCCAGCGGAATGAAGCGTCGGCCGTTGATGTATATCTTCAGCTGAGTGTCCATGTCCTTGTAGTCCACCTGGCGTATGCCGGCCTTGAAGTTTACGGCGTCTGATGTTCCCTTCTCTGTAACGAACTCGAAGCCCGCGTCGTAGAGGTAAGGCGTGCCGTAGCCGTTGGGCCACCACAGGTTCATGCGGCGGTTGCGCAGCTCCGGGAACTCATCGGGCAGGAAGGCTATTTCCTGCACTCCGTATGTGGGCAGCACCACACGTTTCTCAAACTTCAGGTCGCCTATCCATCCGCGCAGCGTTCCGCTGACGCTGTAAGGCATGTGGTTGGTCAGTATGACAGACGGAGTGATGGTGGCGGCAGTGTCGGGCAATGCCAGCTTTGAGGTCACCAGAGGGTCGCGCATGCTCACCGCGCCGGTGGACGAGAGCCACACGTCGTTCCATATACCTATGTTGCGGCCGCGTATTGTCGATATCCAGTCCCATCCTATTGTGGCGTGGAATGTCGGGTTGTCGTATCCCAGGAGACCTCCGTTGAAGTCGGTGTCCTTGCGGTATTTCTCCTTCACCGCGCCCGGATGCTCGTTCTTTATTATTCTTACGGCCAGCACGTTCTTGCCGTCGTGCAGCAGTGAGGTTATGTCGGCGTGTCCGCGCATGAACGCTCCTTCGATGCGCTCGGCCTGATGGCCGTTCACGAATACGTCGGCTTTCCAGTTTATGCCGTCGAAGTTGAGGAACACGCGCTTGCCCTTCATCTGCTGCGGCAGGTCGAACTCCGTGCGATACCAGAAGTCGGAGTTGAAGAACGACTCTGAAATCTGCATCAGATTGTCGGCGTAATTAGGGTCGGGCAGTGCTCCCATGTTCACGTAGCTCATCAGAGCCGTTGCCGGCACGGTTGCCACGGGCCACGAGCTGTCGTCGTAGCTGTCGGCAGATATGGCCTGCCCGTCGCCTTTCACCTCCGAGGCACGCTGTATGCGCCAGTCGCCTCCGTCGAGAGAGAAGTGGCGTTCGTCGCCGCCTTTGACTGGTTTGGGCTTCGCAACGAGTCCGCCGCGGCCCATCACCTCCATCTCGCTAAGCACATACGGAGCAGCCGTAGCGCCCTTGAGCATCAGCACACGCACGTAACGGCCCTTGCCGCCAGAACATTTCACCTCGTCGGTCAGGCTGTTGCCGGTCGGCAGTTGTGCCACGGTTTTCCAGTCGCGGGCGTCGTCGGATGTCTCGATGCGTCCGCTGCGAGCCTTGCTTATCCAGTGCAGCTTCACTTTGTCGAACTCGCATGACGTGCCAAGGTCCACGTAAACCCATTGTGTTCCGGTCTTCGCGCTCATCCATGCGCTGCCGAACTCCGAAGAGGGCAGCACGTCGGTGACAGGTCGGTTGCCGTCGAAGAACTTTATCTCGGTCACTGTCCAGTGCACTGCTCCCGGCATGGAGAACTCCACCTTCAGGTTGTCGAAGCTCACATCGCCTGTGCCGAGGTCTATCACAGCCTCGATGTTGCGTGTCGGCAGCAGCGGTCCGTCGTCGGTGTTCTTGTTCGGGTCGCTGTGCACTTTGCTGCTCGACGCCTTTCCCGGCAGTCCTTTGCCGGCCTGCTGACCGAGAGTGCGCAGCGTCACACCCTTCTTGCCCTTCATCCGCGAGCTCACTTTGATGGAGTAGCCGCCCTTGGAATTCTCGTTGTAAGCCATGCTGCATATTATCTTTACGCGGTTGGCCTTAACCTTCATGTTGTGCCACTGATAGTTGAGAAACGCTGTCTGGCCCATCAGTATGTTGCGTGTGTATTCGCCACCGTCTATTGCCCATTCGCGTTCGCGGCGCGGAAGGACTCCGCTGTTGGTCGATGCCGTGAGATAAGGCGGTTGGGTAGTCTGTACTATTCCGTCGGTCACGAGTTGTGCAGTGAGGTTGTAGTCGTGCGACGACGATGCGTATGCCATTCGCCGCAGGGCGATGTTGCGGTAGGAATTGTCTGTCACCAGCTCCGGTGCGAAGTTCTCTCCGGGTGCGCCCGGATATTTACCGATGCCGGCATTCCCGCCGTCGCCGAAACTTGAAAGCGTCAGCGATAGCGACAGAACTGCCGCCAGCTGTAGAGGTTGGGTATGTTTCATATTTCTGTTTTGATTTATTCGCTTTACTTATATGCCTTTTGCGTCAAAGATTGCAGGTGTAGTATGTTTGCGGCGCGGCGGCGTCAGAGTGCTGAGTATGCCGTTGTCGCCAATGTGGTTGTTTATATTTAATCACCTTAAATTTACCCAATATTTGTCATTCTGAAAGTGAACGTAATTTTAATTTACACGAATTAACAAAATTTCAATACTATTTAACGGCTTTTCATAGACCGTGCCATAAAAACATATAGTGCCGGGTGTGAGTCGGTGGATATATTATGGCGGATCGGTTTACGGTATATCGCTTTTTATTTTTGCAGAATAAACGGTTCTGTAATAATGTTTTTCCGGTGGAATAATGCGTTTACGGCGGTGTTGTATGGAGTGTCTTGGTGAGGCGATTGCTACTGTTTGTGGTGCTGCGTGTGTGTTGTCGGAGCGTTGCGGCGGGCAATAAAAAATCTAAAATATGTATATGGAGCGCTTGATATTAAGGCATATTTGTGCTATCTTTGCCATAAATAGGATGGGGAGCGGCAAGGTTGTGAGTGAGATACATACGTGGTTCTTGGCAGCCGTCGCACTCGTCTTCAGCCATATTATCGTATATTATATGGCAATCGACTGATTTACGGAATCTGTTACCGAAACAAACAATAAATAAAATATACAGTTATGAGACATGGCAGGTTTTTAATTATGTCTGTCGCGCTGGCTTTTGGCTGCGTGTATATGGCCGATGCCGCCGACATAAAAATCAAGATCACCAAGAAGTATATAAACTTTCCTATTTCGCAGAAGGCTGAACGCAAGACCATGGAACTGTCGGTCAAGGGACAGGAACCGTGCCGGTTCGTCATACGTCTGGCTGAGGGCGAGCCCGATTACTGGACGTTCCGCGACGTGAGTGCGCTGAAGGGCAAGACGGTAACGCTGACCTACGACGGCAGTGAGGCGGCTCTCAGCAAGATTTATCAGGACGACCGCATTGCCGGCGAGGATGAGCTGTACAAGGAGAAATATCGTCCGCAATATCATTTCACGACGCGCCGCGGATGGATAAACGACCCTAACGGACTTGTTTATTACAAAGGCAAGTATCACATGTTCTATCAGCACAATCCGTTTGAGCGCGAATGGGAGAACATGCACTGGGCGCACGCCGTGAGCACCGACCTCGTGCACTGGCAGGAACTGCCGCTGGCACTGCATCCCGACACGCTCGGAACAATCTTCTCTGGCTCTGCCGTGATAGACTACGGCAACACTGCGGGATGGAACGGAAAGGACGGCAGCCCTGCACTCGTGGCGTTCTACACATCGGCAAAGGGCATACAGCGCCAGAGTGTAGCATATAGTCTGGACGAAGGACTTACGTTTACGAAGTATGAGGGCAACCCGATCATAGACTCGCACGCCAAATGGCAGACCAACGACACGCGCGATCCGAAGGTGTTCTGGTATGCTCCGGGCAAGCATTGGGTGATGGTGCTCAACGAGCGCGACGGTCATTCGATATACAACTCGGTGGATTTGAAGAACTGGACATACGAGAGTCATGTGACCGGATTCTGGGAGTGCCCGGAACTTTTTGAGGTGGCTGTCGATGGAAACGGTGGTAACAAGAAGTGGGTTATGTGGGGTGCGTCGGGCACTTATATGATTGGTTCGTTCGACGGAAAGCGCTTTACGCCCGACGGTCCGAAGCTGTGCAACCTCAATGGAAGCGCGTATGCCGCACAGGTTTACAACAACATACCTGCCACCGACGGCCGTGTGATAAAGATAGCATGGGGTCGTATCACGTTCGACGGCATGCCTTTCAACGGCTGTATGCTTCTTCCGCAGGAGCAGATGTTGTTCACCACCAAGAGCGGATTGCGTCTTGCGAGTCGGCCTGTAAGGGAAGTGGAGCAGCTGTTCACCAAGGTTTATTCTGGCGAAGACCTCGACATGCAGCAGGCAAACGACGTGATGAGGCAGTTTGACGGCAACGACGTGCTGCGCATACGTATGACTCTGCACATGAGTCACGCCACTGAAGCAGGACTGAACTACCGTGGTCAGCGCATAGTGAACTACGATCTGAACGGCAACCGACTGAACGGTGAGTTCTATGCAACCGACGATCCGGGCAGCATGTTCCTCACGGCGGACGTGTATATGGACTGCAGCATGGCCGAGGTGTTCGTTGATGGCGGACTGTACTCATACTCCATGGGACTCGATGTGCACAGTACGAGCAAGGAAGGATACGTGTTCTGGGGCAACAACATAAAGATAAGCAGTCTTGAGGTGTACAAGGTGAAGTCGATATGGGACGGCAAAGTAGTGGAGAAATAAACGATGCGTGATGCCGGAATACGGAATATACGGTTGTGAATTAATATAAACGAAACACTGAAATAAATGGAAGCGGCCGCAGGAAAATCAAATCCTGCGGCCGCTTCTGCCTTTTATCATCATTCAACTATTGTTTTTCATTGCCTTCAGAATACTTTATCTGAGCTTTCAGAATATTTTATCTGAGTTTTCAGAATACTCTATCTGAGTTTTCAGAATATTCTATCAGAGTTTTCAGAATACCCTATCTGAAAGATGGTTGCGGCTAATCTGTCGCGTCATTAGCTGCTCTCCGCTGCCCCGTTATTGCTCTTTCTGGTCGTCGGTTATTATCTTCGGGCCTCTGATTCTGTCTTTCTGAGTCAATCCTTTCTTTATTTCTATGTTGATGCCGTCGCTCAGTCCGGTGACCACCTTGCGGCGCTCGTAGGTCTTTTCGTCGCCCGTGCCCTTCACGACATACACGTATGTGTCGTTGCCTTCAAACTCGATGGCACTCTCCGGAATGGTGAGCACGTTCTTTGCCTGCGCAAGTACAATCTCCGCATTGGCGCTGTAGCCGCTTCGTATGTTCTTGCTGTCTGCCACCTTCACGGCAGCCTTTATCTCAAACTGGTTGGCTCCGTTGTTGTCAACAGCCTTCGGTGATATGTATTCGAGCGATGCCTCGAACGTCTTGTCCTGCAATGCGCCTATCGAGAGCTTCATAGGCATGCCCGTGACAAGGCGTCCCACCTCGGTCTCGTCGATGTTTCCGCGGAATATAAGGTCGTTCATGTCGGCCACGGATGCTATTGTAGTACCGTCGTTGAATGTGTTTGAAAGTATTACGGAGTTGCCCACCTTCACCGGAATGTCGAGTATCACGCCCGTGATTGTAGAGCGTACGAGAGTGGAACTTGCGCTGGCGTTGCTCTTCGACACACCGTCGCGCACCACCTGAAGGTTGTCCTCGGCTGCCGCAACCTCTTCTTTCGCCTGGCGGTAGGCCTGTGCTATCTTGTCATATTCGTCGGCCGACACCAGTCCTTTGTCGTAGAGAACCTTCTCACGTTCGTAGTCTGTGCGTGCCTGTTTCACGTTTATGTTGGCAAGACGCAGGCGCGACTGTGCCGAACTGAGCTGTCCCATGTCAGGGATAACCTTCACTTTGGCAATCACTTCGCCCTCTTTCACGGTGTTGCCCGCTTCTTTCAGCAGTTCGCTTATGATGCCTGAGATCTGCGGTTTGATGGCAACCTCGTTGCGCGGTTCTATCTTTCCCGTCACCACCGTGGTCTTTCTGATGTCTGCTATCTTGGGCGTGAACTCACTGTAAGCCACCGGCTGCGGCAGCGACTTGACGTAGAGAAACACGAATGTGCCTATGAATATCAAAGCGATAATAGCTGCGACTATGAACTTGAAGTATTTTTTCATATCTGTTTTTGTGTTTGTTTGCTTATTATAATATGTATATTGCCGTGCCATCGTGCGCTCCTTCATGCGCGGAAGGGCACCGGCAGTGTGGCGGTTGCGGGCATTACTCGTCTCTCATCGCGTCAACCGGCTTTATGCTCATAGCCCTTGCAGCCGGCGCAAGTCCCGCCAACACGCCCAGTACGCTGAGCATCACCACCGCGCCTACGGCCGTCCAGAAGTCTATCTGGAAGTGAGCCGTGGTTATGCCGTCGCTTGTGTTTGCCACCTCGAGCATCTGTAGTATTATCACTACGAACAATATTCCGCTCATGCCTGCCACGGCCGTCAGTATGATGCTCTCGCTTATTATCTGCGAGAGAATGTCTATCGGTGTGGCGCCTATGGCCCGTCGTATGCCGATCTCGGTGGTTCGCTCGCGCACAGTCACCATCATGATGTTCGACACACCTATTGCTCCTGCTATCAGAGTGCCTATGCCGACGAGCCAGATGAGGAAATTGACGCCCGAAAACAGATTGTCGAGCAGTCCGAAAAGCACTTCGGTGTTGAACACTGTGATGCCTTTCTCGTCGTCGGGAGCCACGTTGTGCGCCCTGGCAATCACCTCACGCATCCGTTGCGAAAGGTCGTCCATCACCGTTCCCGGCTTTGCCGTGGCACAGATGAGATCTACATTGTCGCCCAGATTGTATGCCTGCTGCATGAGCGAGAGCGGCACTATGACACTCTCTTCGGCGCTTCCGTTTATGTTCATGTTGCCTGCGGCATAGTCAACTCCTATTACATTATAATATATGGAGTCTATTCGGATGAGCTGTCCGCACGGGTCTCCTCCGCCCGGAAACAGAGTCTTATACACCTTCTTGCCTATGACGCACACCTTGCGGCGCTGGCTTATGTCCATCTCGTTGATATATCGGCCGTAGAACATCTTTGGACTCTCCACCTTTGCATAATCGGGCATCGTGCCCTTTACGATGCAGTTGCTCTTCTTGTCGCTGAAAGTGGCGTTGCCGTTCCATCTCGACAGCATCGGAGTGACTACGTCCAGCTCCGGCACCTGCGCCTTCAGGCGTTCCACATCCTTGTATGTCATGTTCCATTTACGGCCCTTCCGCAGTCCGTTATACGGCTTTGTGGTGGGTTGCGCGAACACTATGGCCGCGTTGGTGGCAAATCCCTCGAAGTTGTTTGAGAGCATCTCCTTCAGTCCGCTGCCGCCTCCTATGAGTCCGACAAGCATGAACACTCCCCAGAACACGCCGAAGCCGGTGAGGAACGTTCGGCTCTTGTTTCTCGTGAGAGTGTCGAGAATCTCCCTGAATCTGTCGATGTCTATTTTCATTTCCGTCTGTTTTCCTTTTGTTTATGCTTTGTTCACGCCGTCGGTGTCATTCTGCCCGCAGTGCTTCGATAGGTCTGATGTTTGCCGCGCGGCGTGCCGGTATGAATCCAGCCAGTGTTCCCGCTATTATCATCACGAGCGTTGCCTGTATGCAGACGTCCAGTCCTACGGTGGGGTTGACGAACATCGCCGCCTTGAACAGTTCTGTATCAACCTGCTGCTGTCCTATCGTGGCGTCCATATATAAGTTCGCCGCGATGCCGAGAATCATTCCTATGTATCCGAAGAAAGTGGTTATGATGATGCTCTCGGTTATGATGAGCTTCAGTATCGACCACGGTTTGGCGCCTATGGCCTTGCGTATGCCGAACTCGTGTGTGCGTTCCTTCACGGTGATGAGCATGATGTTGGACACTCCCACAATGCCAGACAGCAGCGTGAACAGACCTATTATCCACAGCGCGGTGCGTATGATGTCGGTTCCGGTGTTCATCTGCAGGTTCTGTGTGAAGCGGTTCCATATCCACACCGACTCCTCGTCGTCGGGTGCTGCGCGGTGGTTGCGGTTGATGTTGGCGCGGTAGCCCGCCTCGAATTTCTCGTTGGCATCCATCGTCTCGAGCCCGTCGAAGGTGAAGAAAATCCTGTCTGCCTTGTCGCCCCGATTATACATGGTTCTCAGAGTGGTGAAAGACGTGTATGCGTCGGAGTTCATCCGGCTGTTGTCGTCCTGGTATATGCCCACCACCTTGAATGCGAATCCGCCTATGTCAACCGTCTTTCCTACGAGCGTACTGATGTCGTGCGGAGCGAGTTCCTTGGCCTGTCCCTCGCTCAGAACTATTATTTTGCGCTGTTCATTGATGTCCGCCATGTTTACGAAACGTCCGTACAGCATGTTTATCTTGTTTATCTCAGCCTTGTTTGGATAGGTTCCGCAGATGTTGTTGCCGCTCACATATTCGTCGCCGAAGGTTATGTTGAGTCCCGTCTGCGATATTTCGGCACCGGTGGTCTTCACGTTTCCGGTGAAGTTGCGTCGTGTAGAGGATATGTCGTTGTCGTTAAGCTCTATGCTGCGGCCCTCCTTCAGTCCGTCGTAAGGCTTTGAAGTGTAACCGCCCGATACTACCATCGAGTTGTCCAGAAACTTTCCCGAGTTCTGCACAACGGCGTTGAGCAGACCGTTTCCGGCTCCGAGCAGGAATATGATGATGAATATACCCCATGCCACAGAGAACCCCGTCAGTGCGGTGCGCAGCTTGTTGTGCTTGGCAGTAGTTATTATTTCGGCTATTATGTCGCGCATGCTCCTGCTCCTATTTCATTATTCCTGATATGCCGAACGGGCTTGCGTGATGGTCGAAGTTATCTTCTATCTTGCCTATCAGTCCGTCCTTGATGTGTACTATCTTGTTGGTCTCGTTTGCCACTCCGCTCTCGTGTGTCACCACGACTATGGTTATGTGCTCCTCGACGTTGAGTTTCTTCAGCAGTTCCATCACCTCCACGCTCGTCTTTGAGTCGAGCGCGCCGGTCGGTTCGTCCGCCAGTATTATCTTTGGCCGCGTGATGAGGGCCCTCGCTATCGCCACACGCTGTTTCTGTCCGCCTGAAAGCTCGTTGGGATAATGGTCCGCCCACTGCGCCAGACCGAGTCTGTCGAGATACTCCATGGCCATGGAGTGGCGCTTCTTGCGGCCGACGCCCTGATAGAACAGTGGCAGCTCGACGTTCTCGACCGCCGACTTGAAGGCTATGAGGTTGAACGACTGGAAGATGAAACCTATCAGATGGTTGCGGTATTCGGCCGCGCGCTTCTCCGACAGGTCCTTTATCAGCGTTCCTGCAAGCATGTACTCGCCCGAGTCGTAGTTGTCGAGTATGCCGAGAATGTTCAGAAGCGTGGATTTGCCAGAGCCCGACGCGCCCATTATTGACACGAACTCACCCTCGTCTATGTCGAGATTGATGCCCTTGAGCACGTGCAGCGGCTGCGCGCCGTAGTAAGTCTTGTTGATGTCTCTGAGCTTTATTATTGACATTTTCAGATGCTTTTTAATGGTTTAGACTGCATAAACGTGGCAAAAGTTGCAGTGTATGTTGAAAAAAGTCACGCTTATGCTTATGCCTGTTCGTTGCGTTCCACCTTCAGAGTGCGGTCGCAATATTTTATTACGGCCGGCCTGTGGGTGATGAATATGATGGTCTTGCCGCGGTCGCTCATGATGTTCTGCAGCAGACGACACTCGGTGTCGGGATCGAGAGCCGACGTGGCTTCGTCGAAGAGCATCACCGGACGGTCGCGCAGCAGGGCGCGTGCTATGGCTATGCGTTGCGCCTGTCCCTCGCTCAGTCCGCCGCCCTGCTCGGTGCACAGCGTGTCGAGCCCGTCGGGAAGGTCGCCTACAAACTCGGCGCAACTCTTCTTCAGTGCCGCCATCATCTCCTCGTCGGTGGCGTCGTTCTTGCCCATGCGCAGGTTGTCGCGTATCGAACCGCTCATCAGCGTGTTGCCCTGCGGCACATACACCATGTTGCAGCGCACGAGCGGCGAGAGCGTGTGAGCCGACGCCGAATCGTATATCTCAGCCGTGCCGTGCTGCGGATGGAGCAGGGCGAGTATTATTCTGATGAGCGTGGTCTTGCCTGCGCCCGTCTCGCCGAGTACGGCTGTGCACGAGCCCGGCTCGAAGTCGTGGCTCAGATGCTCGATGACGTTCCGCGAACCGCCGTCGTATATATAAGTAATGTCTTTCAGACGTATGCCGCACGGACCGTCCATCTTCACCGGCTCGCCCTGCTCCTCGAGCGGATTCTCCTCGAGCTCCATCAGTCGTTCCGACGCCGTGAGCACGCTCACGAACGCCGGTACCAGCTTGGTGAGGCTGCGCGCCGGAGTCTGTATCTTGTTGACAAGTTGCAGGAAAGCCGTCATTCCGCCGAAGGTCAGCGTGTGCTGCGACATCCGTATGGCCGCCCACAGGAACGCGAGAAGGTAGCCTGCGGCGAAGCCCGTATTCAGTACGAGGTTTGAGAGCACCGAGCACGACGTGCGTTTCACCACGTTCTGGCGCAGCTCGCTCTGCGTACGCTCCAGCTTGTCTATCATGGCCCCGTCGTTCTCGAGCGTCTTTATGAGCATGCGGTGCTGCACCGTCTCCTGCAACACGCTCTGCACCTTGCTGTCGGAATCGCGCACGAGGCGTGTCAGACGGCGCATGTGTACCACGTACACCTTGCTGCCGAGCAGGAAAATGGGTATGAGCACCACGATAACCAGTGCCAGAACCTTGTCCATGGAGAACAGATAGATGAAGGCGCTTATGAACATCACAAGCACCGAGAGAGTGTTGGGGATTGTTTCGGTGAGGAAGTTGATGACGTTGTTCACGTCGAATTCCAGGCGGTTGAGCACGTCGCCTGAGTGGCGCATCTCGCGTCCGCGCCATTCGGAGCGCAGTATTCGGTCGAGCATGCGCTGCTGCATGCGGTTCTGCGCCTTTATGCCGAGAATGTTGCGTATCCATATTCCGGCTATGTTGAGCGCGAAGTCGCACAGTATGAGTGCCGCCATTATGGCCACGGCGGCATAGATTGAGCCCTTTGTCACGCCCGAGGCCACGTCTATGGCATGCTTCACTGCCCACACCTGCGCCAGGCTTGTGGCAACCTGCGCTATGCCCGTGGCAGCGTTGAGCACTGCCTGCAGATGGGTGCCCCGCCATTGTCTCCACAGCCACTTCATTATCTTTGTGGTAGTGTATTGCGTGTCGGGTATTTTGAGTATCTGCCTGATCTTCATACTGCGAGCGTCTTTGTGTCGGCCGGCTGCGCTTCGTGTTGCCGGCATCGGCGGTTGTGTGAGGTTTGGCGTGCGTTTATCGGCTGCTGTTCAGTCTTCGCGTTTGTCGGCGCCCCACATCATTTTCTCGCGCAGCGACGCGAAATAGTTGTGTCCGGGACGCTTCAGAATGTTCGTGATGAACGGCGCCTTGCTTATGGTTATCGACGTGCCTTCGGTGAGCGTCTCGCTGCGTCCGTCGACAGCCATCAGAAAATTGTGCGACCTCGACTCCACGCTCAGCGTCACGGTGCTGTCGCCGCTTATCACGATTGGGCGCATGTTGAGGCTGTGGGGTGCCACGGGCGTGAGACACATGGTGTTGGTGCGCGGCACGATTATCGGTCCGCCGTTCGACAGCGAGTAGGCCGTCGAGCCGGTGGGCGTCGAGACAATGAGTCCGTCGGCCTGGTAGGTGACGAGATATTCGCCGTCGATGCACGTGTGTATGCTTATCATCGACGCGTTGTCGCGCTTGAGCACGGCTATGTCGTTGAGCGCGAACGGCTCATTCTTCATCTGTTTCACGTCGGTCTCAGCCATCAGGGCGGTGTGGCTCTCGGTGGTGTAGCGGCCGTGATATATGGCGTCGAGCGCCGTGCCGAACTCGTCGGGCATCACGTCGGCGAGGAATCCCAGCCGTCCGGTGTTCACTCCTATGATGGGTATGTTCTTCATACCTACGCGCACGGCGGTCTTCAGGAAAGTGCCGTCGCCGCCCATAGATATCACGAAGTCGGCGTCGTAGTTGTCGCCGTCGAACACTTCGGGCGAGTCTGAAAGCGTCTGTCCGTGATGACGCAGGAAGTCGTAGAACGGCCGGTCGATGTATATCTGCGCGTTGTGACGCTCAAGCCGGTCGATGACTTTCTGTATGGATGCTGACTTTTTGCCTTGAAAAGTGTTTCCGAAAATAGCAAATCTTAACTTATCTGACGCCATGATGGTTGTTTAAAAAAGCAAATATACGCATAATTTGTCTAACTTCCAAATAAATATATGTAAAGAGTGGGCGCGAATCTGGCGATCGGAAGACCTTGTCGGGGCGTGGAACTACGGTAAAAAATCTTTACAAACGAAGTCAGACTGCTACTCTCGTTCTGTGAGCCGGGGCTTTGCGGAAAAGGCTCTTTCGGCTGAGGATGAATGTGTTTTGGCGTCGGTTGGGGTGCCGTTCCGGACACATGGCGGTGCGATATGGTGCATTTCGGGTTGCGAAATGGGCTTTATCAGGTGCCGAAATGCACCATATCGCATGCCGAAAAAGCCTCTTTCGCAGTGCGATAAAGGCTATTTTGCACCGCGGAAGAGGCTTCTTGAAAATGTGGTTTTCGTAAATGTCTGATAGAGAGGATGTTGCGCAACCGTGCCATTTCCGGCTTATTTCCGGCAAAAGTTCCTCCGCATGATTTCACGGCCGGTCCTGACGACGAATAGTTGTAAATTTTTTTGACAAATATGTTGCGCGGCGTCAGCCCGTGGCTGTCGTCATATCTTCTCGCCGTAGCACAGGTCGCCGGCGTCGCCGAAGCCCGGCACGATGTACTTGTGCTCGTTGAGTCCCGGGTCGATGGCAGCGCACCATATCGTGGTGCGGTCGTCGGGGAATGTCTTTCTGATGTGCTCTATTCCCTCCGGCGCGGCTATCACGCACGCCACGTGCACGCTCTTTGGTGTGCCCTTGGTGAGGAACGCCTTGTAGCCCAGCTCCATCGAGCCTCCGGTGGCGAGCATCGGGTCGGATATGATGAGCGTCTTGCCTTCGATGTCGGGCGTGGCGAGATACTCAACGTGTATGCTTACGTCGGTGTGCGACTGGTCGGTGTACTCGCGGTATGCGCTCACGAAGGCGTTGCCGGCATGGTCGAATATGTTCAGAAAACCGTTGTGGAACGGCAGACCGGCCCTGAATATGGTGGCGAGCACCACCTTGTCGGTTGGCACACTGACGCGCGCCGTGCCGAGAGGCGTCTGCACCTCGCGCACCTCGTAGCTGAGAGTCTTGCTCAGCTCGTAGGCCTCGAGCTCGCCTATGCGCATGATGTTGTTGCGGAAAAGCAGTCGGTTGTGCTGGTAGTCCTTGTCGCGCATCTCGGCCATATACTGGTTCATGATGGAGTTTGTCTGGCTGAAGTCGATAATCTTCATGATGTTCTATGTTTTATTTATAATTTAATGTGTGGAAACGGTGGCGCCGCAGCAGAATCATATCGTCTTTAAGTAAGATTGTTTGGGGTGTGCCGGACGTGTCGCCGCACGGGTGAAACCTGTCGTGCCGCCGGTGCAAAATTATCAAAAAACTTTGGTAGTTTGCCAACTCCAAATTGCAATTAAGCAGGTGCCGGCAAAATTTTTTTGTTCTTTAACATAAAAAGAATTATTGTGCTTTTTTTTATGATAATTAAGTTTGTTGTTTTATGAGTTTTTTCATAACTTTGCGTCGGCTTTTAAAAGAGTAAGCCGCTTGTAATAAGAACGTAACAGGATATTTTTTCACATCTAAATAATTATTGAAATGGCAAAATTTGATAAGTCAGTTTTAGAGAAGTACGGAATCACAGGAACAACTGAGGTTCTCTACAATCCTTCTTATGAAGTACTCTTCGAAGAAGAGACAAAAAGTGACCTTACTGGTTACGACAAAGGTCAGGTTACTGAGCTTGGCGCCGTAAACGTAATGACAGGTATCTACACCGGCCGTTCACCTAAGGATAAGTTCATCGTAATGGATGAGACATCTAAGGACACAGTATGGTGGACATCTGACGAATATAAGAACGACAACAAACCGGCTTCTAAAGAGGCTTGGG
>ERZ779877.2244-NODE-2244-length-14583-cov-4.615295_pt1 | contig 14583 bp, 8 predicted proteins | sample MGYA00511556_ERZ779877 | MGnify/ENA primary metagenome ERZ779877 (study PRJEB29588, sample SAMEA2159338) | human gut metagenome | biome: human gut; feature: human-associated habitat; material: faeces | place: Denmark | collected 2008/2010 ...
ACGAAGATTCCTACACCATGCACGCCAATGCCGACAAGATGCAGAACGACCGCGTCCTCGGCAATATCACGCTCTCCAAAGTAGACTTGGATGCCGCCCGGTATCTGGCCGCAGGCAGTAATGGCGACTCAACGCTCGAAGGTGCCGTGTACGACCTGTACGCCGCCGAGGACATTCATCACCCGGACGGTGTTTCCGGCATCATCGATTACTCCAAAATCACAGATGCCAGCGGCACACCCATTTGGCACACCACCGTGCTTACCAACGGCGCTTGGAAGTCCGATTATCTCCCGGTGCTGAAAAAAGACAATCTCGTCGCTTCTGCCGCCATCAAGGACGGAAAGTTGGCTTTTTCTAATCTCTACTTAGGACGTTATTACCTTGTAGAGCGCGCCACAGGCATCGTGATTCCGGTGAATTCCAACGGGCAGTATTACCTCTCCGGCCAGTACCCCCTGCTCAACAAAAAGTTAGAGCCTACCGGCCGCTATGCTTCTCTTGCCAGCAACGGCACAGAGTACACCGACTACGTCTACTGCAACCAGTATTCTGCTGTTGCCGAGAGCCGCGCCTTGGACGGCAGCAAGACCTATGACGGCTACTACCTGTCTTTTGCAAAAGGCTATCTCTGTGATGAAGTCAACCACTATCAGTCCCTTACTTATGCAGATGAATCCACTTACGTTGTCCGCACCGAAGACCAGACGCAGGACGAAGTGCTGAAATCCGGGTTCAGCCTGCAAAAACTGGTGTCCACCACCGGGCAGCCCTCCCCTGCCATCAAGCTGGGCGGTACCGGGTTCAAAGTGTACCGTGTATCACTGCTGAGCAAGGCTGACCAGTTTACCCAAAATGCCGATGGCAGCTACGATGCCGCCAGCATTCTGAATGCCTACCGCAAATCCGACTACGATCAGGACACTCTGAAATTCGATTTTTCTGACGAGGAACAGGCTGTCGCCACGATGTACGAGAGCGACACCACCGCCGTCAATCGCTACAATGCCACCTTGACCGCAGACGGCGATTTTGCCAACGGGCAGGGTCTTGGCTGGGTGCCGACCAACAATGCGCAAGAATATCGCTTATCCGAGATCTTCACGAACGAGGAAGGCATCCTGCGTGTGCAGGGGCTTCCTTACGGCCAGTACATCGTCGTGGAAACCACCGTACCGAAGGATGTTTTTCAGGCTGAACCGTTCCTTATCACTGTCAATGCATCCAGCCCGCAGAGCAGCTTTACTGTGCCTGCCGGCAGCATCGCAACGCCCAGCGGCAGCTACATAACCTACAACATTCTGGATGAAGAGTTGGAGGGCTACTTGCAGCTTGTCAAAATCGACATTGAGACGGGCAAGCCTGTCAAAATTGCCGACACTGCGTTCAACATTTACTACATTGTCGAGGACGGTCGTGAAACACTTGTGGAGATGAACGACCCGAAATCCGGCAATGCCTGGGCAAAGACCAGCACTTTCTATACCGATTCCAACGGCGAAATGAAGACCCCGGAGAAACTGCCGCTGGGCAAGTACCGCATCGTCGAGATCGAAGGTCCACGCGGGTATTTCAACGACCGCCAGTACAATGTTGTATTTGAGCTGACCTCAGATCGTGTGTATCAGGTCAGCGGCGGCAGCGCCGATGGCATGGATGACTATGTCATTACCGAAAACTACTATAACCACGAGACATTGGGGCAAATCAAGATCCGCAAAATCGGCAACGTGCTGACCGGGTATGAGAACGGGCAGTTCGTGTACGAGACGGATAACCTTGCCAATGCCACCTATGAGATCCACGCGCAGGGCGACATTCCCACGCCGGACAATCAAGGTACGCTCTGGTACGCAGACGGCGACCTTGTCGCCACCGTTACCACTGCCGAAGATGGACAGGTGGACGAAGTCCGGTTCAGCCCCACGCGAACCACTGCAACCTACGATTTTCTGAAAGTGACCCACGATGGCACCAAGGGCGAAGTCACCATCACACTGCCGCTGGGCACCTACACAATTTCTGAGGTGCAGGCTCCTTACGGTTTTGTCCATACCGACCACACCTACACCGTGGTGCTGGACTGGGATAACCAGTACAACGACTTGGTTCTTGCAAAAGCCGTCACTGACCACACGCAGGATGGCGATGTTATCTACGATTACTCTATTATAAATGTAGGCAATGCCAGCGCCGAGCAGATGGAAAAGCAGATTCTCGTCTTTGAGAACGCCCGTGTGCTGCCGGTCGTTGAGGAGGGCAAAGTCGGTGTCGGGCTGTATAAGCTGGACCGCGACACCTGCGATTTGACCGATGAAGCGCCCTATTCGGACGGCTGTAAGACCCGCGCTTCCCTTTTGAATGGCGGCAGCAACCGTGCCGATATCCCGGCTGATGCCAAGATGGTTGCGGGATCCATCTATGAACTGTACACCGCAGACGACATTTACAGCATCTCAGGTGAGCTTCTGGCCGCCGCCGATACGCTGCTAGGCACAGCCACCACCGATCAAAACGGCCTTGCCTATTTTGACGTGGATGTTCCCCTGCGCGGCGAACATTACGGCAGCAGCGATGCCCACGACTGGACGACAAACAGTGGCCGCTACTACCTGCGCGAGATCAGTGTGCCGGACGGCTACCTGATTGAGCAGAGCGTAATTCCGGTGGAGTTCACCTACGAAAACCAGTTTATTGCATGGCAGATCGTTGACTGCCTGCACTCCGACAAGCAGACCACCGTGGAGATCGACAAGCGTGCTTTCGCCTCTGATTCTGATACCACCTTTGCCCTGCCCGGTGCCACCTTGACCGTGACCGATTGGAACGGCAATGTGGTGGATAGCTGGGAAAGCAGCGACACGGCTCATGTGATTCGTGGACTGCATCTTTCCCACGACTTTGCCGGGAACCGCGATACCACCAAAATCTATACCCTGACCGAAACCCGCCCGGCAGACGGCTACACCACCGCCCGCTCGATTCAGTTCCGCTTGGAGCAGGCCACGGGCGATAACAGCTACTTGCAGGAAACGACGGTCTGGGTACTGCATGAATCCGAAGATGCCGCATACCAGTCCGGCAGCATTATCTCCCCCACCGCATTCTCCGATGACACTGTGGCTACGATTTCCGCCAAGCTGCGCGCTTTCTGGGATAAGCTGACGGGCAAGAATCCCGATGCAGACGGCGTTGTCATTGCCAACTGGTACTGCGTGAACGGCATGCTGGTGGTGAATTTCACCGATGCCGCCAATGACCGCGCCATTGCCAAGTGCCTGCGGGAGAGCGATTTCTCCGATTTGACGTTTGATAAGGTCTACTTGACCGGCGCGGCGGCTCCTGCATTCTTTGCCGATAAGCAGGTTGCCGACAAGCCTACCGATGCCGAAATCACCTACTCTGCAAGTTGGATTCTGCTGAAGGATTCCGATGGGTTCAGCCAGACCGTTACAATGCTGGATGCCCCGACCCGCGTAAAAATCAGCAAAGCTGATATTACGACTCACGAAGAAATCCCCGGTGCCACGCTGCGCGTTCTGGACAAGAACGGCAATGTTGTAGACGAATGGGTATCCGAAAACACACCGCACTACATAGAGGCTGTGCTGGTTGCGGGCGAAACCTATACGCTGGAAGAAACGCTCGTACCCGATAATTCCGGGTATGTGCCTGCCAATGCCGTTCAGTTCACGGTCGAGGATGACGGCGAGGTCCAGCACGTTTTCATGCAGGACGACTACACGAAAGTGCAGATTTCTAAGACCGACATTGCCACTGGCAAGGAGATCAGCGGTGCAAAGCTGAAAATCACGGACGCAGACGGCAAAATCGTTGCTGAATGGGTCACGGACGGCACACCCCACTATATGGAGCGCATCCCGATGGGTACTTACACTCTAACCGAGACGATGGCTCCCACCGAGCAGGGCTATGTCCGCGCCGAGAGCGTTACCTTTGAGGTTGGCCCCACCGGGGATATTCAGCGCGTAGAGATGAAAGATGACTTCACCAAGGTCGAAATTTCCAAGGCTGACATGACGGATGGCCGCGAACTGCCCGGTGCAAAGCTGAAAATCACCGATGCCAGCGGCAACACCATTGCCGAGTGGGAAACCAACGGCCAGCCCCACCGTATCGAGCGCCTGAAGCCCAGTGACTATACGCTGACCGAGACTGCTGCCCCTGCCGGGTATCTGCTCAGCGAAGAAATACACTTCACCGTGCAGGAGACCGGGGAAATTCAGAAAGTGACAATGTACGATGCCCCGGCGCATTCGCTGATTCTCACGAAACGCGACATTGCCACCAATGCAAAGCTGGCAGATGCCCGCCTGACGATCCGCGATGCCTACGGCACGACCATTGACCGCTGGACGACCACGGACGGCGACCATGCCATCCGCGTACTGCCGGAGCGTTCTGCCGCCAAAGACCCACACAAGAATCTGCTGCTTCTTTCCGATGATACCAGTGAACACGTCTATACGATGGTGGAGGAACTGGCCCCGGATGACTATCTCATTGCCGAGAGCATTACGTTCAAAGTCATGCAAATGAATGACAACCTTGTTGTGTTTATCTGGCAGAACGGCGGCTGGCAGAAATCTTCCGAGGGGTATCTTGCCATGTACGATGAGCGCACCGATACGCCCGTGCCGCTTATGAAAACTTTCCCGCAGACCGGCAGCATTTTATAAAAACTGTGCCAAGTTGTTACACTGCGCACAATTTAAGAATGGAGTGATATTTTGTCCGTTTCCTGTTTTACTTCCACCAATTCGCATCTTTGCAAGTTCCTGCGCACCACAGGTCGCGATTGGCGCAACACTATCTACATCGAGTGCGGCGACTGTCAGCGTGCTGCGAGCCGTAGCTGCAAGAATTTGCTCTGTGCCTTTGACACGGCCGGCGCGCCGGTAATCGTGCCGGTACATGATGTGGAATACTTGTTCAGCACCACCGTGGACAAGTCCGAGTGCCGTGCCATCCTCACGAAAGCCAACTTCTGTGAACTATACAAAGGCTGGATTGATGAGCACATCCGCGACCCCCACGCCTGTCCGTTGAATGATTTGTACGTCAGCTGGGAGATTCCCGAGCCTTGCGCGGCGAGGATTTTTCTGAATCGGTAAATAGGCGCCAAATAACAACAATCCCCAAGGTGACTTCATGCTGCCTTGGGGATTTGTTTGTATCGCACTCGATATATGACACTAACTTCGTTCTGTCTTTTGTTCTTGTTGTTACATTTCCCTTGTGTTCAAGAACTTTTGTCTGATTTGCTTTACAGTCTCCAAATGTCTGTTTGCATAGAACTTTTTTACGGCATCGGACGTGTGCTCAACCTCTGAATTCAGAGCATTTTCCAACTTTTCAAGGTTTTTCCTTGTGACTTCTGTATCCGTCTCGTCACGTTCTACTGCGCCACCCCTAAAAGATATTTCTTTTAATATAGTTAGCATTTCTTGCTGTTCCGATATATTTGCTTTTTTGTACGCAGAGAGAAATGCGGCAAGTAGCTCGTCATTAAAGCATACAAGTATTTTAGATTTCGCTGCGAGACCTCTTTCGTATGTTGGGTTCTTTAAGTAATCCATTTTTTTGTAGTTTCCACCCTTCACTTCGAAAAGGTACGCGGCAAACACATATAGTGCCTCTCCCATACCATCAGTAGGAAGTTTTAGGCTGTGCCATAACCCATACACACGTTCAAAATCTATCAAACATGATTTGAATGTTCTGAGATTGCGACTCCCGCTTTCTTCAAATACTTGGAATAGCTTTGGGCTTTCTTTTTTCAAGAATTCCTTGTATTCACTTGTTTCTGTCTTGTAGTCTTCAATCATTTCCTGTTGGATTCTTCGATACTCCATGTCCAACTTGACTGTTCGCTCTACAACTTTTTCCTTAAAAGTTTTGTAATTTTCCTCATCTTCTATATTATCTTCCGATGCAATTACTATTGTCTTAATTCTTTTGTCTTCTACATAGGTATTTATAATTCCCAATAAATCAATTACACCGATTTTACATCGCTCAAAATCGTCAAATACTAAAACCAATTTCTTTTTAACAGGCTGCTCTTCCCCTGCAACTATACAATAGACTTCTTTCTCAATCGGTAAAAAATCATGGATATCAATGGACAGCAACATATTCGCACTTTTTGCTATCTTTTTGATTTTTCCAAAGTCAAACAGTACACCAACATCCGCTATCCGTTCCCCGCTGATCCGCCGTATGTTCCCAAAGAGAACCCTTGCGGCGCTTACCTCTACGACTTCACCTACCAAAAGGATGCCGCTGCCCCGCGCGCATTTCTGAATTTTGAGGGCGTTGCCTCCTGCTTCTACATCTGGCTCAACGGTCAGTTTGTCGGGTACAGTCAGGTCGCCCATTCCACAAGCGAGTTCGATGTAACGAAGTTTTTGCAGGACGGCACCAACCATCTGGCGGTCCTCGTGCTGAAATGGTGCGATGGCAGTTACATGGAAGATCAGGATATGTTCCGCATGAACGGCATTTTCCGTGATGTCTACCTGCTGCGCCGCCCGGAACAGTGCATTGAGGACTATTTCATCACCACCGACATCCACGGCAGCACCGCAGGGGTTGCTGTCCGCCTGCGTTACTACGATTCCGCCGTTGCCACCCGCATCACCCTCTACGATGCAGCCGGTACGATGGTCGGCAGCGCAACGCCCGTGGAAGCACCGGATGATGCGGCATTCCCCTATCATGCAGAAATCACCGTTGTTGACCCGACACTCTGGAACGCAGAGCAGCCCTACTTATATACCCTTGTGTTGGACACGCCCAACGAGACTATTACGGACCGTGTGGGCATCCGTGAGGTTCATGTTGCCAACAACCAGATTTATGTCAACGGCCAGTCCATCAAGTTCCACGGTGTAAACCGCCACGAATCCGACCCCGTCACGGGATATGCCGTTGGCTTTGAGCAGACGAAAAAAGACCTGCTCATGATTAAAAAGCACAACTTTAATGCCATCCGCACCAGCCATTACCCGGATGTGCCTTACTTCTATCAGCTCTGCGACCAGTACGGCTTCTTTGTCATTGATGAAGCCGACAACGAGAGCCACGGTGCGTCCGAATACTATTGCGAGGGCAACGAAAGCTGGCCCAACCACGTTGAGAACTGGAACAAGCCCATCGCAGACAACCCGGAGTTCACCGAGGCCACCGTTGACCGCACACGCCTCTGCGTGGAGCGTGACAAGAACCGTCCCTGCGTCATCATCTGGTCGATGGGCAACGAGAGCGCCTACGGCTGCACGTTCGAAGAAGCGCTGGCATGGACAAAGAGTTTTGACCCCCGCCGCCTGACCCACTACGAGAGCGCCCAGTACCGCAGCAAGAACCGTAAATACGATTTCTCGAACATTGATATGTTCAGCAATATGTACCCTTCTCTCGAAAGCATGCAGGAATATCTGGACAACGAGCCGGACAAGCCCTATATCATGTGCGAGTACAGCCACTGCATGGGCAACGGTCCCGGCGATTTGGAGGATTACTTCCAGTTCATTCAGAGCCATGACGGCTTGGTCGGCGGTTTCCTGTGGGAATGGTGCGACCACGGTATTTATAAAGGGAAGATGCCCGACGGCCGCGACATCTATTATTACGGCGGCGACCACAATGAGTGGCCGCATGACGGCAATTTCTGCATGGACGGTCTGGTCTACCCCGACCGCCGCCCGCACACCGGGTTGTTGGAGTTCAAGAACGTCTATCGCCCGGCGCGTGTTGTGAAGTACGACCGGGAATCCGGCATGCTCACGCTGCACAACTACATGGACTTTGTTGATTTGACCGAGTATGCCGCACTAACCTATCAGGTAAGCTGCGACGGCGAGGTCATCGACAACGGCTTCATCCCCTACCCTGACGGTTTCACCCTGCCGCCGCACAGCGAAAACGCCTTGCCGTTGGCCGTCCATATTCCCGATAAAGGCAAGTGTTTCCTGAAAATCTTCTACCATTGCGATAAAGACCTGCCCTTACGTTCGGAAGGTCATCTCCTGGGTTTTGATGAAATCCTGCTGGAAAACGAAGACAGCCGCAACCAGAAAACCTTGGCTATGTGGAGTGATGCCCCTTCCAACAGCACAATCACTGTTCAGGAGACGGACCGCCATTTGACGCTGCGCGGCAAGAACTTCACCTACAACTTTAATAAGCTGACGGGTCTGTTCGCCGCGATGCAGTACGAGGATGCAGTCCTGTTGGACAAGGAAATGGAGTTCAACATCTGGCGTGCTCCTACGGACAATGACCGCAAGCTGAAGCTGGATTGGCTGGCTGCCCGCTATGACCACTGTATGACCAACGCCTACCGCACCGAATATCAGGTGACGGACAGCGGTGTGACTCTGCGCGCCAAAGTCGGCATTGCACCGATCAGCTTGCAGAAATTCCTTGATTTGGATGTCTGCTGGACGGTTTCCAACAGCGGTGCAGTAACGCTGGCACTGCACGCTGAGCGCAACACGGTATTCCCCGAACTGCCGCGCTTTGGCCTGCGCCTGTTCCTGCCAAAAGAAATGGCCCGCGTCAGTTACTTCGGCATGGGTCCGATGGAAAGCTACTGCGACAAGCACCATGCTGCCAGCCACGACTACTTCAGTTCCACCATCTGGCAGCAGCACGAGGACTACATTCGCCCGCAGGAGAACGGCAGTCACTATGATTGCGATTATGTCCAGCTGGATGGCGCTGGCATCAAGCTTACCGCTGTCGGTGCAAAGCCGTTCTGCTTCAACGCCTCGCACTACACGCAGGAAGAGTTGACTGAAAAGGCGCACAACTATGAGCTGCATCCCTGTGACAGCACCGTTCTCTGCCTTGACTATGCACAGAACGGCATCGGCTCTGCCAGCTGCGGGCCGCGTCTGGCGGAGCAGTACCGCTTTGACGATGCTTCCTTCGATTTCAGCATCCGTTTGATTCCTGAAAAAGCATAACCCCTACACAAAAGAATGGAGAAAATCTCATGTCTGAAAATACGGAAAGACGCTATTTAAAATGGTATAACAAGATCGGATACGGCTCCGGCGATGTTGCGGGCAACGTGGTCTATGCGTTCCTCTCCTCGTTCGTTATGATTTACCTGACCGACACCGTCGGCCTGAATCCCGGCATCGTCGGCACGCTGATCGCTGTGTCCAAGCTGTTTGACGGCATTACCGACATCTTCTTTGGCTCGATGATCGACAAGACGCACTCCAAGCTGGGCAAGGCTCGCCCGTGGATGCTCTACGGCTACATCGGCTGCGCCATCACACTGGTCGGCATCTTCGCCATCCCCATGGGCATGAGCGAGTTTGCCAAGTACGCATGGTTCTTTATCTGTTATTCCCTGCTGAATGCTGTGTTCTACACGGCCAACAACATCGCTTACTCTGCCTTGACTTCCCTTGTCACCAAGAACAGCACCGAGCGAGTCGAGATGGGTTCCTACCGCTTCATGTTCGCATTCGCCACCAGCCTTGCCATTCAGTCTTTCACACTGCTGGCTGTCTCTGCACTGGGCGACACTGCCGAAGCATGGCGCACCGTGGCTATCGTCTATGCCATTATCGGTCTGATCGTCAACACGCTCTCTGTTTTCTCCGTCAAGGAGTTGCCGGAGGAAGAGTTTGTCGATACCACGGATAAAGCCGAAATCGAGAAAGACGAGAAGTACGGTCTTGTCGAAGCTGCCAAGCTGCTGGTCTCCAACAAATACTACCTGATGATCTGCGTCACCTACATTTTGCAGCAGATCTATGGTGCCATGATCAGCATGGGTACCTACTACACTGCTCATATCCTTGGTGACAAGAACCTGTTCGGCGTGTTCTCTTGGGCCATCAACATTCCTTTGATCATCGCACTGGTCTTTACCCCGACCCTCGTTGCCAAGATGCACGGTATGTACAAACTGAACGTCGGCAGCTATGCCCTTGCTACCGTAGCCCGCGCGCTCGTTGCCGTGGCCGGCTATACTGGCACCGGCGATGTCAAGATGATGCTGCTCTTCACGGCCATCGCTGCACTGGGTCAGGGCCCGTGGCAGGGCGACATGAATGCCGTTATCGCCTCCTGCTCCGAGTACACTTGGCTGACGAAGCACAAGCGCGTGGACGGCACGATGTACTCCTGCACCTCGCTCGGTGTCAAGCTGGGCGGCGGTCTCGGCACCGCCATCACCGGCTGGCTGCTGGCGTTCAGCAATTATGATAAGGCGCTGGCTGTGCAGCCGGAATCCTGCATCAATATGCTGAAACTCATGTACCTCGTGATTCCCTTTGTGCTGGACGCCATCATTACCTTTATCCTCTCCCGCATGAAGGTCGAGGAGGCCAACGATAAGATTCGCGCCGAAATGAAAAACTGATATTCACTATTCTCCTTCTCAAAAAGGGCTTCCGCATCTGCTGGCGGAAGCCCTTTTTCTGTAGAGGCCTTAGGGGAAATGTTGTTCCCGGATACAGAATTTTGCACACGCGTGTGCAAAATCTTAGTTGGCTATACTTGCATCCGGCCAAGAAAAAAGAGCCTACGGAAAACTCCGTAGACCCTCATTGCTTTTCTGGCGATTATAATACTATCACATTAAAAGGGAAAAGTCAGTGCAAGACCAGTGCAAACTTTTCATCAGAATTAACTTCTTTGTTTTCCTAATCGTGTTTAATGTATTTAGTGATAGTATCGATTAATTCCTCCATGTTAATCGGCTTGGAAATATGGTCATTCATGCCTGAATCCAGGGATTCCTGAATATCATCTATAAAAGCATTTGCAGACAAAGCTATAATTGGAATCGTAACTGCATCGGACCGCTCTACACCCAAGGCTCGAATGGCTTTTGCTGCTTGGTGTCCATCCATGTTTGGCATCATAATATCCATCAAAATAAAATCGTATGTGCCTCGTGGATGATTTTCAAACAAATTCACAACTTCTTTTCCGTCGGATGCGCGTGTTACGGTCATACCAGCATCTTCCAGGATTATCGTAGCAAGTTCAGCATTTAGATCATTATCCTCAGCCATAAGAACATGAATACCCGTCAAATCTCTATGGAGATGTTGTTTTTGTTCGGATGGAATAACCTGTTCTGTCAACTCCAGTGGGATCTCCACTGTGAATGTAGAACCTACACCTTTTTTGCTCTCAACAGCAATGGAACCGCCCATCATATCCACATATTTTTTTGTGATGGCCATACCAAGACCGGTTCCCTTATATTGGGTTCTGGCATTCGCATCATCTTCTTGTGAAAACGGATCGAATAATTTTTTCTGGAACTCTTCGCTCATACCAATACCGTTATCTCGAACAACATAACGAATTATGATATGTTTCTCATCCGCTCCTGGGTAACTGCTGATATCCAAAGTAATCTTTCCGCCGTCCTTTGTGAATTTCACAGCATTGCCAAGAAGATTCACCAAAACTTCTCGGATACGCGCAACATCCGCAAGGACATATGGGTTCTTTGGGCTTTCTCGATGTACTTCAAACTTAAGATCTCGATTATAAAGAAGTCCATTCATAATCGCCTGGACGTTATCTGTCAATTGAGTAATGTCCACTGGCTCAGGCGAAATCGTAACTTTTCCGCTTTCAATGCGACTAAAATCCAGAACGTCATTCAACAAAGAGAGAAGATGATTCGAACTTTTTTGAACTTTCTCCAAGCTATCATGAATATCTGAAACCGTGTTCTGGTGAAGCGCAATGTTTGTAAATCCAATAATGGCATTCATCGGCGTTCTGATGTCATGGCTCATACTAAGCAAAAACGCAGATTTTGCTCTGTTGGCAGCATCTGCTTCCTCAGCGGCGGTCATTAATAATTGTTTTTGTTTTTGCTCTTCTGCCTTGCTTTTCTGGTAAACATAATAGGTATATAGACAAATTAAAAGCAATACAGCTCCTGCGACTAAACCGCAGATGATGGAAATATGATTCGTCTTTTCAACCATTCCATAAGCTGATTGCATATCCATTTCAATGCAAAATGCGCCAATGATTTCTCCTGTCCCATCATGATTTGCTCTTACAGGATAGCAAGCCGTAAAAATCGGACCCCATGTTGTATCAATGATATCCTGAGAGTACACATTCTCCCCAGAAATAGCCCTATCAATATACGGAACCATTTCTTCCTCAATATAATCTCCAGGGTGTCTTACATCATCCGCCTCCGGATCCAAACCGTCTACCACATAAACGAGTTTTCCTTCTTCATTCTTTTTAGCGGTGTAAATATATCGAGTAGAATTCAGTGTTCTGATTTCATTGAAATAGGAAGAAATATCCTTATATAATTGCTTCTTTTCATCAGATTGATCTTTGATTTGATCAAAATCTTCTTTGCCGATTCTTCCATCCACAAGTTTGTGTACTGCATCTGCACTCGCTGTGTCACGTGTGATTTCTGTTTCAAGGGCGGTCTTAGTGTAAGAACTTTGCAGAATAAATGTGTACAACGCTATTACAAAAATTATCAAAAGCCCCGCAATCACAAAGATACTGCCTGTATTCTTCAGCCTAAGGCGTTTTTTCAAATCAATTCCTTCTTTTGCTTTCCTCATACTGCTCATTCCCATCCTCTAAATCCCAATTTACCAATTTTATCATAGCACATTTTCATGCAGTCTTCAATCGGGTAGGAGGTAAATAATTATTATATTTACCGTCCTCCCACACCACCGTACATGACAGAAAGGACTTTACCATGAAAAAGACTATTTGGAAAACCATTCTTTGCGCAATGCTCGTTACGCTGACTACCTGCATTTTGTGTATCGGTGCATTCGCTGCCAAGTATACCTGCATCAAGAGCGGCTGCAACAGAGAGGCGGCTAAGGGCTCTGCCTATTGCTGGGTACATAAACCTACTAAGAGCAATTCCAGCGTCTCCGGCAGCGGCTCCAGACCGTCCGGCAGCTCCAGCACAAAACATAAATACACCTGCATCAAGGACGGCTGCACGCGAGAAGCGGATAAGGACTCTGCCTACTGCTGGGTACATCGCCCTTCCAAATCTTCCACCAAGAGCAGCACTTCTTACAGCTCCAAATCTTTGTACAGCAGCTCTTACTCCAGCAGCAAAAAATCCTACAAGACGTATGATTCCTATGACGATGGCTACGATGCCATCTATGATGATGACGACTACGATGAGGATCGCTACGACAGCGACCCGGACTACGCAGCAGGCGTAGATGACGCTATGGACGAGTTGGATTGGTAACACAACAGTTTATGCAAAGGAGATTCGCTATGAAAGCATTTATCACGATCACCGGATTGAAGTTCCATTTTGGCAGCAAGCCTTTTGAGGTCGGGCAAAAGGTCAAGCTGGTCAAAGAGCCTGACAATGAATATGACAGCGAAGCAATCAAGGCAGAGCTGCCGGGGCTTGGCTGCACGGGTTATGTGGCAAACAGCCCGCACACAGTTTTGGGCGACTGCATCAGCGCCGGGCGGTTGTATGACAAAATCGGAGACAGCGCCACGGCCAAAGTTGTCTATGTACTGGACAATGCGGTGGTCTGCAAGGTGAAGATTGCAGAGAAAGAAAAGATGTGCGGTCAATGCATCGAATGACAGCTTTATCGGAGGTTATTGCCCGCATTCGGCGCTGGGTATCGAATGATTCGTATAAGTGTTGCAGAGGTTGCTGCGTGACATGTCCATATTATAAAGATTGTGAGGCTGATGCACAAAAAAGATAAAACTTCAAGATTACGATCCCAGAACAGAAAACAGGGCAAGCTAAAACGAAAAGAGGTTTATTATGGCTTATTCGCGCAAAGACGTTGATAAAACAAAGCAGAACGCCAAGAAATTCGTTCGTTACCAAGAAGGTGCTGAAAAGTACAGCATGGGTCTGACAAAATTTACTGCACTCGCTAAAGAAGCTAAGGCTGTTTACAAAATTGACAAGGTAACCTTGGCCAACTGTGAGATTTTTGAACGGTATCTGGAATCGTTCCATATTCCGTAAAATTCTCATTTCACAGCCTCTCTGATATTAACAAACAAAACTCCCCCAAGTGTGCATACGCTGTGCGTAGAGGCCTGGGGGAGATGTTCTTGTTATAGTAGCAAATTTATAGGTTTCTTGTCAAGAACTGAACGTTATACTCCACCGCAAGGGTAGCCAAGGGTGCGGTGACCTATGGGCTGGAATTGATGCTGGCAGTGTTCTCCATCGTGCAGGGCATGGTGTCCACCATTATCACCCAATCGGGCAGTTCCGGCATGAGCAGCGTATCGCTGCCACAGGAGTTGATTGATGCCATCAACAATGTGGGCTTTTGGGATTCTATTCCGTTGTGGGCGGTTACGCTGATTGGCGGGCTGCTGATTACGGTTTTATCTTTTACCATGATTCTCCCGGTTTACGGCAGAATGTTCAGTCTTTGGATGTACGCCGCTATTGCGCCGATTCCGCTGTCTACATTCGCGGGTGAGCCTACAAGCAGTGTGGGTAAAAACTTCATCCTCAGTTATGCGGGTGTGTGTTTGCAGGGCGTGGTGATTGCGTTGTCCTGC
>ERZ779877.2247-NODE-2247-length-14578-cov-2.761275_pt1 | contig 14578 bp, 13 predicted proteins | sample MGYA00511556_ERZ779877 | MGnify/ENA primary metagenome ERZ779877 (study PRJEB29588, sample SAMEA2159338) | human gut metagenome | biome: human gut; feature: human-associated habitat; material: faeces | place: Denmark | collected 2008/2010 ...
CTCAAGGCGGACTTTCCCGCCATGCCTTGTTACGAAGTGGACGCCCGGAGGGTGAAGGTGCCGGCCGGATGGCTCATCGAGCAATGCGGATGGAAGGGGCGCCCGCTCGGGAGGGCGGCCGTCCACGACCGCCAGGCATTGGTGCTGGTGAACCGGGGCGGGGCCACGGGGCGCGAGATATTGGAACTTTGCGAGGCGGTGCAGGCCGACGTGCGGGCACGTTTCGGCATAGAGCTTTCACCGGAGGTCAACATCATAGGAGGAAAGCAATGAAAATCACATTCTTGGGGACGGGGACGAGCACGGGCGTGCCGCAAATCGGTTGCCATTGCAAGGTGTGCAGCAGCAGCGATCCGCGCGACAAGCGGTTGCGCACGTCCTTGCTGGTGGAAAGCGGACAGACGCGCATCCTGATGGATTGCGGCCCGGACTTCCGCCAACAGATTCTGCCGCGCGACTTCCGGCGGATAGACGCCGTGCTGCTCACCCATGAGCACTACGACCACGTGGGCGGAATCGACGACTTGCGCCCGTTTTGCGTCTTTGGCGACGTGCAACTCTATGCATCGGAGCGAACGGGCGGGCAGTTGCGGCAAAGCCTGCCATATTGCTTCGTGGAGCACAAGTATCCGGGCGTGCCCCTTTTGCAGTTGCATGCCGTGCGGCCTCACGAGGCGTTCCGTGTGGGCGAATTGGAAGTGATGCCCGTTGAAGTGATGCACGCACGGCTTCCGATTCTGGGCTTCCGCGTGGGCGACATGGCTTACATCACGGACATGAAGACCATTGCCGACAGTGAACTGGACTACCTGCAAGGACTGAAATTGCTGGTGGTGAACGGCTTGCGCCACGAACCGCACTATTCCCACCAGACGATAGCTGAAGCTTGCGCCTTTGCCCGCCGCCTGAACGTGCCCGCCACCTATCTGGTGCACATGGGACACCACATCGACGTGCATGCCGTGGAAGACGCACGGTTGCCGGAAGGGGTGCGCATGGCCTACGACGGGCTGGAGCTCGAGCTGTAGCCTTTCCTCCGCGTTTTTTCCTGCCGGTCGCGGCACCGGGGCGTCGGTTTCCCGCACAAGTGCGGGCCACTTGCCGCAAAGCACGACATCGTTTCCCGTAATAATATTTTTTGACTGTTCGACGGGCTTCTCCGCTGATGAAGGGAACGTCCCGCCGAAGGTCGGTGTGCGCATCCAGGTCTGCGGTACGTGCGTGTCCGGCCGTGCCCGATGTCTGGGCGTGCCGTGCGGAAGCCGTCGGCGTACTCTGCGGCAAGTACTCGAGTACTTTGCGGAAAGTACGATTCGACATTCCGCAAGGCGTCTGTCCGCTTCCTGCGGCGGGAGTGCCTGGGATGGCGGCGGCATTCCAGGCACAAGAGGGTGTCCGGCGTCCCTTCTGTCGGCATGATGTCATTGCCTCCTTTTTCTTTATACTTTAATTTGCGTTTTGACGAAAATTATAACTACCTTTGTGCAGCAGAGCATCTTTGGCCACAACAGATTTATGAGCGCCAAGGAATTGACGGAACAAAAGAGGGTATGGCCGCAAAAACGACTTGCGGCAGAACCATCACGATAAAGACAATGAAAGATGAATGACAAGTTAGCCGCCATATTGTAGGAATGTGATGCGCTGAAAGCGCGTCTTTCCGGAGCGCGTCCCCTGCCGGCCGAGGCCCTGAAAAAGATAGAGGACGCATTGGCCATCGAATACACTTACGAAAGTAACCGCATCGAGGGCAACACGCTTACTTTGCAGGAAACCGAGCTTGTCGTGAATGAGGGCGTGACAATCTCGGGCAAGTCCATGCGCGAACACCTGGAAGCCATAAACCACGCCGAAGCAATAGGCTACATCCGGGACTTTGCAAAATGTGGCATCGGGATAAGCGAGCGTACAATCAAGGAAATACACGCGCTTGTGCTTCACGGCATCAACCGCGAGAATGCCGGGCGCTACCGTTCCGTTCCCGTGATGATTTCGGGAAGCCGGCATATACCGCCACAGCCATACCTGATTGAAAAGCAGATGGAAGACTTCATGTTGCACTTGCAGGAGATGGAAGCGCAAAAGGTGCATCCCATATTGGTGGCTGCTTATTCTCACGCTGAGTTGGTACGCATCCATCCGTTCATTGACGGCAACGGGCGCACCTCACGCCTTTTGATGAACCTGTATTTGCTCCGTTGCGGTTACACTATTGTGAACCTCAAAGGCACAGATGATGCAAAATTGGCCTATTATACGGCATTGAAGCCTCACACATAGACAAGCGTCCCGAAGCGTTCCAATGGCTTGTGGCGGATGCGGAAAAGGCATCCTTGGAGCGTTATTTATCCATCTTGGGGATGGGTGGTGATTGAGGCGCAACAAGATTTGTTTCGGGTTGCAGGTAATGGAAAAACAGATTGCAGGTCCGGGCATGCCGGTTGTGCAATCTGTTTTTTCGTTGCGGACCCTTCATCGGGTGTCGGATGAAAGTTTTTTCTGCGTTTCCGCATGCGGCAGTGTGTGGCCCTTCCGGTTTCAGTGGTGTGCAGGGGATTGCGCCGCGGCGCGCGTCTGGTGCAGAAAACGGCGGAGGAACAAGGCTCCGGCCAGCGTCAGGGCTACGGGGTAGGACATCCAGATGCCCGCAGGGCCGCCCCCGAAGGTGAAGCCCAGCAGGTAGCTGAGCGGGAGGGATACCACCACATAGCAGAGGAAGGCATAGCGCATGAGCGGCCGCACGTCGGCAATGCCGCGCAAGGCGTTGCCGAAGTTGATTTGCAGCCCGTCGCCCAGTTGGTATAAGACGAAGGGCAAGGCCAGGCTGGCCACGATGCGTTGTATTTCGGCGTCGTCGGTGAAGAGCGAGCAAATCTCATGGATGGAGGTGCTGATAAGCAGGGCCAGGACGATTCCTACGGAGAGAATCATGCCGTAGCCGGTGAAGGCCGTGCGGCGCAGGTTGGCCGTGTCGCCCAGTCCGTGGAAGTGGCTCACGCGGATGGCCACGGCCGCTCCTATGCCATAGTAAATCATGAAGCACGTGGAGCCGATGTTCGTCATCACTTGGTGGGCGGCCAGCGGACCGGCTCCCAGCCAGCCCTGCATCACCGCGCAAAGAGAGAATGAGGCCGTCTCCATGCCCATCTGCAGGCCGAGCGGGCGCCCCAGACGGTGCATCTGGTTGCGCAGTCCGGACAGCCCGTCGCGGGTGGAGAAGCCTTCGTGGTACTTGCGGTAAGCCGGGTTGGCCACGAAAATCCCGTAGATGACGGCCAGCATGAGGACGCGCGACAGCGTGGTGGAGATGCCGGCGCCCAGCAGCCCCAGTTGCGGGAAAGGCCCCACGCCGTAGATGAGCAACCAGTTGCCCACGATGTTGAACACGTTGGCTCCAATCATGATCCACATGGGAGCGCGCGTGTGGCCGATGCCGTCGAAGAACTGCTTGAAAGCATTGAACAGCGACTGCACGGGGAGCGACACGAGCACCACAAGGTAGTAGGGGCGGATTTCGGGCAACAGTTCCGCGGGCTGCCCCATGCGGTCGAGGAAGAAGTAGAGCGTGCCCATGAGCAGGAACAGCGCCGCGCCCAGCAGGCCGTTGGCTTGCAGGCCGGCTTTCAGCGCCTTTCCGGCCTCAGCGAACTCTTCGCGGGCGTGCATCGGGCCCACCACGGGAGTGATGGCGTAGGAGTAGCCCAAGGCGAAAATCAGCACCAGCGTCATGATGTTGTTCACGAAGCCGGCCGCCGCCAAGGAATGCGCACTGAAGTGGCCCACCATGATGGTGTCGGCCAGGCCTTGTATGATGGTGCCCAGCTGTCCGATGATAATGGGGATGCCTAATGTAGCCAAGGCATGGACATGCCTGCCGTATGAAATGGTTTGTCGTGAAGTTTGCATAATATGGGTTTGTTTCAGAAGGGTTTGCGACGGAAAATGTTCCGGGGGGCAAACAGATGGTTGGCCAGCGAATATGCGTGCCAGACGTGAAGGCGCAGCTCGTACCACCAGAATGAGAGCAGGTAGGAGCGTTCGCCCAAGGCCCGCGCGGAGCGGTTGAACCACACGGACTTCAGGGCGCAGAGCAACAGGGTGAGGGCGGCCACGACGCCGACGGTAATCCATTGTCTGTGCCAGGCGCCCCATCCTGCCACGGCAAGGTAGAACAATGGCACGACGCATTGCTTCAGGTTGAAACACAGCCGGTAGCGGAAGGTGCCCTTGAAGTGACGCCTCGTTTCCATATAGTAAGTGCGCTTGAGCCTCCATTGCTTGGCCGACACGGGGAGGGCGCATTCGATTTTGGCTTCGGGCGAGAGCGCCACGGCCGTGTTCGTGTTCGTGCTGTGGCGGTTGACGAGCAGTTCGGTGGCGCCTTCCAGCAGGTTTACGTCGCTGGCGAACCCTTGGTGCGACATGAAGAGGCTCTTGCGGTAGGCCAGGTTGTCCGGCGAGCAGCGGTATGCCTTGTGGCGCATGGCCCATGGCAAGTACTGCATCTGGTGGAAAAGGTTGAAGAACACGGCCTTGCGCGACAATCCGCGTTTATCCCGTTCGTAGTTGGCATATCCCAGCACCATCTGGATGTCCGGCCCGAAATGGCGGGACATTGAGCGAAGCCAATACGGCGTGAGCGGACGGCAGTCTGCCTCGGTGAGCAGCAGCCATTCGTGGCGTGCGGATTTGATGCCGAGGGTCAGCGACAAGCGCTTGTGGCTGACGTAGCGGGCGTCGGCAGGCGTGAACGTGTGGCGCAAGTGTGGATAAGCCAACTCCAGTTGTGCCAGCACGTCCTCCGTGTCGTCGGTCGATGCGTCGTTGACTACCACCACTTCAAACTCGTCGTATTCCTGTTCCAGGATGGCGGGCAGGTTGCGGCGCAATGCCTTGGCTTGGTTGTGCGCCGTGAGAATGACGGAGATGGGTTTTTCCGTTGCTGTTTCCGTAGCCTTTCCATCGGCCTGGGCTTGCCGCACGAGGCGAGCCACGCGCCGGTAGGAAAGGGCCGTGCAGAAATGCACCGCCCACACCACTAGGAAACAGGCGTAGGCGGCGTATTCATATAATAAGGTATGCAACACCGCGTGCATCATGCGAAGTCTTCAGTGGTGTATCCCGCAGGAAGTTCGCGGCAATTGTACCTCGAGGCCATGATTTCGCCGTAAGCTCCTGCCGAGCGGATGGCCAGCAGGTCGCCGCGATGGCAACGGTTCAGGTCGAAGGCCTTGACGAACACGTCGCTCGACTCGCAGATGGGGCCCACCACGTCGTAGGTCTCCTTGCGCTCGCTGCTGCTCAGGTTCTCGATGGAATGGAAAGCCTGGTAGAGCGCCGGGCGGATAAGGTCTGTCATGCCGGCGTCCACGATGGCGAATTGCTTGTAGGTGGCCTGCTTGACGTAGAGCACTTGTGTGATAAGGCTGCCGCACTGTCCCACGACGGAGCGGCCCAACTCGAAATGGAGCTGCTGGTCGGGGCGCAGGTTCAGGTGCTTGCGATACGTCCGGAAGTAGTCGCCGAAGTTGGGCACGGCGGCTTCGTCGGGATGATGGTAGTCGATGCCCAAGCCTCCTCCCACGTTGATGTGGCGCACATTGATGTGCCGACGTTCCAATCGGGCTTGAAGCTCGTTGACGCGGTTGCAGAGGGCTACGAAGTCGCCCATTTCAAGGATTTGCGAACCGATGTGGAAGTGCAGCCCCACGAACTCCACGTGTTTCAGCGTGGCGGCAATGTCGATGACCTTTTCCATGTCGGCCATGGCGATGCCGAACTTGTTCTCGGCCAGCCCCGTGGTGATGTTGGCATGGGTGTGTGCTCCCACGTCGGGATTGATGCGGAACGACACGCGTGCCACCTTGTCCTTTTCACCCGCCAACTGGTCGATGACCTCCAGTTCTGGGATGCTTTCCACATTGAAGTAGGCTATCCCGGCATCCAGCGCCAGGTTGATTTCCCAATCGCTTTTCCCCACTCCGGCGAACACAATCTTTCCCGCCGGGAAACCGGCTTCGAGACTTGCCTTGATTTCGCCGCCGCTCACGCAGTCGGCCCCGAAGCCTGCCGCACTGATGATGCGCAGCAGCTTGCGGTTGGCGTTGGCCTTCACGGCGTAGTGCACGTGGTAGTTCTCCAGTTTCCCTGTCTCGGCCTTGATGGCGTCCAAGGTCTGGCGGAGAAGGGCGGTATCGTAGTAATAGAACGGCGTTCGGACCGTTCTGAATTTCTCTAAAGGAAAGGAACCTTTCATCGTTTTAATCTTGAGAGTTGAACAAGGTGTCGCTCAAAGCCTGCAGGGCGCGCTTCTTGTCGTCCTCCTTCACCAGGAAGGAGATGTTGTGGCAGCTGCCGCCGTAAGAAATCATTTGCACGGGGATTTCTTTCAAGGCTTGCGCGGCCTGGCTGGCGAATCCGATGCTCTCTTGCGACAGGTCGCCCACCACGCAGATGATGCACATGTCTTCCATGACGGTCACCGTGCCATATTTCATCAAGTCGGCCACGATGTCTTTCAGGTACGACTGGTTGTCGATGGTGACCGATACGCCCACTTCCGACGTGCTCACCATGTCGATGCTCGTCTTGTAGCTTTCGAAGATTTCAAACACTTTGCGCAGGAAACCGTAGGCCAGCAACATGCGGCTGGAGTGAATCTGGATGGATGTGATGTGGTCTTTGGCGGCCACAGCCTTGATGCGTCCCTTCTGGAGTTCGTTGTTGATGATGGTGCCCGGTGCGGTGGGGTCCATCGTGTTGAGCAGCCGGACGGGCACGCCCGCAAACTTGGCCGGTTGGATGCAAGTGGGATGCAGGATTTTGGCGCCGAAGTAGGCCAGTTCTGCCGCTTCCTCAAAGTTGAGCTGGCGTACGGGGCTGGTGTGCTCCACGATGCGCGGGTCGTTGTTGTGCATCCCGTCGATGTCCGTCCAAATCTGTATTTCCTCGCTCTTGATGGCGGCACCGATGAGGCAGGCCGTATAGTCGGAACCTCCGCGCAAAAGGTTGTCCACTTCGCCGTAAGCGTTGCGGCAAATGAAGCCTTGCGTGATATAGATTTGGTATCCCGGGTTGGCGTCCAGCAGTTCGTTGATTTTCTCTTTGATGTAGTTAAAGTCCGGTTCCGAGTTCTTGTCCGTGCGCATGAAGTCGAGAGCGGAGAAGAGGATGGTTTTCACGCCACATTCCTTCAGATAGTTCGTCACCATGTTGGTGCTGATGATTTCGCCTTGTGCGAGGATGACTTTCTCTTCGAACGAGGTGAACAGTATTTTGGTAAAGCTTCTCAGATAGTCGAACTCTTCTTTCAGGAATTCCAGTGTCTTTTGTTTGTATTCCTCTGTGGCGTAGAGCTCGTTGGCGTGTTCGATGTATTTGCGTTCCAGTTGGTTGATGACGTTATTGGCGCCCTCCGGGTTCTTTTTGTAGAGGTAGTCGGAGATTTCCACCAACGTGTTGGTCGTGCCGGACATGGCGGAGAGCACCACCATGTTGGCCACGCCGTCTTGGGTGATGAGGCGGCAAACATCTTTCATCCTTTGTGCGGAACCTACTGACGTTCCGCCGAATTTCATGACTTTCATATCCAGTATTGCGTTTTAGTTGTTATCATTCACATTTTCTTCTATGCTTTTCGACTCGATGTCCGGCGAGAGCATGATGCCGTATTCGTCCGTGCATTCCCGCAAGTGCCCTTCCGCGCAGCGGTACACCACGCCGGGGAATTCCGAAATCAGTTCCTCGTCGTGGGTGCTCATGATGACGGTGGTGCCGTTTTTGCTGATGTCGTACAGGATGGAGGCTGCGCGCCGTCCGTTTTCCTTGTCCAGGTTGCCCGTGGCTTCGTCGGCCAGGATGATGTCCGGCCGGTTCAGGATCGCTCTGGCGATGCACACGCATTGCTGTTCGCCGCCCGAGAGCTGGTAGGGCATTTTTTCCGCTTTTTCAGTCATGCCCACTTGGCGGAGCACTTCCTCGATGCGTGCGTTCCGCTCTTTCTTCTTTCTCCACCCTGTGGCCTTGAGCACGAAATCCAGATTGGCGTGCACGTTCCGGTCGTTCAGCAACTGGAAGTCTTGGAACACGATGCCGAGTCGTTTGCGCAGGGCGGGGATGCGGCGGCGTTTGATGCGGACCATGTCCCAATCCAGCACGCGGGCAACTCCTGTGTGCACGTCCAGCTCTCCGTAGAAAGTCTTCAGCAAGGAACTTTTCCCCGTGCCTACTTTTCCGGTGAGGAACACGAATTCTCCCGAATCGGCCCGGAAGTTCACGTCCTTCAATATGGCGTGTTCTTCCTGAACGATGTCCACATGTTGGTATTCAATGCGCATGGCTGTTCTTTTTTTGAGGGTGAGTGTCAGTGCTTCTTCCATCCGGGCTTGTGCCGGGACTGCAACTCGTCGGCCAGTTGTTCTATGCGCAATCCCTTGGAGGTCAGCAGCACGATGAGGTGGTAGAGCATGTCCGAGCCTTCGTAGATGAGACGCTCGTCGGTGCCATTGACAGCTTCGATGACGGCTTCCAATGCTTCTTCTCCCACTTTCTGCGCCATGCGGTTGATGCCGTCCTTGAACAGGCTGGTGGTGTAAGAACCTTCGGGCATTTCCTTGTGGCGCGTCTCGATGAAGTCCTGCAGTTCGCTCAAGAAGACCAGCGGGTTGGCTTTGTTAGTTTCCCCCCAGCAAGTGTCTGCACCGGTGTGGCAGACCGGGCCTTCGGGATGCACCTGGATGAGCAGCGTGTCGTTGTCGCAGTCGTTCTTGACGGAAACCACATGCAGGAAGTTGCCGCTCGTTTCCCCTTTGGTCCAAAGGCGTTTCTTGGTGCGGCTGTAGAAGGTCACCTTTCCGGTTTCTATGGTCTTGTCGTAGGCTTCACGGTTCATGAAGCCCAGCATCAAGACATTCTTTGTATCGGCGTCTTGGATGACGGCCGGGACGAGGCCGTCCATTTTGTCGAAGTCTATTTCCATATCATTATAAGATGTTTGATTTGTCTTGTTGGTTGTGTTCACAGTCTCACGTTGATGCCTTCCGCCTTGAGCCAGGCCTTCAGTTCCGGGATGGAGATTTCGCCAAAGTGGAACACGCTGGCGGCCAGTGCGGCATCGCTTTTTCCCACGACGAAGGTGTCGCGGAAATCTTCCTTGCAGCCCGCGCCGCCCGAGGCGATGACCGGGATGCTCAGTTCTTCGGAGAGACGGGCCAGTGCCTGGTTGGCAAATCCTTGCTTCACCCCATCGTGGTTCATTGACGTGAAGAGGATTTCCCCGGCTCCGCGGTCGCATGCCTCTTTGGCCCAGTCGAAGAGCGTGCGTTCCGTTCGGATGCGCCCCCCGTTCAGGTAGCAGAACCATCCCTCTTCTGTTTCCTTTGCGTCGATGGCCACCACGCAGACTTGCGAGCCGAAGTGGCCCGTGATGTCGTTGATGAGTTGCGGGTTGCGCAGGGCGGCCGAGTTGACGCTCACCTTGTCGGCTCCGGCATTCAGCAGCCGTTCCACGTCGGCCAGTTCGTTGATGCCTCCGCCCACGGTGAAGGGGATGGAGATTTCCGCCGCCACGCGTTGCACCATGTCGGTGAAGGTCTTGCGTCCTTCGTGGCTGGCCGTGATGTCCAGGTAGACCAGTTCGTCGGCTCCTTGCTCGCTGTACGCCTTGCCCAGTTCCACGGGGTCGCCTGCCTGCCGCAGGTTGACGAAGTTCGTGCCTTTCACCGTCTGTCCGTTTTTCACGTCCAGGCAGGGGATGATTCGTTTTGCCAGTGCCATGTCCTTATTGTTTGTTTCCGGCCCATTCGGCCAATTCTTCCAATGATATCTTGCCTTCGTAGATGGCTTTCCCGAAGACCACGGCCGGGATGCCGGCTTTGTCGAGGTCAACGATGTCCTGCATGCTGCCGACTCCCCCGCTGGCAATGAGGTCGCATTCGGGGAATTCTGCCATGATTTTCCGGTAAAGCGGCGTGGCAGGGCCTTGCAGCATGCCGTCTTTGCTGATGTCGGTGCACAGCACGTGGCGCACGCCTTCCTGCATGAACCGGGAGAGGAAGGGAATCAGCTCCTGTGTGCTTTCCTCCTTCCAACCGTTGATGGAGATGAGCCCGTTCTTTACGTCGGCGCCCAAAATGAGGCGTTGCGGCCCGTATTGGCGGAGCCATTCGCAGAACAGGTCGGGATGGGTGGCGGCCACGCTTCCCACGGTGACCATCGCGGCGCCGCTGTCGAAGGCGATGCGCAGGTCGTCGGCGCTCTTGATGCCGCCGCCGAAGTCGATTACCAGCTTGGGGGCTGCCGCCGCCATGCGTTCCAGCACCTTGTGGTTGACGATATGTTTGGAGCGTGCCCCGTCGAGGTCCACCACGTGCAGCCGCCTGAAACCGTAGCTCTCGAATTCGCGGGCCACCGCCACGGGGTCTTCGTTGTACACTTTCTTCGTGGCGTAGTCCCCCTTGGTCAGCCGCACGCATTTGCCGTCGATGAGGTCTATGGCCGGGATAAGTTCTATCATAATGCCAAGTCTAAAAAGTTCTTCAGTATGCGTTCGCCCACGCTGCCGCTCTTTTCGGGATGGAATTGCGTGGCGTAGAAATTGTCCTTGTGCAGGGCGGCGCTGAACGGCGTGATGTATTCGGTGACGGCCGCGGTGCATGGGTTGACGGGCACGTAGTAGCTGTGGACGAAATAGACAAAATCGCCCGGCTCCAGTCCTTTGAACAGCGGTCCCTGCATTGCGGAAAGCGTGTTCCATCCCATGTGCGGCACTTTGTCCTCGTGGCGGTCGGGCCTGAACTTCAGCACGTCGGTGTCGAAGATGCCGAGGCAGTCCGTGTCGCCTTCTTCCGAATGGCGGCACAATAGCTGTTGCCCGATGCAGATGCCCAGCACCGGTTGTTTCAGGTCGCGTATCAGCCGGTCGAGCCTGCGCTGGCGCAGGTAGGCCATGGTGCTCCCTGCTTCCCCTTGTCCGGGAAAGAGCACGCGGTCGGCTTTCGCCAGCTTTTCGGCATCGTCGGTCAGTTCCGGTGTCACTCCTAAACGCTTCAGGGCGTGGACTACGGAATAGATGTTTCCGGCGTTGTATTTTACGATTGCTACGTTCATCTTTGGAAAACCCGTTTTTTTGTTGCCTGCAAATATACTAATTTTTGCGCTATCGCAAGGATAAAATAACGTGAAATAACGCTTTTTGCTTACATTCCGTTGCGTTTTCGCGAAAAAGAGTGTGCTACTTGTTCTTCTTTAGGAAGATGTGGTTCGTGATGATGTCGGGCAGTTCTTCCGCATAATGCGTCACCATGACCATCGTCTTGTTCCGCCGTTGGCAGAAGGCCGAGATGATTTCGCGCGTTAGTTGCCGGTTGCGGTCGTCCAGTCCGTGGAGCGGTTCGTCGAGTATCAGCAGCTCGGGGTCTTTCACGAAGGCCCGTGCCAAGAGGCAGAGCCGTTGTTCGCCACTGGACATTTTCAGGAAAGTGCGGTCTTTGAGTTCCGCGATGCCGAAGATGTCCATCCACCATTCGCAGATGGCCCGTTGTTCGGGTTTGGGACGCACGTAGAGGCCCACCGAGTCGTTGAGCCCGCTGGCCACGATGTCGATGGCCGGCAAGTCTTTCAGGTAGGCGCGGTGCATCTCAGGGCTGACGTAGCCGATGTGGCGTTTGATTTCCCAGATGCTCTCGCCCGAGCCCCGCTTTCTGCCAAACAGCTCTATGTCGCAGGCATAGCTTTGCGGGTTGTCGGCGCAGACCAGGCTCAGCAGGGTGGACTTCCCGGCCCCGTTTTCTCCGCCCAAGGCCCACTTTTCGTTCTGTTTCACGGTCCAGTCCAAGTCTTTCAGGATGGTGCGTTGCCCATAGCGGATGCTCACGTGGTTGAATTTCAGCATGCAGCCTTCGGGGTCGGTTGTGGCCATGAGGTTGTCTTTTTCCGGCAGGTTCAGGATGCGTTCCCTTTTCGTTTCGGACAATACGGGGACGCTGTAGGCGTGGCGTTGTGCCAAGTAGTCGGCCCGCGTCATTTTGGGCCGTATGTCCAGCTCCTCCACGGGTATCACGTGGGTGATGAAGTCCGGTATGTCGTCGGTTTTCGAGAGCACGAGCACCACCTGCAGGTCCGTTTCCCGGATGAGCACGCGCAACAGGTCGGCCAGCTGGTCGCGCGTCTGCGCGTCCAGTCCGATGAAGGGGTTGTCCATGATGAGCATCCGCGGGCCGGATAGCAACGTCTTTGTCAGTTGGAACTTGCGCAGTTCCCCGCTGGAGAGCAGTATGATATACTTGTCCAGCAAGGTGGAGAGGTGGAACATCTCGTAGAGTTTCCCTTTCAGTAGCGCCCGCCGCTCGTGCGACAGCCGCTTCTCTTCGTCGGTCATGCCGTAGCCCGTGCCGTTTTCGGCGGCGGCGAAGGCCTCGTCGAGCATGCTTCCCACGGTGGGCGTGTTCTCGTCGATGTCGTGCTGGTTCCAGCGTTGCTGGTAGTAGTAGCTGCTGTCGTTGTCGCCGTATGAGTCGCGGAACGTGATGTATTTGATATTGTCGCTCACCAGTTTCATGGGCGAGGGCGAGAAGTCGTAGCGCACTTCGTTCATCAGCAGGGGGTATCTGCCCGTGATGATGTCCACCAAGCGCGATTTCCCGCTGCCGTTGCGGCCCACGATGGCCACCTGTTCGCCTGCGGCGATGGTCAGGTTGACGGGATGCTTCATGCGGTAAAGGGGATGGCGCGTCACGCCGTCCCTGATTTCAACAATGTTCTGCATACCTTATTATATAATGTTCGCCCTTCCGCTGGCCGCAGCTTTCCTGCGCGACGCTGCCCCGAAACTCTCCGCGGAATGGCTTTCGCCGGCCCTCCACATTCTGGTATTGGGCGCCACGGCATGGGGCCTCCACTCCGTTTGGTACGTGGACGAGAACTTCCGCAAGGAACTGCGCATGGCACGCGCCATAGAGGAAGAGGACTGGGAGAGCATCCCCATCATCTTCCGCGAAGGCACGGCCGAACCCACGCGGCTCATGGTGATGAACAAGAACCTGGCGCTCTTCCGTCTGGGACGCGCCGGCGAAGAAATGTTCCAATACCGCGAAGGCGGCGCGCGCCCCAACGCCCCCTTCCTCGTGCGGCTGGCACAAGTGGGCGGCAAGACGCTCTATTACCACTACGGACTGGTGAACTACAGCTACCGCTGGTGCATGGAAGACTGCGTCATGTACGGCTGGCGCGCGGAATACCTGAAGCTCATGGCCAAGAACTCCATCGCGAACGGCGACTACGAAGTGGCCCGGAAATACCTCGACATGCTGGGGAACACACTCTTCCACAAAGATTGGGCCGAGAAATACAAGACCTTCCTCGACCATCCCGACCGCGTCCGCGAAAGCAGCGAGTTCGGCCCCATCGTGCGGTTGCTCCCGCCGGAGGACCAGCTCAACTCGGACATGAACGTCATCGAGATGTACCTGCTCCGGACATTTGCCAACGCCATGAGCGACGACCCGCTCTATCAGGAACAGACCCTGATAGCCGCATTGCAGATGAAAGACATCGGCCTGTTCTGGCCGCGCTTCTTCCAATATGCCACCCTGCACAACGGGGAGCACATGCCGCGCCACTACCAAGAGGCCGCCTACCTCTACGGTCACTTGGAACACCAGGTGGACATCAGCCGGATGCCTTTCGACCAAGAGGTGAAGGACAGCTATCAGCGCTTCATGGAGTTCACCCAGCAATGCGCCGGGATGACCGAAGCGCAAATGGCTGAAGCCTTCCGCCCGCAATTTGGAGGAACGTTCTATTATTTCTATTTCTTAGTCAACGGACTGCATACGTATTAACCATGAAACATTTCTGCAAGAACATCGCCGCCGCACTCGCGGCCGCACTCTGTTTCGGCTGCACGCCACAGGCGCCCGAACAATACACGGACAGCCGCGAGCTGCCCGACATTTACCCCGACTATACGGAAGTGACCGTCCCGCCCAACATCGCGCCCCTGCATTTCATGGTGGACGAAGAGGCCGACGCCTACGTCACCCGCTTCAGCTACGGCGACGAGGAATGGACAACCGACGAGCGGGACGTGACACCCGGCCTCTCGCGCTGGCGCGACATGCTGGCCGCCGCCAAGGGCAAGGTGGGTGCCGAAAAGCTCCCCAACATCGTCTCCTCCTACGCGGACACCGCCTTTACGCTGGATCAGATGGGCCTTGCCGTTGACCTGAGCCCCTACCTGACCGAAAAAGAGAAGTCTGCCTATATCGCCGATTTTCTCGAAGAGGGTGACCTGATGAACAACGGGGAGCTCAAGGTCTTTCCCATAGCAAAGTCCACCGAGCTGCTCTACCTGAACGTCACCGACTTTGTCCCCTTTGCCGAGGCCACGGGCGTGACCTATGCGGATCTTTCCACTGTGGAGGGGCTGAACGAGGCCGCACACAAATACTACGACTGGACCGATGCCCAGACGGCTGCGCCCAACGACGGCAAGGCCCTGTATGGCCGCGACGCGCTGACCAATTACCTGCTCTGCGGCGCACAGGAACTGGGTACGACCATCTTTGATGCCGAGAACGGC
>ERZ779877.2248-NODE-2248-length-14571-cov-3.050014_pt1 | contig 14571 bp, 7 predicted proteins | sample MGYA00511556_ERZ779877 | MGnify/ENA primary metagenome ERZ779877 (study PRJEB29588, sample SAMEA2159338) | human gut metagenome | biome: human gut; feature: human-associated habitat; material: faeces | place: Denmark | collected 2008/2010 ...
TTCAGCGTCAAGGGTACAGTCGTGTCTGCTGAAGACAACGAACCGATGATTGGTGTGACCATTATGCAAGAGGGAACATCAAATGGCGTAGTGACCGATATTGACGGTAACTATACCATCGAAATTAAGGGTGCTTCGAAGGCTACGCTTGTCTACTCTTATGTGGGTTGCGTTACGCAGAAGCACGTTGTGAAAGCGCAGACAAATACGCTCAACATCACCCTTGCTTCGGATTCCAAGATGATGGATGAAGTGGTTGTGGTGGCGTATGGCGTGAGAAAGAAGGGAACCATTGCGGGTTCCGTGTCTGCCGTAAAGTCTGAAAAGATAGAAAATGTGCCGGCGGCAAGCTTCGACCAAGCTTTGCAGGGACAGAGTACTGGTTTGCAGGTCATCTCTTCTTCGGGTGAACCTAGCAAGGCGGCTACCTTCCAAATCCGTGGTACCAACTCTATCAACTCCGGAAAGTCGCCACTCTTTATCCTCGACGGCGTGCCAATCTCAAGTTCTGATTTCAATACTTTGAGTCCTAACGACATCGAAAGTATCTCTGTATTGAAAGATGCCTCTTCTACCTCTATCTATGGTGCACGTGCTGCCAATGGTGTGGTTGTCATCACTTCCAAGCGAGGCTTGTCAATGGACAAGGCGAAGATTACGCTCCGTGCACAGTATGGTTTCTCTGAGTTGGCACAGACCAACTGGAAGATGATGAATACCGACGAGCGTATCCAGTTTGAGAAAGAAGTAGGTCTGGATACAGGTAAGGATTACAATCTCCTTTCAAGAGTAAACGTAAACTGGCTGGACGAGGTGTTCAACGACCGCGCTCCGCTGCAGAGCTACGAACTCTCTATCAATCGTGCTACCGACCGCTTGAACTACTATGTTTCTGGTGGTTTCTACGATCAGGACGGTATCGCACAGAATTCAACCTTCCGCCGTTACAACATCCGCACCAATGCAGATGTAAAGGCTAGCAAGTGGTTGAAGGTAGGTACCAACACCATGGCTGCCTATGAGGAGGCTCAGCAGGCTGACGACGGTAGCTATACTACCGTTACTCCTATCTCAGCATGCCGATTCATGCTGCCTTACTGGAATCCATACGCAAAGGATGGCAGTCTGGCTTCACTTTCAGCAGGCAACTGGGCTGGAACCAGCGAGAACCCTATCGTTTACATGGGCTTGAATCCTATCAAGAACAAGAAATATAAGGTGCTCTCTACCATGTATGCTGAAATCTATCCGATAGAGAATCTGACTATCCGTACTCAGTTTGGTGCCGATTTCACCCATTCTACAGCATTCCTCCAGTCGTTCCCAAGTCTCTCTTCAAATCACGGACAGGGTACTGCGGCACGCCAGAGCAGCGATGCCATCAACCTGACAGAGACTACTACGGCTAACTACCGTTTCACTCTGAACGATATCCATTCGTTCAACGTGATGCTGGGTCAGGAGGCTGTCAATTTCCACTCAGATGGTTTCCAGGTATATTCCAAGGGTCAGACCAGCGATCTCCTGACCAACGTATCATCAGGTACACGTGCCAGCCGCTGGGCAGATTCATCTTCTGATTATTCTTATCTGTCATTCTTCATGCGTGGCGAGTATAACTATAAGGAGCTCTACTATGCCGATTTCTCTCTGCGTACTGATGCTTCTTCACGTTTCGGTAAGGATCATCGCTGGGGTACATTCTGGTCGCTCGGTTTCATGTACAACGTGAAGTCGACCGACTGGCTGAAGGATATGAAGTGGCTCAGCACAGCCCAGATTGCCGTAAGTACCGGTACATCGGGTAACTCTGAGATTCCTAACTATTATCACCTGGCTCTGGTATCGGGTGGTGCCAACTACGATGATACTGCCGGTTTCTATCCATCACAGAGTGGTAACGAGGAATTGGGTTGGGAGTCAACATGGGCAAACAACTTCGCCCTCCGTTTGGGCTTCCTCGACAGAATCAACTTCAGCTTCGAGGCTTACTACAAGCGTACCTCTAATATGCTGATGCGCGTTCCTGAGTCTTATACCGTAACCGGCGAGGGCTATCGCTGGAAGAACGTAGGTGTGATGGCTAACAAGGGTATCGAGCTGAGTGCTGACGGTGATGTAATCCGCACACGCGACTTCACCTGGAATGTAAGTGCCAACGTATCTTACAACCAGAACCGATTGAAGGAACTCTATAACGGTGTAACCGAGTATGTAAACTCAACCACCGGTTTGAAGTATGTGGTAGGTCACTCAGTAAGCGAGTTCTTCCTGAACCGTTATGCCGGTGTGAACCCAGCGAATGGTGAGCAGCTCTGGTATGACAAGAACGGCAACGTGACCAACGAGTTCCGTGAGAGCGACAAGGTGATGACAGGCAAGACCTATGATGCACCTTGGATGGGCGGTTTCGGTACAAGCTTCCGTTGGAAGGGCTTGCAGCTTTCTGCCCAGTTCAGCTGGATTGGTACACGCTACGTGATTAACAACGACCGTTACTTCGAGGAGAGCGGTGTAACCTTCGGTACTGCTTACAACCAGTCAAACCGTCTGTTGTACGACCGTTGGAAGCAGCCAGGCGATATTACCGATATCCCACGTTGGGGCGAGGTAACCCAGCTCGACGATCGCTTCTTGGAGAATGCATCGTTCCTCCGTCTGAAGAATCTCAGTCTGTCCTATTCATTGCCACAGAGTCTGTTGCGCAAGACCAACTTCTTCTCTATGGTCAGAATCTATGGTCAGGCACAGAACCTCTTCACCGTAACCGGTTTCAACGGTTTGGATCCTGAGGTTTCATCCAATATTTACCAGGCACAGTATCCGGCATCACGCCAGTTTACTCTGGGTGTTGAATTGCAATTCTAACCAAGAAAGGAGAAAAAAATGAATATCAAAAATATAAAGACATACATCCTGTCGGGAATCCTAGCCCTCTCGATGTCTTCCTGTCTTGATAAGTATCCTGAGGATTCTATCTGCATGGACCAGGCTATCAACACGGTGGACGACATGGACAAGCTGGTGTACGGTATCTACGACAGTTTCAAGAGCAGCGCCCTCTATTCGGGCAATCTGACAATCCTGCCAGATCTGCAGGCAGACTTCGTGTACTGCGTGAAGGGCTACTCTAATGCCTATGGCGATATCTACCGTTGGAAAGATATCAAGGCTACCAACACCGACATTGAGGCGGTATATGCCGACCTTTATGATGTGATCAACCGATGTAATTTCCTGCTCGATAATGTTGAAAAGGTAAAGGCTGCAACCAATGATGATAAGCAGCTTGATAAGTTGGAGCAGTATGAGGGCGAGGCTTACTTCGCCCGTGCCCTGGCTTACTCAGAACTGATCAAGTGTTTCTGCAAGGCTTACGATAGCGATGAGCAGGCTGCGAAGGAACTCGGCGTTGTACTCACAGAGCACTATTACGGCAATGAGCCACAGAAGAGAGCCACTCTGAAGGAATCATACGATTTCGTATTGAGAGATCTTGACAAGGCTGCTGAATATCTGAAAGTAGACGAAGACTTCACAGGAAGTCTCTACAACGAGATTTACTTCAACGAGTATACCTGTCATGCCTTGCGTGCGCGCGTATCCTTATATATGCACAAGTATGATGATGCCATCAAGTATGCATCTAAGGTAATCGGCAGTAAGTATTATACATTAGAGAAGGCTTCTTCCAACACCTATTCAAACCAGGTGAACGATTATAAGTATATCTGGACCTATGGTGATTCGCGTGAGGCTATCTGGAAGGTAGGTTTTACCGTGAACAGCTATGGCGGTGCTCTGGGTACCATCTTCGATAACTACAACTTCGTAACTTATCGTCCAGACTATGTGCCTGAGACATGGGTCATCAACTCATTCGACAGCAAGGACCTCCGTGCTGCAGCCATCTTCACAACCCGTGTAACAGGTTATGAGCATGGTTTGCAATGGCCTTTGCTGAGCAAGTATTTCGGCGATGCAGAATTCCTGAACAGCAATATCCTGCATGTTCACCAGCCAATGGTATTCCGTCTCTCAGAGCAGTATCTGATTCGTGCTGAGGCTTACGCCATGAAGGAGGACTATGGTAAGGCAGGTAAGGACATCTCTACCTTGCGTACAGCCCGCTACTCTTCATATGGTGGTAACACCTCGATGAGCGAGAGCAACGCCATGAAGATAATCGAGGCAGAGCGCGTGAAGGAACTCTATATGGAAGGCTTCCGTCTGAACGACCTCAAGCGCTGGCACAAGGGATTTGAGCGTAAGGCTGCCGACCAGCCTGCTGCCAATTTCGTGCAGAGCAGTCTGAAGGTTGAAAAGGATGACCCTCTCTTTGTCTGGCCAATTCCTCAGCATGAGCTTGAGGCACCAGGTTCTGAGATTCAGCCTAATGAAAGTAACAAATAAAATAAGGAGACGATCATGAAGAAAATAATGATGGGATGTTTGGCAGCCGTAGCTGCACTCATCGCTCTTGTGAGTTGTTCACAGGATTATACCACTTATGCTGGTTCAAGTCATATCATGTTCTCTGATACGCTCTATCAGTATGCTGTACAGGAAAGCAATGAGGTTTTCAATGTGCCTGTATCTGCAACCGAAAAAGCTGACTACGACCGCACCTTCGGCGTAGAGGTAGTAGACAAGCAGAGCAATGCCATCGAGGGTAAGCATTACCGCATCCTCAACAACACCGTTACAATCAAGGCGGGCGAGATGGTAGGAAATGTGAAGGTTCAGGGTATCTATGATAACATCGGCAAGACCGATTCGCTCGGCTTCACCCTGAAACTGGTGATTCCGGAGAAGTATAACTGGACAGATCTCTATAAGGACTATACCCACGTGGTAATGCAGAAGTCTTGTCCTTTCGATATCCACAACTTCTCTGGCTGGTGCATGGTTACATCTACCTTCTACAGTCAGTATCTGAACAACGTAACCAACCGTCTGATCAAGACAGAGGTAGTGGAAGGAGGAGAATACCGTTCTCTTGAAGGATGTTTACTATAAGGGCTACAACCTGAAGTTGAAGTTCAATACCAAGAACATTCTTGAGCCAAAGGTAGAGATGGACGACCAGATAGCTGGTGAAACCGGCGAGGCGTTCGGTACCATCTATGGAGACGGCAAGTTGCGCATCAGCCAGCCTTCTCTCTATACCTCTTATTATAACACCTGCCAGAACTATGTATTGCAGTATGTTGTTATGAGTGTAAACAACAAAGATGGTTCATTATTCGGCAACGTAGGAACCTTCATCACCATGTATGAATGGATCAGCGATGCAGAGGCGGAGAAATTGAAAGAACAAGGATATTAATCGTAGAATAAAAAGAAAATGAAAACATTGATTTCAAAATATTGGCTCGTATTGATGGCGCTGGTATCAGTGACTCTGTTCACCGCTTGTTCCAGCGATGACGATGCCGTAACTCCTGTGTTCCCACAGGTACAGACTATCGGCGGTGCAGCTGGTGCTGAGTTGGACTTCACCTTCGATGCCAACGAGAGCTGGAGCCTTTCTTCAGACAAAATCTGGTGTAAACTGGTGCAGGGCGAGAAAACAGACGCCTTCGTACTCAATGGTACTGCAGGCAAGCAGACCATCAAGGTTAAGATTACTGATGATGATGCCAGCAAGGATATGAGCGTGGCTCAGCTCTTCCTGAATATGGGTGGTCAGAAGGTTGCCATCGCTGAGGTTAAGCGTTCGGCTGCCGACCATAAGTTGCAGGTATTCGATGCGGCTGGCAATAATATCACCGAGACAGGTATCACTGTAGGTTACAATGTATACACCAAGTTTACCGTAAAGTCAAACTTCCGTTTTGCTGTTACCAATACTCCAGCTTGGGTAGACTTGGAAGGCGGCTTCCTGGTAGGTACACCTAACAAGGATGCTGTAGGCGGAGTTTCCTTCAAGGAGAATCAGGGCGTAAGTGCTAAGTATGCCATCGCTAAGGACCGCAACTACACCATAACCTTCACTTCTGAGGATGGCAAGGCTGCTGTAACCATACCTGTTATCTATAATGGTATGACCACCAGCACCATGGATGTTACTTATCCAACCTCTTCACAGTGGGCAGTATGGAATGTATCTCTCGATGGTAAGGTGTTCACTCAGAATGGTTCTAGCCTGAATGGCGGTGATACCAACGATTTCACCTTCTACAACTTCGTTCCTTTCACCCTCAAGACATTGGGTGATGCTTACCAGCTGGTAGTCTTCAAGAACACGGAGAATGGTTTGCTCGAGGATGGAACTGGTGCTGTGAAGCTGCAGGGTGAGAAGGGTGATGTGAAGCTCACAGTCGCTCCATTAGGCAGCGGAAGCCGTGAGTTCCTGGTCTATGCATTGCCACAGAGCGTATTCGAGAGTCTGGAGAATGGACCCGACGGAATGCTGGAGGAAGACTTCATGACAGTGAAGAGCGATTACGACCGTTACTTCCTGATGAATGTTGTACAGAAGGAGGCCAACTCTTCTGCTGATGATCAGTCTGCAGCGCCTACAATCTTGGAGATGAACTACTTGCCAGTAGAGTGCAAGAAGGATAAATCAACGTATGGTTCTATCATATCAGAAAAATTTGGCTACAATGGTGACGAAATATATGTTGCTCAGTCAGGAGTAGGAAGCTCTCTTACAGTTAATCCTAATATCAAGGATTGGGACCCTAACACTATGATGGAGACAGGCTATCTTACAGTTAAGGATAACAACGGAAATGATGTTTATGCAGAGCTTAGTATGGATATGAATAATAACAGTATATTCTTCGTAGATGTTCCTGCTGCTACTCCAATGTTTATGGTATTCAAGGACAACGGAACTCCTGTAAAGGTTCTTGTTGTTGAATCTCCTGGTGAGGGAATGAGTAAGAAACATACTTCTATCAGAAAAATTAGAAAGTAATGAACAGAATGAAAATATTTTCAAAGGCACTCTTGTTGCTCTTGGTCTCTCTCCTGACCTTTGCAGCAACAAGTTGCTCGGATGATGAAACCGGAGGCTGGGACGGCACATACGGATATGTGCAGTTCAAACTCAGCAAGAAGGTTTCTTCTAGAGCTACCCGTGCTGCTGCCCTTGACAAACTTGAGAAACTGGATGATGCCAAGAAAATCAAGGTGGTCATGGAGCACAACGGTACAACTGTCTCTCAGACACTGGTGCTCAATTCTTATAATTCAGAGAATGCAGAGTATGGTCTGAGAAGTGAAAAACTGCAACTCGCTTCGGGTACTTACACCGTTATCGGTTTCTATCTCTATGATGCGGTAGACGAGGAGTTGCTGGCTTCTTCTGCCGGCGAAACATTCACTGTAGTAGGTGGCGGTCTGGAAGTACAGAACCTTATGGTGGAGACTGTGGAGCGTGGTAAGGTGAAGTTCAATCTCGTGAAGGAGTGGGAGAAGACCCGTGCCGGTGGTACTGAGTATCTCTTCTCTAACATCCGTCTCGTTGACGTCAGCGTAACCAACCTCTTTACCCGTGAGACCTATACCTTTCCTGAACTGAAGGTGAAATATAAGGAGTCTAGCGAAGAGCATCAGAATCCTGACAATGAGAACGATAAGTATATGGATACAGGTACAGCTTACTGCGATTCTACCGTATGGTTGCCTGCCGGTACTTATCAGGTTACCTCTTATACCACCTACGGGAAGACAGGTGCGGTGAAGACCAAGTACGAAACCCAGCCTGTAAAGGGTGAGGCGTTTATCGTAGAGGATAATCAACTGAATGATACGGCTCAGGTGCCTATCCTCCTTTCCAAGACAAAGGAGTATATCAAGGACTATGAGGCTTTGAAGGCTATCTGGGAATCTCTCCATGGTAAGGAGTGGAGCTTCTATGGCGATGCTACCTTCAAGGGAGCTAACTGGAACTTCAACAAGGAACTCGATATGTGGGGCGAACAGCCGGGCGTAACGCTCAACAGCAACGGCCGTGTCATCGGTCTCGTTATCGCCGGTTTCGGTGCAAAGGGAATCGTACCTGATGCCATCGGACAGCTGACAGAACTCCAGGTGCTCAACCTCGGTTCTCACGATGAGAAGATTGGTGCCAACATCTTCAATAATTATGATGCAAACAGTCTGACTGCAGCAAAGAAGAGCAGCATGCGTCACGACTATGAGAACAAGTTCCTGAAGTATGACCCACGTGCCAACATGTCGGATATGATTGTAGAAAGCTACAACTCTGATCCTAAGGTGGCACCGAAGAACAGAATTAAGAAGGACAGCCGCATCAACCTGAAGGATGCGCAAATCGGTACATTGACCAACAAGATTACAGGTGTATCTAAGGCCATCTATCGCCTGACTAAGTTGCAGCAGTTCTATATCGGTAACTCTTCTATCACATCCGACTCGGTTTGTGCGAATTTCTACAAGCCTGACGATCCTGTTTATGGTAAGTTTGCACAGGAGTTTAAGGAAGAGGATTGGGACAAGATGGAAAACCTGACCGATATCGAACTTTACAACTGTCCGAAGATCAGTCGCATTCCAGACTTCTACTATAAGCTCCCTAAATTGCAGGCGATGAACCTGGCGCGATGCAAGGGAATCTCTGCTAATCAGTTGAGAAAAGATTGGACTAGCTTAGCTGAGGAGAAGACAGGTAAGACACTCCAGATTCTCTATATGAGTTACAATAACCTGGAGGAGTTCCCTGAGTCTTCTGCATTGAGAAAGATGGTAAATCTCGGTTTGCTCGACCTGGCTTACAATAATATCAAGAAGGTACATCCGTTTGGTTCTGAGGTAGCTCTCTCTTCTCTCTATCTGAACAACAACCAGATTGTTCCTGCCAATCTCTGTGCCTTTACAGATGATGTGGAAAGTCTGACTTTCGCTCATAACAAGTTGAAGAAGATTCCGAATATCTTCGATGCAAGTTCTGTTCGCGAGATGGGTTCTGTAGACTTCTCTTACAACGAGATTACAGGTGTAGATAATAGTGATACCTACAAGGGTATTAATGCAGCTTCAGTCAGTCTGTCAAACAATAAGATAGAGAAGTTCCCTTCAGAGCTGTTTACTGCCGGTTCGCCAATCACAACCATCGATTTGAGCGGCAACCAGATGCGCACCATCCCTAAGGGTTCCATCAAGGGCAAGAAGGCTTATCTGCTGCAGGTTATCGACTTCCGATTCAACAAGTTGACATCCCTCTCTGATGACTTCCTCTCAACCACATTGCCATACATTACCAATATGGACTTGAGCTACAACTGCTTCACCGAGGTGCCAACCCAGCCATTGAACAGTGCCGTGCTCCGTGCCTTTGCCATCAACCACCAGCGTGATGAGAAGACCGACCAGCGTTGCCTGCGTACATGGCCTACAGGAATCACAACCTGTCCGAGCCTGATCCAGTTCCAGATTGGTTCCAACGATATCCGTAAGGTAGAAGAGACACTGACCTCTCACCTTTATATCCTGAATATCGCAGACAACCCTAACATCTCTATCGATGTAACGAGCGTCTGTGCATACATCAAGGCAGGTATGTATATGCTGTTCTACAACAAGAATCAGGACATCCGCGGTTGCGATGCTTTGGATCTCGAAAATTAAACCCTATAAGAAAGTAGTAATATGAAATATATGAATAAACTGACATTAGGTATCGTTCTCACTGCCGGGCTTTTCACAGCCTGCAGCGATAAGGATGATGTCGATATCCCAGGAGGACTGGCGCTCGATAAAAAGGAGATAGCCATAGGCCCTCAGGGTGGAACAGAGCAGATAGCCATCGCTGCCTCACAGGACTGGGTAGCTAATACCTCTGAGCCTTGGCTGACGCTTTCGCCTGCCAACGGCGTGGGTTCTGTTGAGGGTACCATCAAGGTGGATTCTACTCTTTCCAACACGCTCCGCAGCACAGAACTCAGTTTCCAGGGTGCCAACGGACAGAGTCGCAAGCTTACCATCACCCAGTTCGGTTATGGCAAGCAGATCTTCCTGAAGGATTCTGTTGTAGAAATCGAAAACTCCGATTCTTACGATAACCGTGCTTTCGAGAGTCTGATTTCTGCCAACGTGGAATGCAAGATTGGTAAGATAGAGTATTCTTTTGAGGGTGATCTGACCGATGCCGAGAAGGCAGAGAACGAGAGCGAGCGTGAGGGCTGGCTCCTGAACAGTAAGGATGAAGATAAGCTGACAGGTATTAACCTGGGTATCGTGCTGGACAGAAAGTACCGTCCTCGCACCGTGAACTTCAAGTTCCGCTGGGCGATGAACGTGGTTCCTGCCGTTCGTGTGGCTAAGGTTCATCTCGTGCCAATCAAGGCTGAAGACCAGCTGGTAGATGCAGATGGCAATCCTACAGATGATGTTATCCTGACCGTTCGTCAGAAGGCAGCACCAAAGATTGAGGACAACCGTGCCGGTGACTCTCTCTCTCTCATCATGATCAACCAGAAACTGGGTAGCATTGCTACCTTCGATTCCAGCGATAACATGCGCAACTGGAGCGGCGTAACACTCTGGGAAGCTACTGATGATTTAGTGAAAAAACATCCTGAGGCTTTAGGACGTGTACGTTCTGTCAAGTTCAGCAAGTTCAACCTCAAGAGTGGCGAAACTCTTCCTAAGGAAGTGGGCAACCTCAAGTTCCTGGAGTCATTCTCTGTTGCTTCCAACGAGAACAACCAGATTCGTGAGGTGAACCTCGGTGATGAAATCTGCTCGCTGAAGTATCTGAAGAATCTTACCGTTCAGGCTTACGGTCTGACTCAGTTGCCTGCTAACTTTATTAATCTGGGTAAGAGTCTTGAATCGCTCAACCTGGTAAGTAACAACTTCAACAAGTTGTCGGATATCACCGATATCGTCAACGAGAAGAACTTCCCTAAGTTGCGTAACCTCATTCTCTATGCACAGCGCCGTACGGATGTTGTCACCAACATCGCTTCGCTGGGCGAAATGAATGCATCAGGCGTCTATGTTTATAATAACTATCCTATCGGACTGTATGGTAAGGTAAATGCCGGAACCGCAGACCGCCAGGCGCTTCTCAAGCTCCTGACATGGGATAAGTTGAATACACTGGAGTTGTCTTACTGCTTCCTGGAGGGTGAACTTCCTACCGATGAAGAGATGACTGAGGCACTGGAAGCTGCCGGCAAGGCTACCCGATACACCAAGTCTGACTTCTCTACCAACAAGGAAGATTATCTCGACAAGCTGGTAGGCGATACCTGCAAGTGGTTGCTCTCAGGCTGGGATAATCCTGTAACCTGCAAACACAAGGATGGTTCTGTAGTTAGTGAGGATGTTTATCCTCTCCAGGTGCCACGTGTATTGCCAAACTGCCGTCAGTTGTCACTCAACCTGAACTTCTTTACAGGAAAGGTGCCAAACTGGATTCTCTTCCATCCACACCTGGTAGAATGGAATGCACCTACGATGGTGTTCAACCAGCAGCCTAAGGGTAAAAATAGCGATGGCGCTGCCGTTGGTTTCTCTAATATGACAGACGACAGCTACAGCTACGACTACTATTACGGAACCAGCGACCCAGGCAGCAACTGGGAGGTTCCGGGTGTAGCTTATCCGCTCTACTACCGCACATACGTGGCAGCAGGCGATATTGATGAAGCTGCGCTGATGGCTAAGTACAGGAGAACTAAGAAAAAGTAAGATAAACATAAAAACAATATAGAAGCAAACAATGAAGAAAAAGTTTTTCTATATAGCAATGGTCGCATTGGCATTGACGGGCTGTTCTGACAGCCTGTCAACCATCGGCTCTTCTGACGGCAATTCAGAAATCACCATTCCTGCAGATGCTGAGGCGGGTGAGCTGCTGATTAAGTTCAGTCCGGAGATGAGCGATATCCTCGACCAGGCACAACTGAGCAAGACCCGCGCCGGAAAGGCTACCCGTTCGGGTATTCCTTCTACCGATGAGGTGCTCGACATCCTGGGAAGCTACAGCTTCGAGCGTGTGTTCCCGGTAGATGCAAATACTGAGGCAAGAACCCGCGAGGCGGGACTCCACCTCTGGTATACGGTGAAGTTTAATAAGGGAACCGACCTGAAGACGGCTGCCGAGCGCCTGAAGCAGTTGGGCGAAATCTCAAAGGTTCAGACCAACGGCCGCATCAAGCGTGCTTACAATACCGACAGCAAGCGCATCTATCTCAGCGATAAGGCACTTCAGCAGAAGTCTACCCGCTCAGCAGCCAATGGCGAGCCAAACGATCCGGGCTTTACCAGCCAGTGGCATTACCGTAACCTGGGCGAGGGCAACTATGATTTTGAGAACCTCAACAACAATAACAAGGTAGGCGCTAAGGCAGGATGTGATGTGAATGCACTTGAGGCATGGAAGACCTGTACAGGCGATCCTTCTATCATCGTGGCTATTCTTGATGAGGGCGTGATGTATACGCACCCTGATCTGGCAGCCAACATGTGGTGCAACCCGGGCGAAAGTGTTCAGGGTGCCCAGACTGACGGCGACGGAAACGGTTATGAGGGCGACCTTCATGGCTACAACTTCGTTACTGAGAGCGGCGATATTACCTGGACTGATGCCAATGACACCGGTCATGGTACTCACGTAGCTGGTACCATTGCAGCCGTAAATAATAATGGTATCGGTGTATCTGGTGTTGCCGGTGGTGACGGAACTCCTAACTCTGGTGTCAAGATTATGTCTTGTCAGGTATTCTCCGGTCAGAACAGTGTAACCTTGGCAGGCGAGGCGAGAGCCATCAAGTATGCTGCCGATAATGGTGCAGTCATCCTGCAGTGCAGTTGGGGTTACAACTCTTCAGAGTCTAGTATCATCAACGGTTATACTCCGGGCCCTGCTACCGAGAAGGAATGGGCTGAGACCTATCCGCTGGAGAAGGAAGCTCTGGATTACTTCATCAACAATGCCGGTTCGCCTAATGGTGTCATCGACGGTGGTATTCCAGTCTTCGCAGCCGGTAACGAGTATGCTGGCAATCCTGCTTTCCCAGGTGCTTACTCTAAGTGCGTCTGCGTATCTTCATTAGCTGCCGACTTTACTCCAGCCTGCTACACCGATTTCGGTTCGCTCGTAACCCTGAGCGCTCCTGGTGGCGACTTGGAATATTACAGCAAGATTGGCGAGCAGGAAGATGAATACTGGGTAGAGACCACCGAGCAGAAAGGTGCTGTGCTCTCTACGATGATCAAGAACGGTCAGCCTGCTTACGGCTACATGGAGGGAACCTCTATGGCTTGTCCTCATGTTTCGGGTGTGGCTGCCTTGGGTCTCGCTTATGCTGCCAAGACGAACCGTCATTATCGTGCTGCCGACTTCGTAGCCCTGATGAAGAAATCTGTGAAGGATTTGGATAGTCATTATCAGAATGGTGCAACTAAGACCTACTATATGAACCATACTACCGTAGGTGCTTCGCCAGAGATTGTACAGCTCTCTAAGTACATCGGCAAGATGGGTGCTGGTCTGATTGATGCAGCTCAGCTCTTGAATAACATCAAGAACAAGGAATTCAGTTCTGATATGAAGTTGCCTAACGTGTATGTAGGCATCGAGAAGACAGTTTCTCTCAACCTCGCTGCATATTTCGCAGGTCAGACAGGGGGATTTTCTTGCTCTGTAGCGAAGAACGGCGTAGCTTCTGCTTCGGTAGATGGCAAGACGCTCATCGTGAAGGGACTCGCTGCCGGAAGTACATCGCTCACCGTAACAGCTGCCGATGGTACCAGCCAGACCGTAGTTGTGACCGTTAGAAAGAGTGCCGGTAACAATGGTTGGATGTAATTGGATGTAATATGAAGATATTTGCTTTCCTATCGCTTTTCTTCCTGGCTTTGCCTGTTACGGTGAATGCGCAGGAGGAACTGCTGAAGTTTGAGCATCCGCTTATCGATGCAGGTACGATGACCGAGGACGATGCGCCTCGCACCTTCACCTTCGTAGGTAAGAATGTGAGCAAGAAGATACTGCACATCACACAGGTGAGAACCACCTGTGGATGTACCAGTTCTTATGTCAGGGGCGATGTGATGAAGCCTGGCGATACCTGTCAGGTGCAGATCACCTTCACGCCTAACCGCTATCCGGGCACCATCAATACGGGTGCTTATCTCTATCTGAAAGAGGTAGAGGGACAGCCTGCCGTTAAGCTTGCCTTAACGGGAAAGGTACTGCCGGGTGCTGACCAGTGGGCACGCTATCCGCACAAGATGGGCGTACTCAGACTGAAACAGGCGAAGGCAAGTATCACAGAGGTAAAGCCGGGCACAGAGCCTGAGGCACGTATCCTCTGCGGAAACAGCGGTGACAAGCCGCTCCGTATATCCAGCCTCCTTCTTCCTCCTTATGCCCGTCTTACGACAGAGCCTGAGGTGATAGAACCGGGTGATGAGGCTGACCTCGTCATCACCATCATAGCCGATAAGATTCCGGCTACGATGCCCGAATCCTTCACCTTCCCTGTTATTCTGGAGGGCTTGGACGCCCGCCCGTCTGACAGAACGATACAGGTCGTTGTAAAGGTAAAAAAGGAAAAAAAGTAAAAAAGAAAAAAATACCAA
>ERZ779877.2250-NODE-2250-length-14552-cov-3.132234_pt1 | contig 14552 bp, 11 predicted proteins | sample MGYA00511556_ERZ779877 | MGnify/ENA primary metagenome ERZ779877 (study PRJEB29588, sample SAMEA2159338) | human gut metagenome | biome: human gut; feature: human-associated habitat; material: faeces | place: Denmark | collected 2008/2010 ...
CCGCGGGCGCATCATCGGCGACTACCGCCGTGTGGCCCTCTATGGAACGGCACGCCTGATTGCCGACAAGAAGAAGTTCCAGAAGCGCCTCGACATACAGGAACTGAATGACGAAATCATCCGCAACCGCGAAGAGGTGACGGAACAGATCCGCGCATTGCAGGACTTCGAGAAGATGTGCGCCTCGTATGGCTTCGACGTCACTCGTCCGGCCAAGGACGCGCGCGAGGCCGTGCAGTTCGTCTACCTGGCCTACCTGGCCGCCGTGAAGGACCAGGACGGCGCCGCGATGTCCATCGGCCGCACCTCAACCTTCCTCGACATTTATATTGAGAAGGATATCCGCGAGGGCAAGCTCACGGAAGAAGAAGCACAGGAACTGGTGGACCAGATGATCATCAAGCTCCGCATCGTGCGCTTCCTGCGCACGCCGGAATACAACGACCTCTTCTCGGGCGACCCCGTGTGGGTGACGGAATCGCTCGGCGGAATGGGCGTGGACGGCCGCACGCTGGTGACGAAGACCTGCTTCCGCTACCTGCACACGCTGTACAACCTCGGCCCGGCGCCCGAACCTAACCTGACGGTGCTGTGGGCGGAGAAGCTGCCGGAAAACTGGAAGCGTTTCTGCGCCAAGGTGTCCATCGACACGTCGGCCATCCAATACGAGAACGACGACCTGATGCGCGTGGACTACGGCGACGACTATGGCATCGCCTGCTGCGTCTCCCCAATGAAAATCGGCAAGCAGATGCAGTTCTTCGGCGCGCGTGCCAACCTGGCCAAGTGCCTCCTCTATGCCATCAACGGCGGACGCGACGAGCGCACGGGCGTGCAGGTGGCGCCCAAGTTCGAGCCCATCACAAGCGAATACCTGAACTACGACGAAGTGATGGAGAAATATGAGCAGATGATGCGCTGGCTGGCCAAAGTGTATGTCAACGCCTTGAAGATCATCCACTACATGCACGACAAGTACGACTATGAGGCCTACGAGATGGCGCTCCACGACGGCGACGTGCAGCGCATCCGCGCCACGGGCATCGCCGGCCTTTCCATCGTGGCCGACTCTCTGGCCGCCATTCGCGACTGCCGCGTGAAGGTCATCCGCGACGAGCGTGGACTGGCCGTGGACTTCGTGCGCGAAGAGGGCGACTACGTGCCCTACGGCAACAACGACGACCGCACGGACGCCATCGCGGTGGAGATTACCGAAAAGTTCATGGACTACCTACGCCAGCACGAGACCTACCGCAACGCCATCCCCACGCAATCCATCCTGACCATCACGAGCAACGTGGTGTATGGCAAGAAGACCGGCACTACGCCGGACGGCCGTCAGGGCGGCACGCCGTTCGCCCCAGGTGCCAACCCGATGAACGGACGCGACGTGAAGGGCGCCGTGGCAGCCTTGGCATCGGTGGCCAAGCTCCCGTTCCACCACGCGCACGACGGCATCTCCTACACCTTCGCCATCTCGCCCGCCACGCTGGGCAAGGAGCGCGGCATCCAGGTGGACAACCTCGTGAGCCTGCTGGACGGCTACTTCACGCCCGACGGCGGACAGCATCTGAATGTGAACGTGTTCGACCGCGAGTTGCTGGTCGACGCCATGGAGCATCCGGAGAAGTATCCACAGCTGACCATCCGCGTGTCCGGCTATGCCGTGAACTTCGTGAAGCTGACGCGCGAACAGCAGCTGGACGTGCTTTCGCGCACCATCAACCATTCTTTATAAGCATGCAATGGACAAGGCATTGACCGGACGCATACATTCACTGGAGAGTTTCGGGACCGTAGACGGTCCCGGAATTCGTTTTGTGACGTTCCTGCAAGGCTGCCCGCTCCGCTGCCAATATTGCCACAATCCCGACACGTGGCGGGCGGACGCTCCGGTGAAGTATGAGTTGACACCCCGGCAGTTGCTGGACGAAGTGTCGCGCTACAAAAGCTTCATCGCCAAAGGGGGCGTGACGCTCACGGGCGGGGAACCGCTGATGCAGCCGGACTTCTGCCGCGAGTTTTTCCGCCTGTGCCGCGAGGCCGGCATCCATACCGCGCTGGACACGGCCGGGTCTGTCTATAACGAAAAGACGCTCTCCGTGTTGGATTTCACGGATCTGGTCCTGCTGGATATTAAAGCGCTGAGCCCGGACTTGTGCCGGAAAGTGTGCGGCGCGGACGGACGGAACACCTTGCGCTTCCTCGACGAACTGGAGCGACGCGGCATCGACGTGTGGATCCGCCACGTGGTGGTGCCGGGCCTGACGGACGACGACGCATTGCTGTCCGAACTGATCGAATACCTGAAGCCCTACAACTGCGTGCGAAAGATAGAGTGGCTGCCCTACCACACCATGGTGTTCAAGTACAAGGACTTGGGGCTGGCCTATCCGCTGGAAGGCGTGCCGCCGCTGTCGGCGGAGCGCATCAAGGCCATCCGCAAGCGCTTCCCCTGGCCGCAAGGCTAAACTCCCCCAAAAATCCCTCCGCCACCCGCCGACGGGCTGCCAGAGGGATTTTTTTTGCAGGGACGGGCACACATGGGATAAGCTTCATGCCATACAGAACACTTTTCATCTCCCGAGGACTGGGCCAACCGGGGCAAAATGCCTAACTTTGGGCATCAAACGGAAAAGAAGAGATGAAGAAACAGAACACTGCAATAATATGTGCGGCCGTATGCCTGCTGGCGGGATGCGAGGTGATAGAATATCATCCCTACGACACCCGGATAGAGGGCGAGACGGGGCTGACGGAGAAGAACATCCGGCTAATTGAGGAGAAGACGAGGGGAAAGCGGGAATTCCGCTTCGCCATGATCAGCGACACCCAACGGCGTTACGACGAGACGGAAAAGGTGGTGGACCTGCTGAACCGCCGTGGAGACATTGACTTCGTGCTGCACGGCGGCGACGTGGCCGACTTCGGGGAAACGAAAGAATTCCTTTGGGCGCGCGACTTCCTGAACAAGTTGCAGATGCCTTACGTGTGCCTGCTGGGCAACCACGACTGCCTGGGGACGGGCTTCGACGTGTACCAGAAGGTGTTCGGCGAGGACAACTTCGCCTTCACAGCCGGCAACGTGCGCTTCGTATGCCTGAACACCAATGCGTTGGAATATGACTACAGCCACCCCGTGCCCAACTTCGACTTCATGGAGAACGAACTGGCCAACTGGCCGGCAGAGGCCGAGAAGACCATCGTGGCCATGCACGTGCCGCCCGGCGACGACGAGTTCAACAACAACGTGCGGCGGGCCTTCGAGAGCTATGTCACCAGTTTCCCCGGCTTGCAGTTCTGCCTCTTCGGCCACGTGCACAGTTGGCAGGAGAGGGAGTTCTTCGACGACGGCGTGGTCTACTACGGCTGTACGACGATAGGGAAGCGAGGGTATTACATCATCACGATAAAAGAAAACGGCTATGAGGTTGAACGCTGTGATTTTTAGCCTGCTCCTGGCATGCCTCTCACCGGCAACACGGGCACAGGGTGCGGAAACGGCGCGACGGGATTCCGCCTCCACGCGCTACGAGAAAATGGCGGAGCGCCGCATGGCCACGTGGCAGAAGCTCATCCCCGACCACTATAAGACGCAGTTTGCGGGCAGCATCGGGGTGGTGTCGCTCGGACCGGGATGGACTTACGGCCGCAAGCAGCAATGGGAGACGGACTTGATGTTCGGCTTCCTGCCGAAGTTCGAGAGCGAGCGCCACAAACTGGTGTTCACCGTGAAGCAGTCCTACGTGCCTTGGCGGCTGCGCATCGGGCAAAGCCCATGGGTGGTGCAGCCCCTTTCGTGCAGCCTTTTCCTCTCGTCGGTGCTGAACGAGAAGTTCTGGACGCGCGAGCCCGACCGCTATCCCAAGGGATACTATGGCTTCTCCACCCGCATCAGGGCCAACCTGTCGCTGGGGCAGCGCATCATGTTCGACATCCCCGACGTGTCGCACTGGCTGGTGCAGGACATCTCGCTCTACTACGAGCTGGGGGCATGCGACACGGACTTCTGCACCTTCTTCGGCGACCGCAGCATCAAGTTCAAGCAAATCCTGAGCCTGGCCATCGGCGTCAAGGTGCACATCTGACGCGCAGGGCGCGCGGCATACCCGGAATCAGGTATCGCGAGGATGCAGAATACCTTGTTTCAGGTATTGCGCAACCGCTTTGAAATGATGAAATTTGTAGGTAGGAAAGAGGTTTAACCAAAAACAAGAAAAGAATATGAGAATAGAATCAATCAAAGGCCGCGAAATCCTGGATTCACGCGGCAACCCGACAGTGGAAGTGGAAGTGGAACTGGAATGCGGCGTCACGGGCCGCGCCTCCGTGCCCTCGGGGGCTTCCACCGGCGAGCACGAGGCCTTGGAACTGCGCGACGGCGACAAGGCCCGCTACGGCGGCAAGGGCGTGCTGAAGGCCGTGGACAACATCAACCGCGTCATCGCCCCGGCCCTGAAGGGGTGGAGCGCGCTGGAGCAACGCGCCATTGACAAGAAGATGCTGGAACTGGACGGCACGAAGACCAAGTCCAACCTGGGCGCCAATGCCATCCTCGGCGTGTCGCTGGCCGTGGCCAAGGCTGCCGCCAACTATCTTGAAATCCCCCTCTACCGCTACATCGGCGGGGTGAACACCTACGTGATGCCCGTCCCGATGATGAACATCATCAACGGCGGCTCGCACAGCGACGCCCCCATCGCCTTCCAGGAGTTCATGATACGCCCGGTGGGCGCGCCCACCTTCCGCGAAGGCCTGCGCATGGGAGCCGAAGTGTTCCACGCGCTGAAGAAGGTGCTCCACGACCGCGGACTGAGCACGGCCGTGGGCGACGAAGGAGGATTCGCCCCCTCGCTCGACGGAACGGAAGACGCGCTGGAGAGCATCATCGCCGCCATCAAGGCTGCCGGATACGAGCCGGGCAAGGACGTGATGATAGGCATGGACTGCGCCTCGTCGGAATTCTACAAGGACGGGGTGTACGACTACACCATCTTCGAGGGCGAGAAGGGCAAGAAGCGCACGTCGGACGAACAAATCGCCTACCTGGAAGAGCTGATCGACAAATACCCCATCGACTCCATCGAGGACGGCATGAGCGAAAACGACTGGGACGGATGGAAGAAGCTGCCCGAACGCATCGGCGGACGCTGCCAGCTGGTGGGCGACGACCTGTTCGTCACCAACGTGGACTTCCTCTCGAAGGGCATCGCCTTGGGGTGCGCCAACTCCATCCTCATCAAAGTGAACCAAATCGGGTCGCTCAGCGAGACGCTGGACGCCATAGAGATGGCACACCGCCACGGATACACCACCGTCACGTCGCACCGCTCGGGCGAGACCGAGGACGCCACGATTGCCGACATAGCCGTGGCCACCAACAGCGGGCAAATCAAGACCGGCTCGTTGAGCCGCTCCGACCGCATGGCCAAATACAACCAGCTGCTCCGCATCGAAGAGGAACTGGGCGACCTGGCCGTGTATGGCTACAAGCGCATCAAATAGAGAAACTGACAAATTCAGAACACCAACAAAGGGCTGCACGGGCCGCACGACGCGCCGGTGCGGCCCTTTTTGCGTCCCCGCACAAGGAACAGAGCGGATACGGGATGGAGGAAAAACGCAAACGCCCGACACACCGACGCGCTGCGGAAAAACGGAAACGGCGGGGCACGATTCCGGATTGTACTCTGCGGAGAGTACTCGAATACTTGCCGCAAAGTACGCCGACGGCCTCCGCATGGCGCGACGCCGCGAAGCGCACGGGCGGCACGGCCATCCACGCGAAACGGGGCACGGACTGGCGTGCCCACGACGGGCATGGGCACAAAACGAAGTTGCCCGCAAAGGAAACGAATCCCTTGCAGGCAACTTTGTTTTACATTTCATGCCGGCAGGACACCGGCCGACGGCCCGAGGCTCATTCCACGCCTTCCTCCGCCGGGAAGTGCATGCCCGTCATGCCCATGTCGTTGTCGGAGGCATATTGCATGATGCGCTTCCGCGAAGCGATGGCGGCCGCCTTGTCCATGTCGAACGAAGCGCAGATTTCGGGATGGTCCTTCTGCAGGGCCAGGCCGTGCACCAGGTCGCCCACGATGAGCAGCTTGCCGAGCTGGTAGACGGTGTGCCCCGGCGTGTGCCCGACGGCTTCCAAGGCCACGACTCCGCCCGGCAAGGTGTCGCCGAACTCAAACAGGTGCAGGCGGGCCTTGTAGGCCTCCATGGTCTTTTCCACCTGTGCCTTCCGCTCCGCCGGCATCTGCATCCAAGCCTCGTATTCCACTCGCGAGGCATAGACCTCGGCCCGCGGGAACACCACGGTGTCGCCCCGCAGCATGCCGCCGATGTGGTCGCCGTGGAAGTGCGTCAGATAGAGGTACTCCACGTCGGAAGGCGCCACTCCTTCGGCTTCCAGCCCCTTGAGCAAGCGGCTGTCGGGAGCGCCCAGCCCCGTGTCGAACAGGATGCCGGAACCGTCCGGCGCCTCCACCCAGAAGGCACTGACCGAGGAGGGCACGCCATCCTGCAGCGAAAGGCTGTCGATGAGGGCATCCGAGGCGTCGGGGAAAAGCGTGCGGGGCATCAGCTTGTCCCCAGCATTGTCCTTGATTTGTTCCACGTCCCACGTGGCCACGCTGTCCTCCGCTTCGGCAGCCTCGAAAGCGTCGCTTTTCTTGGCCTGGCCCCCGCAACCGCACAGCATGGCGAAAGCCCAAGCCGCGGCCATCCATCGGCCGCCCGTCGCATGGTTCCTTATGTTCATGGCTCAGGAACCGTTTTTATCTCACTTGAATCACCAGATACTTGCTCACGCTCCAGAAGGTGTCGGGGTCGGTGATGTGCAGCACGTATTTCCCCTCCTTGTCCTTCTCCAACTTGTAGGAGCCGGCGGGATGGTTGGTCAGCAGCTTGGCACTCTTGGAGTAGAGCTTGATTTCCTTGTCATACCGGATGTCCACCTTCGTGAAGTAGTCCTGGTTGAAGTCGTCGCTCTTCAGCACGTCGCCCTTCTGCAGGATTTTCTGATCCTTCAGTTCCGACTTCGTGCCGAACACGTACCATGCCGTGTGGATTTGCTTGTCCTGGTCGGCCACGGTCTGGCTCTTGGCCTTGTTCTCCTCCGAAAGCGCGTTGACGTTCTCGTTGAGCGCCGTGATGGCCTCGCCCTGCTGCGCGATCACGATGTCCTTCTCCGCCAGCTTGGCCTCCAGTTCCTGCACCTTGAGCTTCTGCTCTTCCAACTGCGCCGTGAGGTCGTCCACCATCTTCTTCAGCTTCTCGCCGCCCACGCTGCTCGTGCGCAACTTTTCCTGCAGCTGCTTGATTTTCTCGCGGTTCTGCGCCATGGCATCTTGTATGAACTGCATGTTCTCGCGGATGGACTGCTTGGCAGCCTCCGACTCCACGCCGGCATCGGTGACGGTGATGCGCCCCTCGGCCTCGTTGATGCGGCGGAATCCCTCCTGCACCTCGTTCACCGTGCCCATGATTTCGTTCAGCTCGGTGTCTTTGTCGCTGATGACCTGCATCAGCGAGTCGCGCTCCTCCGTCAAGGCCTGCTCTTTCTTACTCGGTCCGTTGGTGCACGCCGCCAGAGCCGCCGCGCACATTGCACATAAAAATACTTTTTTCATAGCTTCTATCCTTTTATTCGTTCGTATTGTCCTTCTTGCTCTCCTTCGCGTCGCGCCCGGCCACCACGATGACGAACTCTCCCCGCGGCTCCGTCTCCGTGAAATGGGCGCCCAGTTCCTCGAGCGTGCCGCGCAGGCACTCCTCATGCACCTTGGAAATCTCGCGGCACACGGCCGCCTGGCGCCCCGCGCCGAAGGTCTCGGCCAGCTGCGCCAGCGTCTTGACCACGCGGTGGGGGGATTCGTAGAACACGAGGGTCCGCTCCTCTGCCGCCAAGGCGGCCAGGCGGGTGGCACGGCCTTTCTTGACCGGCAAAAAGCCCTCGAAGCAGAAACGGTCGCAGGGAATGCCCGAGGCCACCAAGGCCGGCACAAAGGCCGTCGGGCCGGGAAGGCAAACCACCTCGACGCCCGCCTTCACGGCTTCGCGCGCCACGAGGAAACCGGGGTCGGAAATGCCCGGGGTGCCCGCGTCGGACACCACCGCCACCGTCTCGCCCGCCAAAAGGCGGGAAACGATGTGGGAAACCGTCTGATGCTCGTTGAACTTGTGATAAGACAACATGGCATTCTTAATCTCAAAATGCTTCAGCAAGATGCCCGTGGTACGGGTATCTTCCGCCAAAATCAAATCGGCTTCCTTCAAGACGCGCAAAGCACGGCACGTCATGTCTTCCAAGTTGCCCACGGGAGTAGGCACCAAATACAAGATTCCCATGTTTTCACTTTACAATCTGGGCAAAAATAAGAATAAAACGCTATCCGAAGCACAGCCGGCTTCATTATTTAACAGATGTTTGCGAAAATGTTTCTTTTTTCATCTTCTTATCCGGCGTTAATGATTACTTTTGCGGTAACGATTCAGACAACAGACACCAGATGAGCTCAATCACCGAACAAAACGGAGAACGGATGCGCCGGGGGCGCATCGAAGTCATTTGCGGCTCCATGTTCTCCGGCAAGACAGAAGAACTGATACGGCGGCTGAAGCGCGCCGAGTTCGCCCGCCAGAGCGTGGAAATATTCAAGCCCTCCATCGACACGCGGTATGCCGAACAGGACGTCGTGTCGCACGAAGGGAACGCCATACCGTCCACCCCCGTGGAGTCGTCGGCCAGCATCCTGCTGCTCGGCTCGAACACCGACGTGGTGGGCATCGACGAGGCACAGTTTTTCGACGACAACCTGGTGGGCGTGTGCAACGAACTGGCCAACCGCGGCACGCGCGTCATCGTGGCCGGGCTCGACCTGGACTTCAAGGGCGTGCCCTTCGGCCCCATGCCGGCGCTGTGCGCCGTGGCCGACGAAGTGACCAAGGTGCATGCCATCTGCGTGCGCTGCGGCGCGCTGGCCTACGTGTCCCATCGCATCGTGGACAACGAGAAGCGGGTGCTGCTGGGCGAGCAAAGCGTCTACGAACCGCTCTGCCGCACCTGCTACCGCAAAGCCGTGGAAGAAGACAAACAGAAACACCCATCTTAACCCCATTCGCCCCATGTTTGAAAAAGAAATCACTTTCGACCGCTTCATCCGCGGCCTGATGGCCGTGGCAGGACTGGCATTCGCCGTCTACATCCTCAACCTGCTCAGCGCCGTGCTGCTGCCGTTCTTCATCGCCTGGTTCCTGGCCTACATGATCTACCCCACGGTGAAGTTCTTCCAATACAAGCTCCACCTGCGCAACCGCATCCTGTGCATCTTCATCACCTTATTATTAATATTGGCGGCGCTGACCGGCTTCTTCTACCTCATCATCCCGCCTGCCATCGACGAGTTCGTGCGCTTCCGCACCGTGTTGGCCGACCTGATAAAAAGCATGGGCAACTCCGCCCTGGCGCACAACGTGGAAGCCTTCCTGCAACACAACTTCGACCAGAACGTCGTGGTGCAGCTCATCCACGAGAACAACGTGATGGAGGCACTGAAGGTGACCGTCAACCAACTGTGGAGCCTGCTGACGCAGACTTTCGACCTGCTCCTCACCGTGATAGGCCTGTGCATCATGGCCCTCTACCTCTTCTTCATCCTGAAAGACTATGAGAAAATCTCGGAAGGCTGGCTCAAGCTCATCCCCAAGCGCAGCCGCCGCTTCGCCGCCGCATTGGCCAGCGACGTGCAGCACGGCATGGACTCCTACTTCCGGGGACAGGCGCTGGTGGCCTTCATCGTGGGCATACTGTTCAGCATCGGGTTCCTCATCATCGACTTCCCCTTGGCCATCGCCTTGGGACTGTTCATCGGATTCCTCAACCTGATTCCCTACATGCAGGCCATCGGCTTCATCCCCACCATCCTGCTCGCGCTGCTGAAAGCCAACGAAACGGGCGAAAGCTTCTGGCTCATCATGCTGGGGGCCTGCATCGTGTTCATCGTGGTGCAAAGCATAGAAGACGCCTTCCTCGTGCCCAAAATCATGGGCAAGCTCATGGGCCTGAACCCCGCCGTCATCCTGCTGGCGCTCTCCGTGTGGGGCTACCTGCTGGGATTCATCGGCCTCATCATCGCCCTGCCGCTCACCACGCTCCTGCTCTCCTACTACCGCCGCTTCATAGAACAAGACGAGCGAAGGCTGGCACTGACAGAAAGGCGCATGCGCAAACGGCATAAGGAAGAGGCAAAAGAAGAAGCCATCGCAACAACACCACCGGCCGCAAAACAGCATCCCGCAAACGAAGCCCCCGCGGAAAACCCGACGGAACAACCCGCAGCACACGACGGGAAAACGCCGCCAACGGAAAACGGAACGGCATAAACAGCCCCCAATTCCTTAAAAAAACACACGGAGAAAGAAAAAAACGGCAAGAAAGTTGCCCAATTCCGCAAAAAGCCGTACCTTTGCACTCGCAATCAGAAATGATGCATTTTTTCAAGGTCGATTCGTTAGCTCAGCTGGTAGAGCACAACACTTTTAATGTTGGGGTCTTGGGTTCGAGCCCCAAACGAATCACCAAAGAGAGGTCTTCATAGGTGAAGACCTTTTCTTTTTAATTCGTATAATACTGCTGGTGTTCAATTAGTTACATCTTCTTTTGAGGCAGCATAAAAGGTGGTGACACCATCAAAAAAAACGAGAAAAAGCGACACACTTGGACGTAAAAAGCCCCTTTTAGACGGGTTTTGTGTTACCATAGCTGTGTTACCAATCTCACAAATGTGTTACCATTATGAGTAAGTACGTAAGATTGTTCTTCAACCGGAAGAAGAAAGCCACGGCGACAGTGGCAGGAGCTATCGAAATTGTGGTCTGTCTCCAGCGTGAACGTTGTTATTTCCATTCAGGGCATAGCATTACCCTTGACCAATGGGAGAATGGGATGGTGGTAAATCATCCGCGTGCCGTTGTCATCAACGAGGAAATCCAGAAAAAAGTAACCGAGTTTGAGCATATCCTTATCGCCATGCAGGTGAACAAGGACGATATGACTATTGCTCAATTCAAGACCTACTTGAGTGCGGACGGTGGCAACCGCCGTAACTTTATGGCGTGGCTTAGGGAGCGTATTAACAACCGCCCGCTCCGTGATGGTACTCGGAAAGGGCATTTGACCACCTACAAAGCACTTGAACGCTTCGGAAAGTTCAAGACTTTTGATGATGTAACCCTGCAACATATCTATCAGTTTGATCTTTTCATCAGGGAAGAACAGACTTACACGACTAAAGGGAAGCCAATCGTCAGGAGCCAGGCAGCCATCCACAACTACCACAAGCGTTTCAAGGCGTATGTATCAGAGGCTTTCCGCCTTGGGCTTATTAAGGAAAATCCCTACGAGCGTTTTCAAGACAAGCGTGGTGAGAAAAGCGACCGCCCTCATCTCACAGAAACACAACTGAAAAAGCTAATCCGTATGCGAGAGGAGAGCACGGATGCAGTAATGAACAAGTATCTTGATTTCTTCCTCTTCCAGACTTTTACAGGCATGGCATACAGCGATGCCAAATCATTTGACTACGACCAGCACGTTGTTTCCATTGACGGTAAGGACTACATTGACGGTCACCGCATAAAGACAGGAAATGAGTTTGTCACACCTATCCTGCCCATCACACGGAAAATCTTGGAGCGTAACAACTTCAATATGGAGATAACCTCCAATCAGAAGTACAACCAATTTCTTAAAGGCATAGGCTTGGCTCTCGGCTGTCCTTTTCCTTTAACCACACATATTGCCCGCCATACATTCGCCTGTACGGTGGCTCTTGGACAGGGAATATCCAAAGAGGTGCTGCAAATTATGATGGGGCATACCTCTATAAGGACAACCGAAATCTATGCGAAATTGCCCATGCAATATGTGTCGCAGAACATTGGGGATAAGATGTTCAGGGCATGGAAATAAAGATGACCATTCCACATAAAAGTCTAAAGTGCTGATATTGATAGGGGGTCGTTGAAATGACGCCCCCTTCTATACATTCTCAAATTCATATTTCAACCGATGGATTAGTCTTTTGGTGAGGGGTGCCATTTTGGTAACCCCCTCTCTGCATCCTTAACTTAACTGTTCAACTTATGATTTTATTTTTTATGAAGGGGGCCGAAATGGACACCCCCTACTTTGGCTTCGGTTAGTATGATAGAGGTCAAGACAATAAAGGAATTGTTTGGGAATTATTGACTGCCTGTAAAAATCAATATATTACATGAGTTGCGAGTCAATAAAGGTACAAACGAGTAATAAAATAGACCTCAAATTGCTGATTTTTGCCAAAATAAAGTGACTTATTTCAGGAATTCACTACCTTTGTAGTTGGCTGGAGATAACTCTTGCCAAGACATATTGCTCAATAGCTTCACTTTCACCACTACGAGGAAAAGAGCAACAACTAATATTGGGAATGTCCCCATACGGGCGCAGGCATCCCATATTTAGTTGTGGTTTGTGGTGAACCGTGAAGCGTATGGCGAATGTCTGCGCTTTTTTGAATAAAAAATGTGAGTTATGAGTTTTAAGGAATTTAGCGGAATTAGAAAAATTACTTTGTTGGTAATTATGTTTCTTACATCTACTTTTGCATTTACACAAAGTGAGCCTGAAACAACCACGCCTTTGACTGACATGGAGGTTGTGCGTAAAGTCGCAATTCTTGACATTGAGGGGGAAATTCATGAAGATGTAATTATTTCTTTTAAATCAACAACACCAGATTATTTTATAACAGATAAGTATAAGGTTAAAGTGAAAGTTGTAGATAAGAAAGGAAAGTCTGTTTATAAGAAGACGTTTAAAAATGCCTTTTTATATGTTTTCTCTAATGGGCAGATACAAGTAGGGAAACCGAATTTTAATCAGATACTTATCACGAAATCAGAACTAACGAACAGTAATATAGGCATAATCAGAGAAAAAGAAGGTGTATATTGATGCAACATTCTCAAAAATACCAACACTTTGCTCTTGATGCAAATAACAACATCATTGACATTCACAGTGCAGACAAAGTATGCGGGAAACGGTATTTCTGCCCACATTGTCATAATGAAATGATAGCCAAGCGTGGCAATGTTCGTCAATGGCATTTTGCACATAAAACAGAAAAATGCTCTTACGATAAATATTTGCATTCCATAGCTGAAAAGATGATTATGGATTGGTTTAACCAAAAGGAAAGCATTGTTTTAGAAATGGAAGCCCATCAGAAATGCAGCCAGTACGGTGCCTGCATATTCCGTATGAATGAAATTTGCACAGGTAGGACAACTGTTCAATATAATCTGAAAAAATATTATTCAAGATGTACCCAAGAACGAGGATATAATGGTTTCATTGCCGATTTGCTTTGTGAATGTGAAGATAGGCCAACTCCTCCCATATTTATAGAAATCTTTGTGACGCATGAGTGTAGCCAAGAAAAGAAAAAATCGGGTATTCGTATCATTGAAATTCATATTCAGTCAGAAGATGACATACTAAATATTACAAATTCTACCAAAATAACGGAAGGTGGCATGGTACGGTTGCATAATTTCAAACGAAAGACCTTTTTTAAGAACGACTTTATACAACCTTTTCAAAAATACATATTATATTCAACACAAAAAAGTTTTGTAGATAAGGAGGTATATACGTGCAGAAATTATAAACAATACCATCGTGGTATTTATGAAATCAGTATGCCATACAATGATTGCATTCCATATTTCTTTAATAGCGGTGGACTATATACTGTGGGAAAAGTAAAAGCTTATCAAGATGGATACCTTAAAAAGGACTGTCAAATTTGCAAATGGGAATCAACCGATTGGGCAGGTGACAGTTTCTGTAAACTATACAAAAAATGCGGTAATCCCAAATATTGTAGAGATAATGATGCTTCAAAATGTTCTATGTTTAGAGAAAACAGGGAAATGATACAGCATGTGATTTCAGATTTCAATAATTATATAAAAGAGAATCCTGTAGATGTGTGGAAAGAAGAGATATTGGATGCTAAAACGGAGTTCGATAGCCTTGTATAATATAATAAGATTGTTCTCATTTAGAGCTTATGTTTGATTCCTCCTTGCCCTCTCTGAATTTTCCAATCATACGCTCCCTCTGCGACATCGCCAACCTCATTGAGAGTATGGCAATGTTTTAATTCGTCAAAAGGCTGTTGGCTTTCCGCATAATAACAAAGCCATACACCAATCATATTCTGCTGTTCGGTTGTTTCCCCATACTCCTGCATTACTGTTTTGATGTCGGCTGCTTCGGATGGGGCAAAGAATGACTTATGTCGCTCCGTGCCAAAATGGACAATCGCATCGACAGCCCGTTTGAACACCTCGCTGGCCTTGTAGAGAATGCCAGCAAGCAAATTAAGAATATCCCGGCTCGCTTTCAGCGCATCCTGCAATAGGCGGATTGTCTTGTCTTTCTCCGCCATGGCACGGCTTACGGCAAGGTCAATGCGCTGTTTCTCGCCGTCCTT
>ERZ779877.2252-NODE-2252-length-14540-cov-6.834726_pt1 | contig 14540 bp, 9 predicted proteins | sample MGYA00511556_ERZ779877 | MGnify/ENA primary metagenome ERZ779877 (study PRJEB29588, sample SAMEA2159338) | human gut metagenome | biome: human gut; feature: human-associated habitat; material: faeces | place: Denmark | collected 2008/2010 ...
GCTTGCCGCCAATGCTTTGCCAATGCAAAGTTAATGCAAAATTACAGAAAAAACAAGTGGTAGGCCCTATTTTTGCGACCGTCGAAAACCATGCAGACACACCGATGGCTACAGGCATCCCGACTTGGTGCTTGCATCTTATCGCGTGTAAACAAAAGCGATTGTTTCAGGCAAAGACAGCAACAACGGGCAAACGCCTGGCATCCAACGGGTTGCCACAGCCGCCAAACAGCATTGCAAAACGGCCCTTTCGGATTGGCGAAACGGGCCATACGGCCATGCAAAAAGGCCCGTAACGGAAAGCCGTACGGGGCGCATGGCTGCGAGAGAAGGGATGTTGTAAAACAAATTCAATGCCCGGCCTGCCAACCGCATGCGCACTGGCGGCTCAGCGTATGCTGCCCGACGGCAGGCAACATGCGCCCCAGGGTATCATGGCATTGAAGAGCATGATGTGCGAGAAACGCGGTATGTCGACCACTCTGATGTCGAGCTCGCCCACCACTCCGTCGCGCAGCAATGCCGCCCGCCGCGTGCCGGGCAGCAACGGATGGCGCGGCGTGAACCACTCGCGGCCGTCGCCGAAGGCCACGTTAGCTATCGACGTGTCGGCCACCATGCCGCGCCTCACGATGAGCACATCGTCGCAGTCGCCCCGCATAGCGAATGCACGGTCTATCTGCCGGCGGTCTTCAAACTTGTAGCCATAGTCTATGTCGGCCTCCACGAGGCGCAGCGTGGCCACAGGGCGCATGGCATACGGCGCATAAGTTACGCTCTCGGCACCACCGCGCCCGTAAACCACGCGGCACTTCACCCCATCCCACCCGGGGTCGAGGCTCAGGATGCCAGCCAGGCTCACCCCCGGGCTGCCGGGAAAGAAACGGGCCATGGTGGCATCTACGCGGGCCTGGTGCAGCTGCAGGTTGCACGCCTGTCCGCGCTCAACCCTTATCGTCTCAATAAACCGGCACATACACTTTCTGCTTCATCTCTTCATACTCTGAGAGCAGGTCGCTCTTGGCTGTTATACCGCCACCGGCCTTGAAGCAGAGCTCACCATCGGCACCCTGCTCCACATAGCGTATCATCACCGCGCTGTCTACCATCCGCCCGTCGGAATAGCCCATCACGCCGGTGTAGAAGCCACGCTCGTAGGTCTCGGCCCGGCTTATTATCTCCATGGTCTTGCGTTTTGGCGCCCCCGTTATCGACCCGGCGGGCAACTGCGAAAACAGTATCTGCCCCATGCGCCGGCCGTAGCCCGGCAGCAGGTCGCCGCATATCTCAGAACTGGTCTGGCATATCGGGCCGCGGTTGGTGTCTATGCGCTCGCAATAACGGTAGCGGGCCACACGCACATTGCCGGCCACCATCGACAGGTCGTTGCGTATCAGGTCGACAATGGTGGCGTGCTCGGCGGCCTCTTTCACGCTGTCCATCAGCTCGCGCTCGGCTTCCGGCCTCGACAGGCTGGCTGTGCCCTTCATGGGATACGACCGTATGACGCCGCCGTCGATGCGCACAAACGACTCAGGCGAGAAACATACGAAACGGTCTTTGAGCCAAAGCCTGTAGCGGGCATCGGCGCAAAGGAACATCTCGAGCAGGGGCATGTCGGTCTCTAACGGCACGCGGCAGGTGTAGTTGACAAGGTAGCTGTTGCCTGCCTTGATATTGCTCACAACGGTATCGAAGCCACGCCGGTAGTCGTCGAGGCTCTCGGGGGTGTAGCCCCACTGCGGCGCCGACGGCCTGCGGCGGCGCTTGCCGGCGCCATTGCCCGTGCCGCCGAAGTCAAACAGGCACTCGGCGGCATCCACGTCGGCCACTGGCTCGACGTAGGCGCGGCTCCCGTCGTAGTCTATGATGAAAAGGAATGGTGTGCGCTCAGCGTAGAGCGCATCGATGCGACTGATGGCATCGTGCCTGCAAAGCTGCTGCATCATGACGCCCTGTGTGTAGTTTTGTTCTGGTACATATTGTGCAAAGATACGAATTTTCCACGATGCACAGACTGCATCCGGCGGCCATTGTATGTACAACACACCCATTTTAACCAAAAAAAATTCATTTTCCACCAAAACAACAGGCACAGGGCGCAATGTAAACAGGGATGGGCCAGCCTGAGAAAGGCCAAGCCTATGCACATCGGGCAAATGACCCGGCAAAACGGCACAGCCCCCACGCACAAACAAAAACAACCGGGCCGCCCCCGCCTTGCAGGGTGCAGCCCGGTTGTTGCATTGCGGCCCGCAGGCCGTTGTCACTGTAGCGTCACGCCCATCAGCCCTACCACCACGTCGTTGGACAACGTGCGGAGCTTTATCGACTTGAGTTTTTTCTGCCCGTCGAGCGGCATACGCAGCATCTGCGCAGCCCCACCGGGTATGGGACGGCCGTAGACTTCCTTTATGTTGAGCTCTGCACCGAAGTCGCGGCTAACCATGCCTGTGCCAAGGGCAACGCGGTACGGACGCGGGGCGGTGGTGTAGAAGGCCTTGCCGTCTACGAAATAGTCTTGCTCAATGGGGCACCAGTTGTCGGGGTTTACCAGGTGCAGCGTGTCAGAAGTGCCGTCCTTGTACTCGGCTATTACCAATGCGTTGTCTATGCGGCTCTGCATGTGGTTGGTGGAACCGGCCATCAGCAGGTAGGCCGAGGCGGCCTTGCCCTTCAACGGTATCTCTATGCTGTCGGGATAGTTGTCCCATAGCGACGTGTAGGCAATGTTGTGGCCTTCGGCCGGGGTGCGGAAGGGCACGCCGGCAACGCTGAACTCACCGTCGGCAATGAGCGTGCGGAACACCGAGTCGTTGACGTCGGCAGTCATGTCGGGATGGCACCACTCGCCCACACCCTGCGTTGGCAGTTCAAGCGAGGTGTATGGCGGGCGCGGGGAAAGATATTTGTTCTTGTAAATGTCGTCGACCTCGGAGTTGAAAAACTTGTCGATATTCACCTTCCTGAACTTTCCCGAGGTGTCGGGCTCGGCCAGCCCGTATGCCACGGGGTCGACTGTGTGCTGCACGTTCTCGTCGATGGCCGGCTCGATGAGCATGGCCGGGATGGGGGTCTTTATCACCTGGTGCTTCTCGGCAGTGCCCGTTATCTCCTTGTATTTCCCCCCTCCAATGTTCTGGCGGACGACAATGCGCAACGGACGGGTGAAGTTCTGGGTGATGTCGTAAACCAACGAGTCGCCCGAACGCTTGAAACTGTATTCCATGTAGGGCGTGCGCACCGAAGCGCTGTCCCACGACTGCGGAAAGCCCGGGCGTATGAAGCAACGCCCGTTTAGCGCATCGGGCACGATGCCGAACAGGCCTTGCAGCAACGTACGGGCCGATATGCCTATGCAATCGCCGAAGTCGCGGTAGCATTCGCCACGGGCAGCATCGTAAAAGCTAATCTGGCCGAAGTTGGCCGGGCTCTGCCCGATGTACATCTGGTCCATGATATTGGCCTTCATAAGCATGAAGGCCGCCTCGTTGCGGCCGGCCTCATAATATGCGAGGGCCGTGTGCATCACCTCGGCAGCCGCAACATTGTTGATGCTCCAGGAGTAAGGAAGCCAGTTGGAGGTTGATATGGTGGAGCCATACAGCTTTCCGTCGGCAATGACGGGTATGTGGGGGATGTTGCGGTCGACGTAGCGCGTGGCCCTGTAGAACTGCTCCGGCGACCCGGCACCGCAATCGATGGGGGTGTATATCGACCATACGGCAGCGCTCTCATGCTTGCGTCCGAGACCCATGCGGTCTTCATACTCCACCCAATGCCCCTTGTCGGCAAGCCAAAGCCGCTCGTTCATTGCCTTGAGTATGCGCTCGGCCTCGGCCCGGTAGGGCTCCGCGTCCTCACCGATTATCTCAGCTATGCGTGCCGCAAGCAGGTTGCCGCGATAGTTGTAGGCCGACGAATGCGTGGCAGAGCCGCCGTTGTAGTACAGCGCATCGCTCGCCCAGATGCAGCAGTAGGCATCGTAGAGACCGTCGTTGTCGGGATCGAAGTTCCTCTTCTCCCACTCGAGGTGAAGCTTTATGACCGGCCACATCTTGCGCATGTAGGCAGTGTCCGCGTCATAAGAGAAGTGCCAGAGCAGCTCATCGATGTAGTTTAGGTTCATATCGTAATGGTGCATCTGGTCGTTACGCTCCGGATTGCGGCATATATAGCCGTTGCTGTACATCTGGGTTCCCCACTTCTTCTCTGCCCTGGCAAGGTTCTTGCCCGGGTCTTGCGACGGGTGCGGGATGGTGGGAGGCACGTTTGTCACCTGGCTTTTTGCGTAGGCGTCGAAATGCGAGACAGCCCTGTCGTTCCAGCCAAGCACATCTCCGAGGAAACCGGCGCGCCAACCGGCAAGCGGCATGCGCCAGCCTATGCAGCCATGGAGCCAGGTCTGGCCGTCCCAATCTCCGTCGGCTGCCATCACGAGCGCCCCGCCCAAGGTGTTGATAAACGGGTCGGGGGTGTTGAACTCAACCCTTGCGGCCATCAGTCTGTTGCGTTCCTTGGTCGCCCCGAACTGCTTCGCTGCCTCTGCCGCGGGCATTTTGGCTATCTCAACGCCGCTTACAGTGAAATAGCTCTCGCCGCTTGCATCCCACTCGGCGGTGACAAGGCCGTCGTCATTGGGGGCGGGGGCAAAGCATCCGGGCTTGTCGGCGCCCATGTCGCCGTTGCGCCTGAGGCGCCTGTCGGCTATGTTGCACACCAAGGCCTTTACCTTCAGCGGCTTTGCAAAGCCCTCGGCACGGAACTGCCACACCGCTCCCTCGCTGTCGACGAGCGCCACCACATCTATGTAAAGGGCCGCATTGCCCCACGACTTGTCTTTTACCACATATCGGCGCGAGCCCTCCGAATAGCGTGCCTCACACCATTCGGTGGCCTCGAGCGGGTATTCACGGCCATCATAGATGGCGCGGAAACGCACATTGCGGTAGTTGCGCTTCTTGTATATGGCGAATATGGGTCGGTCGCTTGTCTCGATGCGATAGTCGGTGTAGCCCCCGTAGAGGGCCCGTGTGTACTCGTTCTTGCCGTTGATGCTCACGAAGTCGCGCCCGTCGGGGCGGTATTGGAGCGAACGCTCGGTGCCCCGCTTGTCATCATTGTACGAACGTGACTCGATGAAATCGCCTATGCGCTTTTGCGCAGGCACCCCTACCGCAGCGAGAAACAATGCGGCCAATGTTGCTGTTCTCAGTGTTCTATTGTTAGCTATCATTTTTACGGTGATTAGTTGTTAAGTCAATTTCACGCCCGCCATTACCCTCCTGCCGGGCGGACAAGGGCCGGGCGCACGCCAATGGCTTGCCATCTGCAAAGGTAACCAATAAATCCAACAAATGCAAACGAATGGGAAAAAAAATGCAAACGAATGGGCAAAAAAGAAACCGACTGTCGTCCCGACACTCGGTTTCGAAAAACAAACTACTTAAAAACTAATCTACTAAAACAAATCAAAAAATATCCTTAATCATTTAATTACGTATTTGACAACACAAAGGTAAGCACTTTATCAATCACTTCAAAACAAAATACTGAAAAAAATGCATAAAAACGCAGATTTAAAAGAAGTGGAGGACATTTTAACCAAAACACCCTCCACTTTGATATCTGCAGTTTGCAAATATTACATCATTCCGCCCATGCCGGCACCGCCGCCCATCGGCATTGCGGGCTTCTCTTCGGGCTTGTCAACAATGAGGCATTCGGTGGTAAGGAACATGCCTGCTATCGATGCGGCATTCTCCAGGGCGACGCGCGAAACCTTTGCCGGGTCAATCACGCCAGCCTTGCGCATGTCTTCGTAAACGCCTGTGCGGGCATTGTAACCGAAGTCGCCTTCACCCTCGCGAACCTTCTGTACCACCACGGCTCCCTCGCCGCCAGCGTTTGCAACAATCTGGCGAAGCGGCTCCTCGATGGCGCGCTCAACGATGTTGATACCCGTCTGCTCGTCGGCGTTGTCGCCCTTGAGGTCCTTGACGGCATCGAGTGCGCGGATGTATGTAGTGCCACCGCCGGCCACTACGCCCTCCTCGATTGCAGCGCGTGTGGCGCAGAGAGCATCGTCGACGCGGTCTTTCTTCTCCTTCATCTCAACTTCGCTGTTGGCACCGACATATAGCACTGCAACGCCGCCGGATATCTTGGCCAGGCGCTCCTGCAGTTTCTCCTTGTCGTAAGAGCTTGTCGTGTTGGCAATCTCGTTCTTTATCTGGGCCACACGGTCGGCAATGCACTGCTTGTCGCCTGCTCCGTTGACGATGGTGGTGTTGTCCTTGGTCACAGTCACCTTGTCGCAGGTGCCGAGCATCTCGAGAGTGGCCTGCTCAAGCTTAAGTCCCTTCTCCTCGCTTATAACGACTCCGCCTGTCAGGATGGCTATGTCCTCAAGCATTGCCTTGCGGCGGTCGCCGAAACCGGGAGCCTTCACGGCGCAAATCTTGAGTCCGCCACGCAGACGATTGACCACGAGAGTGGTCAGTGCCTCCGAATCAACGTCCTCGGCGATGACGAGCAGCGGGCGTCCGCTCTCGGCGGCAGGCTGCAGGATGGGCAGGAAGTCCTTGATGTTGCTTATCTTCTTGTCGTAGATGAGGATGTAAGGATTCTCCATCACGCACTCCATCTTGTCGGCGTCGGTTACGAAGTAGCCGCTCAGGTAGCCGCGGTCAAACTGCATTCCCTCGACCACATTGATGTAAGTGTCGCGGCTCTTGCTCTCCTCGATGGTGATCACGCCGTCCTTGCTCACCTTGCGCATGGCGTCGGCAACGAGCTTTCCAATCTCAGGGTCGTTGTTGGCAGACACCGTAGCCACCTGCTCAATCTTGTCATAGTTGTCGTCAACCTTCTCGGCGTGCTCCTTGATGTAAGCCACCACAGCGCCCACGGCCTTGTCGATGCCTCGCTTGAGGTCCATCGGGTTGGCGCCTGCAGTGACGTTCTTAAGCCCGACGTTGACAATGCTCTGCGCGAGTATGGTTGCAGTTGTCGTTCCGTCGCCGGCATCGTCGCCGGTCTTGCTGGCCACGCTCTTTACGAGCTGCGCGCCGGTGTTTGCGAAACGGTCTTCGAGCTCCACCTCCTTAGCAACGGTCACGCCGTCCTTGGTAATCTGGGGAGCGCCAAACTTCTTCTCGATGATCACGTTGCGGCCTTTCGGTCCAAGCGTCACCTTCACTGCGTTTGCCAACTGGTCAACGCCCTGCTTCAACATCTCGCGGGCTTCTACGTCGAATTTTATCTCTTTTGCCATGATATTTCAAGTTTAAAAATGTCGTTTGCTGTTATGTTATTTCTCTATGACTGCGAGCACATCGCTCTGGCGCATCATCAAGTACTTCGTGCCGTCGTACTCCAGCTCTGTGCCGGAATACTTGCCGTAAAGCACTTCGTCGCCCTCCTTCAGAACCATCTCTTCGTCTTTCGTACCCTTGCCTGCGGCAACGATTGTGCCATGCAAAGGTTTCTCTTTTGCCGTATCAGGGATGATGATACCGCCAATCTTCTCTTCAGCTGGTGCAGGGAGTACAAGCACTCTGTCTGCCAATGGTCTAATGTTCATAGTTCGTTTATTTTTAAATTGTTGTTTCTACCTTTTGCCTGCGCCGCATGCCATCGGCGCCGGTCACCCTTTATGTTGCCAAAACCGTGCCAAAGGTTGCGCACTGACAATCTGTCACATGTCAGCTGGCAGAACCATGACATCCGGGCTGCCGCGCCCATGGCGCCATTGGCAACAAACGGCGCACGCCACGCCCATTTTTCTGAAACCGGCACGGCTGTAGCCACCCGCGAGCGATACATATATATAATGTATGTATGCGCCATCTGCGACTGCCGCCATTGCAAGGCGACATGAAAATAACGCCTGGCACATTTTGCGTTTTGACCAGAATTGTATAATTTTGCAGCCGCTCTGCCCACGGGGGCGCCCGCGGCGGCAGGCCGTGGGCATGGGCGCAAGGCACTGAAACGCAACGGCCGGCCCGGTGAGCCAGCCTGCCCGGTGGCGCGACGAGGCAGAGATTATTTTTTACAAACGCTGCGCCGACACCACCCCTGGCGCCGGACGCAACCGCAATACGGCCCGTCCGGGCCTGCCGAACAGGCCGTTTCAGGGTATGAAAACGGCCGTTTGGCAACACGAAACGGGCCGGAACGCAACCCACTGGCACCCAGGCCGCAAGGCAGGCAAGGCCATAGCGGCCAAAAAGAATTACACAACGGGCCGACAGCCCCGACGAGAGTAAACGACATAATATAAAAAATTGTACCAGGACAATGCAACAGACAACAGACCAAGACACCCACAGGCAACTGAAAGAAGCCACGCTATTCCTTGCCGAATACGCATCGACACTGATGGCCGTGGGCGCACAGACATCGCGCATACAGCTCAACACTGTGCGCATGGCACGCTCGATGGGCTACCACGTGAGCCTGCTCATCTTCCCGAAGACGATAAGCATCACCCTGCAGGACCAGGAGCGGAACCACACTTACACATACATCAAGAAGACTCCGGGCATACCGCTCAACTTCAAAGTGAACATGAAGCTGTCGCAACTGTCGTGGAACGCTTTCGACGACCGCCTGCCGCTCAATGAGCTGTGGGCCAGGCTGAAGTCGATAGCCACCGAAAAGCGAGAGAGCCCGTGGCTGGTGCTCGTGCTGGTATCGCTGGCCAACGCCTGCTTCTGCCGCCTTTTTGACGGCAACACCTTGTCAATGGCCATAGTGTTCGTGGCCACCTTCGTGGGCTTCTTGCTCCGCCAGCAGCTCACCAAGCGCGGGGTCAACCACCTGGCGGTATTCGTCACCTGCGCCTTTGTGTCGACCATGATAGGCGTCACCGACTACATCTACTTCCACGGAGGCACCGAAGACATGTCGCTTGGCACGTCGATGCTTTACCTCGTGCCCGGCGTGCCGCTGATAAACGGCGTGATGGATATTGTAGACAACCACGTGCTCGACGGCCTGTCGAGGCTCACCAACGCCCTGCTGCTCATAATCTGCATAGCGATAGGCCTTTCGGGCACGGTGATTCTGTTCGGCATAGACCCCACTACGTTCACTTCGGTGACACGGCCCGACATAGTGTCGGCCACCATAGCCGACGGACTGTTTGCCGCCGTGGCCGCCATAGGCTTCGCAATCATCAGCAACCCGCCGCGCAAGGCACTGCTCATCTGCGCCCTGCTGGCCTGCGTAGGCCACGGCGTGCGCTACTTCCTCATGCACAACGGCACCATGCCGCTCGACCAAGTGACGGCATCCACCGTGGCGGGCTTCACCATCGGACTGCTTGCCGTGCCGTTTGCCATGCGCATACATTGCCCGGCAGAGTGCTTCGCCTTCCCGTCGCTGCTGCCTATGGTGCCGGGCATGTTTGCATACAAGGCCATACGCGACCTGATTAACATCGTAAGGCTGCCCGACACCTACACGGCTGAATATGTGGCACGCCTCTTCCACAACGGATCGCTCACCGTGCTGGTGATGTTCGGCATGGTGGTTGGGTGCATAATACCTATATTCATATTCCACAGGCATTCGTTCTCGGTGACGAGAAACTGACGCCCGGCATGGGCAAGCCACCCGTGGCCGGCAACGCGACGGCGCTGCCCACACCACTGCAACAGCATAGGCAAAGAGGACAATTGCCACGGCCGACATCCGGCTTCGGCCATGGAAGAGACTGCGGCAACTGTCCTCTTGTTCTCCAATAGTCACCAATACAACGCAAAAAGACAACAACAACCTACTGAATGACTCAAAAACAATTCAGAAAGGCTACATTCTTTTGAAATTATTTCCACTTTTTTAAATTTCAATATTGAAAATTCTTTTTTGCGGATAATCATGTTTATATTTGCCACCGATTAGGTTGAAAGAGCAAACTACATTATGAATGACAAGGTATTGAACATTCACCACAATCTCATCTTATCGGCTTTCACCGTCATGGGGGATGTGCTGATATGCATTGCCCTCTATTGCATGTTCTGCAAAGTAAGTGGTCACATCCTAGAAGACGACTTCATGCAGTCGGTTGTAGTCGTGGCCGCCATCTATTTCTCATGCGTCATCAACGGAGGAGTAATCCTCTACAAACGCAACGTCAAGGACTTCCAGGTGCCATTGCTCGTGCTCCGCAACATCATTGTGTTCACCATAGCAAGCGTCATACTGCTCAAAATAGGCGGATTCTACCTGCTTCCGCTCAACCTGTCTGTCCTTTTCCTGCTCTCGCAGTTCATCGTTGCTTCAACATTCCGCCTCACCATACGCCGAATGGTAAAGGCTTACCGCACCAAGGAGGAGCACAAGCACCACGCGGTGTTGGTGGGAAGCAAAGAGAACATACGCGCGCTGTACGACGAGATGGTAAGCGTGCCTTACTTCGGATACGCCGTCGAGGGCTACTTCGACTACGAGCGGGCATCCAACATGCCCGAGTCTTGCCCTTACCTCGGAACGCCCGACGACGTGGTGGGCTACCTGCAGAAACACAGCGAGGTGCACGAGCTTTACTGTTGCCTTACGTCGCGGCACAAAGACGACATCATTCCGATAATACATTACTGCGTCAACCACCTCGTACACTTCTACAGTGTGCCCAACGTAAGCAACTACCTGCACCACCGCATGTACTTCAACATGCTGGGCAACGTGCCTTACCTCAGCCTTTACCGCGACCCGCTGGAGAAAGTGGAGAACCGTGCCATCAAGCGAACGTTCGACATCCTGTTCTCACTGGCGTTCCTTTGCACCATCTTCCCGATAGTGTTTGTCATCGTGTTCATCATTACCAAGCTCACCATGCCCGGCCCGGTGTTCTTCAGGCAGAAGCGTAACGGAATCAACGGCGAGGAGTTTTACTGCATAAAGTTCCGCTCGATGCGCGTCAACGCGCAGGCCGACACGCTCCAGGCCACCAAGGACGACCCGCGGAAGACCAAATGGGGCAACATAATGCGCAAGACAAACATCGACGAACTGCCTCAGTTCATCAACGTGCTCAAGGGCGACATGAGCATAGTGGGGCCCAGGCCGCACATGCTGAAGCACACCGAAGAATACTCGAAGCTGATAGACAAGTACATGATGCGCCACTTTGTGAAGCCCGGGATTACCGGCTGGAGCCAGGTGACGGGCTACCGCGGCGAGACGAAAGAGCTCTGCCAGATGGAAGGACGCGTCAAGGGCGACATCTATTACATAGAGCATTGGAGCATCTGGCTCGACATTTACATCATCTACAAGACCGTTGCCAATGCGATAAAAGGCGACGAAGAAGCATATTAAAGGCAAAAAGGCCCACGTAAAGGCATAAAGGCAAAAGGGTGGAAAGGCAGCAAAGCCGCGCCAAAGGCGGCTTTGCTTTATCACTTCACCATGCCTCTATGCCTTTACTTGTGCCTTTTCCTACCTTTACCCTTCCACTGTTTTACCTTTCATTTTGTTCATTCCCCATTGTCCAGCTTACGCTGATGCCGAGCAGGTTTCCAAGGTTGCCATTGCGCCTGGTGGTGCTTTTGCCGACGAAACGGTTCACAAGCTCCGTTCGTTCAGACATTATGGTGTTGCGAAACGGGTTCTGCCAATATGCTGCCAAAGTGAAACGGCCCAGCCGGCAAGACGCCGTCATGCTGACCGAACCGCCCTGCTGGCCGCGCCTTTCGCCCTCCATAAACCTCCATCCGTTGTCGGCAGCAGCCGTGAGCGTCAGTTTGCCGAAGTGGGCGGCCAGCGACACCCCTCCGTTGAAGGCCGTATAGAAGTGGCGGTAGTCGGCCCCGATGTTGATGAAACGGTAAACCCCGCCGTTGGCCGCAACCGAAAGGCGCCGCTCAATGATGTCGGCCCTGCAATATCCCGACACAGACAGCATGCTGCAGTGGCCGTCGTTGACCTGCGTCTTTACAAAAACCGCGTTGCCCGCGGCATCCGCATGGCGTGAGTAACGCTCCATGTTGCAATCGTGGTTTACCCTGAGAGAACCCTGCAACGAAGCAGACAACCGCACGCCGTCGTACGAAAGGCGCAGCGACTGCTCCACCCTGCGGTATGGACGGAGCCCCGGGTTGCCCGCCTCGGCCTCCATGCTGTTTACTCTCACGACAGCGCTGCCGGTGGCGGCCATGCGCGACATATACTCCGACAGCTCTATGTCGTAGCTCAGCTTCAGCCTAAATGGCAACGGGCACTGCACCGTCAGCTTAGGCCTGAGCAGCGTGAAACGGTGCGCCGAGGCGTTGCGCCGGAAGTAACATGTGCTCAGGCCTATGCCGGCAACATAGTCGACGCGCCACAGGCTGCCCTTCAGTTGGGCGAAACCATAAATGTCTGACACGCGCGAACGGTCGGCGGCATCCACGTCGCCGCCATAGTCAATGGCGTCATAATGCTGCGAGCATACCATGCCCGCCGTCACAACGAACGGCCCCGGCCGGCTCTCGGCCACCGCCTCGGCGTCGAGCCGGTAGCTGCGCCCGTGCAGATGGTAAGCGTATGGCGAGCCCTCGTCGTAAGAATAGTCGCGCCGGCTGTCGGCCATTGAGACGGCCGCGCTCACCGTAAGCCGTGTCTTGCTGCCAAGGCTCGCGTCGAGAAACACGTCGGTCACGGGCGTGGCACGACGCTCGGCCGACAGCATTGACGCCCCGGATGCCACGTTACCGTCGGCCACAACGCGGCGGCTGTCGTTGTGGGGCGTGCGCTCAATGTCGGTGCGAAGCCTCGCCTGAAAGGCCAGCACACTGTCGCGGCGCATGCTGTAAGCGAGCCCCACGCTGTGTGAAAGTGCTGTCATCAGTCCGTCGGCGTCGCTCCTGACAATCGTCCGCAGCGTGTTGCCGGGCATCAGGTAGCGGGCTGTCTCCTCGGTGCGCGCCGCGTCGAACCTCGTGTAGCCCATGCCATAGTCTACGCTCACCTGGCTCGTGCCCCGGCTGGCCCTCGCATACACGCTGTTGCGGCCCACCGCGGCAGTCACGGCATTGGAAAGGCGCGCCCCGGCGCCATATCCGGCCACCGGCACGCGCACAATGAAATTGACCACCCGCCCCACCTCGCGCCCGTGGCGCACGCCCGGCGAATCGGTATACTCTATGCGCAGCAGGTCGGTCGGGGCAACCTGCAGCAGGTCGTAGGCCGAAGCCTTGACGCCATTTATCCTCAACTCCACTCCGCCACGGTTGTCGAGCGGCGTTATTGTGTTGCCAACCTCGTCCACCCTGATGCCGTTCAGGCCCGCCCTGGCCAGCACGGCATAGAGCGATGCCGACGCCTCTTTCTGCCACTGCGCCGGGTATATCGCCACGCCGCCGGCCTTACTCACCACCCGCGCCCCCTCGACCACGACCTCGCGCAGCCATAGCGAGTCGGCCTCTTGTGCCCCGGCCGCCACTACCGGCGCCAGAGCCATTGCCAACGCAAGCCTCATCCCCATGCCCTGCCTCCTCTCTGCACTGCCGGCTTGGCCCATGGCTGCCAGCGGTCTATCATTGCAAAGAGTCGCCCGAGGCTGTCGCGGTATTCCTCGGGATAGCTCAGGGCATAGCAAAACCACAGCTTGCCCGAGCGCACACACTTGGTGTAATGGCGGTAACCGCCTATCCTTGCGCTCCCCTCATAGAGCGGGCCGCTCAGTATGTAGGCTCCGCCACCGACCGGCCTGGGCCTCGAATGCAGCAGGCGGCCCATTCGCCGAATGTCGCACACGGCGGTATTGTCGGGCCCGACGGCCCTCGTCACGTAACACTCAAGGCTGATGTTGGTCCAGCTGTCATGGCAGAAGCGGGCATAGCCCTTGCCTGCCGACGGCGCATTGCGGTCGGGCCTAAAGCAGGCGGGATAGGCCACGGTATACCCAAACAGCCCGTCGGTGTAGGTGAGCAGGTCGGCCTTGTACATCTGCTCGCGCAAAACGTCGGCAAACGGCCTCAACCTTGTGCGCGGCCTCACTATGTCTATGCACGAGGCAGCCGCCACTACGGAAAGAACAACGATAAAAAATGCCTTCATATCTTCACAACGATAGTAGATTGCAAAGATAGCAAGCAAAGGAAAAAGAAAAGAAACATGGCGCTGACATCTGCCTGACAACGCGCCGGAAGAAATCTGACACAAGTCTGACAATGGGGCCAACTACCTGTCGGTCAGCCTGTAAGCCCTGCCGCGGTCGCTCTCTATGCGCAGGCTGCTGCGTTGTTCGACCACACAGCGCAACCGCCTTATCAGCGTGTAAAGCGTGTCGGAGGCATCGGGTTTCTTAGGCCAGAGCGCGTCGCATATCTCGCGGTGCGACAGGCTGTGGCCCTCGGCAGCGAAGAACATGGCCAGCAGACGGTGCTGCATGGGCGTGAGCCGCACGGGCTCGCCGGCAGCGTCGACAAACAGGGCGCCGTCGGCCGAAAGCTCAAGCCCGCCGTAAGCCACGGCACGCGCCCGGCTTAAAGAGGCGCGCCTGCGGCCGGCCGCACAACCAAAAGCCCACAGCAGGGCCGCAG
>ERZ779877.2261-NODE-2261-length-14503-cov-8.171858_pt1 | contig 14503 bp, 11 predicted proteins | sample MGYA00511556_ERZ779877 | MGnify/ENA primary metagenome ERZ779877 (study PRJEB29588, sample SAMEA2159338) | human gut metagenome | biome: human gut; feature: human-associated habitat; material: faeces | place: Denmark | collected 2008/2010 ...
GATTCGCCCGTGCGGATGGTTTCATCCGCACGGGCGAATCGCAGTCCAGTATAGGAGCCCCATGTCTTTCAGAATTCCACGTTCCCGATGAGATATAGAGAGGTCAGCCGATTGCCGTTGTTGTCTTTACTTTGATACGGGATCAGCAGCATCGAGTTTTCCTCGCTCATATAGAGGGCTGTGGTCATCGCCCCGCCCAGCCGCAGGTTCCTCTCGAATACAGGCAGGCCGTTCTTCAGCCTGTATATCGCGAGCCCTTTCGCCCCGTTATTGCTGATGAGCACATCTCCGACTTTTACAAGGCGCGAGGGGTGCAAGTCGCCTTCACCGATGTGCGGCGACCAGTCCTCATACGGAATGGCACATACACCCTTCAATGTCCCTTCGGGGAACTCTTCAAGTCTGTTCCACTGGTATGACTGCGGATTGCCGCTGTCCTTCAACACCCTGAACTTTTCCATGTCCGAAACGTCTATTGTGGCTATCCCCCTCAATATGCCCTTCCCGTACTTGAAGCTCGAGTCCATAGGTGCGGAGGTGGCATACACATAAGGATACTCCGCGACGACGGCAAACGTCTGGTTGTTGTCACTCCCCGTGCCGAAATGGGGCTTCACGCCTCCAATTCGCTCTATTGTCCTTGCGTTTGTGAACGTGGTCCAGTCGCCGGCCGTTCCGAATGTCCCCTGTTCCGACTCACTGGTCGCGCCGGACGGCATCGTCACCAGTTCAGTCACATCGAAAAAGTGCATCCCGCCGTCGAAAGCCGACACAACGGCATAATGCCGGTTGGCTGCGGGGTCTTTCCAGAAATCAATCCGCTGGTACTCTCCCAACGTCCATTGGACGGACTTGCCGGACAATGCGTCGAGATTCAGCTGGAAAACAGGCCTCACGTCCCCACCGTCAACAGTCTCGTCTTCCAGCACCTTGAGACTGTAAACGGCAAAATCCCACATCTGCTCCATCACATACAAGTAATCGCCGTATATCTTTCCGCCTGTCCCCTTGTTCTTCAGCGGGACCGATTTCTTCACTTCCAGCGTGTTCTTGTCCAGCACCTGCAACAGCCCTAACCCATAATCAAGGCCGCTGCTCCCGGTGGCCGACACCGGGTCGCGGCACACGGCGAACAGGCAGTCCCCGTCCGACAGCAGCTCCCTCACGATATATCCGGTGTTGTTGTCCCTTACCTTCGTGACCGCCGGCCGGAACATGTCCGACAGGTCAACCCTCGCTATGTCACCGTCCCATCCCCCGAGATAAAGGCAGCCGCCGTCAACCAGTGACGACTCGATGGCGTTCCTGACGGATATTTCGCGACTGAATATCCGTGTGGCCGCAACAGGACAGCCGGCACCCGCTCTCGCCACACTGTACGCGGCATAGAAAAATGCCCCGGCCTTGTCCGAAGTCAGTGTATCGCCGTCCAAGAATTCATGCTCCATGTCAGCCACCTTGGTCACGACAGGCTTGTCAAGGATATAATATACCTTGTATCCGTCTGTCAGGCCATTGATGTTTTCCGACAGGAATGGCCCGCTTATATCATCACCCGAGCTGTATGTCCTGACACCTATTCTCCTGACATAATTCAACACCCCGTCTTTGTATTCCAGACTATCGGCTATGAAACAGTTCCCGTCATCGTCTCCGTATGTCGCGATGGTGTCTTCTAACTTTGTGTCTGAAGTTGGCGTGACCGGTATGACGGCAAGTCCGTATTCCGCTATGCCGCTCACATTTAACTGGCCGTCCCCAAACTCAACCAAAACCGGTGGAGCCACATTGAATGAAATGTCCCTGCGCATGGACGGAGCCGCCCAGGGCAACGTTTCCTCTCCCGCGTTGCACATCACCTTTATCGTCGCCTCACCGTTAATTATTATCGTTGTGTCCAGACAATACAGCATCAAGGTTATTGTCGTATCGTCTTCTTCTACTTTATACGTTCCGCCATCAGGAGATATTATAGCGTGGTCAGATACCGATGTCCCATCCACATTCTTTATGCTTTCTTTTCTGATTCTTATAGCAAGCCCAGTCCAGCTCGTATTTGATATATCCCCCTCTATTGTGGCTTTGAAACTATATACTCCTTTATTAAGTTTAAACGATGCAAAATTGTTAGATATCTTTTGAGTCGGTTTGCCCGATACTTTTATAATGCTATTATCCTCTATTGATACATCAAGGCCGCTTATATTCTGTTCTTTTTTTGCAGGGCGGCAAGATTTTGCGAGGTGGCGACAAACGGGTCAAGTCCCCCGAACATCCTAAACTCAAGCCCTGACCCTATAAGCCCTTCAAGTTTTATCTCATGTCCGAAAGCGTGTTTCTTTTCCGTGAACTCCTTCGGTATGCTGTAATCTCCCGATATTCCCAAGCCGTCAATCCTTTTGCCAAGGCTCTCTATGCCGCCGGCGTTCTCCTCCATCCTGTCTTCGAGAACCCGGTCCTCACTCGAAAGAGTGTCATATATCATCTTGCAGCCGTCATCCAGTAGCCATATTCTCACACGCAGCGTCCCGGCGAAGCCGCTCTTCCAGAACTGAATCTTGACGATATTTCCGTTGTCAGGCAGCGTTATCAGCTTCACCTTGCCAATGTCGGCATTGTATGAGTAAAGGGCTTCGTCCGCGTCATTTCTCAACAATATCGTGAAGCTGTCAATGTTTATCTCCCCCGCTCCCTCAAGAAGGACGGCGACGGTTTTTCCTGCGTATGAGCTGCCGACATTTGAAAGGCGGAAGCTATAATTCCCGAAAGACGTAAACGTTCTGTCCTCAAGTATTCCGTATTTCTCCAGGTCGGCCACCGATTTCGCCACATCCGCATTTGTCGAGTCCTGCTCCTCCCATCTTGAGTCCTGCGCAGCTTTCAGTTCCGCAACGTTTTCGCCCGCGGACTCGTTCAGCCTGATGTCAGCGTCACTGAGCATGTCCACGTGCATCGTGTAAGACCCGGAGGTATGATGTCCAGGCCATGTGTAGATCTGTTCCGCGTCCTTCCCCTCCGGTATCGTGGCGAAATAAGTCCTGTTCGTCTTGCATGTCCATCCCAGCCCCTCTATCTGGGCAGAGCTCGTGTTCCTTACATACAGGAAATACGTGTCGTCATTTTCCGAGGCTACACGTATGGCAAACGTCTTTCCCTCATACTTAATCCCCAGATTCTTGAGATGCACCAGGAACAGCAGGCTGTCCTGCGTCTTTGTCAGTATGTTTCCTCCCTTTTCCAGCAGCGCGCCCGTCACAGCCTTCTGCGACATCACCCTGTGCTCGCCGTCGCCCGTCTCCTGCGTTATCTCCGCCGCGTCCGCCCGCAGCCAGCACTTCCTGTCTGTGAATGTGCCGCCCGTGTACTGCCACGTCTGGGGCGTACCCGCGTCGTCAATAAACGAGCGTTTTAGAACGATGTTTGAATGGTGTTTTAACGGAGCTTTCTGACGGTGAGGAATTCATGAAGGGTGCTGACGTGGATGCCGTAGGCTTTGGCGACGCGGACTTTGGAGAGGCCTGCGTCGAGCATGGCCTTGATTTGCCCCTCCTTGCCGTCGAGGATGCGGCGGCCAGGTCCTTTGGGGCGGCCGAGCCGTACTCCTTCGGCTTTTTTGCGCGCAAGTGCCTCGCGTGTACGCTGACTGATTAGCTTGCGCTCTATCTCGGCGGAGAGGCCGAAAGCGAAGGCGAGCACCTTGCTGGTGATGTCGTCGCCGAGTCGGTAGTTGTCCTTTATGGTCCAGACCTTCGCGCCAATCTCCATGCAGCGGTTGAGCACAGACATTATCATGAAGAGGCTGCGGCCGAGGCGGCTGATTTCGGAGCAGATGATGATGTCGTCGCGGCGGACACCGCGGAGCAACTTGCCAAGGCGACGCTTGCCGACTTCCTTTGTGCCGCTGATGGTCTCGCTTATCCATTTGTCCACCTGCAGGTTGTTGTCTTTGCAGAAACGTTTGATTTCAAACCGCTGGTTCTCGACCGTCTGGCGGTCTGTGCTGACACGTATGTAACCGTATATCATAAGTAAATGGTATGTGTTGTTGTTAATGTCAGGTGATTGCAGCGGATATAGGCTGGCGGGCTTGGAAAAATGGAAGAAAGTCAGTATATTTGTAAATCATTCTTCGAAAGAAGGACAGGCAGGGGTAAGTAGCGAAAATGTCCCCGGCCTGTTAAAAATCATCTCACCTACTTTTAACAATAAGTACGCCTGAACGCACGACCGGGGACGTAAGACCCATGCCGCGTCCAGGCAGTATTTGTCGTAAGTAGGTGAGATGCGGCAAAGATACAATTTTTTTGAATAAAATGAAAGTATTTGAGCTGGTAAACTTCAATTTGGAGCAGATGAAAAAGATGGAGGCATCAGGGATTCGCCTCAGCGATGCTCATTATGCAGGATTGTTTTCGGAATATCAGGATATGCGAAATAAAGGTGATAAAGTGTCTTATATCGTGGCTGTGTTGGCGGAAAAGTATTCGGTCAGCGAGAGGAAGGTGTATGCCCTGATAAAGCACTTTAACAGCGACTGTGAGACCGAAATATTCGGGGGGTAAAATTTAGAGCAGAGCTTTTCCACGCTTAAAACGACTGTATGGATAATGCAGGGAAATGAAGAAAGAACGTCATTGGGAAATGCGGATAGGCCTGTATCTTTGCCTCGATTAATTTTGCGACTGAATGAACAAATATTACGGACTACTGGAAAAGGTGCTTGCCAATGGCAAGATGCAGCAAAATATGAAAGGAAGGATAAAATATCTGCTGAACGAAAGACTGACGCTTACACCGGCAGACCTGCTCGACATTTTCGAGAGCCACGGCATAGCACGCAAGAAGTTGAAAGCGGAACTCGGCCTGTTCATGCATGGCGAGTGTGACGTGGAAAAATACCATGAGGCGGGCATAACGTGGTGGAATTATTGCGGCCATACACTTGTGAACAGCTACCCTACATACTTTGAGAAGCTACCGCCACTCATTGACAAAATCAACGCTGAAAAACGCAACAGCAAGAATTATGTGTTATTCCTCGGTGCGACGGGTGTGGAAACGAACCAAGCTCCATGCCTGAGCCTCGTACAATTCCAGATAGACGGGGGCGAACTTGTTGTGTCGGCTTACCAGCGCAGCTCTGACGCTAATCTCGGCTTACCGTCGGACATTTATCACCTTTATTTGATGTCGAGGCAGATCGACCTTCCTTTGAAGTCCATCACGCTTAACCTTGGCAACGTGCATATATACGAAAACAATATATCCCGGACAAAAGATTTGCTGGCCGGGGCTGAAAATGTAAAATTCGAGCTGAACGTATGAGAAAATGTTATATGTCAGCGCCTTTGCCATTTGTCGGGCAAAAGCGCATGTTTGCTAAAGAGTTTATTAAGGTTTTGGAACAGTTTAAGGACAAGGCCGTTTTTGTGGATTTGTTTGGCGGCAGCGGCTTGCTGTCGCATATAACCAAATGCAAAAGGCCGGACGCTACGGTCGTGTACAATGATTTTGACAGTTACAGGGAAAGGTTGCGGGCCATACCGCAAACAAACGTGCTGCTGGCCGATTTCAGGCGGCTTGCGGCAGGAGTGTCGAAAAACAAGCCTATCAGGGGCGCGGCCCGTGAACGTATATTGGAGCGCATCGCACTGGCGGAAAAGGAATGGGGCTATGTGGACTACATTACCGTATCTTCCGCGTTGATGTTCTCGATGAAGTACGCTATGAGCCTTGAATCCATGCGTAAGGAGACGCTTTACAACAACATACGCAAGACGGATTATCCGCCTTGCCTTGATTATTTGGATGGCCTGACAGTAACATCCTGCGATTACAAGGAACTTTACGGGAAGTACAAGGACGTTCACGGAGTGGTGTTCCTTGTTGACCCTCCCTATTTGTCAACGGAAGTCGGTACGTACAAAATGTATTGGCGGCTTTCAGACTATTTGGATGTGTTGAACGTGCTAAAGGATAAGACATTTGTTTACTTCACCTCAAACAAGTCATCCATCATCGAACTATGCGAGTGGATTGGAGCGAACAAAGCGCTTGGGAACCCTTTCAAGGATTGCCAAAGAGTGGAATTCAATGCACACATGAACTATTCCGCCAAATACACAGACATCATGCTGTATAAGAGTCAGTCTGATTCTAATTGCGTAAAATCTGCTTAATGCTATACAAAGATAGCGATTTTTACCGAATTGGCAAAGGATTCTGACTGATATTTGAATGCCATTTTAAGCCTATTGTAATCGACTTGCCAACATGTAAATGCAACCTGAAAAGGCTGCATTTACATGTTGTGCGTTCGCCGTTTTTTGAACGCTTCGTTTTATGCAAAAGCCCAAAATTTGGACGCTTCGTTTCGGATTCAGCTAATATCTGGATTTGCGGATTATAATGGGGCGGTGTGGCGTAAAGGGATGTAAGAATATTTTGCCTTATGGTGGGTTTTGCCCAATGGCTTGTGTTACTGAGTGTTGTAAAACGGGCCGTTTTGTTGTCCGGAAAGGCCCGTTCTGCAAGGCCGGACGGGTCGTTTTGCAGACCTGTATGTGCCGTTTGGCCTGTGCGTATGCATGTTTGTGCAATCTGTGTCCGTTATTTTCAAATTGCGGGGCAGTAGCTATTGCAAGGCCTGATTGGCCATATTGTTTAAGCGAATTGTTGTTCTGCGGATTTGTTTGCAGTCTGTTCGCAGTTTCGTCAGGCAGTTTTGCAATTGAGCTGTCTCGTATTTTGTAAGGTCACCTAAATTCGGCGGCCCTGCCCGCCAATTGCCACTGCACATCAGTGGTAGGACGGCTGTAGCTATGGAGGCATTAAAAAACATTGCCGTTTGTTGTCACTTTCTCGGAAATTTTAAATAACTTTGGCCCGGCGTTGGCCCAGCTGGCGCAAAGGTATTGTACTCAGATGATGACTATATGAAGATTTTTGCTTTGTCAATGAACTATCCCCAACACAATATCGGGGCTGAAACAGCGTTATATAATAATGTAGAACCGGTGGTGTTCACCAAGGCCGATTCGGCGTTGCTTAAGGACAGGAAGCCCTTCTTCGTGCCCGACTGGTGCGAGCGGGTGGATTTCGAGGCCGAACTCGTGGTCAGGATATGCCGCCTCGGCAAGTGCATTCCCGAGAGGTTTGCCCATCGCTACTATGATGCCGTGACCGTCGGGGTTGGCTTTACTGCCCGCGACGTGCTCGAGAGGCTGCGCGCCGGTGGCATGCCGTGGGAACTGGCCACGGGCTTCGACGGCTCTGCGGCCATAGGGCAGTGGGTTGACAAGGCGGCTTTCCTCGATGTGGCGTCGCTCTGTTTCCGCCTCGACGTCAATGGCAAGACGGCCCAGGAGGGTTACACCGGCGACATGCTTTGCCCCATCGATGGCCTGATTGCTTACATAAGCCGCTTTTTCACGCTGAAGACGGGCGACATGATATTTACCGGCGCGCCCGCCAAGGCCACACCGGTGAGCATCGACGACCACCTTGAGGGATACATTGCCGACCGCAAGGTGCTTGAATTTAATTGTAAATGATGTGATGAATAGATTCTGTTTCCTGTTGTTTGCCGCTCTTGTGTGGTGTTCGGGCCATGCCGCCGCGCAGGGTTTCTTCGACTTGACTGCCGAGCAAGTCAAGATCGATACGCTCTTGCCGCGCTTTGCTTATTCGCATAAGATAGGCTGCAACTACAGAGATTCGATTTATGACGTAACAATAGAATACCCCGAATTTGTAGACATGACCGAAGCCGACGTGCGGCGCTACAAGGCAATCACGTCTGATTCGCTGCCGGCCATGCCCGTGGTGACTTCCAAGATAGGCGTTGAGCGCAAGCAGGGCTCGCTCGACGTGTCGTTCATACCGCTCGTGTTCCGCGACGGTAAATACCAGAAGCTGGTGAGTTTTAAGCTGAACATCGTTGCGAAAGCAGCCAAGACGGCAATGAAACGAGTCTCTTCGCGCGCTTCGGTGGCTTCTGCGGCTTCTCGATATGCCGAGCATTCAGTATTGAACAGCGGTAGGTGGGCCAAGATTCGCGTTCCTTCGAGCGGCGTATATCAGCTTACCGACGAGCTTGTCAGGCGCGCGGGGTTCTCTTCGCTTGAGCGTGTCAGGATATACGGGTATGGCGGCGAACTGCAGCCTGAGGCGCTCACGGGCGATTATCTCACCGAGACCGACGACCTCAAGCAGCTGCCTACGTGCACTGTTGGCGGCCGCCGGCTGTTCTATGCGCGCGGCCCTGTGAGCTGGTCGTCATCAAACGACCGTGTGCGAAACTATTATTCTGATTACGGCTATTACTTCCTGACAGAGAGCGATGAGCCTGCCGCCACGCTCGACAGCGCGGCATTCGCAAGCTCTTTCTATCCTTCGGGCGATGACTACAACACCCTTTACGAGGTTGACGACTATGCTTGGTATCAAGGCGGGCGCAACCTTTACGACTCACAGGTGCTGCCCCTGGGCACAGCCTGCGACTACCAGTTGTCGAGCCCATCCACTTCGGGGCGCGGTTCGGTGCGCGTCGTGCTGTCGGCCTATGGCGCTTCGTCGGCCACGGTGAGCGTCAACGACAGTGTGGTGGGCACAATCAACATTTCGTCTTCCGGCGAATACGATGCCATGCGGGTGAGTTCGGGGCAGTACAGCGTGTCAAACCTCACCTCGTCAAACAAGATTACCATCACCGAGACGTCGGGCGGAACCATGCGCCTCGACTATATCGCTCTTCACAGCAATGAGCCCAAAGAGGCCCCGAAGCTGTCGTCGGCGTCGTTCCCGGTGCCAGAGTATGTCTATAACATCACCAACCAGGACCTGCATGCCCATGGGCCGGCCGACATGGTGATAATCATCTCTACGTCGCAACACTTGCGCGAGCAGGCCGAAAGGTTGGCCGCATTGCATGAGCAGGCCGATTCGATGCGAGTGAGGATAGTGCCTGCCGACGAGATTTTCAACGAGTTTTCGAGCGGAACGCCTGATGCCACTGCCTACAGGCGCTATATGAAGATGCTATACGACCGCGCCGAGACTGAGGCCGACATGCCCAAGTATCTCGTTTTGTTCGGCGATGGCGCCTGGGACAACCGCATGGTCACACAGGGATGGCGGGGATACTCGCCCGACGACTTCCTGCTCTGTTTCGAGAGTGACAACTCTTACAACCACATAGACTGCTATGTGTCTGACGATTTCTATTGCATGCTCGACGATGGCGAGACCATCCAGGACGGCAACAGCCGCTATTCGTGCTACGGAAAGCCCGACGTGGCCGTCGGCCGCTTCCCCGTCAGGACGGCAACCGAGGCCGGCATAATGCTCGACAAGCTCGAGCAGTATATGAGCAATGCCAATGCAGGGGCGTGGCAGAACACTATTGTGCTCATGGGCGACGACGGAAACAACAATGTGCACATGGTCACGGCCGACAGGGTGGCCAACATGGTGATGGCAGACCATCCGCAGTATAATGTGAGGAAGATAATGTGGGATGCCTACAACCGCGAGGTCACTTCTACGGGCAACAGTTATCCCGATGTGGTGAGGCTGGTAAAGCAGTACATGGCCAACGGGGCGCTGGTGATGAACTACAACGGACATGGCTCAGCCAACAGCATTTCTCACGAGCAGGTGCTTGTGCTGAGCGACTTCCAGAGCGCAGTCTCGTCCAACCTTCCGCTCTGGGTGACCGCCGCATGCGACATCCTGCCCTACGACGGGCTTGAAGACAACATCGGAGAAGCTGCCGTCCTCAACCCGAGAGGTGGCGCCGTGGCTTTCTACGGAACCACCCGCACTGTATTCACAAGCTACAACGAGAACATGAACATGGCCTTCATGCGCGAGCTGCTCGACGATTCGGAGGGTTTGGTCTCTGTCGGCGAGGCGGCGCGCAGGGCCAAGGTGTATCTCGTCGAGGCCCAGTCGGGGGGCGACGTTACCGTAAACAAATTGCAGTTTACGCTGCTCGGCGACCCAGCGATGAAGCTGGCCATGCCCACTCTGGGTGCTGTGGTCGACAGCATCGGTGGCGTTGCCGTTGGCGAAGGCGGCTCTGTGCGCCTCGGGGCCGGCTCGGAGGTAGTGGTAAGGGGGCGCATCCTCGACGGCAATGCCACAGCTTCGGGCTTCAACGGCACCCTGACGGCAACGGTGAGCGATGCGGAGCAAGAGGTCGTATGCAAGCTGAACAACACCGATCCGAACGACGGCTCTGACGAGGCGTTTGTGTTTACCGACCGTTCAAGCGTGGTTTTCAAAGGTTCAAACACTGTGTCGGACGGCCAATTCGAGTTTTCTTTCGTCGTGCCAAAGGACATTATGTATAGCGACGGCAACGGTTTGATAAACATCTATGCCGTAAACGACGACTGCACCCAGACTGCCGCCGGCGCAAGCTCGGCCATTACGTTCAACGGCTCGGCCGAGCTCAGCCCCGACTCCGTCGGCCCGGCGATATACTGTTACCTCAATTCGTCGTCGTTCACAAACGGGTCGTACGTAAATCCCACGCCGTATTTCGTCGCGGAGGTGTCTGACGAAGACGGAATCAACGCTTCCGGCGGTGGCGTGGGCCATGATTTGCAGCTCATCATCGACGGCGACATGTCGCAGACTTACGTGCTCAACGATTACTTCTCGTTTGATTTCGGCAGTTACAAGAGCGGAACGATAGGCTTCAGCATACCAACCCTGTCGGAAGGGGAGCACAGGTTGCAGTTCAGGGCGTGGGATGTGCTGAACAACTCTTCGACCTCCGAGCTTACGTTCAGGGTGGCGCGAGGCGTCGAACCGTCCATCATCGATGTTGAATGCACCGAGAATCCCGCCGTCACGGCCACGACATTCCGCATCATACACGACCGCATCGGCAGCGAGCTTGACGTAGTGCTCGACTTGTTCGACATGAGCGGGCGCCACCTGTGGTCTTATTCAGAGACCGACGTGCCCACCGACAACGTGCTGACCATCGACTGGGACCTCACCGTTGGCGGCGGCCGGCGACTCGGCACGGGCGTTTACCTGTATCGGGTGCGCGCAAGTTGCGATGGCAGCAGCTATACGTCGAAGACCAAGAAACTGATAATAATAAGCAATAAATGATGACAATGAGCAATAAAAGGGCCCATGGCGGCGTTTTATGTTTAGTGTTCACCAAATAAAAAGTAATTTCACCAACATTCAATGAAGCATAATCCGAGAATATACGCTGCGCTGTTGTGCGTGTCGATGGCCCTCGCCGGTCATGCGGAAGACAAGCTGAGCGAGTTTAATCCTGTTGATCATGCGGTCATATCGCAGACCATTGCGCCCGACGCAAGGGCTGCGGGAATGGGCGATGTGGGTGTTGCCACAGACCCGGATGTCAATTCGCAGTACTGGAACCCGGCCAAATATCCTTTTTGCATCAGCCGGGCGGGCGTGTCGCTCAACTACACCCCGTGGCTCCGCCAGCTCGTCAACGACATCGACCTGGCTTACGTTGCCGGCTATTACCGCATAGGCGACTACAGCGCCGTGTCGGGTTCGCTGCGTTACTTCTCGCTCGGCGAGGTCATGACCTCGACCGAGGAGAACGCCATGAGCGTCAAACCCTATGAGATGTCCATCGATGTGGCTTACTCGCTCATGCTCAGCGACTACTTCTCAATTGCCGCGGCGATTCGCTGGATATACTCCGACCTGCGCTACGACTACACCGAAGACTCGTCGCCGGCCTCGGCTTTCGCCGCCGACCTGGCGCTTTATTACAACAATTACTTCACCATGGGCAGCCGCGAGTGCCAGATTGGACTCGGAATGAACATAAGCAACGTGGGCAGCAAGATAACTTATTACGGCGACAACCGCAGTCAGTTCCTGCCGGCCAACCTCCGCATAGGTGCCTCGTTGATGGTGCCAGTCGACGAGTACAACCGTTTCTCGATATCGGCCGACGCCAACAAGTTGCTTGTGCCCACCGTTCCGTTGCAGAACGAGGGCGAGTCGGCCACCGACTACAGGAACCGCGTCATTGAGGAATACAACGATGTGAGCTCCATCTCGGGCATTTTCAAGAGCTTTGGCGATGCTCCCGGAGGATTCAAGGAAGAGCTTGAGGAGATACAATGGAGCGTTGGAGCCGAGTATGTCTACCATGACCAGTTCTCGTTGCGTGCAGGCTACCACCACGAAAGCGAGAACAAGGGCAACCGCAAGTACTTCACCGTGGGCGGCGGCTTCCGCATGAGCGTGTTCTCGCTTGACGTGGGCTACGTCATATCTACGGCGCAGAGCAACCCGCTCGACCAGACGCTGCGCTTCTCGCTGGCGTTTGACATGGACGGGATAAAAGACCTGTTCCGCAGGTGATGCCACCGGGGATGGCACCTGTTGCCCTCGGCGAGGCATGGCCTGGTGCCGGGACGGTGCGGCAAGGTGGTTTCGGGCTGCTTGCCGTGCCGTTCCGGCAATTTTTTTGAGTTACAGTCATACATTAATATACCAACGAATATGAAGATAAGAGTAGGGTTCGGATATGATGTCCACCGCCTGGTTGAAGGCCGCGAGCTTTGGATTGGCGGAATAAAGATAGCCCACAGTCTCGGATTGCTGGGGCATAGTGACGCCGATGTGCTTATCCATGCCATCTGCGACGCGCTGCTTGGTGCTGCCAACATGCGCGACATAGGCTATCATTTCCCCGACACGGCGGCCGAGACCGACGGCATTGACAGCAAGGTGCTGTTGCGCAAGACAGTGGAACTGATAGCCACGAAGGCTTACTCCGTGGGCAACATCGATGCCACGATTTGCGCCGAAAGGCCCAAGATGAACCCGCACATACCCGAGATGAAGCGTTGCATGGCCGCCATCATAGGCATTGACGAGGATGACGTGTCGATAAAGGCCACAACAACCGAACGCCTTGGGTTTACCGGGCGTGAGGAAGGCATCAGCGCCTACGCCACTGTGCTGATAGAGAAAGCATGAAATGCAGTGTCGCCCGTGGGCCGCAGGCTATGCCGTGAGGCAGCCCCTGCGCGCGGGCGGCACAAAAAAAACGTCACCACCCATCAACGGGCAGCGACGTCCAAGCCTATGTTTAACTAAAAATCCTTGTCATTTTTGTTACTCCGGCTTTATTAGCCAGAGTCCCGCTGCCATTAAATAATAATGGCAAGCAGGAATCATAACTAATACTAATACTAACCTTTTGAAAGTTAAGAGCGTCTCACGACGACCTTTGTTATCACACTTGAAACTTTCTTTCTACCAATAACTAAAAACCTAAAACTATAAATATTATTACTAACCTAAAACAATCTATTAACCTTTTGACGTTGCAAAGGTACTGCCTTTTTGCGGATTGGCCAACACTTTGAAGCGGAAAGTGTTGGTTAATTGCGTTATTCTTGACGTAAATCAATATTTTGTGTGCGCAAACAGGATAAGAATGGAAGTTTGATGTAGTTCAGCCCAGAAGGCGGCATGGATGGCGTGGCCTTCAAAAGGCATATTGATGCCCTTTTCGGCCTACCGCGCCTCCGTTGTAGCGTGGCCATGGGCTTGCGTTATAAAAGGTTTCGGTGGTGTTTTCCAGATATAATATTAATGTGCTTGCATGGCCCTTGTGTCATTATGCCATGCAAAGGCCCGGTCCCGGGGTGAAAGCCTCCGGGCCGGGCCAAATGTCAGTATTCGCGTTTGTCGTCTTTCTCCTTCCACATCTCGAAAGCCCGCTTGGCCTCTTCGGGCAAGAATATTTCCGACGGCTTATGGCGCTCGGCCGGTTTCAGTTCCAGTTCTTTGTAAATGAAATCGTCGTCGAATCCTATGCCGGCAGCATCCTTCCTGTCGTTGGCATAGTAAATCTTGTCGAGGTGAGCCCAGTATATGGCCCCGAGGCACATGGGGCATGGTTCGCACGATGTGAATATCTCGCATCCGCTCAGGTCGTAGCTGCCGGTGTTGCGTGCAGCCATCCTTATTGCGTTCACCTCGGCATGGGCCGTCGGGTCGCAGTCGGGCGTAACGCTGTTTGAGGCTTCAGCCACAATCTCGCCGTTGCGCGCTATCACTGCGCCGAACGGTCCGCCACCGTTTCTTACGCTTTCTTCCGAGAGCCTGATGGCCCTCATCATCAGTTCTTTCTTGTCCATTTTGTCTCGTTTTTGTTTTGTTCGTCCGCCCGTTCCGCCGTCGTAGCCTTGGCCTAATGTTGTCGAGGCGAGCCGTGGCGCTGTCGTTACTGTTGTGTTGCCGCTGTTCCCGCCATGCCAAGTCATGGCAGCGAAGTGCCCGGTTTGCCCATTTGGTCAGTTGGGCCGCCCTTTTCCGGGCAATCCAGCCCGTTTGTTGCCACTTGCATTCTATCTTGTTTGAATGTAATGCGTGCGGTAGCAATGTGGGCTTGCCAGCCTATTGCCGGGCGCGGCTTGGCTTATGCAAAGATAATGCAAGCGAGAGGAAAGCAAGCGGGCTTGCAATTTCCCGA
>ERZ779877.2263-NODE-2263-length-14501-cov-3.471480_pt1 | contig 14501 bp, 11 predicted proteins | sample MGYA00511556_ERZ779877 | MGnify/ENA primary metagenome ERZ779877 (study PRJEB29588, sample SAMEA2159338) | human gut metagenome | biome: human gut; feature: human-associated habitat; material: faeces | place: Denmark | collected 2008/2010 ...
GTTGCGATGCATATTGCAGCAGCCAAACCGGTTTGCATTTCCAAGGAAGACTGCAACCAGGAGGACATTGAGCATGAGAAGAAGATCCTCCGTGAGCAGGCTATGAACGAGCCTAAGCCGAAGCCCGCCAACATCATCGAAAAGATGGTGGAAGGCCGCATCGAGAAATACTACAAGGAAGTCTGCCTGCTTGAGCAGCCCTTTGTGAAGGATCAGGATCAGAACATCCGCACCATGCTCAAGGCGAACGGCGGCCTTGAAATCGTCCGCTTCTATCGCTTTGAAATGGGCGAAGGCCTCCAAAAACGTCAGGATAACTTCGCGGAAGAAGTTATGGGTCAAATGAACAAATAAAACCGAAAATGGGGGAACATCCAACATGTTCCCCTTTTTTGTATCAAAAACTGAAATTGTGGATGCAACATGCAAGCGCCGGCCAGGAAGGACAGAATAGGAATGGAACTGAAATATAAACGCGTTTCACTCAAACTCAGCGGTGAGGCTATGGGTGGTAGTGATACGGTGGATTTTGAGGCGGTGGAACGCATCGCAGCGGACATAAAAACGCTCAATGACGCAGGGGTGCAGGTTGGCGTGACAATCGGCGGCGGCAATATTTGGCGCGGCCGCAGCGCAGGCGATATGGACCGCAATAAGGCGGATCAAATGGGTATGCTGGCGACTGTCATAAACTCTCTTGCCGTTCAGGACTGCCTGTTAAAGCTGGGGATCCCTGCCGTGGTGATGTCCTCAATAGATATGCCAAGAATAGCGGATAGCTATTCCTCCCGGGCTGCACATGCCGCCCTTGATGCAGGTAAGGTAGTCATATTTGCAGGCGGCAGCGGTCTGCCCTTCTTCTCTACCGATACCGCAGCTGCCCTCAAGGCCGCCGAGATAGGCGCGGACGCAATGCTCCTTGCAAAGAATGTAGACGCGATATATTCCGACGACCCCAAAAAGAACCCGAACGCCGTAAGGTATTCGCACCTCACCTATGACGAGGTCATCGAACGTGAACTAAAGGCTACAGACCTTACTGCCATAACCCTCTGCAAGGAGCAGAACATACCTATACTTGCCTTCGCCATGGCGGACCCGGACAACGTGGTAAAAGCCGTTCAGGGCGAGAGCATAGGTACGCTGATAGACAACGTGAAGTAAGGTATAAAGCGGGCGATACTGTGAACAATCTCTAATTGGGGATTGTGCGAAACAGGCATTTCCTGTAAAATATAGCTGAGCTTTTTATAAGATAAACTTTCAGGAGGTTCAAATATGGACGCTGTCGCAACCGCAAAAGAAAAAATGACCAAAACCGTAGCCGCTTTGGAGCGTGACCTCGGAACCCTCAAGGCCGGGCGTGCGAACCCCCAGGCCCTTGACCGCATAATGGTTGACTATTACGGCTCTCAGGTGCCGATAAACCAGCTGGGCAATATATCCTCCCCCGAAGCGAGGCTGCTGGTCATCTCACCCTATGACGCCACTATGATAAAGGAAATAGAGAAGGCTATACAGAAGTCCGACCTGGGCATTAACCCCAGCAACGACGGCCGCCTCATACGTCTCGTATTCCCCGAGCTCACCGAGGAGCGCCGAAAGGAGCTTGTAAAGCTGGTGCGCAAGAAGGGCGAAGAGTCTAAGGTAGCTATACGTTCTATCCGCCGCGACGCCATCGATACCATTAAGAAGGCCAAGAAGGACGGCGATATAACTGAGGACGACCAGAAGCGCCAGGAAGAGCAGGCCCAGAAGGCTACCGATGAGTTCATAAAGAACATTGACAAGGTCATTGCTGATAAGGAAAAGGAGATAATGACGGTTTGATATCCGTACTTGGATACGAGCTTGGAAGGGCGAAAGAGCTGCTGGAAGCCGAAGGATACAGCGTGAGGTGCGTAGAGACCCGCAGCCGCAAGGGACTTAACGGCAACGAAAAACGGGTGATAAGGCAGCGTGCTGATGGCAATGCGGTTGAGCTCATATGGGCCCTGTTCAAAACAGACTGCGAATATGGGGGATAGCGGTTAGTTCCGCATCCCCTTTTGTATCGGAGGATATTTTTACACAATGGCAAAGATACAGCCTCAAAGCGTAGGCTTGGCGCCGGAACTGCCACGGCATATAGGCATAATAATGGACGGCAACGGCCGTTACGCCACGCGGCGGGCCCTGCCGAGAAAGCTTGGCCACCGGGCAGGAATGGAACGGCTGCGGGGGCTTATACGTTTTTCATCGGATATAGGTATTGAGGTGCTGTCGCTGTACGCCTTTTCCACCGAAAACTGGAAGCGGCCCAAGGAAGAGATAGGGGCGCTGTTCGATCTTTTTCTGGAATACTTTATAAGCGAACTGGACGACCTGGATAAAAACAACGTCTGCATACGCATAATGGGCGACATGTCCGCATTTCCGGAAAAAATGGGCCAGGAGACGGACGAGGCCATGTACAAAACCAGAAACAATACCGGCCTGAAGCTCAATATTGCATTGAACTACGGCAGCAGGGCAGAGGTGGTACGCGCCTGCAATACCCTTATTGAGCGCGGAAAGCCCGTAGACGAAGCTGATCTTATGAACGCCCTGTATACCGCAGGACTGCCGGATCTTGACCTGATAATCCGTACGGCGGGAGAGCAGCGGTTATCCAACTTCATGCTGCTTCAGGCGGCATACGCTGAGCTGGTGTTCACGGACGTGACATTTCCCGAGCTTACGGACGAAAAATATGCGGACTGCATAAGAGAATACCAACGGCGCACCAGAAGGTTCGGCGCGGTGACGGAATAAATCATCAAAAAGGAGAAGCGGCGTAATGGATAGCGGCAGGAAAACCAGAGTAATAGTAGGCGCGTTGCTGGGGTTGCTTTTCGTGGGCATAGTGGCTCTCGGCAGCATATTCCGCACCGTGGTATTTACCGTGGCGGCGGTGATAGCGGTATACGAGATGTCCAACATGATCTATAAAAAGACGGAAAAGAACATATTCGCGGCGCCCGCATACGTCTTTGCGGCGCTGTGCTTCCCCATAGCCTCATTTCCGGCGGCCCTGGCGGCGAGGATGAGCGCCGCTACCGCCATAATGCTCCTCGGGGCGCTGTGCCTGATGCTCATTGCGGCGGAGAGGGTATTCAATAAGCTGCGCACCACGGAGGAAAGCATCTACTCCGCGTTCATGCTCATATACCCCATGTCGCTGTTTGGGATGCTGGCGCTGATAATGCCCGCCGACGGGCTCGTATCGCCCAAAAACGTGGGCCTGCTGCTGGTATTCATATGCCCGCTCATGGGCGACATGCTGGCCTATTACATAGGCTCCTCCATGGGCAAGCGAAAGCTTTGTCCCGAGATAAGTCCTCATAAGACGGTTGAGGGAAGCTATGGAAGCTTTCTTGGCGGACTGCTGGGCGGCTTCGCGTGCTTCCTGCTGCAATTCATATGGGGGCTGCGCCTGCCCATACTTCCCATGCTGCTCGTAGGTATTATCTGCGGCGGGGTAGGGCAGATAGGCGACCTGTTTGCGTCCGTCATAAAACGCTGGGCAGGGGCAAAGGATTACGGCAACATATTTCCCGGCCATGGCGGGGTGATAGACAGGTTGGACAGCGTGCTCATGTGCGCACCGGTGGTGCTGTGTTACGTATGGCTCAGCATGCTGGTCTAAAGGAATGCAATAGATAATGAAGAATATAGCTGTTTTGGGCTGCACAGGCTCCATAGGCAGGCAGACCCTTGACGTTATCAGGGCTAATCCGGATAAATTCCGGGCGGCCGTGCTTTGCGCGGGCAGAGATGCAGACGCCATGTTTAAAGCGGCGGAGGAATTCCGCCCGGATTATATTGCCATGGCGGACGAGGCTGCGGCGGATAAGCTCAGGCAAAGCGGAATAAAGGCAAAAATAGCCGGCGGTGAACAGGCGGTGCTGGAAGCGGCGGCCTATGAGGGTGCCGACATAATAGTAAATGGCATAAGCGGCTTTTCAGGAATGAAGCCGCTGCTTGCAGCGCTGGAAGCGGGCAAAACCGTTGCCCTTGCAAACAAAGAAAGCATAGTCTGCGCTCACGACCTGGTAAATGCCGCGCTGAAAAAGGGCGGTGCCATAATACCGGTGGACAGCGAACAGAGCGCCATATTCCAGTGCATGGCGGCGGGAAACCACGGCGAGATACAAAGGCTCATACTTACGGCCTCCGGCGGCCCCTTCAGGGAATATACAAAGGAACAGCTCAAAACCGTCACGCCGGAGCAGGCAGGGCATCACCCAACCTGGAAAATGGGCAGAAAGATCACTATAGACTCCGCCTCCTTTTTCAACAAGGGCCTCGAGATAATGGAGGCGAGCTATCTTTTCGGCATACCCGGGGAAAGGATAAGCGTATTGGTACACCCGGAGTCCATAGTGCATTCCATGGTGGAATACACGGACGGATGCAATATGGCACAATTATCCAGGCCCGATATGCGGCTTGCAATACAATATGCGCTGACATACCCGGAGAGGACTCCCGGCGAGTTTGGAAGGCTTCGCCTTGAGGACATGGGCAAAATAACCTTCTATGCGCCTGATACCGATAAATTTCCGGCGATACCCATGGCGTATGAGGCGCTGCGCGAGGGAAGAAACCTGCCCATAGTGTATAATGGCGCAAACGAGGCGGCGGTGGATATGTTCATACGGGGCAAGATACGCTTTGACGAGATAGCCGACGTGGTCGGATACGCCATGAGCAGGGCGGACAGGGGGAATATACTCTCCCTTGAGGACATAATAAAAACAGACAGGCAGGCGAGAAGGCTTGCATTTGAGAAAGGAAACGCATAAATGACGCTGTTGTCAATTGTTGGCGCGCTGCTGGTGCTTACGGTGCTGGTATTCGTACACGAACTTGGGCATTTTTACGCGGGCAAAAAGCTTGGCTTCAGAATAGACGAGTTCGCCATAGGAATGGGTCCTGTGGTGTGCAGCAAGGAGAAAAACGGTACCCGCTTCGCGATCCGGGCGCTGCCCATAGGCGGCCTATGTGCCTTCCACGGTGAGGATGAAGGTGTATCCGATCCCGAGTGCTTCAATGCGCAGCCGGTATGGAAGCGCATGATAGTGGTGCTGGCCGGCCCGTTTATGAATATACTTCTGGCAGTGGTGCTGGCCGTGATAATACTTATGACATACGGCGAGTATATGCCAAAGATAACCGGCTTTACCGGGGAGAACACCCCGGCGGAGGCCGCGGGCATACAGGAGGGCGACATAATAACCGCCATAGACGGCAAGAGCATAACCTACTATGCGGAATGCACGGATTACATAAGGCAGGCGGATCACGCCGGCATAGATGTAACGGTAAGGCGCGGCGGCAGCGACGTGACACTCACCGCCCGCGACATATACGACCCCGAAAGCGGAAGCAACAGGCTGGGCATATATATCTCCCCCGAAAGGCTGCGCTACGGCCTGCTTGAGGCTGCGACAAATTCGGTACGTTACACCTGCTATATTGTAAAAGAGATGTTCAAGGTGCTGGGCGGCCTGTTCACGGGAAGCGTAACCTCCGACGATGTAGCTGGACCGGTAGGCACCATAAGCATAATAGGTCAGGCGGTGAGGGCCGGCTTTGAGGTGGTGCTGCGTCTCGGAGTGCTTATCAGCATCAACCTTGGCATAATGAACATACTGCCAATTCCGGCGCTGGACGGCGGAAGGTTCCTGTTCATGGTGATAGAGGCGGTTCGCGGCAAGCCCATACCTCCCGAGAAGGAGGGAATGATACATATGGCGGGGCTGGTGCTGCTCTTCAGCCTTATGATACTGCTTACGGTAATGGACGTAAGAAAGCTGTTTTAGCCGTATTATGGCAGTCTGATTTGTGGGGGAAGGATGAAAAAAACAAGAAAAGTTATGGCAGGGGCGGTGCAGATAGGCGGCGGCGCCCCCGTCACCATACAGTCTATGACCAATACCGACACGGCGGACGCAATAGCCACCGCCGATCAGATATTGGCCCTTGAGGAGGCGGGCTGCGAGATAGTCCGCTCTTCCGTGTACAATGAAGCATGTGCAAAGGCAATACCCGAGATAAAGAGCAGGATACACATACCACTCGTCGCGGATATACATTTTGATTGGAGGCTCGCCATAGCCGCCATGGAAAACGGCGTGGACAAGCTGCGCTTCAATCCCGGCAACATAGGCGGAGAGGAAAACGTAAAAAGGCTGGTGGATTGCGCCAAGGCCCATCGTGTTCCCATGCGCATAGGGGTAAACGGCGGCTCTGCGGAAAAGGAGCTTCTCCGAAAGTACGGAGGCCCAAAGCCGGAAGCGCTGGTTGAGAGCGCGCTGAAGCACGTCCGCATGCTGGAAAAACAGAGCTATTATGACATGGTCATATCTATTAAATCCTCCAACGTGCCGAATACAATTGAGGCTTACAGGCTTATGAGCAGGGAGTGCGATTACCCCCTGCATATAGGTGTTACGGAAGCTGGCGGCGGTGAAATGGCCCTTGTAAAGGCCGCGGCCGCCATGGGCGCCCTTCTTGTGGACGGCATAGGGGATACCATGCGCGTATCCATGACCGGCGACCCTGTACAGGAGGTTTACGCAGCGAAGGAGATACTGAAGGCCATGGGCCTCAGAAAAGAAGGAGTGGAAATAGTCAGCTGCCCAACCTGCGGCAGAACCTGCACCGATCTTCTCAGCGCCGCCAACAGGGTGGAGCATGAGCTTTCCAGCCTGATACCCAAGGGAAAGTACCTTAAAGTTGCCGTGATGGGCTGTATTGTAAATGGCCCCGGAGAAGCGGCTGAAGCCGATATAGGCGTGGCCTTCGGCAAGGGCGGCTGCGCCCTGTTCAAGGGCGGCAAGCTCTTCAGGACAGTTCCTCTGGAGGCCGCCGTAGACGAACTCATAACCGAGGCCAAAGCCATGATGGAATAGACTATGGAACAGAAGCTTTTGACTATATTTGAAAAATACGGCCTTGGAGACGGCGAGATAACAGATGCCGGACTGAACAAGCGTGAAAATCTGCTGACCGTTACCGTGCGGTGCGGCCATATAACCAGCGCCGAAAACATAGCCTGTCTTGAGAGGGAGCTTTGCGCCCTCATGCCGGGCTGCCGCACAAAGGTAATAATCAGGTGCGGCGGGCTTTCGGCGCTGCTGTCCGGCCGCGACCAGGATACGCTGAACATACTCAAGAAAACATGGTGCGACATACTTCCGGTATGCCGCCCCGCGATACACAGCTCCGTCTGGGATTATGAGGGCGGCACGATCAAGGTAAAGATACCCGGGCGGGTGTTCGAGCTGGTCTCGGATCCGAGACATAGGGAAACGGTAAAATCATATTACCTCGATCGGTACGGCATAGAGACTGACATAGAGCTTGCAGCGGACGATACCATGGAGCTGACGCTGCCCAAGGAAGAGGAACGGCCCACCTGGCAGCCTAAAAAGGCTGCGGAGGCCAAGAAAAAGGCACTCCCCGACAGGGCGGATGCGATATATGGCAAGCCCATAAAAAAGACCGCCATAATCCAGCAGCGCGACGTGGACGAGACTATGTGCTACGTCACAATAAAGGGCGAGATACTAACCCTGGAGACTACAAAGCAGAAAAACGGCAGAACTATACTGACATTTGCCATAAGCGACCATACAAACACGATTCCCTGCAAGATGTTTCTCGAGGAGGGCGAGAATGGCATCGTCGATACCATAGCCGGCATACAGAAAAAGAAGGATATACTTATCGTCGCCGGGAAGTATATGATGGATCAGTGGCTCAGGCGAATGTGCGTATTCCCGCGGGACGTGGGCTGGGAGCCAAGAGCGGTGCGCACGGACAAGTCCGAGGAGAAGCGCGTAGAGCTGCATCTTCATACCAAGATGTCCAGCATGGACGGCCTGACAGACGTTAAGGAAGCCATAAAGACCGCAGCCCGCTGGGGCCATAAGGCAATAGCAATAACGGATCACGGCGTGGTACACGCCTTCCCGGATGCGGTGGCACAGGCAGACAAGCTGAAAAAGGACGGCAAGGACATAAAAATACTGCTGGGCGTCGAGGGATACCTCATGCCCGACAGCGAGCTTATAAAGCGGCCGGAGCAATACGTGGCGATAGGAGTGGTAGCATATCCCGGCGTAAAGGAGGACGACGTATTCGAGATAGCCGCGCTGCGCTTTGACGAGAGCGGCGAAAAGGAAGGCTTATCCATAATAGTCAACAGCGGCGCGGCGCTGACCGATGCCATGGCCGAGGAGACAGGGCTTACACGCGAAATGATAAACGGCGGCGTGAGCCTGAAGGACGGGCTGAAGCAGCTGTATGACTTTATAGGCGATGGAGTGAAGGTGATACACGACCCGCTGGAGCTGAACAACCTCAGGCAGCACGGCCTGCGCTTTGATATGGAGCTGGACGCGCACTGCGTAAGCACCTCCATGCTGTTTCATTACCTGCACAGGGAAAGCAAGCAGACGGATATGAGGACTGCGGCGGAGGCGCTGGGCGTGGAGCATTGCGGCGGCAGAGCTATGGAAAGGGCGAGGACTGCGGCAAAGATAATGAACGCCGTACTGTCCGAGATGACCGCAAAGAACATAGAAAAGCTGCCGCTCATAGACGCGGTTCCCAAGGAAAAGGGAAAGGGCCGCAGGCTCACATACCATATAATCATAATGGCCAGGAACCACGAGGGCCTTATGAACCTTTACCGCCTCGTGTCATATGCTCACCTCGAGCACCTGCGCAAGGTACCGCAGATACCCAGAAGCCTTCTCAATATGCACCGTGAGGGCATTATAGTAGGCTCCGCCTGCGAGGCAGGAGAGCTGTTCCGGGCGGTGCTCAGGGGGGAGAGCGAGGAAAAGCTCATGTCCATAGCGGACATGTACGACTATCTCGAGATACAGCCCATAGGCAACAACGCCTTCCTTATGCGAAACGGCACAGTGGACACAGAGGAAGGGCTTCGCGATCTCAACCGCAGGATAGTAGCCCTGGGCGACAAGATGGGCAAGCCTGTGGTGGCCACGGGGGACGTACACTTTCTTGAGCCGGACGATGCGCTTTTCCGCAGCATAATAATGCACGCCAGAGGCTTTGACGATGCGGAGCAGCAGGCTCCCCTCTACTTCAAGACCACAGATGAGATGCTGGAGGAATTCTCCTATCTGGGCGAGGAAAAGGCGAGGGAGGTAGTAATAACCAACCCCAACATGATAGCCGACAGCTGCGAGAGAATGAAGGCATTCCTGTCAGAAAAGGGCACCTATGCCCCCACGTTCCCCGGCGCAAACGACGAGCTGAGGAATATGGCGCTGAAGAAGGCTCACGAGATATACGGGGACGAATTGCCGGAGGTGGTGCAGAAGCGCCTTGATAAGGAACTGAATTCCATCATAGGCAACGGCTATTCCTCGCTGTACCTTATGGCACAGCGCCTTGTACACAAGTCAAACAGCGACGGGTATCTCGTCGGTTCCCGAGGCTCAGTAGGCTCTTCCTTCGTGGCCAACATGGCGGGCATAACCGAGGTAAACGCATTGCAGCCCCACTATGTCTGCCCCAACTGCCGGCACAGCGACTTCGACATAGACCGTACCAAGTATGCCTGCGGCGTGGACATGCCGGATAAGGACTGCCCCGTCTGCGGCGCAAAATACAAAAAGCTCGGCTACGAGATACCCTTCGAGGTGTTTCTGGGCTTCAAGGGCGACAAGACCCCGGATATAGACCTTAACTTCTCAGGGGATTATCAGCCTGTAGCGCATAAGTACGTTGAGGTGATGTTCGGGGAGGGCCACGCCTTCCGCGCCGGAACCATATCCGGCGTAAAGGACAAGATAGCCTACGGCTACGTCCGCTCCTACTGTGAGGCAAACGGCATAAACGCCGGAAAGGACGAGATGGACCGCATGGTGCAGGGCTGCACAGGAGTTAAGAAGACTACCGGCCAGCATCCCGGCGGCATAGTCATAGTGCCAAAGGAAAACGATATAATGGAGTTCACCCCGGTGCAGTACCCGGCGGACCGCAGCGAGGGCGATACCATAACCACCCACTTCGACTTTCACGCCATGGATGACAGGCTGGTAAAGCTGGATATACTGGGCCACGATGATCCGACGGTGCTTAGAATGCTGAAGGATATTACCGGCTTGGACCCCCAGACAATACCCCTTGACGACCCTGAAACCATGAAGATATTCCGCACCAGCGAGCCTCTGGGCGTGACGCTGGACGAGCTGGACTGCGACGTGGGCAGCATAGCAATACCCGAGTTCGGCACCACCTTCGTGCGGCAGATGCTCAAGGACACACGCCCTACTACGATGGAGGAATTACTCAGGATATCCGGACTTTCCCACGGTACCGATGTATGGCTGGGCAACGCTCAGGAGCTGGTATTGAGCGGCACGGCGACGCTGTCGCAGGTAATATGCACCCGAGACGATATAATGAACTACCTTATACTCAGAGGCGGCGACCCGTCCATGTCCTTCAAAACCATGGAGAGCGTCCGCAAGGGCAGAGGCCTTACCCCTGAGATGGAGGAGCATATGCGCTCCATAGATACGCCTCAGTGGTTCATAGACTCCTGCAAAAAGATAAAGTACATGTTCCCCCGCGCCCACGCAGCGGCCTACGTCATGATGGCCTTCCGAGTGGCCTACTACAAGGTGCATATGCCCCTCGCCTTCTATTCCGTTTACTATACCGTCCGAGCGGACGCCTTTGACATAGCCCAGGCGGAGGGCGGCGCCTGGTACCTGCCGCAGCTGCTGGCCGGCGTGCTGGGCGTGATAGGCTCCTTTGTCACCGGCAGCAACATGTCCTCCAACATCCTGTTCACCGATGTACAGGTGAATGCAGCCGCCGACCTCGGCGTCAGCAGCAGCCCCCTGCTGGCGGCGCAGACCGCCGGCGCCTCCGCCGGCAGTATGATCTCCCCCAGCAAGATCATCCTGGGCACCACAGCCGGCGGCGTACCCGGCGAAGAGGGCACGGTACTGCGCTTCACGCTGCTGACGGCAGCGATCCTCACTTTGGTCACTGGGGTGATCTGCTGGATCATCCTGTAATAAGAAAGGAGAGCAAATCGTGAAAACTTTGTTCCGCAATGGCAGCATCCACACCATGAACGGCACAGAGGTCGTTCATTCCCTGCTGGTGGAGGACGGCCGCATTCTGGATGTGAACTGCGATGTCCCCGCTGGCGAGTGTCAGGTGGTGGACCTGCACGGGAAGACCGTGCTGCCCGGCTTCCACGACAGCCACGAGCACTTCCTCTGCTATGCCACGGATAAGGAGAAGATCAACTTCTTCGGTATCCGCTCCCTGGAGGAAATGGCCGAGCGCACCCGCCGGTACATCGCCGACCGCGGCATCAAAAAGGGCGAATGGATCCAGGGCGGCGGTTGGAACGAAAATGAGTTCGACGTGCCTGTGCTGCCCTCCCGGCAGGATCTGGACAAGGTCTGCCCGGACAACCCCGCCATCTTTACCCGTACCTGCTGCAGCGTGGCCGTGGCCAACACCGCCGCGCTGAAGGCCGCCGGCATTTTTGATGATATTCCTACGCTGCAGGACGGTCACATCGTGCTGGATGAAAACGGCGTCCCCACCGGCATGCTCCACGAGCGCGCCCGGCACCTTGTCTATGACATCCTGACCAAGTACACCAAGGAACAGCTGAAGCAGTTTATCCTGGACTATCAGAAGGATCTGCTGTCCACCGGTCTGACCACCGTACAGACCGACGACTTCAAGCTGTGGGACGCCACTATCGATGACATTCTGGCCGCCTATGAGGAACTGGACAAAGAGGGCAAGCTGAACGTGCGCTTCATCCAGCAGCTCCGCCTCATCACCGACGCGCAGCTGGAGGACTACCTCCACCGCCACAGCGGCCGCACCGGCGACGGCAGCGAGTTCTTCAAGATCGGTGCCTTCAAGCTGCTGCCCGACGGTTCCCTGGGCGGAAAGACCGCCGCGCTGCGTGAGCCCTATGAGGGCGACCCGGAAAATAAGGGCATCTTCGTCTATGACGAGAAGGTGTTCTATGACCTGCTGGAAAAAGCCTACCGCAACGGCCTGCAGCTGGCCATCCATGCCATCGGTGACTATACCATGGACGTGATTTTGGACTGCTATGAAAGGATCGCCGCCAAGTACCCCAAGCCCGATCCACGGTTCCGCATCATCCACTGTCAGATCACCAGCGAAGATATTTTGGACCGCTTCGCCCGCAACGGCGTTTTGGCGGACATCCAGCCCCTGTTCATCCGTGCGGATATGGAGATCGCCGAGGAGCTGCTGGGCAAGGAGCGTGTCTCCACCTCCTACGCCTGGAAGACCATGCTGGACAAGGGCATCCACGTTTCCGGCAGCTCCGACGCCCCTGTGGAATCCTTCGACCCCATCCTGGCTATCCACTGCGCCGTCACCTCTCAGAATTTGGATGGACAGCCTGCGGGCGGCTGGCTGCCGCAGCAGAAGCTGACCGTGCAGGAGGCCGTGGCGCTGTACACCACCGGCTCCGCCTACACCAGCTACGAGGAAAACGTCAAGGGCAAGCTATGCCCCGGCTATCTGGCGGACTTCATCGTCCTGTCCCAGGACATCTTCTCCGTCCCGGAGAATGAGATCGTCAACACCAAAGTTGAGCAAACCTACTTGGGAGGTAAGTTGGTATATTCCCGTTGACATCCCCTTTCCCACGCATCAGAATAAGACGATACAAGAGAGGAGAGAATCATGAAAAAGAAAAGAAATCTTATCGGTGTATGTCTGGTGGCCGTTCTCATGCTCGCTCTGACCGTTATCGGCTATGCTGCCGGTGACGGCGAAGCGGCACCGGAGTACGGCGCATGGTGCCTGGTCCCCCCGCTGGTCACCATCGTCCTGGCCTTCGTTACCAAGCAGACCATCATCTCCATGTTCATCGGCATCTGGGTAGGTGCCACCATCATCCATCACTTTAACCCCATCGACGGCCTGATCGGCAGCTTCACTGGGTACCTGGTGCCCTCTATTGCCGACAGCTGGAACGCGGGCATGCTGATCATCATGGCGCTCATTGGCGGCTTCATGTATATGCTCAGCGCCTGCGGTGGCGCGGAGGCCTTCGGTCGCTGGGCCGAGAAGGTGGCTAACAACCGCAAAAAGAGCCAGCTGCTGGCCTGGATCGCCCCCTTCGTATTCATCTTCAATCAGGGCTGCCTGCTGGTGGGCGTCATCATGCGTCCCGTCACCGACAAGACCCACATCTCCCGCGTAAAGCTGGCCTACATCACCGATGCCATGGGCGCACCGCTGGTCTCTATGTCCCCCATCAGTGATAACGGCGTGTACCTGGTGGGTCTGCTGGCCGCCGAGATCGCCGCCCTGAACCTCACCGGCGTGGGTGCCTACGACCTGTATTTCGGCATGTTCCAGTTCAACCTGTACGGTGTGTTCTCCGTCATCACCGTCCTGCTGGTCATCCTGTTCGGTCTGGATGTCGGCCCCATGTACAAGGCCGAGAAGCTGGCTATCGAGACCGGCAAGACCTACAGCGACACCGACAACCTGATCGCCACTCCCCCCGAGACCGACTTCGCCGAGGACTGCAAGCTGAGCATGGCCAACTTCCTGGCCCCCATGATCACTCTGATCCTTACCATCTTCGCCGTGGTGTTCTACACTGGCCAGATCTGGGTCAACGGCTTCATTGGCTGCTTCGGCCACGCCAATATCCAGATGGCCATCGCCATGTGCTTCCTCACCGGCTCCATCGCCGCCGGAATCGTGGGCATTAAGTCAAAGCTCATTACCCTGGGCGGTGCCATTGACAAGTGGACGAAGGGTGCGGCCAGCATGATGCAGGTCATTATGATCCTCGTGTGTGCGTGGAGCATCAGCGGTCTGACCAAGTCCATGAATATCGGCCAGTTCCTCACCGGCGTAGTGCAGGATTCTATCCCCGCGGCGCTGATCCCCGCCATCCTGTTCCTGATCGGCGTGGTGGTGTCCTTCGCCACCGGCAGCTCCTGGGGCGTCTGGGCCCTGGGTATGCCCATCGCCCTGCCCATGGCCAACGCAATGGGTATCCCCCTGACTCTGGCTATCGGCGCGGTCGTTTCCGGCGGTCTGTTCGGTGACCACTGCTCCCCCATCTCCGACACCACCATCCAGTCCTCCACCAGCGCCTGCTGCGACCATCTGCAGCACGTAAAGACCCAGCTGCCCTATGCCTTGACGGTTGGTATCTCCTCCCTGATCGGCTTCCTGTTCGCCGGACTGGTGGCTCCCGTGCTGGCTCTGCCCGTGACCCTGGTGTGCATCATTGCCGCCCTGTTGGTCATGAAGAACATCTCCCGTAAACGGGCCGCTGTGGCTGCCTGAGTGATCTCCCTTACCTCCCCTCAAAAAGGAAACCGCCCACCGGGCGGTTTCCTTTTTGCTCTCCGGCCGCAAAAGGACCGTCCAACGTCCGGCTGTCTCTATGC
>ERZ779877.2264-NODE-2264-length-14499-cov-3.152105_pt1 | contig 14499 bp, 15 predicted proteins | sample MGYA00511556_ERZ779877 | MGnify/ENA primary metagenome ERZ779877 (study PRJEB29588, sample SAMEA2159338) | human gut metagenome | biome: human gut; feature: human-associated habitat; material: faeces | place: Denmark | collected 2008/2010 ...
CGCTCCACCAGCAACTCTTTCAGTTTTCTCTTCTCGTCTGCCGAGAGACAAGGAGTTTCGGCCGTGGTGCCCATGATACACAGGAAATCCACGCCATTCTGCAATTGGTATTCCACCAAACGGGCGAGCGCTTCATAGTCAATGTCTCCATTTGCCTTGAAAGGAGTGACAAGAGCAATGCCCAGTCCCTTGAACTTATTTTGTGCCATAAGTAAAGTATATCTATCTAATTCGCGACAAAAATACAAATAAAATCCCAAAACGCAAACAGATTCATACTATTCTATCTTTTTCAGGAAGTCTTCTTCCGAAAGTATGGGGATTCCCAGCTTGCGCGCTTTCTCCAGTTTTGCCGGTCCCATGTTGGCTCCGGCCAGCACGAAAGCCGTTTTCGAGGAGATGCTGCTTGCGTTTTTTCCGCCGTGTTGTTCTATCATCGTTTTGTATTCGTCGCGCGAATGGCGTGAGAACACGCCGCTCACCACGATGCTTTGCCCGGCCAGTTTGTCGGAGTGTGCGCTCAGTTCCTCGTCCGTAAGCTCCATTTTCACTCCGTGTTCCCGCAAGCGGCGCACCAACTCGCGGTTGGTTTCGTTGCGGAAATAGCGGATGACGCTTTCGGCAATCACCGTCCCGATGCCGTTGATTTGCAACAAGTCGTCGAGCGTAGCGGCAGCCAGCGCGTCCATGCTCTTGAAGTGCCGGGCCAGCGTTTTGGCCGCAATTTCCCCCACGAAACGGATGCCAAGCGCGAAGACCACGCGCTCGAAAGGCACTTGTGCGGAATCGGCAATGGAACGCACTATCTTCTGTGCCGACTTCTCGCGCCCGCCGTCGGCACCGTTTATCTGTTCCACCCGTATGTCGTAGAGGTCGGCCACGTCGTGTATCAATCCGCGCCGGTAATATTCATCCACCGTTTCCGGTCCAAGACTGTCGATGTCCATGGCTTTCCGGCTGATAAAGTGCTCTATGCGCCCCTTGATTTGCGGGGGGCATGCCGTGTCGTTGGGGCAATACCATGCCGCCTCACCCTCGTAGCGGACCAGTTCGGCGCCACATTCCGGACAATGGGTGATGAATTCCGCCTTGGGACCGGTTTCCGGCCCGCGCGCTTCCTTGTCCACACCCACGATTTTCGGGATGATTTCCCCACCCTTTTCCACGTACACCATGTCACCGATATGCAGGTCCAGCTGGGCCATCACGTCGGCATTGTGCAGCGTTGCGCGGCGCACCACCGTCCCGGCCAGCTGCACGGGTTCCATGTTCGCCACGGGCGTGACAGCCCCGGTGCGCCCCACTTGGAAGGTCACGGCGTCCAGCCGCGTTCTGGCCCGTTCGGCCTGGAATTTGTAAGCGATGGCCCAGCGGGGGCTCTTGGCCGTGTAGCCCAAGGCGCGCTGTTGCCTTTGTGAATTCACTTTCAGCACAATGCCGTCCGTTGCCACCGGCAAGTTCTTCCGCTCAACGTCCCAATAGTCGATGAAATCGTAGATTTCCTGCAGCGTCCCGACCTTTTTCATTCCCTCGGAAATTTTGAATCCCCAAGCGCGCGCCGCCTGCAAATTTTCATAATGCCCGTCGAAGGGAACCTCGTCGCCCAACAGGTAATAAAGGTAGGCGTCGAGCTTGCGGTTGGCCACCACCGATGAGTTCTTGCTCTTCAGCGTGCCCGACGCTGCGTTTCGCGGATTGGCAAAGAGGGGTTCCTCGCGCTCCTCCCGCTCGCGGTTCAGGGCCTCGAAGCTCGTCCAAGGCATCAGGATTTCGCCGCGTATCTCAAAATTCTGCGGATATCCCTCTCCGCGCAGGCGCAGAGGGATGCATCGGATGGTCTTCACGTTTTCCGTCACGTCGTCGCCCTGCACGCCGTCGCCGCGCGTCACGGCACGCACCAACCGCCCATTCTCATAGGTCAATGAGATGGACAGTCCGTCGTATTTCATCTCGCAGCAAATCTCAAACGGTTCTCCCTCCAGTCCCGTCCGCACCCGCTCATAAAAGTCGGCCACCTCCTGCTTGTTATAGGTGTTCGAAAGTGAAAGCATGGGATAGCGGTGCGGCACCTGGACAAACTCCTGGTTCAGGTCGCTCCCCACCCTTTTTGTGGGCGAGTCGGGGTCGTCAAATTCCGGATGGGCCGTTTCCAGATCCTGCAATTCCCGCATCATGCGGTCGAATTCCTGGTCGGAGATTTCCGGTGCGTTGAGCACATAATAATTATAATTGTGGCGGTCCAGCTCGCTGCGGAGCCGTTCGATTTGTTCTTTCACTTCCATGTCCTTTTTTGTTTTAGTCCTGGGAACCCTACTGCTTCCGGCCTCCGTCCTTCCGCAATACGCCTCCATTCGGCTTACAAAAATAGGCATTTCGGCCAAAAAGCCAAAGCCGATTATACAAAAAAGTGACGTGGCAGTCATTGCCGGGCCCCATAAAATCATGTTTCGCCTGTTGTCGGATTCACCCGCAAGGATTTGAAGGCCGTTATGTCCCTGAATGTCCGGAAATGGCCCTCTTCCGGATTCCCGCAAGGCAGGAGAAAGAGCCGGAGACAAGGATGCGGGGAAAGATTTTGTGGAGTTGGAGAAGCGCAGGTGCGATGTAGTTGCACGGATTCTTCTGCCGGACGGCGGTGAAATGGGGCGTTTGGTTGCTTCCCGCCTGTCGCTCCTGTAACGGTGGTATGGGGCAAACAGTCCGGTGACGGGCGTTGAAAAGGGCAAATCAGTCTGATTTTCCATCATCAAGTCTGTTTTTTGCGCTGTGTGATGAACGACTGTGCGCCCGCTCGAGGCGTCCAGTGTGTATTGTAACCATTTATGTAGCTCCCAATGGCCCGCCCATTGTTTCCATCATGGCCGACGTTGGCCTGATTCCCGACAACCGTTCTGCGGAAAGCGAATCCCTCCCGTGCGGAGCATGTCGCAGTACCTTGCGGAGCGTATTCGAGTACTTGCCGCAGAGTACTCGAGTACTGTGCGGCAAGTACTTTTCCGTTGTCCGCATGGTCTTCGTCCGCTTTCAGGAGATGCCGGACGCGTCCGGCCTTCTTCGCCCTCCTTCCCTCCCCGGAGTCGCTGTCCTGAAATCCGAAAGCTTATTTTCCTGCTTCCGATGGCGATGAATCCGCGGTAAAATCCCTAACTTTGCAACAAACCTCCGCCGGAATGGACATTTGGGACAAAAAGAAACGCTCCGCCGTCATGGCGAAAATCAGAAGCAAGGACACAAAACCGGAGTGGATTGTGCGCCGCTATCTCTTCTCGCGGGGCTACCGCTACCGCAAGAACGTGAAGGGACTGCCCGGAACGCCGGACATCGTCATGCGCAAGTATGGCATTGTCATCTTCATCCATGGCTGCTTCTGGCACGGGCATGAGGCCGACAGCCATGTGCCCCGCACCCATACCGACTTCTGGCGCAAGAAAATAGAACGCAACAGGCAACGGGACGCCCGCAACAAGGCGGAGCTGAAGCGCATGGGCTGGCGCGTGATGACCATCTGGGAGTGCCAGTTGAAACCTGCCGTGCGCCGGCAAACGCTGCTCGAGATGGAATATTTCATCAACCATACTTATCTGGAACGCTTCCGCCCCCGCCACACGGTTGTGGTTTATGCGTCGGAACAACAAGAAGCCCCCGGCCGGGCGGCCGAGGGCAACATGACGTATCGGACGAGGACGAAGGGGGAACCTTCAGTCCTGCCGTCAGCAGAACAGTGTGATGAGCAGGGGAACGCTGATTTCCAGCACGATGCCGTGGATCACGGCCAAGGGCAATAGTCCCTTGTCGCCCGTGGTGCGGAGAATCGTGGGCAGGCACACGTCCATCGAATTGATGCCGGCAACGGAAATGGGAGCAAACCGCCCGCCTTTCCCGTTGAAGAAGGAAGAGCCGAACAAGGCCACTACCTCGCGCACCATATTGGCCATCAAGGCCACGGCCGCCAGTTGCGTGGCCACTTCCGCGCCGGCCGTGGCGCTTTTCAGGTCGGCAATCATGACCGACGAAAGCGAATAGTAGCCGAAGCCGCTACCCATGGCCAGAATGTCGCCCACCGACCAGTCGCGGAAGAACAGCGCGGCCAAAGCCGTGAACGAGAGGGTGCCCACGATGGTGAAAACCGGCAGCAACAGCATCTGCCAACGGAACGAACGGAGCAACGCCCCCAAGTCGCCGTTCGAACCGAGGCCAATGCCTACCTGCAAGACCAACAAGGCCAGCAGGCATGTGGGAAGGGCGTAGTGCCGTATGCACTCGCCCAAAGTGGCATCGGCTGCCCCCAGCCCGATGCCGCACAACAAGCTCAACAGGAGCAGAAGGTTGCCTTTCATGCCGCACCTCCTTTCTTCCCGCTGTTTTTCCAAACGCGCTGGAACACTCCGGCAGCCACCGTGCTGCCCACTACGCCCAGCAAGGCGATGACCATGGCCCGCCAGCCAAGCTGCGCGATGTCGGCCACCAGCGCCCGGTTCGACCCGATGGACACGCCGAACGCAAACAAAAGTAACATGATAGTGAAACGGGTGCTTTGCTCCACCCGATGCACGCCGCGCATGCCGCGCAACGCATAGCCCGCCCCCATGCCCAGGAGCAGCAATGACAAGATGATAAACATAAGGAATAATAGCTTTTAAAATGATACAATCAGTGCGTCACACAATCTTAAAAGCTATACGACTTAGAGAAATCCGCTGAACCAATGGACAAACACAATCCTGCAAACATGCTTCTCGGCGTGTTTGTCCAAAAGTGTAGCGTAAGTCCCTCTCCTATTCATTAATCGACCTTAAACTGTATTTTTATGCAAAAGTAGCGCTTTTCCGCGAAACCGCGAAATGAAAACCCGTTTTTTTCTGCTATTCCTTCTCTCGCGCAGCCTTCGCAAGGCCGCAAGGCAAGGCTCGACTTCAGTGGGAAACCATCTTGAGCCCGATGATGGAGGCAATCAGTGTGGCGATGAAAAACAAGCGGGCTAACGATGCCGGTTCGTGCAGGAACAAGATGCCCAACACCACCGTCCCCACGGCCCCGATGCCGGTCCACACCGGATAGGCCGTGCCAATCGGGAGGGTCTGCACGGCCTTGGCCAGGAGCAGCATGCTCAAAGCCAGACATACGAGGAAGCCCGCTCCCCAAAGGTAGTACTCCAGACCCGAAAGCCCCTTCATCTTGCCCAGGCAAAAGGCAAAAGCCGACTCGAAACAGCCGGCCACAATCAGTATGATCAACTCATCGTTCAGTTCCTTGTTCGTCAAACATGCTGCAAAGTTAATCATCTTCACCTGAATCCCGCCCCGCATCGGATAAAAAACGTCCACAGGAATGAAGATTCTGCCGCCATCGCGCCCCGCATTTTGCCGTTCTGCTTTCAAATCCGCGGCGTAATGCTTAACTTTGCGCCTTTCTAAAAGGATATGGACAGAATGGACGTGGCAATCGTAGGCGGAGGGGCGGCAGGCTTCTTCCTGGCCGTGAACCTGAAAGAACTCGCGCCGCAGGTGCGGGTGACGATTTTCGAGAAACAGACGGGCGTGCTGAAAAAAGTGCTCGTCTCGGGCGGCGGACGCTGCAACCTGACGAACTCTTTCGCGGGCGTGACGGACCTGAAGCAAGTATATCCACGGGGACATCAGCTGCTGAAGAAGCTGTTCAGGACGTTCGGCCCGGAAGATGCCTATCGCTGGTTCGAGGCGCATGGCGTACGGCTTGTCACGCAGGACGACCAATGCGTGTTTCCCGCAGCGCAGGACGCCCATGTCGTGGCCGATTGCCTGAAAGGACATGCGGAGAAACTGGGCGTGACCGTAAAGACATCGCATGCGGTAGAAAGCATCGAACAGCGGGACGGGCGGTATGAAATCCGGTTCCGCGACCCGCACAATCCATCCCAGACGTTCGACTGTGTGGCCGTCACCACCGGCGGTTCGCCGCGCGGCGAAACTTTTGGCTATCTGGAAAGGCTGGGACATCGCATAGAACCGCCCGTCCCGTCGCTCTTCACCTTCAATGTCCCCAACCCTTCGCTGCGTGCCCTGATGGGCACCGTGGTGGAGCCTGCCGCCGTCGGCATTCCCGGCACGAAGTTCAAGCAATCCGGGGCCTTGCTCGTCACCCACTGGGGGCTGAGCGGCCCGGCCATACTGAAACTCTCGTCGCACGCCGCACGCTTCGTCCACGAATCGGGCTATCGCTTCCCCCTCCTGGTGAACTGGACCAACGAGACGAACGCCGAAACCGTGACTGCCGAGCTGCAAGATTTGTGCGGGCAACACCCGCTGAAACAACTTGGCGGCATGCGGCCGTTCGGATTGCCCGCACGATTGTGGCACCATCTGCTCTCGAAAGCCGGTTTTCCGCAAGAAAGGAAATGGGGAGAAATAGGACGGAAAGGCGTCTGCAAACTAGCCGACGCGCTGTGCAACGACCGCTACAAGGTGGACGGCCGAAGCGCGTTCCGCGAGGAGTTCGTCACGTGCGGCGGCATCAGCCTCCAATCAATGCAACCGCAGACGCTGGAAAGCAAAACCTGCACCGGACTATATTTCGCCGGCGAAGTGCTCGACATCGACGGCGTGACGGGCGGCTTCAACTTCCAAGCGGCCTGGACCACGGCCTACACCGTGGCCCAAGCCATTGCAAAAAAGGTATAAAAACAACCGTTACTCTTTGCTGGGGACTGGGGATATTACCACAGGGCAATCTTTCCAGCCACTCCTAAATCGAGGGTGCCCGTTGTAATGCCCAAGGCTTTGAACACACGGCTCATGGTGGGAATGCTTATGCTATATCCACGTTCCATACGGGATATCTGGGCTTTTTGCACGCCTACCCTTTCGCCTAATTCCTCTTGTGTGAGGTTCTGTTTGAGACGTGCATTTTTTATAGCCTCTCCGATTCGGTAGGCGTGTAAAGCCTCTTCTACCTTACGCTCGTGTTCGTCTCTCTCTGGAGTCCCAACCTTACCTAAAAGCTCGTCTTTCACTTCCTCTAAGGAGTAGAGTTTCAAGTTTCCTACCTGTTCCATATCTTATATTTTTTTGAGTTCAAAGTATTGCTTCATTATCGCCTCTGCCCGTGCTATCTCTTTTTTCGGTGTCTTTTGCGTTTTCTTTATAATTCCGTGGGTGGCTACTACCAAAGTCTGCGTATCCGTGTCCCAAAAGGCAAACAGGCGGTAAGCGACCCCATTGTAGAGAGTGCGAAACTCCCATATCTCTGAATTTTCCAACTTCTTAAAGAGTTCCTTGTTCTTTTCTCCTCCTGCAACCCTGTCCACATTGTACAATATCTTTTTGTACGCCTGTTCTGGTAAACTCTGGAGGAAAATCCTTGCCTCCTCTAATAACGCAAGTTGAAATATCGCCATATCTTTAACTTAAATATCTTCTTCTGCAAAGGTAATCATAAGTTTCGTAAATAGGAAATTTGTTTTATCTATTTCTGTTCTCTGCTGTAAAGTGTGTTAAACCAGAGATTTTAGAGGCATAAGGTGTTTTTTTTGGAGGACAATATTGGATGTAGATATGGCAAGAAAGAATATGAAGTTGTTTCGAATGAGCCGCATCATGCCGAAGCGCGGTGATGGGGAAAGAGAACGGGAATCAGACGTTTTCAGTACTCCCCCATCTACAAAGGACAGGATGAAGTATATTCAATCGAGTAGGTCGGGAAACGAAAGTTTTCTGACCTACTTTCGTTTCCTCCCCTCTCACACCACCGTACGTACCTTCGGCATACGGTGGTTTAATTTGTTTTCAAAGAATGCCTAATCGTGTAGTAATCCAAGCAACTGACAAGACCTCTGCGGGTCAGGACTTCTTTGGATATGGCCCGTGCGACGCACGTCCGCCGAACTACCCACTCATAGCGGTCACCACAATAGGAAGTCAGCTTGGCCAAATCGTTGTTTATTCCAAGTTTCCGTAGTCCCCACGCCCGTTTCTTTGGAGTTTTCCATTGCTTCCATATCACTTTGCGCAACATCGTCCGAAGGTGTTCATCTGTTTCCGTCATCTTGCCTTTCATGGATGCGATGGCGAAGTAGTTAACCCACCCCAGGATGGTGTAATTAAGAAGCTGGATACGGTCGGTCATTGATATGCTCCATGAGCGTTTGCAGAGCTTCTTCAATTTGCCCTTGAACCTGTCCACCGAACTTTCGTGGGGGCGGGCTGCCCATTGCCCCGTCTGACTTGATTTGTAAAAGCCAAAACCGAGGTATTTGAGTTTGCCCGGCCGGCAAACGTGGGTCTTGTTCGCATTGACTTTGAGATCGAGTACCCGCTCTATCCATCGGGTGATTGTGTGCATCACACGTTGGGCACTCGCTTCACTCCCCACTGCTATCACGCAGTCATCGGCATAGCGGACATAGCGCAGACCTCTACGCACAAGTTCCTTGTCAAGCTCATTCAGCATGATGTTGCTCAGTAGCGGAGACAGGTTGCCTCCTTGTGGCGTACCGAGTTCCGTGGCTGAGTAGATACCATTCTCCATAACTCCCGATTTGAGGTACTTGCGTATCAGACTTTCGGTGTCGGGGGCATGGATTACCCGGCCGACATAGCTCATCAGCTTATCCTGCGGAACATTGTCGAAGAACTTCTCCAAGTCTATGTCCACTATCCATTCTGCTCCCTCATTGAGGTATTCCATAAGTTTCAGCACGGCTTGCACGCAGCTCCTGCCGGGACGGAAACCATAGCTGTTTTCTTGAAATTCTTCCTCAAAGATGGGCGTTAGGATTTGGACTATGCTCTGTTGGATAGTCCGGTCAACTACCGTGGGGATGCCAAGCTTGCGTACGCCCCGTTGGGTTTGGGGATTTCCACGCGCCTGACTGGAGCGGGTTTGTAGCCCCGTTCAAGGATTGACTGCTTGATACCCGGCCAATTCTCATTCATATAGACGCGCAAATCTTCGACTTTCATTCCATCTATGCCTGCCGCACCCTTGTTGGACACGACACGGTTGAGGGCTTCACGCACATTCTCCTTGGCTAGTATATGTTCGATTAGTTTCATCTCCCGTCTTTCTTAATTTCCGCTCCCGATGAATTATACCTACCTCTTTGTGGATGCCTTCATTTACGTTTCTGACAGTGCCACTCGTCAGTAACTCACATCGGAACATACATTCTTGATTAACGTTACAAATTATTCGGCCCTTCGCCTTGTCCTGCACGAGGACGGTTACTACGACCTCTGCTGACTCCTCGGCATTCGTTGTTACTATCCCCTCAGGACTGCCGAGACCTCACGGGATAAGTCATACATCTTTCATCGTTTACCTGCCTGATTTACGCATCAAGGTTACGGTTGCCTTTGGGAACTTCGCTGTCTTTTGCCAGCTTGTCCGCTTGATACGCCTTGGTATCAGGTTTCTGTCCGTCAGGCCACGAGTTCGCTATTGCTTCTTCTCTCCCGAGCGTCACCACTCGAAACTTGCAAGTCGCTATGGGGTTCGGCGGCAACTACGCCCCGCGTGGACTTTCACCACAGATGTACGACATGCCCGCCATACTTAAAAAAAAGAGCGATGAACGAACGCCATCGCTCTTTTTTTTGTACTTTTGCAACATAGTTTTTTAACGCCTCATACTATGGAGAAATTCGAACTGACCATCTTGGGCTGCGGCTCTGCGCTCCCCACAACACGGCATTTTGCCTCTTCGCAGGTCGTCAACATCCGCGAAAAGCTCTACATGATAGATTGCGGAGAGGGAGCCCAACTCCAACTGCGACGCTCCCGGCTCAAATTCTCGCACCTCAACCACGTCTTCATCTCGCACCTGCACGGCGACCATTGCTTCGGACTCATCGGACTGATTTCCACCTTCGGGTTGCTGGGCCGCACGGCGCCTTTCTTCGTGCATGCCCCCGCCGCCTTCGGCCCCATGCTCCAGGAGTTGCTTGATTTCTTCTGCAAAGGACTGGACTTCACAGTGCAGTTCTACCCCATCGACACCACGCAGCATGCCCTGATTTACGAAGACCGTTCCGTTTCGGTCTACTCCATCCCCCTGCACCATCGCACCGAGTGCAGCGGTTTCCTCTTCCGCGAAAAGCCCACTCTGCCGCATATACGCCGCGACATGATTGACTTCTACCATATCCCCGTTTACGAAATCAACAACATCAAAAACGGAAAAGACTGGATCACGGAAGACGGCAAAACCATTCCGAACAGTTGGCTGACCACACCGGCCGAACCGCCGCGCAGTTTCGCCTATTGTTCTGACACATGCTACCTTCCGGAACTCCGGTCCTGCCTCGAAGGGGTGGACTTGCTGTTCCACGAAGCCACCTTCCTGCACCAAGACTTGGCGCGGGCCAAAGAAACCTACCACACCACTGCCCTGCAAGCCGCCACGCTCGCCCGCGACAGCCAAGTCCGCCAGCTCTGCATCGGCCATTTCTCGGCACGCTATGAAGACGAGAGCCAGCTATTGGAAGAAGCACAAAGCGTATTCTCCCATACCATTCTGGCCAAAGAAAACCTTACCATCAAAATTTAACGTGGGAAAATCACATCTTTTGCACAATAAAATTTGCTTTTACCGTTAAGTTTACCTACATTTGCCTGATAGAAACAAGAAGGCAAGAAATGGACAAAAGAACAATTCTTTTATTATTGGTGGCCTGCTTCCTGAGCATTCCGGGAATGAGCCAGCCGCAAGAAGAAAAAGAGGGGCCCAAGACGGAACTTGCGGCCACGTCCATTGTGGTCAAAGGCTCCAAGGTGATTGTCTACAACGCCAATGGAAGCCCCTTGGAAGTCTTCTCGCTGACAGGCGCCAAAGTGGCCACCATCACCATTGATGATAATGAACAAACGATAAACTTATCCCTCAAAAAAGGTTGCTACATCCTCAAAGTCAACAAGGTCGTGCGCAAGATATCCATCCGCTGACCCATGCAATGAAATTTTACGCCCTTTCCGTCCTTCTTTCCGTGCTCATTGCGGGAGTGTTGTCTGCATGTCACGAAAAGAAGGAAAACACAAACACCCACATACAAAGCGAAGACCTCGCGGAATGGAACGCTGAAGAATACAGCCTCTATAGCCGTAAAATCCGGGAAGAAATCCATTCGCTCCGGTTGATGCCATCCCAAATGTATGCCGACTCCTACGCCCGACGTTACTATGCCGACAATGCTCCGTTCCTTTGGATCACTCGTTCTGGCGTCGACGAACGGGCAGACACTTTGCTGGCCTACCTCCGCAACCATCCTGCCACAGGGCTTTCAGAAACAGCATTCCATATATCCGAAATCCAAGACTGCCTGCAACGCATCCGTCAACTGGCTTTTGACGACCGGAACGACATCAACACGGTGTTCGGGCGTGCTGAATTCCTTCTCACGCAAACCTACCTGCGCTATGCCTGCGGCCAACGCTTCGGCTATATCCGCCCCTCCATGCTATTCAACCGTTTAGAGAAATCCGACACCACGAAAAACGCACCTTTCGTGCAACTCTATGACATCGAAACGGAAAATGCAGACGAGGAATTCGTCCAACGCGCTCTTTCCGCCCTGCAGGACGACAGATTGGGGGACTTTTTGCTCGACATACAGCCCCAAAGCCCGCTATACCTGAAAATGGAAGAAGCATACCGCCAAGCCAACGACCAGACTTCCCTACGCAAAATTGCTGCCAACATAGAACGGAGCCGCTGGCGGACGCCACAGCCCGAGGGCAAGCACGTGTGGGTCAATCTGGCCGCCGCCACCCTGCAGGCCACCGACGAGGACGGGCACACCGCACTGGACATGAGAATCTGCATCGGCAGCAAACAACACAAGACCCCCATGCTACACAGCCGGATTGAGCGCGCGGACCTGAACCCCTATTGGAACGTCCCCTACAGCATTATCAAAAAAGAAATAGCCCCGCGACACGCCGGAGACGTGGACTATTTCGAACGGAACCACTACCGCATCTTCGACAAGGAGAGCGGAGAAGAGATGCCACCCGCCGACGTTACAGCGGCCATGCTGGCCAGCGGGAACTACAAAGTGAGGCAGGACAACGGGGACGGAAACTCCCTCGGCCGTCTCATTTTCCGCTTCCGCAACAACTTCTCCATCTTTCTCCACGACACCAACAACAAGCAGGCTTTCAAGCGCAAGAACAGAGCCATCAGCCACGGTTGCGTGCGAGTGGAAAAGCCGTTGGAACTGGCCATCTTCTTACTACCAGCCCCCGACGAACGTATCGTCGAGAAACTGGAAACGGCCATCGGCCTGTCCCGCGACGGCCAACCCGCGCCACCCGACACGGAAGAAGGCGAACCGCGCATTGAGTCCGGAAGGCAAAGTTTCGAACCTCCCGTACCGCTCTTCATCGAATACTATACCATCTATCCACGCAAGACCGGTGGATGGGACGAATTCCCGGACCCCTACGGATACGACGAACTATTGGTTAAAAAGCTCGAAGGGATTTAAACCATTCCATTCCCCGCTTGTCCAACCCACAAAACGAACGCGCCGAAATGAAGTCCACCGAGGAAAACTCGCTCATGCTCCGGCTGAACCAACCGGAGCAACAACGCCAAGCGTTTGAGGAATTAGTCAACCTGTACGGTCCGCAACTGTACAGGCAAATCCGGCGCATGGTCTATGACCACGACGACACCAACGACATTTTGCAGAACACCTTCATCAAAGCCTGGAACAACCTGGACACATTCCGCGGCGACGCCCGCCTCAGTTCGTGGCTCTACCGCATCGCCACCAACGAAACCCTCAACTTCCTGCAACGCCGGAAGGACATCACTCCGCTGGAAGACGCACCTTCGGCCCTCGCCGCCCAACTGACAGCCGACGAATACTTCGACGGCGACGAAACCGAACTTCTCCTGCAGCAAGCCATCGCCAGCCTGCCCGAGAAGCAGCGCCTGGTGTTCCAACTCAAATACTACGAAGAAATGAAATATGAAGACATGAGCCAGGTGCTGGACACCAGCGTGGGCGCGCTCAAAGCCTCCTACCACCACGCAGTCAGAAAAATATGCGATTTTTTTAATTCGCGAGATTAAACCTTTTAAGTCCCCACCCATCTTACAATTAAAGAAAAGGATGCCATTATGAAAGAAGAAGATTTCATCAGGAACAAATGCGGAACCGGCAACCCCTTCAAAGTGCCGGAAGGCTACTTCGAGCAGTTCACCGCCCAGCTGATGAGCCAACTGCCCGAAAAGGATGCAAGGCCCGCCCCGGCCATTCCCTTGCGCCGCACACGGTATTGGCGCATGGCGCGCTATGCCGCGGCAGCCGCCATCTGCAGCATGGCATTTCTCGGCACGTACTACCTGCGCATCGCGCATTCGGCCCACGAAAGCCACACGGCCTATCAAGCTACGGACGCCACATCCGAAAAAGTATACATGGACGACGTGCTCGACTTCGCCATGGTCAGCAACCATGAGATAGCCCTTTATCTCACAGACGCTTACTAACCCAACAAAGACAGAAGAATCTCATGAAAAGAAAAGCCATCATCCTCTTGGGCCTGCTCGTCGCCCTCTGTGGCGCACCGCTCCACGCCCAGCAACAAGGCGGCCGGAGACCGTTCTCGCCTCAGGACTTTGTCAAGAGGCTCGAAAGCTTCATCGTGCGTGAGGCCTGCCTCTCGCCCACAGAAGCCACGGCCTTCTTCCCTATCTTCCACGAACTGCACGACAAGCAGCGGGGCATCAACTGGCAAATCCAGAACCTGAAGGAAAGAAGCCTTCCCGCCAACGCGACGGACAAAGACTACTACAACGTGATTAAGGAAATCAACTCGCTGAGAATCGAATCGGCCGAACTGGAAGACACATACTACAAAAAAATGTGCAAGGCCATCCCCGCCAAGAAAGTGCATGCGGCCATTCTCGCCGAAGACAAGTTCCACCGCGGACTGCTCCGCAACTTCAGCAAGCGCCCCAGCCAACCGAAAAGGAAATAAGCAGCATAGCAAATAGGTTAGTTTTTTCATCAGTTTAGGCAGTTTTTTCCCGTTCTCGGGACAAAAGACTGCCTAAATTTTTCCCCTTATGCCATCCTGACGAATTGCACGCAGCGCCACTACCTTGGGCCGAAATCAGCTCAGGAGAAATTCAGTGGGAACAGCCATATATCTCAGCGATTCCGGGATGGGAAAAAAGACGGCCCTCGGGAATTCCCTTGCATGTTTCGATGAGGCAGGCCGACTCCTGTCGCGAAAGTGCCAAAAGGCCTGCGGACGGCAACAAGTCCCCAATGCCATTGTGTCAAAACGTCAAAACGTCAAAACAGCCTCTGCGAAAACCGCGCAGACGGGCACGGGACGGGACCAAAACGGAAATACGCGAACCTCGCGCGCCCAAGGATATGCAGGATGAAAGCCGAAAGCCGGTTTCCGCGACATTTTGCCGCCCGCCACGGAACGCCGTGCGGCCAGAGCCCGCTCCTCGCGTCAGCCCCGCAAGGGTAATGGCTTGCAAAAGGACAAACGGAGTTTGCA